>Ga0247840_10005839_pt1 | contig 18180 bp, 13 predicted proteins | sample LaCruzMarch2015__FD_192404 | JGI IMG/M metagenome (GOLD analysis project Ga0247840, IMG submission 192404) | Freshwater microbial communities from meromictic Lake La Cruz, Castile-La Mancha, Spain - LaCruzMarch2015_17m | ecosystem: Environmental > Aquatic > Freshwater > Lake | place: Spain... | reverse complement strand
TTTGTTTTCTCCTTGAGTTTTTCATTTAATGTTTCTTGAGATAAGCTAGGATTGATCGTATCTTCATGGGACAGCGCAATAGAAGCACACGCCATCGCCATCAGAGAAGCTTCTTTGGTTGTCTTGCCTTGGATATAGGCGCAAGCCAAACCCGCCATAAACGCATCTCCTGCCCCTGTGGCGTTGATGATTTGAACTGGTGGAGCTGAATATCGAGCGCTCTTACCTTGATCACTGACGAAGACTCCTTCTGAACCACAACTGATGAAGATTCTTTGAACGCCTTGAGCGTGAAGGATCGTAGAAGCCTTTATCAAGTCTTCATCCTTGTTTATTTTAATCCCTGATAAGATCTCTGCTTCTATCTTATTGGGTTTGATCGTATGGAACTTCCCTATCAAAGGTTTAACTTTTAAAGCTTTTGCGGTAGAGACAGTATCTAGAAAAAAATCTGTTTTTCTAAAGGTCGTTACTAAGGTCTCTATAACCTCATAAGGAAGATTTGTATCGAGGATAACTACCTCTGCGTTTTCGATCAGTTGTCTTTTAGAACGAATATAAGAAGAAGTCATTCGTTCAATAGAGTCCATATGGGCTATGGCGACAGCCATATCATGGGTCTCATCTAAGATACTTAAGTAAGTTGAAGTTGCCTCACCTTTAAGTACTAAGCTCTCAGACATATCTAAGCCGATAGAGCGTGCTTCGTCTAGGATCTTATGTCCATAAGGATCATCGCCTACTGCGCTTATAAGACGTGTTTCTATCCCTAGACGAGCTAGATTTTCGGCGATGTTTCTACCTACTCCACCTAAGGAGATCTTTACTTTCCCAATATTGGAATCAGCCATAATGAGCTTATTTTGGGGAAAGCCTTGGATATCGATGTTGGAACCACCGATCACACAGACATAAGGGTTATCTTTTACGATGTAACCTTTACCTAAGATGTGACCTTTCTTTAATAGATTGGTGATATGAACAGCGACTGAGGATCGAGTGATCCCTAAAGAATCTGCCAGTTCTTGTTGAGATATCGCAGGATTCTTCTTTAAGATGTTTAAGATTTCTTGTTCTCTCTGAGTCATAACTCTCCTTTACTTATGCTTATGTTCTAATCTAATGCTTATTATAATCAAAGGTTAAAACCTTGTCAAGCATTCTTGAGAAATAGATTCTTCAAAAAAACCATCCTTTATGGATGGCTTAACTCTACTCTTGAGGAAGGTTTACGATAAAGCTTGTATGGGAATTTTCTGTACTCTCAAATGAGATCGTCCCATTCAATTTATCTACGATCGTTTTACAGATCGATAAACCTAAACCACTACTTTGACTGCTTCTAGAACGATCCGCAACGAAGAAAAGTTTGAATATGCTTTCTTTATCATGGTCAGCTATACCTAATCCATAATCTGTAATTTTAAAGATCAATTCATTTTCTACTTCATTTAAAGTAATATCGATTACCCCATCTTGTCTGGAGAACCTTATCGCATTGGTGATCAAGTTCTGCCATAGAAGATGTAACCAATCTTTGTTGAGTGTAGAAGACACTTCATCGAGTTGTAGATTAAACTCTATGTTTTTTCGTTCCCAATCTTGTTGATGAAGTTGGATGATGTTTCTTATTTGTTCAGCTACTTTATACGGCTCATCTCGTTTAATGATCATAGTAGAATCTATTTGAGAAAGTTGAAGCATACTCTGACTTAGTCGAGATAAACGTGATGACTCATCGATGATGATCCTTAGATATTCTTTGTTTTCAGGACTACTTTCAGAGGCTTCAATCAGTTCTGCATAACCTTTGATCGAACTGATCGGTGTTTTGATCTCATGAGAGAAATTTCGAATAAAGTCTTTATGAAGATAATCATTGGCTTTAAGGGTCTCAGTCATAATGTTAAAATTTTGAGTCAAGGTACTAATTTCATCTTTACCATGAACTGGAATACTTACTTCAAAATCACCTTGAGCTATCTTTTTCGTAGCGTGGGCAATCTTTCTCAACCGTTTTATAATCAAGACATTTATCCCAAAACCAAACAGTAAAAGTGAACAAGCAGTAGTAATGATCATCCCAATGAAAAATTCATTAGAACCTATCATACTGGATACATCATTGGCTCCTACGAAGAAAATAAACAATCTGGGAAACAAGGAAGTCGTCACTAAGGTCAAAAATAGAATAAGGATAATCTTAGCACTGAGTTTGTTCATTTAAGTACCGCCTTATAACCTAAACCACGTACGGTAATGATTTCAAAATCATCACAGTTTACCAAATCACGTAGTCTCTTAATATGGGTATCTACTGTTCTATCGTAGCTTTGAGAATCATAGCCCCAGATGTCATTCATCAACTGTTCTCGTGTAAAAATTATATTGGGATATGACAAGAGTTTAAACAATAATTGGTGTTCTTTTTTAGTAAGCTCTACAGATATACCTGAAACCATACATAGGTTATTGGCTTGATCTAAAAGAAGATTCTTTAATGTGATCTTGTCTTCCATGATGATCTTATATCGTCTGATCAAAGCTTTGAGTCTCATCAGTAGTTCTTTTAGATCGATGGGTTTAACCATATAATCATCGGTTCCACTGATGAAACCTTTTTCTTTATCTTCCATACTTTCTAAGGCACTTAATATTAAAATAGGCACATCTTTTTGAGAACTTCTTATTTTTTGGGTTAAGGAAAACCCATCCATTTTAGGCATCATAAGATCAGTGATGACCACATCGATTTTTTCATTTTGAAAAATAGACCAGGCACTCATCCCATTATCACTCTCAAGGACATTGAATCCTTGAGAGGATAGATAAGTGACAATCAGTTTACGAATATGGGCATCGTCTTCACACAATAGGATCTTAGTCATGGGTTTTCCTTTTTCTAGGTTTACTATACCATAATCAAACTTATTCAGTACGCAAGGCAATAACAGGATCTTGATTGGCGGCGACTCTGCTTGGGATCAAACCCGCGACTAAAGTCAACGCTGTACTTAGAACCAACAAGGATGCCCCATTGGTGAAGGACAGATAAGCGAAATTAGGAACACTGATCATATTATTGATCACCATATTGATGGGGATCATTAAGAGTAAAGATAGACCAACACCTAAGAAGCCAGCACTTAATCCAATCAATACTGTTTCAGCATTGAAGATACGAGAAATATCACGTTTACGAGCACCTAAGCTTCTCATGATCCCGATTTCCTTTGTACGTTCAATAACAGAGACATAAGTAATGATTCCTATCATGATTGATGAGACAACCAATGAAATACCCGCAAAAGCAGCCAAGATCAACGTAATGGTATTGATCAAGGAAGAAATCGTAGAAGAGATGGTTTCAGCTAAATCACTATAAACGATGGTTTGTTCATCTGCTTTATCAACATTATAAGCATCCAGATAGGCTTTGATAGCATCTTTGGACTCAAAGGATGTTGGATAGATCTCAATCGTAGTAGGTGTAAGATCACCACCAATATTCTGCATCACACTTTGATAACTGATTTGTGTATTGAAGGGTTTTCCTGTTAAGACATTGATCTCAGGTGTTGCGATCTGTGCTAAAACAATCTGTGAGCCTTGGGCAGAATCTAACATCATCTCTGTCAACATTGTGGTATAACCAATACCAGTGCTTAGAACTTCACTGGAAGCATCAGGATTAACTCTTAAGATTCCAACGACTTTTAAAGTGATCGCCTCTGTTGATTCATAAAGAGATGCAATATCCGTATTAGGCAAATAAGCCCCATAAAACTCTGAATAATTCAAATCATTCGGAATGACTTTAACTTCTGTTCCTATTAAGGATTCAAAGCTATACTTCTCATCAATAGAAATACCTAAAGCATTTAATACAGAAACATCCAGTTGATTCTGTGAATCAATGACAAGTATTAAATCATAAGCAGTACTTGGATATACACCATACAAAACATCATATTGAGATTGAATAAATTCAGGATTGTTGGGAATCGATGAGAACACACTAGATGAGGTTAATCCCATACCCGATAAAGCACCAGTATTTCCAGTCGAGGTTTTTATTACTTCACCTGAACTGGTCTTCGCCAAGATATTCAAAGCTATTCCACTGGTGGTCGAGATCGAGTTGGATAATGTAGGATCCATTGCATCTAGATAAGCTAAGAAATCATCATCTAGTATATTGGTATGAATAATCGTACTGGCTTGTCGATCAAAAGAGTAGATCAAAGATTCCGTTGGGAATTCATCGGTTGTTCCGTTGATTGCTCCAGTAGCTGTGTCTTGTCTTTGAGCGAAGATACTGGTAGATACATTTTGATTGATCACCAACGGAAATCCTGCTAAGGTATCACTTTGCATTCTATTAACATAGCTTGTCATCCCGCTGGAAATCGAAAGCACTAACGCAATCCCAATGATCCCAATACTACCCGCAAAGGCTGTGATGATAGTTCTACCTTTTTTAGTCAGTAGATTCATCATGCTGGTTTTGATGGCTGTAAGATAAGGCATCGTCGTGCGCTTTGTTTTTAGCTTGGTCAGTTTCTCACCATCTTTTTTTAGTTCAGTAGGATTCGAATCGGAGATAACTTCTCCATCGAGTAAACGAATGATTCGATCACTGTATTTCTCTGCGATCTCTGAATTATGGGTAACCATGATTACCAAGCGATCCTTAGCGATTTCTTTGATGAGATCCATGATTTGATCACTGGTCTTACTATCAATGGCACCTGTAGGTTCATCCGCCAAGAGGACCTTTGGATTATTAACCAAAGCTCTCGCAATGGCCACTCTTTGCATTTGTCCTCCTGACATCTGATTTGGTTTCTTATGAAGCTGATCCGCTAGACCCACTTGGGTCAATACTTTGATGGATCTTTCACGACGTTCTTTAGAAGATACACCAGATAAGCGTAAAGACATCTCAACATTATCTAATACAGACAAATGTGAAATAAGATTGTAGCTTTGAAAGACAAAGCCTATCGTTGAGTTTCGATATGCATCCCATTCGGCATCACTAAAATCTTTAGTAGATTTTCCTTCAACCAAAAGATCTCCAGAAGTATAACGATCAAGACCACCAATAAGATTCAATAAGGTTGTCTTTCCACAACCAGAAGGTCCTAATATCGAAACAAACTCTTGAGCTTTAAACTCTAAATCTATGCCTTTTAAAGCAGGAATCCATTGACCTGCCAATTTGTAGGATTTTTTAACATTTCTTAGTTCTAACATACTTTGTCTCCTTTGACCTTTGTAGTCTATAACTCTATTGTGAAGTGAATTTGAAGTATTTAAATTTACTCGAGCATCTGCACTTTTCCTATTAAGATAGAAAAAGCCATCCACATTGGATGGCTTCAGATCTTATTTACTTACTTCTTCTTTAATTCTTTAAGTAATTTTATAACAATATAAGGAATAAACAATCCTATCGCTACGATTCTATTTGGGACTGTAGAGGCATTCACAATCAAGTGAATCAAGATCAAGCCGTATGATAAGTAAGCCCATTTCTGTAGACTGGACCATGTCTTCGCTTTCATTCTCTTTCTAATACTGATATAGCTGGTAATGAAGAGTGGAATCATCACTAAGAAAGCACCTAATCCAAACCAAGGAATTGCGATGGAACCACTTATTACCTTTATTGAATAGGATAAAGGATGTGCGATCAGAAGCGTAAATCCTAGGATTGAATAAGATGTTCTTACACTTCTTAGTCTCTTGGTCAATGTCCATTTCGGATCTAGTGCTCCTGTGATCATGACCACATAGAAGAATGCGAATCCTACATAACCTTTAACTAAAGGTGTTAGAAACACAAGGTCTTTAAACACGACAACCAAAACCATTACGATCCAAGCAACCGTATACCATATCTTCTTCTGTTTAAGTATCTGAGCAGTATAAACATAAGCAAGCAAGATCAATAATAAGATAATGATGGGACTTAGCATTTGGATTTCCTCAACGATTTCTCGTTCTTTCGCTTTCTACAATGAACTAAAAATTAGGCTTGTTCGATCTTTAATTTATCTGCTTTCTTCTCTTTTCTTGTTTTCTTTACGATGGCTCTATCTACTAAGACAATCAGTGGTGGCAAGATGATGAAGGTACTTAATAAAGCCAAACTGATGTTGATGACGGTCATAAATCCAAAATCTTTTAGGATCATAAAATTGGAGAACAAGAGCACTGCGAATCCACCAACTGTGGTTAAACCAGAAGCAACGATGGCTTTCCCGATCATCGTAACGGAAACAACCATAGCTTCAATTTTAGGTAAACCTGCATGACGCTCTTCGACATATCTTTCCATCAACATAACAGTCATCTCAGTTCCCATACCTAAGACAAGAGCACCTAAGGTTGCGGTAATCGGGGTAAATTTGATACCTGTAAGATACATAACACCGCTGGATATCCCAATGATCAAGACAACTGGGATGATCGGTAAGATCGCTTTGACGAGATTACGATAGATGAATAGTAAGGCCATAAATACTAGACCTAAGCCCAATAAAGTCATATTGATTCTTCCTGAAGTCAATCCATTAACCATTTCAACATCCAAGACACTTTTACCTGTGATCTCTAGTTTCATCGTTGTGTTGGATAGATCAGATTTAAGGTCAGCAATGAGATCTTTATTGGCTTGGGTAGAAAGATGTTTTGTGTTGATCAGTAAGACGGTTTCTTTATGATCAACGCTCACAAACATAGATCGTTGTGTATCAGGTAGATCATTCAGCAGGGTCAAGACATCTGTATACGCTGTCTCATTCCCATCGGTTATCAACTGAATCAATGAATCTATAGATTTTATAGAGACAACGGATTCTGGATATTTAGCTAAAATATTTTCAGAACTATTTTTGATCCAAGTAAGATTAGATTCTTTTAAGACATTGTCTGTGGTGATGTAGACAACGATTTGATCGGTTGTCCCAACTGCAGCACGAATGGTATGGATGTCGGTAAGGGCTTGTAGATCTTGAGGCATGAATTTTTCGATATCTGTCTCAACTGCGACATATTGATCCACCGCAAAACCAGCTCCCGCAACCAATACAAACAAGAGTAATACAGGGACAGTTAACTTGATCATGAGTCTTGTTGTAGCTGCTAAAAACTTATCCATGACACCTGCGTTGTTTAGTTTATCTTCAACCTTGGTTATCTTTTTTGGTTTCTCATTTTGAGATCCAATATGTAGGATAGGGAATAATAAGAAGATACTACCTAAGAAACTGATGATGACCCCAATCGTAAGCATCTTCCCAAAGTCTTGGATCATAGGAACAGGTGATGCATACAAGGAAATGAATCCTAAGATGGTCGCAAAGACCGCGATCGCAATGGCTTTCCCTATCTTTTCTGTGGTTTCTTTAACTGATTTTTCTTCTTCATATCGATTATGGAATTGAATGGAATAATCGATACCTAAGCCAATGATGATGGGGAATACCGCCATCGAAACCATCGTAACAGGTACTTTGATCCAACCCATAAATCCTAAGGTTGCGATTACCGAGATAAATACTACTGCTAAACTAAGCATTCTCCACTTTACTTTAAATACTAAGAGTAAGACTCCAAACATAACCAAGACTGCCAATCCAATCATCATCATCATACTGGATTTCATTTCAGCTCTTAAGGCTGCATCTAACACTGTCTTTCCAGACATGGTGGTGGTCAATTGAGTGAAGTTGGCTTTATCGATAACTTTCGCAATATTCGCAGTTAAGCGATCTTTTTCTGTGTCTTTTAAGTTACCGGATAAACGAATAACCATTAAGGCTTGGTGATCATTAAGTACGACTTCAGAGAAGGCACTTCTCATGATGTTATTAGAGTCATAGATCATCGATGTAAGTTCTGTATCTATTGTAGGCACTGCAGGAATCATCATCGAACTCTTGACCCCAAACATGGTTAAGCCTTCTGAAATCAATTGAAGTTTATCTCCCATCAAAACGAAGTTATCTGCCATGGTTTTTAATTGATCAGGAGTTAGACCTTGGTCTAATCCATCTTTCATCGACCCTAATTCAGAAGCGAGCTTATTACTGATATTGGTTAAGGCTGTGGCAGTATTAGAAGTCCCTGTTTGAAGATTACCCGAGTTGGTCCCTATCATCTTTACCCCATCAGAAGTAACGCTTAGATTAGCTGCCATTGCGTTAAGCGTGGTTTGTAAACTACCTGCAGGTTGAGCAGAAGCTAAATTGGATAATTGTTGAGATAGGGTCAATAAACCATCCGCAACTGTAGATAATCCTGAGCTGATTTGACCCGCTCCAGTAGACATAGTGTTTTGAGCTGCGATGAGTTGACCAAAAGTACTGGTCATCGAAGTCAAACTGTTGAGTTTGGTTAAGATTTCTGCAGGATCTTTAATGTCTTTAGAAAGCAGTTCATTACCTAAAGTGGTCATATTAGTACCCATCTCAGATAAGCCACTCGCGATGACTTTAAGTTGTTTAATGATTTCTATAGATTGTTTGGTGGTGATTTGATGAACCACAGTCGCAGGACTTACAATAGAGAATATATTTTCTTCATAACTAAGTTCTTGTTCAATCGTATAGAGCTTTGTAATATTATCTAATGACAGTAAGTCTGTGTTATTTTTTGATTCTAATAAAATCAAAATGGATTCTCCCCCAAAGCTTTCTTCCATTGCTTTATTAGACAACAAAACAGAATTATCGGCTTGAACCAATGTCTCATTACCAGTCGCTAGTCTCATCTGACTTGCTCCCGCAATCATTGCCGCTACAATCAATAAAGTTAACAAGAGCGACTTAAAAGGTTTTCTCTGGATGAGAGAACCAATGAAAATAAAAATCTTGGTCATATTATTTCTCCTCTTTCTTTAGGATGACTTCTTCATAATCAATTCTGATAGACGTTTTGCGTACTCCTTAACGAGTTCTTCTTTTGTTTCTGGTTGATACAGAAAGGATAGAAAGGATCCCATTAAGAGCCTAATTGTAAACTCATCACAAACTACTTTATTTTTCTCAAGCAATTCTTTTAAACTGAAGACCATCTTATGGATGGTGTTCTCATCCTTTTTATTCAACATATTCTCATTCAAGATCAACTTCACAATACCTCGATTATCTTCTAGAAACTTTATTCTATTGAAGATGATCTTTTCGATCTGTGTTAAATCGAAACTCTCATTCATAGGCGTGATGTCTTTATCCATCGCTTTCAATAGAATAGGGTCTATACCTGCATAGAAGATTTCCTTTTTAGAACTGAAATTTCTAAAAAGGGTTACTTCTGAAATACCCGCTGCTTTAGCGATTTCAGAAGTGGTGGTAGAGGCAAAGCCTTTCTCTATGAAAACAACTAAGGCAGCCTGAATAATCTGTTCACGTCGATCATCTCGACTTAGTCTTTTACTGACTTCTTCGTTCATAGTACCCTTCCTTATGTAAGTAAGCACTTACTTATCTTACAGTGTTCAAACATTGATGTCAAGCAATTAAATAGGACATATTTTATTTATTGGAATAGAAAAATATTTATAACAAATACAATGAATTATTCTCATTTATAGGTAAGAGTTCATTCTTTAATTTTTTTATAAGTACTTAAATCACGATGGATCAACGCTTCTACTTTTATTAAATCGTTTTGATAATACTCGTTTAGGATCTGCATCGTCTTGGTATCAGGAGACTCTTTTTTACTAGCTTTTCTATTCATTTGATTAAGATAACCAAGAATGGTTTTTCTTTCAGCAACTTGGCGGATCTTATAAGGCACTCTAGAGTAAACGTGCCATAACCAATTGATCCTAGGATTGAATTCTGCGTTTGACTTTAATGGACTAATCGTCATTGGTTTAGCACCAATAAAGCTTAGTAAATCATCGATGATAGATTGTTGGTCTTTTACGAAATCCTCAAACAAATACACTCGTATTTGATTCGCATCAAATTGGGCATAATATCTTTCAAGTTGAACGGAATACAAACCCCTCGCGACATAACCCTTATAGTTATCAATATTGATGCCATCTTCGAGTTTCTTGATTTCACCTTTGACACAGGTTTCAAAGTTCCTCGATTCCCTACCATTTCTCTTGATCATCTTGTAATGAGAATAGGCACGTTCAGAAGGATTTCTTAAAATAATGATGATCTTAGCTTGTGGGTTATAAGCTTTGATTCTTTTCGCAACCAAAGGATGAGCTAAATAGGAGGGGGTAAAATCAATATGAAATAAAGCTTCGATGTTTGAACGTATTTCTTTACCATATCGATCAAACTTGTTCAAATAATCAGGGTCATTAAAAAATTGTATTTCTTTATATTTGGGTTCACAAATATCTGGATGTTGGACGACTAAATCAAATAAAGTTGTTGTTCCAGCTTTCTGAGCTCCAACACAAAATAAATTGACCAGATACGGTGTTTTCATGTCTTTATTTTACACCAGACTAGCTAGATAATGAGCTCAACAAAGTACTTAATGACTTTTTTCTATAAAGGATTTGATGGTATTATTGATAAACAGTTGATTCATATTGTTTGATGTAGTCATTATGCTTCTTCTTTTAAAAATCTAAGTCTAAACTATGCTTGTATAACCCTAATCGGAGATAACTATGACAAGCAACAACATCATTCTAGATCAAGCTAAAAAGGCATTCATCGATCCCCCAAAGAAAATCAATTTCATTCTTAAACTAGGAATTTCGGTTTCTCGTAAAATTACAGGTAAGGATCTTCTTGTCCCGAAATTACTCGCTTGGGTACCTAAAGTAGCGATAAGCTCGGGAGTATTGGAGTCTTTGGTCGCTCATGGGAATCATGACTTAAACCCAAGATTATTAAAGCTCGTTCGCATCCAAACTTCTCTCTCAGTTTCTTGTCCCTTCTGTATCGATATGAATACATTTGATTATCAAAAGGATGGGATTACTGATGAAGAATTGGATGTCCTTAAAGGAAGAAAATTTGAAAGTGATGTCTTATCTTTTAGTGAAAAAGAAATTGCTACTTTAGATTACGTTAAGCATCTTACTCGTAGTCCTATTGTCATGCCTAAAGAAGTATCTGATCGATTGATTCGTAATTTTACCCCAAGAGAAATTGTTATATTAGCGAGTACTGTCGCTCAAGTAGATTATTGGGCAAGATTGATCCAAGGATTAGGTGTTCCACCTGAAGGCTTTATGGATCAATGTGATCTATAGATCGTGTAGGTTCTCGATAAACCAAGTAAGCCCCTATCAACATGATCATAAATGCACCAATAAAAATTAACGATGGGATCTGTTTAAAGATAATCAGAGATATCGCAGTACCTAAGAAAGGTGCGAATGCATAATAAGCACTCGTTCTAGAAGCACCTAGATCACGCTGACCTGATACATAAAAGAAGATACTAAGTCCATAGGCAAGAAAACCTACAACTAAGGCCATAATTATATATTGAGGATCAACGAAGTGATCACCTACAAGCGACGCAACTAATAAAGATCCAAATCCTGCCCCAAATCCTTTGATGATCACGATTTGAAGAGGGTTCTTATTTGATAGTCTTCGTGTAAAATTGTTTTCTAAACCCCAACACGTAGAGGCCAATAATACAAAAAGTGATCCAAGAGAGAATGAAAAACTACTTACATCTTCGATACTTAAGATAACACTTGAGATCGTTACGAGAAGGATAGCGATCCATAATTTAGAAGATATTCTTTCTTTAAAGAAAAATAAGGCAATGATACTGGTCGCTACGATCTCGAAATTATTTAACAGAGAAGCATTCGCGGCGGTGGTAAGATTCAATCCAATCATCATTAGAATAGGTGCCAATACATCAAGAAGGACCATCCCAACAATAAAGGGTAGTTCCTTTTTTGTGAGATGTTTCTCATGGTTATTATTTTTAAAGAAACTTCGTTGAATAAACGCAATAATGGATAAGCCAATTCCAGCACCTAAATATAACAGAGAAGCCAATAAAGCAGGATGTATTTTATTAAGGAGCATTTTCGATAAAGGTGAACTGATGGCGTATAAAAGCGCCGCCAATAATGCATAGAATATCGCTTTTTGATGTTTGTTCATCGAGTTCCCTTTATCTAGATTGATAAGTGTAATAAGCCATTAGTCTTGCCTTAGATATTTAATTTCATATCTTATTGCTTGTTTTTTCAGAAATAATGCAGTCATATTCACATAAATATATACATATTGTACAGTACACAAGCATAAAAATACCACTCAACTAGGAATGGTATCGTTGAAATGAAGATGGTGTAGTTTGAATAGAATTAATACTAAGAAGACTAAACATATAGTTAAGATCTCTAATTTATTTCAGTCAGATCTATTTCAATGAAAGGTTGAGTTTTAGTGTTATCTTTCTTAGAGAATGCGTATATTGTTGATGTAACTAGGATGGGAATTGAGAAGAAGGCAAATGCTCCAAAGTAACCAACCCAATTAACTAAGAGACCCGCAATAAAGGCGCCTAAGAATAGGCCACTATCTAAACCTACATAATTCGTAGACGTTGCGACTCCTCGTTTATCTTTGGTCGTTGAGTTGATACACGCTGCAATAAGTGCAGGTGATGCTCCTGATGAACCGATCCCCATTACAATGGCCACGATTAGAATAGATGTTAAAGAAGTTGAAAATGCCAAACCAATAACGGAAAGCGCCATTAAACCCTCGCATGGAAGTATGATTTTCATTAATCCAAAACGCTCTGTCATATATCCCAATAGAGGTCTAGATGCTAACATCGCGATCGCATTTACAGTGAAATATAAACCAATACCTTCGATCCCTAATTTCTTTGCATACAGGGCTAAGAAGGTCCCTATAGCAGCTCCAGTCATCGCATTACAACAAGTCAATAGTGCAGGAAGCATTGCTTTCTTTTCTATTAGTTCACTAAATTTTATCGATCTCAATAAGGATAAATGACTATTCTTAGGAGGAGTAGTTAAGACAAAAGGCGTCATCATCAATCCTAATAAGGCCATCATAGCTCCAGTTAAGTAAGTCGCTCTATACCCATAATGCCCTGCAATATATAAGCCCACCATAGGAGCTATCGCTGTAGCAGTAGTTTGCATCATCGCATAGAAACCAATACCCGAAGCTATTCTCTTATGTGGTAATGCATCTATCGCAACGGTCATACTCGTAGTAGAAGCAAATCCCCAAGCTAATCCATGTAGGATTCTAAAGAAGAAAAGCATTTGGATGGATACACTGAATGCATACCCAAGCATAGCCAAAAAGACTACAAAATATGAACCCATTAATATCTTTTTCTTATTTTTTAGATCCACTGCTTTTCCACATATTGGACGAATAATCAACGATGACATCGAAAAAAGACCAGCTAGGAAACCTACTAGACCACCAGTAACATTCAACGAAATAGCGTAACTGGCCATAATAGGAGAAACCATAGTGATCGATAAGAAAAGAAGAAAACCTGTAAATAGCATTAGACTGAAACTGCGATTAAATATCGTTTCGTTTTGATTCATATCTTCTCCAAAGTGTCAGTTTGATTGGTATTTCAAACTAAACAAGATCTAATAAGCATAATCAAAAGTGTCATTGCTTATTTAGCATGTGACATCTTCTGTAATAGACTAGATAGACTAGATAAACCTATTTACTGATCTCACCAGAAGTTGGGTTATAAGTACCAATTCCTAAATGTGTTCCAATAACATCTTCTTCTCTCAACGTAACCCATTTAACACCAATTCTTGTTTTATAGGCATAAGCTAGATGAAGCATTCCATCAGTTGATTGCATTAGATAAGGATATTCATATTGTTTATTGTTTGAACGATTTAGATCACCAGAATATCCTTCACCTCTTTCGATGTGTCTGATAAACGGATAGGTCCTTCCACCATCTTCACTCAAGGCAATAGTGACAGGACATCTTAAACCAGGCCAAGCACCTTTTTTTGTATATGTAGTCGGTGCACTTGAATGATTATAGGCAACTGCCAATCTACCACTCTTTAACTTCAATGCACTGATACTTGAATTGTTGTTTGGTAAAACAGTAGGAACTGGTTCACTCCATGTATCCCCATAATTATATGATTCACTCACATAGATATAATCCGCTTCACGTGAACGCATTAAGGCGATTAGATGACCATCGTCAAGTTCAACGACATTAGGATGTACACGTCCGTTTGATTTGGGCATATCAACCCTTCTCCAACTATTCCCTTGATCATCAGAGATTCTAAATGCACTAGGATCTCCAGCTAATCCTTTTTCTCCATCTGTACAGATCCAATTGCCTATGATCCATCGACCATTTGACAAGATTTGAATAGGCTGACGTGCGAAAGTACCTTCTTCAGGAAAAACAACTTCAGACTTAGACCAAGTTTTCCCATCGTCGATACTGACTTGTTTCTTAATGATTGATGTATACTGCATGTTATCTTTTCCCGGAATACGACCTAGTTGAGCTGTATATAAAGCCCAGATCTCACCATTGGGAGCTAAAAACAAGGAAGGATTTTGATTAGAAAAATCATCATCGTTTGTAATGTATTGAGGTTCTTCCCAGCGATCAGATCCTTTAGGTAGGCGAGAAACAACTACATTGATGTCTGTTCCACCTTCAAAAGTACCAGCAAACCATGTACATAATAATGTTCCTGCTTTTGTTTCTAAAAGTGCTGGAGCGTGAGCTGTTTTCCAAGGTCCAGGAGGAAGTGCTGCCTCTATAGTACTCATTTCTTCATTGAAATAGACGTGTCCATCAAGTGTTAATCCTGGTAATTTTTTTATACTCATTTCTTATCCTCCTGTATTTATCGGTAATTTAAGTACGATTTTTCGGTAACTATACGGTTTATCTGTATGAGACACAGCGAGATGCCCATCACTTAGAAATGCGATCCAAAACATACCTTCTTTGATCAACATAGAATGTGATGTTGGTCCTATCAATCTTTCTTTATCAGTTAACTCATCATAAGGAACGATACTCTTCAATTGATCATAATCTAGCCATGCGATCTCTTCAGAACCTTTGACGATGATCTGTACATCAATATAATTTCTATGAGCTTCGAAAGTACCCTCTTTAAATGACTTGGTGATACCCTCTTGAATCAAATAGTAGCCACCATCAAATAGATATTTACCGACAGCCAAAGACTCTGAATTCTTAATGGCTTCTAAACCCTTCTCTAGATTAGGAACAAGCGAAGCATAATCTTTAATGTGTGTGATTTGTCCTATGATCATAAACTTACTCTTTATACTCTAGGGTACCATTTGAATTTCTTGAATAGTGTTTCAAAAATTGCCAAGCCAATCTAATTTCTCTTAGATCTACAGCATGAGGCATTCTCTTCGCAACCAAGAATTGATACAAAGGCAAATGAGTATCACTGGTATACCATGTATGATGAATGAATCGTTCATCAACACATACATAACGAGTTTCGTCAGAGTATAAACCCGTTTCATATTTACTATTGTATTCAAATTTAGTTACAGGAATATGATTGTATTCTTTCCAATAATTAAAGGTTGGTATCCAAAGATTTTCTTCTTTATCTATTGGCCAAGTATTAAACAAATCATCCAATAAACCACTACATTGAAATACAGGCATACGATAATCCATTCTCTTTTTAGCTTCATCTGCCAAGATCTTCGTGTGACTTATCTCATTCATTTGATCATCTGTTGGTTTATTACCTAACGCAGGAGATGACATTAACTTAGCTCGATTAGATAAGTAACCTAGATGTTGCGCATTTAAAGGTGCAGTCGCTGCAAAGATATGAGGATAGGCACAGGCCATAGCATTTGACATCATAGATCCCATCGAGAAACCTGATAAATAGATCCTAGACTCATCGATCGGATGTACCATTTTCATATGTTCAATCAAAGCCAATACAAAAGCAAAATCGCTAGGTTGATTCTGATCATCGAATGCATTCCACATTTTCCCAACTGAGGCTTTTGGGTATACAACGATGAAGTTCTCTTTTTTAGCAATCTCATGCCAATCACTTTGTTCTGCTCCATATAGCGGAACACAAGCCCCACCATGGAAATAAAACACGAGTGGTACTTTTTCGTTAGTTCCTCTTAATTGCTCAGGCACATATTCATACCAAGTATGTTTAAAATCGTTGTTTACAGTTAAAGAATCATCGTTTACATGTCCTACAAAACCCCATTCGGTAAAATTAGTACGTTTCTGATAAGTACCATAGGTATCATTTCTCCAACGTCTAGTTTCTGAGAACAATAATTCCCAAGCATTCTTTATCTCATCTGCGCTTAATCCATTATTCGATACAAAATGCATATTGTTCTCATTGAGTTTTGAAACATATTTATTTAAGCCATCGCTTACACTCTTAGATCCAATATGATTCACCTCAATAAGATATTCTTGAAGTTCTTTGTTTTCTTCATAGACCCAAGCATTGACTGATTGTCTTAAACCACCTTGCGTAATATGATAATCCTTTGGATAAGCACCAAGCATCATCGCTGAACAATCCACAGGTTGTTTCTCTGACAGTAAAGATAATAAAGCACTGGAACTATTCGAAGTCGCGATATAGAAAATCATCCCATTAAATCCAGAAGCTTTTCCTTTGGATTTAGGTAGTGCCGCAAAACAACGAACTAAGAAAGATAAGTCATCTTCTCTTAGAGCATCACCATGATAATTCCATCCTTGATCAGTAGGGTTAGGGAAAAGTAGGATCAGATGTTTCTCTTCTGCCAATTCGTCCAACTTCAAGTCCTTCATCAATTTTTCAGCACTCACTCCGTCGGTTTCATCACGAAGAACCATTAACACTTGTTCTTGTTTGGCATCATAACAACCAGATAACGGAACATATGAAAACATACTTCGATCTGATCCTTTTTGAGTCGTGATAGAATTCTCTGGGATCTTAAATTCATTGTTTGATCCAAGAACTTCTTCAAGAATCAATTGACCACCAAAAGGTGAAAATACAGTTACTTCGTTCATTCTGTCGTTCATAGTTTCTCCTTATCTTTTTGTTAGTGATCCATCACCATTTCGAGAATAATGTTTGATGATATTCCAACCTATTTCAAAACCTTTCAAATCGACTGCGTGAGGCATACATTCAACACTTATCAAATGATAAAGTGTATCCAGATTCTCATCGGCTGAATTCCATACCTGATGAATAAATCTTTCGTCTTCTTTTACGCATACTGGGGAAGCAATACCTGAGATAAACTCGGTACTAAAAATGTTTTCCTGTTGAATATTATTGAATTTCTTCCAATAAGCAATACCTAGTGGCCAAGTTCCATCATTAGGTCCATTTACTGGCCATATTCTATCAGGGTCAAAACCTACCCCATCCAATAATCCAACAAATTGAACAAAAGGTAGTCGATAATCATACAGCGATTTCTTTTTATCCGCTAAATCTTGAGTTGGAGAACTTGTCTTTTCCCATACTGGTAATTCATTGATTACGGTATTTGGTCTAAATTGAGCCATACCTTTTTTGGAAGAGTCAAGTGTCGATAAATAACCTGTATGAGGTCCATTAAAGGCACAAGCAGCGGCGAATATTTCAGGATATGAACAAGCCAAGGCATTGGTAAACATAGATCCCATAGAGAATCCTGCGATATAGATTCTGGATTCATCAATTGGATGAACCTTCTTCATATGTTTGATCAAAGCCATGATATACTCCACATCACTTGGTAAACGAGGATCATCCCAGATATTCCATCTTTCTTCAATGGATGGATCTGGGAACACAACGACAAATCCTTCTTTATCAGCGATACTCGCTAATCCACTTTGCTCAGCTCCATATAGACCAACACAATTGATCCCATGCAAGTACAAAACCAGAGGTACTTTCTTATTTGTTCCTCTTAATTGTTCAGGAACATATTCATACCAAGTATGTTTAAACCCCTTATTGGCACCTAAAGAATCATCTTCATAATGCTTAGTAAAACCTTTAGATGCAAAGTCTATTCTTGGTTGATAGGTACCAAATGTATCATTACGCCAACGTCTTGTTTCAGAAAACATTTTATCCCAAGCGTTCTCAACAGTTTTAGCAGATATGCCATCTTCTGA
>Ga0247840_10005837_pt1 | contig 18185 bp, 14 predicted proteins | sample LaCruzMarch2015__FD_192404 | JGI IMG/M metagenome (GOLD analysis project Ga0247840, IMG submission 192404) | Freshwater microbial communities from meromictic Lake La Cruz, Castile-La Mancha, Spain - LaCruzMarch2015_17m | ecosystem: Environmental > Aquatic > Freshwater > Lake | place: Spain... | reverse complement strand
GGGCTGATCGCCGACAACCGTCTGGAATGGATGTTCTGCGATTACGGGATCCTGCTGGCCGGGGCGGCGGATGTTCCGAGGGGCACCGACATCACGGACGACGAGCTGATTTACATCCTGACCCACGCCGACGCCCGCGTGGTTTTTGTGGAAAACCTGACGATGCTGGAGAAGCTCCAGCGGTGCCGCCACCGGCTGAAGAGGCACGAGAAAGTCATCCTCATGTCGGCGGCGGGCGAGGCCCCGCGGGGGGTTCTCCGCCTCGAGGATCTCATCCTCGAAGGCGCGCGGCGCCGTGAGGCCGGCGACCGCTCCGCGATCGAGCGCGCATCCGCCGTGAAGCCGGAAGACCTCTTCACGATCATCTACACGTCCGGCACAACCGGCACGCCGAAAGGCGTCCGGCTCACGCACGCGAACATGTGCTCGCAGATCGCCGCCCTGCCGTTCGACCTCGAGCCGGGGGACCGCACGCTGTCGATCCTCCCGGTGTGGCACAGCTACGAGAGGGTCTTTGAAATGGTGGCCATCGCGATGGGCGCCTGCACCTACTACACGAGCCTCCGCGCGATCGGGGAGGACCTGAAGGTTGTCCGCCCGACCCTCATGGCCTCGGCCCCCCGGCTCTGGGAGAGCCTCTACCAAAAAATCCTCGCGAACGTGAATTCCTCCTTTCTCGTGCGGCGGGCATTGTTTCACGCCGCCTACGCCTCCGCGCGCAACGTCCACCGGGCGGAGCGGTTTTTCCTGGGGCAGGAGCTCGACATGACCGGCCGCAGCCTGCCGGAGACCCTGTCCCTGGCGGTGCGGCGCGCCGCCGGCTGGCTGATCTCCATCGTGCCCTGCCGGATCCTCGACGGTCTCGTGCTCGCGAAACTCCGCGGCATCGTGGGGGGAAGGTTCCGCGGCACGATCTCAGGCGGCGGCGCCCTCCAGCCGCATGTGGACGAGTTTTTCAACTACATCGGGATCCCGGTCCTCGAGGGATACGGGCTCACCGAAACCGCGCCTGTCCTCGCCGTCCGGACCTGGAATAACCTTGTCATCGGAACCGTCGGCCGCCCCTTCCCGAAAACCGAAATCCGCATCGTGGACCTGCACACCGGCGACATCCTTTACCCGAACACCTGGAAGCGCGGTCGGGGACGCGGGCTGCGCGGCGAGATCCACGTGCGCGGCCCCCAGATCATGGATGGCTACCACAAGGATCCGGCGGGGACCGGACACGTCCTCCGCGACGGCTGGCTCAACACCGGCGACATCGGCATGGTCACGTTCAACAACTGCTTGAAAATCCTCGGGCGCTCGAAGGACACGATCGTCCTCCTGAGCGGGGAAAACGTGGAGCCGGTCCCGATCGAGGCCCGACTGGTCGGCTCCCCGCTCATCGAGCAGTGCATGGTCGTCGGCCAGGATCAAAAAAACCTCGGGGCGCTGATCGTGCCGGCGGTCGATGGGTTTCGCGCGGCCGGCGTGAAGGCCGCGAACCTCGCGGAAATTCTCGAGCGCGAAGACGCGCACCGGCTCATGGATGCGGAAATCCGCAGGCTCGTGAACGCCGAGACCGGCTTCAAGCCGTTCGAGAGAATTGCGGACTGGCGCTTCGTCCCCCGGTCATTCGAGGTCGGCGACGAGCTGACGAACACCTACAAGCTCAAGCGCCACGTCATCACGGAGCGTTACCAGGAGCTGGTGGGGGAGATGTTTGGTCAGATGCCGGCTGGGCAGGAGCAGCAGGCTTGACCGACTCGCGGATCTTGGCCACCCAGATCCCGAAGTCCGGGTGCAACGGATTCGCCCGCACCAACGCGATCGTTTCTGTGAGCGCCCGGTTCGGCTGCCCGATGACCGCCATATCTTGCGCCTGCTTGAACTGCAGCCTCGGGCGGGTCACCGTGTTGAACTGGTCCGCCTGGTGGTCCGAGCGTCCGGTGGTGATCCTCGCGGCCTCGACCTTCATCTCCAGGTCCCACGTCTGGATCAGCTGAGGGTCTTTCTTCTCCCGCATGACCGACCGGATGTTCTTCTCGAGGATCCCGGGGACATCCCCGGGTTTTTGCTCCCAGCTTTTTTGGTCCGGCAGCCATTCCCCGAGCGGCAGCCACTGGGCGAAAATCGACCCGGTGAGCGGCTTGGAGAGAAGGTCTTTCGTCTCGTTGTTGGGCGGGTTTTGTTTCGCGAAAAGATCGTCGCACGAAACCACTTCGTTCACATAGGCCATCAACGAGGGGAGTTGGGTTTCCGGCTTTTCCAGATCCTTCCGCTGGAACGACAGCAATAGGTATTTCAAATGCAGCAGGAGTGCCGTCTGCATTTCTTTCGAACGCAGCAGGTCTGCGCGGGATTTTTTCCACGCCACAAACGCCTCGACCTTGTCCTTCTTGCCTTTGAACTGAACCTCCTCGACCGCCTGGGTGTAGAAATTGGCCGCGGCCGACCCGCTGGCGGCGGCGTTTTGGATCAGGCCGACGAGCTGGTTGCGCTCGGCGATCTTGCCCTGCTTCTGCTTTTGCTCCAATACCGCGATGTCCTTCAGAATCGCATCCAGATTCGGGGGGGCAACATCCTGCTGCTGGGCGCACACGAGGGAAACCGACAGAAAAACGCAGACGCAGACCAACCGGGAAACATTCATGGGTCAACACTTCTGCCTGTTCCCGCCCGCGCCGTCCAGCGCGTTCTGGTTGACAAGATCCGCTTATGGCCCCACGGTGCACGGAAGTGTGATCTGGGTCAAATTTCCTGGAGCACGCAAACCCGCTACTATTTATGAAAACTTTTGGACACGACATCCGCCTGACCAACTCGATCTTCCTGATCGGAACATTTTTGACAACCATCACGGCGGTTCCGCTCTACATTTGGCGGTTTGGGCTGGACGGTTTCCAGATCGCGCTGTTCGCGTTTTTCCTCGTCTCGACCGGGCTGAGCATCACGCTCGGATACCACAGGCTGTTTTCGCATCTGACATTCCAGGCGAAGTGGCCGGTGAAATTGTTCACCCTCCTGTTTGGGGCGGCGGCCTTTGAAGGGTCCGCGCTCGAATGGTCTGCCGACCACCGCCGCCACCACAAATTTGTGGATCGCGAGGAGGATCCCTACGACATCAACAAGGGGCTTTTTCATGCCCACATCGGCTGGCTGCTTTTTCGCGCCGGCCCCGACACCCCGCTCACCTGGGTGCCCGACCTTCAAAAAGACCGTCTGGCCATGTGGCAGCACAAGCATTACGTCGCGGTCGCGATCGGGACCGCCTTCGCTCTGCCCGCGGCGATCGGCTGGATCGCCGGAGGCCCGGTCGCGGCATTGGGGGCGTTCCTGATCGCCGGCGTCGCGCGCGTCGTGGTCGTTCACCACATGACCTTTTGCATCAACTCGCTCTGCCATTGGATCGGCGACCGCCCCTACTCCAGCGACTGCACGGCGAGAGACAGCGTGCTGATGGCCGTCTGCACGTTCGGGGAGGGATACCACAACTTCCATCACATCTTTCAGCACGACTACCGCAACGGCGTGAAGCCCTGGCAGTTCGACCCGACGAAATGGACGATCTGGATGCTCAGCAAAGTCGGCCTCGCGCGTGGACTCCGCACGGTGCCCGAAGAAAAAATTCTGAAGGCGCAGATCGCCGAGCACGAGCGCCGGCTGCAGGCGCACATCGAGCAGCATCCGCTTTCCGACACGCTCCACGCCATGTTGGAAAGCACGAGGTCCCGCATGAACGTTGCCCTGGAGAGGTGGGAAACCCTGCTGCTCCAATACCGTGAGGCTGCGGAACGCCGGGGAGAAATCTCGCGCCGCGAAATGCGCGCGCTCAAGCGCGATGTGCGCGAGGCGGCGGGACACCTGCGGGAGTCGCTCCGGCATTGGGTCGAAGCCCGCCAGTCACTGCCGGCCACGGGCGCGTGACCGGGGGGGCTGAAAAGAGCACGCCCCGATTCGGGAGCCCGCAGGTTGTAGCGGCGGCCTGTGGGCGTCGGTCGCTTGGCAATCAAGCGGGGATCGACGCTCATAGAGCGCCGCTACAACCCACGTGTGAGATATGCGGGCGAGGAAATTCTTTTCCTGCCGGGGTCGCGCGTCCATAGTGCGCGGGTGAGCATTTTGACCCGCGCCGAGATGATTGGGGCCGAGAAGGCGGCGTTTTCGGCGGGGGTCGAGCCTGCGGCGCTCATGGAATCCGCCGGCAAGCAGATGGCGGATTTTGTCCGGCAGAACCATCCCCGTCCCGGTAGATGCCGGGTGTTTGCGGGCAAAGGGCACAATGGCGGCGACGTGCTGGTCGCAGCGCGCCACCTGGCGGACGCGGGCTGGGGCGTGGAAATCCTTCTTCCCGACGCCCGTCTCGCGCCTCTCACCGAAGCGCAGCTCAGGCGGATGGACGGAATCCCTCCGGCAGGATCGGGCGTTTTTCCTCTGGTTGTCCTGGACGGGTTGCTGGGAATCGGGGCGCAAGGAAATCCGCGCGGCCCCACCGCAGAGGCGATCCGCGAGATCAACAGCCTGCGGAGAAATTCCGGTGCCTGGGTGCTGGCGGCGGATCTGCCGAGTGGCCTCGATGCGGACACCGGCCAGCCGGGCGATCCCTGCGTGCAGGCCGACGCGACGATGACGATGGGGTTTGCCAAGTCTGGGCTCGTCTCCGACCAGGCGGTGGATTTTGTGGGACGCCTGGCTGTCGCCACACTCGATGGGCTCGGTGCGCCGGACCCTGCGTCGGATGACTCGATCGTGATAGAGCCGGGGGTTCTGCGCGTCCTCTTGCCGCCGCGCGTCTTTGACACCCACAAGGGGATGGCCGGACGCGTGGCCGTCGTGGCGGGCTCACCGGGATTTGCCGGTGCCGCGCGGCTTTGTTCCGCCGCTGCCGTCGCCGGCGGGGCCGGCCTCATCACGCTCTTCGTGAAAAAGGACGTCTGGCCGCTCCTGGTTTCCTCGGCGATTCCCGAAGTGATGGTCCGGCAGGTGGAATCCTACGAGGAGGTGCTCCGCGACCGGTGGGACGCGATCGCGATCGGGCCCGGGCTCTCGACCCGGTTTGCGGACGAAATCCTTTCGGTCGTGCAGGGCGCGGCCGCCCCGTGCGTCGTCGATGCGGACGCCCTGAATGTGATATCGAAATCGCCCGCGATCCTGAACCGGTGCGCCGGACCGAGGCTTCTCACCCCGCACCCCGGCGAGATGGAAAGGCTCTTTCCTTGCGAGGGACGGAGCCGGCTCCAATGGGCGAGGGAGTTCGTCGGCCTCCATCCGGTGACGCTGCTCCTGAAAGGTGCGCGCACGATCATCGGCCAGGCGGGCAGGCCCGCCGCCTACAACACGACCGGAAACCCCGGCATGGCGAGCGGGGGGATGGGCGACGTGCTTACGGGAATCGCCGCCTCGCTCCTCGCCCAGGGACTCGACCCGCATGAGGCCGCGATGGCGGGGGCATGGGTTTGCGGCCGGGCGGCCGAAATCGCCATGGCTTCCGGCGGAGAATCCCAGGAATCCCTCCGCGCGAGCCATGTGATCCGATATGCCGGCAGCGCCTTCCAATGCCTGCGCGGGGGAGATTTTTAGTTTACGGTTCTCCGGCGAGCGCGGAGGCGATGAGGCCGAGGATTTCCGCGCGGCCCGTGTCGGATTTCGAGGAGCTGATCACGAACTCCGGCGGCTCCTCGCTGATCTCCTTCATGCTGCCAAAAAACGCCTCGATATTTTTCTGCGCCGCCTTTTCGGTGAGCTTGTCCGCCTTCGTGAACGCGATCACAAACGGCAGCCCGCATCCGACCATCCAGTGAAGGAATTCCAGATCCAGCTTCTGCGGGCTGAGCCGGACATCGATGAGGACAAACGTGCCCAGCAGGTTCGGGCGCCGCTGGAGATATTCGGCAACGAACGCGCTGAAGCTGCTCCGCTGCTTTCTGCCGACCTTCGCGTAGCCGTAGCCCGGAAGGTCCACCAGGCTCCACGTGTTGTTGATCGTAAAAAAGTTGATCAGCCGCGTCTTCCCCGGGACGCGCGAAACCTTCGCCAGCCCCTCGGCGCGGGTCAGCATGTTGATGAGCGACGATTTGCCGACATTCGACCGGCCGATGAACGCAAACTCCGGCAAATCCGTTTCCGGGCACTTGGCCAGATCGGGGGAACTCGACTGAAAGGCAGCGCTGAGGATCTTCACGTCTCCTCCTGCTGGTAAGGGGGTTTCTTTGCTCGGTGTCCCGGGCAGGCCATGACCTCTAGATAAACTTCCGCCGCACCGGCCGCGCCGGCCTCATCGATTGCCTTGGAGACAGCCGTGAGATGTGTGTCCGCTGCCGTCCCGCAATCCGCCCCCACCTTGCAGCAAAAATCCCAAAAATCCACGCCCTCCGGCAGAGTCTTCCGACGCTCCCGCTTCACATACTTCGCGACCGTGACCTTGATCGCCTCCACGACCCGCACGTCCTCCTTGCCCGGAACATGCAATGGGAAAGTCTTTTTCATTCGTTCCGCAGGCTAGCACAGACCGCCCCGAGGCCGGGAGACATTTCCACCCGCGCCGACCGGCGCGGTGAAATATTCCAAGGAAAAGAGGCTTGCTTAATACATAACGGGGCTGGGGTCGCTTGATCGCGCCGAAAGCTGGCCGATCCTTTCAGTTATCTGAGCATATTCATTCGAGATCCAGGTCAGTGATTACCATCCGGTGATCGGAAAAACTGCTCTGTTTCGTCCGCACGGCCCTGGCACGACAGGATTTACTGATCCATATTTGGTCTGGTCTGGATACAGGCAAATCGTTGATCGCTGAGTTGCCCCATCCGGCTCCGGCCTCCCGAAAGGAATCCTTCATTGCCGGTTCAATCATGCGAAGAATCCCATCTCCCCCGGGAACATTGAAGTCTCCCCCGACAATCCGGAGTCTGCCATCATCGCTCCGGTTGTGTTCAGTGAGCAGTTCAGCCAATTGTTCCCTGCGCCCGAGACGGTCGATGTAATGTGCCGTCCAGCAGGCTGGATCCCAAAGGTCGAATCGGATTTCCGGCGGACTGAGCCGAATGCTTGCGACTTCAATTTCCCTCCCTCCTTGCACATGAACTCCGGCGCGCGTGAAGTGCGCTCCCTTCGGGGCGGGCAATGGATATACTGGCCCGCGAGAGATGATCGAACAGTCGAAACCGTACAAATACCCGCCGTGTCCGCCATACAATTCTTTTGCCAACCGCGCCACTGCATCCTCTGGCGGAGATTCCTGCAAGAGCACCAGATCTGGATTTTCTGAAGCGACTTCTCCAGCAGCAGCAGATTGACCCGAGCAGTTTAAAGTTACCACTCGAAGTTGTGCAAGGCGCTCATTTTTCCGGGAGGACTGCGGCGCTTGAAAGAACGACACCAAGAAGCGTGAAAGGTCGTCCGATAGAAAGGAGATGGCGGTGGCCCACATCAAACAAAGCACAAGAAAGCTACGGTGGGCACGATTAAAGAACCACCCGGTGACGGCCAGACCCAAGCCGGCGATACCCCATGTCCAGAAGGGGAAAAAACTTGCCGCCGCTATGATATCCCACCGTCCGATGTAAGAAACAATTGAAGTGCAAAGCAGAAGGAACGAAGCAGCGAGCCCCGCCCATCCAAGACGGCTAAGCAATGACACGACGAAAGGGGAAATCGTTTTATTTCGCGGGGGACCAGTGCGGTAGGGGGAAGTCATCTCGATTTAACTAACCGTGACGGAATGTGGAGAATGCGATGGGAATTGAGTCAATCGGGAATGATGTTGATCCCCCGCAGGCCGAAGAGAGGGGCTGCGGCGAGGAAGTGCCTTTGTATTCCAAACAAAACCAATCTCCTCGAGTTTCCCGGCCAGACCTCGCGGGCCTGATAGATTCGCTGCGTGGCCAAACACGCTTCAGCGAAGATTTCGAGGGCGGCTCCTCTTGCCTGCTCGGATGGCAGTGCTGCAATTCGCGACTCAAGTCCGGTGAAACTCTGCACCCCTGCCATCACTCCTAACTCATGGAAGTGTTTCGCTTTGGGATGTCGTGGGAAGTTCATTTACCTTGCTTCAGAATATTTACTGAACCGCGCCATGCTACTGGTGATGAATGAGTCAGTCACTGGGTGCCTTCATTCGGTGGCAGTTTCATGACCACCCGGTCGAAGTCCGACTCGAACAGCCGGTCCTGCACGATGCGGTATTTCTCGAACTCGCTTTCGGCGTGGGTCTTTGCCAGTTCCGCTGTTACCTTTCCAGCATCCTGTAGGATTTCCCGGTCCCAAAGCTGGAGGAATCCGCTCAAGCGCTTTTCCCAGTCTTCCATGGTCATCGGGATTTTCCGCATGGCCTGCATTTCGGCCATGTCGAGGTAGGCGGAGACAATGCGCTGCATTTGACCCAGCTCGAACTCCGAGAGGTAGTTCTTGGCGACGGAAACGTCGTATCGCTGGATTTTCCCTTTGGGAGCATCTTCCCAACTGGTCAGCCCCATGTTTTGCTTTTCGTGGTTTGCGCGATCCACGATCAATTCAGCGGCCGTTTGGCCGTGCACGGCGTAGTGCATCTTATTTTGAACCGCTGCAAAGAACCGCTTCGTCGCCGTCGCGGACGGGTCGTAGTCCAGTGCGGTGGCGTAGATGTCGGTGATTTTCTGGTAGAACTTGCGCTCGGAAAGCCGGATTTCCCGAATCTTTTCCAGTTGGCGCTCGAAGAACTCATCCGTCAGGATGCCGCCGTGCTTGAGGCGTTCGGCATCCATGGTCCAGCCTTGGACGGTGTAGTCCTTCACGATCTGGTTGGCCCACTTGCGGAATTGGACTGCGCGCTCGTTCTCGATTTTGAAGCCAACGGCGATGATCGCTTGCAGGCAGTAGTGCTCAACGGATCGTTGAACTTCGCGCCTGCCCTCCGATTGAACTATTAAGTATTTCTTAATAGTTGCCTCCGGCTCCAGTTCGTTGTCGCTGAAAATGCGTTTCAGGTGCTGGTTGATGGCAGGGACTGAGACATCGTAAAGCACGGCCATCATCCTCTGCGTCAGCCAGATATTCTCATCTTCATAGCGCATTTCCACGCTGGCCTCCGAGTTGCCGCCAGCCGCCACAAAAGTGAGGTATTCCGCAGCCGAAGAGCGAACCAATGCGACTTCGGTGTTCTTTTTGGCGCGGCCGCCGGGTGTGGGTTTCTTTTTGCTCATGGGGTCTGCCTCTTTTCATTTGTTTCGGCCGAAGAGCCGGGGATGATGTTGATGCCACGCAGGCCGAAGAGTGGGGCGGCGGCGAGGAAGTGGCGGTCGCGGGAATAGACCTCGGCAAATCCATGGTGGGCGGCGCAAGCCAGGTGGAGGGCATCCGCTGCACGGAGATACGCCGAGTCGGGAGCTGTGTGCAGAGTGGTCTCCAAGTGGCGCATCACGGCATCATCAACAGCCAGGAGCGTGACCGCGCCGGTGGTGAGATCATCCTCAAACTGCAGGCGGACTTCCTCTGCGGCCTGCGGGGAAAAGGCTGACTCCCGGCGCTTGCGGAGGAGGATGGACGCAAATTCGGCTCGGGCCCACCATGTGGTGGCGATGCCGTCAGACTGATCCGCCAGCGCCTGAACTTGCTCATACCCGACTTCGGTGGAGTAAAGCCGGAAGAGGTAGTTGGAATCAAAGTAGAGCATTTTCGCGGGCAGAACGGTCTTCGGAAACACTCAGCGTGGAGTCCACGCCACCCGCGAGGGCTCCGGTCTGACGCAACTGCTGAAACCTGGGCCTCAGCCTGCGTCGCTGGGCGAACGACTGAACGGCAGTGGCATTTGCGGGCTGACCCAACGTCTGCTCCAAACTGGTCAGCATGATATGTTTCAAGGTCACCCCTTGCTCGATCGCTCGGAACTTGGCCTTTTTGTAAAGCGGCTCCGGGATGTCGATGGTGGTCTTCATAGATTAACGATACGGGAATATGGTTTTCCGTCAAGAAGGGGGCGTTGCCTTGATCCCAAAAACGGATTTTGGACAGAATTAACAGAATGGACAAAATTCAGCGGGAGAGACTTGCAACACGAAGATGAGGAATATTTCAGGACAGGTTGGATTTTGTGTAACCCATTCCGTTAATTGACTCGCAAAGCTCGCCCTGCGGGCTGCCTTCGGCAGTCTTTCTCCGCTTCGCTTCGATTCCGTTAATTCTGTCAAAACTTCTTCTGTCGCCGGATCCAGGTTGATCGCGGATGCGTGACAACCGGCGCGTGATCTGCGAGAGAAGGAAGCATGCCGGACGATGCGGAATCAGAGCGGATGGCGGCGCGCGATGCGGGCCGGGAATCCTGGGGGCTTTGGGGGTCGTATCTGAGCGACCGGCAGTGGGGGACCGTCCGGGAGGACTACTCCGCCGACGGCGATGCCTGGAGTTTTTTCACGCACGAGCAGGCGCGTTCGCGGGTTTACCGCTGGGGCGAGGACGGGCTGCTGGGGATCAGCGACTCCGACGGGCGGGTGTGTTTCGCGCCGGCGTTCTGGAACGGGCATGACCGGATGCTCAAGGAACGTCCGTTCGGCCTCTCGAACCCGCAAGGCAACCACGGCGAGGATCTGAAGGACTACTTCTATCACCTCGACAACACGCCCACGCACAGCTTCATGCGCGGGCTCTACAAATACCCGCAGGCCGCATTTCCCTACGACCAACTCGTGGAGGAAAACGGCCGCCGTCCGCGCACGGAGCCCGAGTATGAGCTCGTGGATACGGGCATTTTCAACGAAAGCCGGTATTTTGACATCTTTGTCGAATACGCGAAAGAAACCCCGGAGGACATCGGCATCCGGATTCGCGCGATCAACCGCGGGCCGGATCCCGCGCCGCTGACCATCCTTCCGACGCTCTGGTTCCGCAACGTCTGGTCGTGGGGGCAGGCGGGAGTCACAAAGCCGGAGATGCACCTCGCGCCGCACGGAACCGCGATCATCGCGGAGCCGTGGGGGCTGCCGGAATACCACCTGTATTGTGACGCGGCCGACGGGTTTGCTTTCACGGACAACGAGACAAATGCGGGAAGGCTGTTCGCGGCGAAAAATCCGGCCCCGTATCTCAAGGATGGTTTCCACGATTTTCTCATCGAAGGCAAAGCCGATGCGGTGAACCCTTCGCACTGCGGGACGAAGGCCTCGGGAATCTACCGCCGGACGCTTGCTCCCGGCGAGGAGTGGACGATCCGCCTCCGCCTGTGCCGCCCGCCGAAGCCCGAGCCGTTCGGCGCGGCATTCGACGAGCTGTTTGAACAAAGAGAAAACGAGTGTGCAAACTTTTACGAGCTCCGCTCACCCGGCCTACCCGCCGAGCTCGCGCTCGTCCAGCGGAGCGCGCTCGCCGGACTGCTCTGGTGCAAAAAGTTCTACTACTACCCCGTCATCCAATGGCTGCAGGGCGACCCCACTATGCCGACCCCGCCGGCCGAGCGCTGGACCGGGCGGAACAGCTTCTGGAAGGAACTCCACGCTCACGATGTCATCTCGATGCCGGATTCCTGGGAATACCCGTATTTCTGCGCGTGGGATCTGATGTTTCAATCCGTCGCCTTCACGCTCGCCGATCCCGCGACAGCGAAGAAGCAGAGCATGCTCCTGCGCGGCGAGCGCTTCACCTCGCCGAGCGCGCAGCAGCCCGCCTACGAGTGGGCGCTCTCGGATGCCAACCCGCCGATCGGCGGATGGGCGAGCTGGCGGATCTATTCGATCGAGCGCGGGATGACCGGGAAGGGGGATTTTTCCTACCTCAAAAAGGCGTTCAACAAATTGCTGCTCTCCTATTCCTGGTGGGCGAACCGCGTGGATCAGACCGGCGACAACGTCTTCGAGGGCGGGTTCCTCGGCCTCGACAACATCGGGGTCTTCGACCGGCGGTATCCGCTCCCCGACGGCAGCAAAATCGAGCAGAGCGACGGCACGGCGTGGATGGCGATGTTCTGCCTCAACATGCTCAACATCGCGATCGAGCTCGCGAAGACCGAGCCGGAATACGAGGACATCGCCGACAAGTTCCTCAACGACTTCATCTACCTCGCCGCCTCGGTCAACGCCGTCGGCTCGGGTGGGTTCGCGCTCTGGGACGACGAGGACGGATTTTACTACGACGTGCTCAAGCGGACCGACGGCTCGACCGCTTACCTGAAGACCCGATCGATTGCCGGGCTCACGCCGCTGTTCGCGGTCGAGAGCTTTGATGCGAAAACCGCGCAGGAGTTCCCACTCCTCCGCAAGCGCATCCAGTGGTTCGCCCACCACCGTCCGCACCTGCTCGAGCAGCTCCACCACATCGGGCAGGAGGTGGACGGACGGCTCCTCGTCTCGCTCGTTTCGCCCGTGCGCCTGAGGCGGCTCTGCGAGCGGCTTTTCGACGAGGAGGAATTCCTCTCGCCCCACGGCATCCGAGCCCTCTCGCGCACCTACAGGGACAATCCCTACACGTTCACCGAGGGCGACAAAACCGAGACCCTCCGCTACACCCCGGGCGACAGCCCGGTGGGAATGTTCGGCGGCAACTCGAACTGGCGCGGCCCCGTCTGGATGCCGATGAACTACCTCCTCATCGAGGCCCTCCAAAAATTCGCGTTCTACTTCGGCGATTCCTTCAAAGTGGAATTCCCGTCCGGCAGCGGCGTCGAAATGAACCTCTGGGACATCACGCTCGAACTCGAGCGCCGGCTCGTCGGGATCTTCGCGCGCGGGTCCGACGGACGCCGCCCGTTCAACGGAAGCGTGGAGATGTTTCAGAACGACCCGCACTGGCGCGACCTCCTCCTCTTCAACGAATACTTCAACGGCGACAACGGCGCCGGCGTCGGGGCTAGCCACCAGACCGGCTGGACCGCCCTCGTCGCCAAAATGGCCCGCCAGATCCACACGTTCGAGAAGACGGTGTAAACGCTTTCCCCAAGGAGTCGGGTCGCCCCCCGCCCGATCAGGAAACCGGCCGCAGTCCCGCCGCCGCTCGATTGGTCGCTTTCCCCCGTGTTGATCCATAAGCCGCAAAAAGTCCGATTCTCGCCATCGAGGCCCGCACCAAAGGAAGGAAAGCAAATGTATTGCTATCCATAAAACGATGATGTAAAAATGTAATGCGTTCCGCTATAATGCTCGATCCGCTTTTTGAACTCAGCCGCCAGATGATCCAGCGCATCTCCCGTCCTTACCAAAGGAGGTTGCCGATGGGGGCCGGGTTCCGCGGGCGCTGCGATCTGGTCACCGGGCAGCGCGGGGTCGGGAAAACGACATTGGTGGTGCAGTTTCTGATTCGGAAATACCCGGACCATGCCGTATCCCGCAAGTGCCTGTATCTGCCCGCCGACCATTTTGTCGTGTCCAAGCAGGCGCTGTATGAGGTGGCCGAGGCCTTTGCCAATCAGGGCGGCGAGCTCCTCTGTGTGGATGAGATCCACAAGGCGGATGCTTGGGCGCGCGATTTGAAGAGCATCCTCGATACGTTTGGCGGTTTGAAACTGCTCGTCACGGGGAGTTCCCTTCTCCATTTGCAGCGCGGCTCCCATGATTTGAGCCGCAGGGTCGTGCTCCATCGGATCGAGGGGTTTTCCTTCCGGGAGTTCGTCGAGCTCCGTCACGGGATCTCACTGCCCGTGGTTGCCCTCGCGAAGCTGGTAACGTCGCATGAAGATCTCGCCGCGAAAATCGCACTTCCCCTGCGTAAGTGCGGTGTGTTCATCCTTGAGGAATTCCGGCGCTTTCTGGAAAGCGGGTTCTATCCGTATTTCACGGAGTTTGAGGATCTGGCGTCGTTCCACAGCACCTTGCAGCAGAGTGTGCGGGCCACTCTCGAGAGCGACCTCCCGGCACTGCACCCGACCCTCACCGGCTCGACGGTGGCGCGCGTCCGCCGGTTGCTTTCCGCCATCGCCGCGAATGTGCCGTTCACCCCGGATCTCACCAAACTCCGGCAACTTCTGCACATTGCCGACGACCGGACCCTGAAAGAGTATTTGAGGTATTTGGAGGATGCGGGGCTGATCCTTGTGCTGCGTCGCGCCGGGGGTGCCATGCGGACCATGGACAAGCCTGACCGGATCTACCTCGGGGATTCCAACCTCGCTTTTGCTCTTGCCGCCCCGGAGAAGGCCGATATCGGCAGTGTCCGGGAAACGTTCTTCGCGCGCTCCGTCGGTTGCGCCCACGATGTCCGGGCCGGCAAGGGGGCGGACTTTGTCGTGGACGGATGCCTCCATTTTGAAGTCGGCGGCAAAAGCAAGGGAGAGCGACAAATCGCCGGATTGAAGAACGCCTTCCTCGCGCTCGACGACCTGCCCGCTGGCAGCGGCAACCGCATCCCCCTCTGGCTTTTCGGCTTTCTTTCCTAAGCAAGGTTCCTGTTGTTTCGCGCCGCGAGTCCTGATAGCAGATCGTGTGACAATTTAATTCTCATGGAACCGAAAGCACCCACCCTGCAGACCCTGCCGTCCGACGAACTTCGCGCGATCCTCTGGCGGTTTTCCGAGCGCTACGACCTGTCGATGCTGGTGCAGTCGGTGCGGGCGGTGGCCCGCGGACCGGTGGCCCGGCTCGTCGCCAACGGCGCGCGCAACAGCCATGAGTGGACGGACGAAAAAAATTCGCTCCTCGAGGTGTTCGACAGTTCGGGGATCAGCGCGGTTTTTCTCGGGCCGGAATACGGCGGGTTCATCGAGGGGCCAAAGAACCTGGCGATGGCGCTGGTCGCATTCGAGCTGTCGTGGGTGGATGCGGGTGCGGCGACGTTCAGCCTCGCCGGCAACCTGGGGCTCGCTCCAATTCACGAGCGTGGAACACCCGAACAGCGCGAACATTACATGTCGCTGGCAGCGCCAGCCGAGGGCCGCGCACCGATCCGCGCCGCGTTTGCGCTGACTGAGCCGATCCCGTTTGTTGGCGTCGAAACCGGTCTGCTCGGCGGCAAGCTGCGCATCGTTTCGTGGAAGGAAGGCGAGGAGCCGGTCCTGCATGTGGACAAGCGCGGGAGGTTCATCACGAACATGGGGTTCGCGAATGTCGTGACCGCCGCCGTGGACTCCGCCGACGAGCGGATCAAGGGAAGCTGCCTCGTGATTTTGGAAAAAGGCGACCAGGGGATCTGGGACCGCGGGATTCCGACCCGCAAGCTCGTCCACCAGCTTTCCTCGACGCGAGACCCGGTGTTCAGCCTTCAAGTTCCCGCGAGCCGGATCATCGGCGGATACACGGTCAAGGACGGCGTGATCATCCCGAATTACAGCCACGGCGAGGTGATCGAGGCGGTCTTCCGCCGCACGCGCGTCACCGTCGGCCTGATGACAGCGGCCAAGCTGCTCTCCGCCGTCGAGCCGGTCATCCGGTATCAGCGCGCGCGATTCCGCGGGGGCGAAGCCGGTCAGCCCGGTTCGCCGCGTTACGACCTCGGCCTCCAGACAAAACAGGACGTCCTCCACCGGCTCGTCGATGTCTGGGCGACCGGCGAGGCCAGCGCCGCGCTCGGCTTCGAGGCCGCGAGGATGTTCGACGCCCTGGATCCGCTCGAAAAAGCAAAGGACCGGATTTTTGAGGAGCGGAAACTTGTCGGCCGCGCGGCGTTCAAGGTGCTTGCGAAGCTCGGGGACGAGGCGATCGAATTCCTCAACCTCTCCCGCGAAGCCGCACCGGACGAGGCCAAACTGGCCGCTCTTCGCGACGACCCGCTCGTCCAGTTCGCACTTCTCGACGCGCAGGCGAACGTCTTCTGCCCGGCCTGCAAACTTTGGAACACCGGCTACGGTGCCACCATGATGCGCGAGGCCGTGAGCCTGATGGGCGGCTACGGGGTCACGGAGGATTGCCCCGGGTTCCTCGGCCACAAATGGATGGATGCCCAGCTCGAGGCCACGTATGAGGGGCCCGAGGCTGTCCAGCGCCGGCAGATGTCGCTCACGATGACGAACCCGGTCTTCCTCGCACTCTTTGAAACGTGGATCAAAGACCTCCGCGCAACCGCATCTGGACGTCCGGAATCCGGTGCCTGCCTGCTCGCCTCGGCGATGCAGCTCTGGCTCTGGACCCTTCGCCATTTGCAGACCACCACCGATGCCAACGGCCAGAAGCTCTACCAGAGCAACCGCCAGGGCGTCACATTCCCGCTGGCTGATTCGCTCTGCTGGCTGCTCGCCTCGCGGCAGCAAATCCTCGATCTGATCAACCTCGAGATCTCTGCCGCCACCAACCCGGCGGTCGCCGAGGAACTGCCCGGCGTCCTGTCCTTCCTCATCTCGCTGTGCCATGTGCAGGCCGCACGTGCGGCCGGCGAAGTCTCGCGGATCTGCGCAGACCTCGTCTTCGGATACAACGCCCATCCCGAATGGACGGACGAAGCGTGCGCCTCTTGCTATGGGGCCTCCGAACTCGACGAGCTCGAAGGGGTCATCCCGGGAATCGCCAGCGCCGCTCGCGGAACCGGGACCGTCCGCGGAGACTCGCAGAAACATCCTGTCAAAGCCGGTCCGTGCCCGGACGTGTCGGCCTTGCAGCCGTTCCTGCGCCTGAACGGAAAACTCAATAGCTGCCTCACAGGATCACGCCTCGCCAAAGACCGCGCCGCCGTTGCCCTCTCGCAGGTCATGATCCCCGAAGCGCTCGACTACCCGCAGTGACACGCGTCCAAGCGCTATGGAGCGATGAAAAACCTGGTGCCGCCCACGCGCAAGGCCGGTGAAATGTCGGGGGGCGTCGTGTTTTGCTCCGCGGAGCCGACCCACGAACGCTTCTGGAACCCGTCGTTCGTGACGGAGATCAGGTCGTTCCATCCGTCCGGCCACTTGCAAAGCGCTCCATCCTTCGTCTTCTCCCAGGTTCCTTCCGTGCCGCCGCCGACCGTGCTGAACGCGCGGCCGGAGGACTCCAGCGCCAGGTAGAGGTAGCTTCCATCCGGCTCTTTGTTCAGACACCAGACCCCGGTGAATCCGTCGGCGCATGTTGCGGCTTGGCGGCGGGATCCTGCGCGGCCGGTGGATCCGCAGGGGGCGGCTTCTGGCAACCCGCCAAAAGCAGAGCAAAAAGAGGGAGGAGTCGGGCGATTTTCATGCGATGGAAATTCTCTTTCCACATCCCATTCCGCGCAACTCCTTTCTCGAAACGCGTCGCATTGGAAAGTAGAGCGGGATTCCCGCGCGCGGCATCAAAATCCCGGAGCTTCCAATTCGGAATGTCCAATTCGGAATTGAAACACGAGTCTTGAAGTGGTGGAATCCGTGCCGACATGTCCGAGCGCCCCACCTACTCGACCGACTCAACGACCCGGTGGTTGCGCGAGATCGCATCTTCTGTCGATTACTCGCGGTTTCGACGAATCTGGCTGCAACCTGCCACCGAGCGGGCAGAGCAGGGTTACATGGCGGCGTGTTACGAGCAACTAGCGCAACGGGCGATCAGCGAGGGCGAATACTATTTGGCCCATGACGCCGCCATTAACGGGTTGCGTTGTGCGGCCGCGACGGACTTTCCGTTACACAGGCTGGTATCCTTGAAGGTCACCGCTCTCGCGCGCTCGGGAGCGACGGGCATGGCTAGGCGTGTGATGGAGCAGTTTCTCGAAGATCACGAGCCGGATAGCAGCGTTTGCAGCGCTCAAGCCCGGCTGTTCCGTGACATGGCACTTGCTGACGCGGAGCCGGGAAACCGACGAACCCTCTTCAAGGAAGCAGCGCGATGGGCGTCCCAGGCGAAGGAATACGCCCAGGTCGAGGGCAAGGATTGGGCCTATCCGGCGAATCAGGAGGCTCAATTTCAGTTTCTTGCCGGGGAGCGAGCCGCCGCTGAAACCAGAGCGATTGAGGTGATCGAATTTGTCAGCAAGCGGTCGGATGCCGGTTCGATGTGGAATCAGACGAACCTTGCTGAAATGCACTTGGTGCGCGGGGACCTTGTGAAGGCTGGGTGCCACTACAGGAAGGCGGCCGAGTTGGGGGAGGGAGCCCCGGGCGATCTTGCCTCGAACCGGGCTGTTGCCGCCGTCCTGCTCGGTGAACTGGGTGGACTTGAAGGCAACGAGCAGGTGGAAAGTTGGTTTCCCAAGCCCATCCTCCTCGTTTTCGCCGGCTACATTCCCGATTCCCCTGACCGGGCCACAAAGCGTCTTCCCCGCGCATTATGCCGTCCGGACGGCGCAGTTGCCCGGGCTTTGAAGGAGCGTATTCTGGACCTCAAGGCGATCGAGGGAATCTGCGCCAGCGCGCCGGGGGGAGACATTTTGTT
>Ga0247840_10005835_pt1 | contig 18187 bp, 14 predicted proteins | sample LaCruzMarch2015__FD_192404 | JGI IMG/M metagenome (GOLD analysis project Ga0247840, IMG submission 192404) | Freshwater microbial communities from meromictic Lake La Cruz, Castile-La Mancha, Spain - LaCruzMarch2015_17m | ecosystem: Environmental > Aquatic > Freshwater > Lake | place: Spain... | reverse complement strand
AGCATCTGCGGGCCGGTCGGCTCGAGGCGGCCGAGACCGCCATCAACACCATCCTGGCGCGCGCCCCGGACCAGCAGAGCGTCCTTGGCAACCTGGCGGCGCTGCGTGCCCGTCAGGGCCGGGGTGAGGAGTGCCGGGACATCCTGCGCCGCGTGGTCGAGATCCATCCGGACTATCTGTTTGCCCGCTGCAACCTGGCCGGTCTGCTGATCGAAGAGGGCGACCTGGACGCGGCCAAGGCGCTGCTGGAGGGCCTCGCCGAACGGCCGCGGATGCACATCCAGGAGGCGTTTGCACTCTATGGCGTCATGGCCATGTTGAGCCGTGCCCAAGGTAATGATGCGGCCGCCGCCGGCCTCATCGCCAGCCTGGAGCAGATGGTGGAAGACGAGGACGACGAACAACTGCTGGCCATGGCCAAGGAGCGCGTGGCGCGGGCGAGCAAGGGCGGGCGTCTGAAGGCGGCCCTGGGATTCTTGATCAGGGGTGCGATGGGGGCGGGGCGGCCGAAGGGGGGGTAGCCTGATTGAAAGTGTCGATGCAGCTTGCCCCCGCTCACTGTTAACCCGGAGGACCCGCGGTGCCGAAGAAACCGTCCAAGACCGACCAGGCCAAGGGCCGGCAGCCCGAGCAGGCCCAGCTCAAGGCCGTCGAGCGCCTGCTCGAGGCCAGGGATTTCACGCGGGCCGTCATGCGTGCGCGCGCCCTGGTGCAGCGCTTCCCCGATCACGATGGCGCCAACCGGATGCTGGTGGAGTCCCTCGATCAGGCCGGGAGCGCGGGGGCGGCGACCCTGGCTGCCTGCCAGTGGGCGCAGCGTCGGCCCACCAGCCAGGCGGCCCAGGAGGCACTGGTCCAATTCGCCGGCGAGGGCGGCTACCCCCTGCTGGTCGTCCGGGCCGCCGACCGCTTGGCCGACCTGGGCGCCATCGCAGAACCTATCCCTGCCGACACCGCAGTCTTGGACGGGCTGATGCAACAACCCGACGGCTCGCACGCGACCCGCGAGGACCTGGAACGCGTTGAAATCGGGAAGATCTATATGGTTGCGGACGACTTCGCCGCGGCCGTGCGCGAACTGGACGGCGTCGCCACCACCCCCGCCCGTAACACCCGGGCGCTCGCCCTCTTCCATTCGGGGCGCAGCGAAGAGGCACTGGCCGCCACACTCGACGCCTGGCAACGGGACCCGGGCAACCTCTGCGCCCTCGGTTTGGCCCTGCAACTGCGGCTCTATCGCGGTGATGAGACCGGCGCCCGGGGGCTCGCGGTCCCCCTGGCCCAGGCCACGGCCCGGCGCGCCGAGGATGCCCAGGCCCAGCTCGGCGCCCTGCTCCTGATCCGGGAGGACCAGGCCGCCTGGGACGCCTTCGAGCGCAGCAACCAGGCCGACTGGAGCGCAGCGGCGACCGGCTTCCCGGAGGCCATGCGGCTCCTGTTCGGCGCCGGCGCCGCCAGCCGGTTGGGGCGCGGCGACCAGGCCCGGGACCTGTGGCAGCGCGCCCTGGCCCAGCACCCGGGGCTCGCGTCCGCCCGTGAGAACCTTGCCATCCTCGAGCGCGATGGCGTACCGCCGGCCTTCCCGGCCCTGTTCGCGCTGGGCCGGGCCTTCCCCATGGGCGTCGTGGGCCGGATTCACGAGACCGGTGCAGCGGCCCTGGAATCGCGAATCAACCGGTTAGGCATCGACGATCGCTATCTGGAGGCGCTCTACCTGACCGGTGACCTGATGGTAAGGGGGCTCGCCGCACATCTTCTGCAACGGCGGCTGGGTCACGCGGCCCGGGGCCCGGCGGGACCGTCCCCAAGGTCCGCGGCGACCATCGTCCGGGACCTGGCGCGACTGCCCATCGGCACCATCCAGGAACGCCTCGGGTTCATCAACGCCCTGCGGCAACGCAAACTGCTCGCAGCCAACGAGGCCGTCGAATTATGGGACGGCACCGGGCTGCAGGAGGTCACGGTGTTCTCAACCGCGATCCATCGGGAGACGGTGTCGACCGGCCTTCCGACCAAGCTCCAGACCCGGCTCGAGGAATCCATGCTCCAGATGCGGGCGCACCTGTTCGAGGCGGCCGAGGCCAACCTCAACGCCATCCTGGCGCGCGTCCCTGACCACCCAACCGCCTTGGGCAACCTCGCGGCGCTGCGCGGCCAGCAGGGCCGGACCCGGGAGTGCCGTGACCTGCTGCGGCGGGTCATCGCCGCCCACCCGGACTATCTGTTCGCCCGCTGCAACCTGGCCAGTATCCTGATCGCAGCCGGCGAACTGGATGAGGCCCAGGGTTTGCTGGACGGGCTGGCCCAACGGCCGCGGCTGCACATCCAGGAGGTCTTTGAACTCTATGGTGTCCTGGCGATGCTCAGCCGCGCCCGGGGGGATGAGCGGGCCGCCGCCACCCTCATCACCAGCCTGGAGCAGTTGGTGGAGCAACCGGGCGATGAGCGGTGGCTGGGCTTGGCCAAGGTCCGCGTGGAGCGGGCTATACCGCAAGGGCGTATCAACGCAGGCCCAGGGGCCTCGACCAAGGGTCCAGCGGGGGCGGGTCGGCCGAAGCGGCGGTAGCCAACATTCAGTGAGGTCGAGGCCTATGCGGCCCGCGCATTCGAGCCAACCGGCAAGTCTTCTGGGATTCGAGTTGTTGGAGCTTGGCGTCAGGCGGCAGGGTAGTTTGCTGTTGCATCCGGGATGTGGTCTGCTTTGTTTTCGTCTGGTGCCGAGGCTTGGTCGCTGGGTGCGCGTGTACTTGTCGTGCGGCGATGTGGAGCTCAGGGTGCGGGGCGGGCGGCCGGATGCGCGGGAAGGTGCGATGCCGGAATTTGCAGCGGTAATGGCTGCCGCTCTTGCCGGGCTGGCTGAGTTTAGACGCCAATCACCTGAATCCGGCAGTTTTTTAGGCCAAGGCGCCAGGCTCGCCAGGAAATACAATAGGAGCGTCTATATCATTGGGTCGGTTCAATGTTCACCGGTCGGCAAGACCATATGCAGCTTCAGCCGTTGCATCAGAAATACAGGGCACTGATCCGCCACCCGCCCCCGGTGAAGCGCATCCGGACCACGACCGGCGCCGTGGCCGCACCGCCCAGGCGCAGGGTGAAATGCAGCGGGTGGTCGAAAAAGGCCCAGGAGAGGGCCGGCCAGAGGCCGGTACCGGGTGGGGACCGCGACAGCAGTTGTTCCCGCACCCACGCCAGCGTGACCTCCTGGTCCAGGGCGCTGGTGCCGCGGCGCCGGATGGCCTTCTGCAGCCATTCGATAAAGTCGTCGGAGAAGGGACCCAGGGTGCCGCCGGCGTCCTTGTTCAGGCTGCGGCGGATCGCATCCCGGACCGCGGCGAGGTCCACCAGCCGCGCCAGGCTGGCCTGGTCGTCCCGGACCAGTGCCCGATCCAACTGCCACAGCGTCAGAAAGGGCCAGAACAGCCAGCCGTACATGACGAGCAGCAGTGTCATCAGGACCCGGCCTAAGCGCCGCCGACGGGCGCTGATGAGCCGGCCGCCCCATCGGGTGCCGGCCGCGGGCCGGAGCCTCATGCCGACTCCGCTTGCCGCTGCTCCAACTCCTCCCCGACCTCCAGCCACTGCGTCTCGGCGACCGCTAACTCGGCCGCGACCCGGTTGCTCTCCTCCATCAGGGTCAGCAGGCGCGGTTTGGCCTCCGGGGCGTAGATCTCGGGCTGCGCCAGGGCGGTCGCCAGTTCCTGGTGCCGGGCGGCCAGCCGCTCCAGGGTCCGCTCCAGGGCCTGGAGGCGGTTGCGCAGGGGTTGCAGGGTGCGGCGCAGGTCCGCGGACTGGCGCCGCTGCTGCTTGCGGTCGGCGCCCTCGCGGGCCTCGGCTTCGGGGCGCGCGCCGGTGCGGTCCGGGTCCCGGGCGGCGAGCCAGGCCGGGTAGTCGTCCAGGTCCCCATCGAAGGGTGCGACCAGGCCGCCGTCCACCAGCAACAGGGTGTCGGCGGTCACGCGCAGCAGGTGCCGGTCATGGGAGACCAGCACCAGGGCGCCCTCGTATTCCTGGAGCGCCTCGCTCAGGGCCTGGCGCATCTCCAGGTCCAGGTGGTTGGTGGGCTCGTCCAGCAGCAGCAGGTTGGGCCGCTGACGGATCAACAGGGCCAGCACCAGGCGCGCCTTCTCGCCGCCGGACAGGGGCGCCACCGGGCTCGAGGCGCGATCCCCATCGAAGCCGAAACCGCCCAGGTAGTCGCGCAGGGTCTGCTCGGTGGCCTTGGGGTCCAGGCGTTGAAGATGCTTAAGCGGGCTCTCATCGATCCGCAGTTGGTCGAGTTGGTGTTGGGCGAAGTAGCCGACCTTCAGCTCCTGGGCGGTTTCGCGGCGCCCGGCGCTGGGTGCCAGGTCACCGGCCAGGACCTTCACCAGCGTCGACTTGCCGGCCCCGTTGCGCCCGAGCAGGCCGATCCGGTCGCCCGGGTTGAGGCTCAGGTTCAACCCCTTGAGGATGGGCCGGTCGGCATACCCGGCGGCCAGCCCCTCCAGACGCAGCAGGGGGTGGGGCAGGTGGGTCGGGGCCTCGAAGCCGAAGTGGAAGGGTGAGTCCACATGGGCCGGGGCGATCAGTTCCATGCGCTCCAGGGCCTTGATCCGGCTCTGCGCCTGCCGGGCCTTGGTCGCCTTGGCCCGGAAGCGCTCCACGAAGCTGTGGATGTGGGCGACCTCGCGCTGCTGGCGTTCGTAGGCCGACTGCTGTTGCGCAAGCCGCTCCGCGCGCTGGCGCTCGAAGGCCGAATAGTTGCCGACATAGAGGGTGAGGCGCCCCTGCTCCAGGTGCAGGGTGTGGCTGACCACGCTATCCAGAAAGTCCCGGTCATGGGAGATCAGGATCAGGGTGCCCTGATAGGACTTGAGCCAGCCCTCCAGCCAGATCACCGCGTCCAGGTCCAGGTGGTTGGTCGGCTCGTCGAGCAGCAGCAGGTCCGAACGGCACATCAGGGTGCGCGCGAGCGCCAGGCGCATCCGCCAGCCGCCGGAATAGCTGTTCACGGGCCGGCGCTCGTCGCCCGGGGCGAAGCCCAGCCCGTGGAGCAGGCGCCCGGCGCGGCTCTCGGCCCCATAGCCCCCGATGGACTCCAGACGGCCGGCCAATTCACCGTGGCGCAGGCCATCCCCGGCGGCATCGGCGGCGACCAGGTCCAGTTGGATGCGCCGCAGCTCCCGGTCGCCGTCCAGGACGAACTCGATGGCCGGTCCCGCGCCGTCCGGGGTGTGCTGGGCGACATGGGCCAGTTCCCAGCCCGCCGGCAGCGAGCAGTCCCCGGTGTCCGCGTGCAGTTCCCCGCGCAGCAGCGCAAACAGGCTGGACTTGCCGGAGCCGTTGGCCCCCACGAGGCCGACCTTCTGACCCGGATAGACGGTCAGACTGGCCCCGGACAGCAGCAGCCGCGGACCGCGGCGCATTGACAGATCAGTAAGTTGCAGCATTTTCGGGGTTAGGTCCAGGCCAGGCGGTTGAAAATAGACAGGATTAACAGGATTTTTCAGGATTAACAGGATGACAAGGTCATGCTGCGAGTGATCGGCAATCCTGTAAATCCTGCGAAATCCTGTTAATCCTGTCCAATTGTTCTCAGGCCGCTCGGACCTTGCGGCGTGTTTCTACATCGCCCGCACCGGCGGCGATTACTCGAATAGCGCCGGGTTCAGGATTCACGAGCTCCCCCGGTCCAGCCGCCGATAGCCCACCGCCTCGCCGAGATGGGCCGCGGTGATGGCCTCCACCCCCGCCAGGTCGGCGATGGTGCGCGCGACCTTGAGTATCCGGTGATAGGCGCGCGCCGACAGGGCGAGCCGGGTCAGGGCCTGCTGCAACAACCGCTGGCCCTGCTCGTCGAGCGCGCAGTCACGCTCGATCTCGCGCGGGCGCAGGGCGCAGTTCGGCCGCCCCGCCCGGGCCTGCGCCCGTGCCCGCGCCGCCCCGACCCGCGCCCGGGTCGCGGCACTGCCCCCCTCACCGCCCGAGACGCCGCCCGGGGTCGGACCGGCCAGCCGGGCGAGATCCAGCCGCGGTACCTCCACATGCATGTCGATGCGGTCCAGCAGGGGGCCGGAGATGCGCCCGCGATAGCGCGCGACCTGCTCGGCCGTGCAGTGGCAACGCCCGCTCTCGTCGCCCAGGTAGCCGCAGGGGCAGGGGTTCATGGCCGCCACCAGTTGGAAGCGCGCCGGGAACTCCGCCTGGCGGGCGGCCCGGGAGATATGGATGTGCCCGGACTCCAAGGGCTCTCGCAGCACCTCCAGCACCCGCCGGTCGAACTCCGGCAACTCGTCCAGGAACAGCACCCCCAGGTGGGCGAGCGAGATCTCCCCCGGGCGCGGGTTGCTCCCCCCGCCGACCAGGGCCACACCGGAGGCGGTATGGTGCGGGGAGCGGAAGGGCCGCTGCCGCCAGGTGGTCGGGTCGAACGCATCGCGGTCGCTGATGGAGCGCAGGGCCGCGGTTTCCAGGGCCTCGGCCTCGCTCAGCGGCGGCAAGAGCCCGGGCAACCGGTTGGCGAGCATCGACTTGCCGGTCCCCGGCGGGCCGATCAGGAGCAGGCTGTGCCCACCCGCCGCGGCGACCTCCAAGGCGCGCTTGGCGTGCTCCTGGCCCCGCACCTCCGCGAGATCCGGGTAGTCCGGGTCAGGCACCGCGGCCGTATCCGGCACATAGACGGGCAATGGATTGGTGCCATTGAGGTGTCCGCACAGGTCCATCAGGTGACGCGCCGGACGGAGCTTGAGGCCCCCCACCAGGCCCGCCTCCGCCGCGTTCTCCGCCGGCAGGATCAGTTCGCGCCCGGCGCGGTGAGTCGCCAGGGCCGCCGGCAAGACCCCGCTGACGGGGCGCAGGTCGCCCGACAGGGCCAGTTCCCCCAGGAATTCGTAGGCGTTCAGTTGCCCCGACCGGACCTGACCGGAGGCGCCCAGGATGCCGAGTGCGATGGCCAGATCGAAGCGCCCGCCCTCCTTGGGCAGGTCCGCCGGGGCCAGGTTGATGGTGATGCGCCCGAGCGGGAACTGGAAGCGCCCGTTGAGCAAGGCGCCCCGCACCCGGTCCTTGCTCTCCTTGACCGCCAGTTCCGGCAGCCCGACGATGGAGAGGGCCGGCAGTCCGCCGGCCAGATGGACCTCGACGGTCACCAAGGGGGCGTTGATCCCTTCCCGGGCTCGGCTATACAGCACGCAGAGTGACAATGACGGGATACCTCGGGTGTGGCCCCGGCAGGACCGGTGCCGCGCAGGGCCAGGACCTGCCCGCCATTAAAAGGAGTCGCCCCGGGACAGTCTCTCGGCGACCTTGATCATCAATAGACAGAATTAACAGGATTTCTCAGGATTTGTTGTGAATGAACGCCGCATCCAGCTTCATCCTGTTAATCCTGCAAAATCCTGTTAATCCTGTCCATTTCCTACAGCTTATGCAAGAGCCCTGACCGGAATCGGGAATTCGGCCTCGCGGCACTAATCGAGCCGGTGCTCCTTGATCAGACCCTCGCGGTAGGCATGCAACAGGGCGTGCAGTTCATCGATCTGCCCCTGGATCTCGCGCCCGCGGTCGGTGTCGCCGATCAGCATCCGGCGCGGATAGGTAGCGATGACCTCGGTCGCGGTGTCGATATCGAGTTCCTCCGACACCGCCTTGTGCGTCGACTCGAAGGGCTGGTGGGCGGCGAGCAGCAGGTAGCGCGAATTGGAGATCAGCGTGTAGCCGGCGATGCCGGTTTCCTTCTGATAGGCGCGCGAGAAGCCGCCGTCGATGACGATCAGGCGACCGTTGGCCTTGATCGGACTTTCGCCCTTGCCGACCTTGACCGGCACATGGCCGTTGATGATGCAGCCGCGGTCCGGATCCAGGCCGAATTCGGCCAGGATCTTGCGGGCGCTCTGCGGCGTGTCGCGCAGCGAGTAATAGGGGTTACGCTGCTCCACATGCGTTGCCTTGTCGGCGATGAAGGCGCGCTCGAAGGTGGCCATCTTCTCCTTGCCGAAGAGCGGTGACTGGGGGGCGCACCACAGGAACCACATGACATCCATGCCGTACTGCTTCTGCGCCGGGTTGTCGATGTCGAAATAGCCTTGCCGGGCCAACCGGTCGACCCGGTCGAGAAAGGTCCGGCCGCGGAACGACTCGCCATCGACGTTGAAGGCGCGGAACTCGCCGTCCTCGTTCATGGCGACGCAGCCGTGATAGAGCAGATTGCCGTCATGGACCAGGTACAGGCTGCCGTTGGCGAAGAGAAAGCGGGTATGCTGTTGCAGCTTGCGGCTGTTGAGGAAGGACTGCAGCAGTTTGTCCATCACCGACTGCTCTTGCGGCGTCAGGGCGTCCGGGGCGGCGGGGTCGATCGTCGGGAACAGGGTATCGCGCAGCGGATGCTCCACCCCGCCCAGGGTAATGACGCCGCGCCCATAGTCGATCTGGTCGAGCAGCAGGCGGTCATTCATCAGGTAATGCGGGCGGCGCTTGATGACCTGGCTCTCCAGCTTGAACTGGATGATGGTGATGGCCTTCTGCATCTGCGCCAGCAGGCGGATCTCCTGGCTGGTGAAGTTGTGGTCTTTGGGCAGCTTGGGGATGAATAGCTCACAGGGGTCGTCCTGGTAGGTCTCGAGCGCGAAGGACGCCAAGGGCAACATGCTGATGCCGTAACCGTTCTCCAGCGTCTCCATGTTGCCGTAGCGCAGGCTGAAGCGGATGACGTTGGCGATGCACGCCTCGCTGCCCGCCGCCGCGCCCATCCACAGGATGTCGTGATTGCCCCACTGGATGTCGACCTGATGGTATTGCATCAGCGAATCCAGAATGATGTGGGCACCCGGGCCGCGATCGTAGATGTCGCCGATGATATGGAGTCTGGCCACCGCCAGCCGCTGAATGAGTTCGGCCAGGGTGGTGATGAAGGTCAGGGTGCTGCCGGTCGCCACGATGGTGTCGATCTGGCTTTGGTAGTAGGCGGTCTTGGACTCGACCCCCTGCTGGTCGTACAGCAGTTCTTCGATGGTATCGGCGACGTGACTGTGGAGAAAGCCGCGCACCGTTTCGCGCCGGTATTTGGCGGTCAGGCTGCGACAGAACCTGACCAGGCGGATCAGCGTCAGCCGACTCCATTCGTCCTTGTCAGCGACGCTGCGCAGCATCAGGGGGCCTTTCAACTCGGGATAGTAGATCAGTGTGGCCAGGTTGCGCCGTTCGGGCTTGGTCAGTGCGTCGCCGAACATTTCCTCGATTTTACGCCAGATCGACCCGGCGCCATTGCGCACGACGTGCTCGAAGGCCTCGTGCTCGCCATGGACGTCGGAGAGAAAATGCTCGGTTCCCTTGGGCAGTTGCAGCAGGGCCGTCAGGTTGATGATGGCCGTGGAGGCCGCCTGTATCGACGGGTGCTTTTCCGACAACAGGTTCAGGTATTTCAGTGAAATGTCCGAATCGTTTTTTGGCATGAGAGCGTTTGTCTCTGTTGCGTCTTCGTGACCGATATGAGCAGAATAAATAGACAGGATTAACAGGATTTCTCAGGATTTACAGGATGCATTCCAGACGCAGGTCCTAACCAAGAGATCCTGTTAATCCTGAAAAATCCTGTTAATCCTGTCCAATTTGCTGCCATTTGTTCGAGCGCCCGAGTGATATCGGACGTTGTGCTTTGCAGTACTCGCACGCGGGTACGGGTGAAGACGGTCCGCTAGTCCGCCCGCGCCCCGGCGAGGGCCAGCATCCGCTCCAACTCCGCCACCTGGGCCTCCAGGCGGGCGAGTTTCTCGCGGGTGCGCCCGAGCACGGCCGTCTGGACGTCGAACTCTTCCCGGTTCACCAGGTCCAGGCGGGACAACCCGGCCTCCAGGGAGCCGCGCAGATTCCGCCCCAGGTCCTCCTGCAGGGTCTTGAGCCCGTCGGGCAGGGCGCCGGCCAGGCGCTGGGCGAAGTCGTCGAGTTGCTTCGGATCGAACATGACGGGGATACCTCGGGGTGTGGAGCCCGGCGCGACTTGCGTCCGCAGGGACTGGGGTGTGGCGGACATTATAGTGAGTCCTGCCGGAACCGTCTTTCGCCAAGACCTGCACCAATGCGGTGCGGCCTCGGGTCCGCAGGGGAGGCAAAGCGACCGTACTTGGTGCGATCACCTGTTGGGATTTCGTCACAGGCCGCCCGTTGCCGTTGTGAATTGGGCACAGAGATTTCTGGCACGTTACCTGCATTAACCGTGTGTAACCTTGATCAGCCTGACTCGCTGCGCGGGGCCTCGGCACCGCCGGATCTCAATCCCCAGGCCGCGTGGTTTCGCGAAAATCGGCTCCCGCTCCCAACCCCGTACGACCCCATAGAGGCACCAAGAGATGAACGCACCCCGAGTCCGCACGGTCTGTGCCGTCGCCGCACTGCTCAGCGCTGGGCACGGCATCACGCAGCAGGCCCTGGCCGCGGACGAATCGCCCCATTCCGTGAAGGCCAACGTCGCGCTTACCAGCAACTATATGTTTCGCGGTATCAGTCAGACCAATAACGGCCCGGCGGTCCAGGGCGGCTTCGACTACACCTATGTCCCCTGGAGCCTTTACGTGGGCGCCTGGGGCTCGAATGTGGACAGTTCGTCCGGCAGCGGCTACTACTATGTCGATCAAGGCAATCAGCAGGTCATCGTCGGACCCGATACCGCGGATGCCTTGTATCAGTCGTTGAAGGCCCCGGGCTTCGACGGGGCCAGTATGGAACTGGACCTGAAGGCCGGCTGGGCACCGACCTTCGGCAAGCTCAGCGTCGACCTCGGTTACCTGCGCTACCAGTATCCGATGACGAAGACCGACGCCAACAATACCAACGAATACCACCTGGGTCTCGGCTATGACGTCATGGGCTACTTCACGCCCAAGTTCACGGCCAACTACAGCGAAGATTTCTATGGTCTCGGGGGCGCCTGGTACTACGACCTCCAGGTCGCCGTCCCCCTGCCCTATGCCTTCAGCCTCACCGCGCACTACGGCTGGACGCGCTACAACCATAGCGTAAACAATGGCGGCGGCTACAGCTACGACGACTACAGCGTGAGCCTCTCGCGCGAAGTCTACAGCGGCGTTGTGCTTGCCCTCGCCTGGGTCGACCGCACCGACACCGACCTGTGCGCGGCGCCCTTCCAGTGCGGCAGTACCGGGGTCTTCACACTCTCCAAGTCTTTCTGAGGGCCCGTCTACAATCATCGGAGTATCGCGTCATGAAACTGATTTCCGCCATCATCAAGCCCTTTAAACTCGACGACGTGCGCGAGGCCTTGGGCGACATCGGCGTCTCCGGCATCACCGTCACCGAGGTCAAGGGCTTCGGCCGCCAGAAGGGCCACACCGAGCTCTATCGCGGGGCCGAATACGTAGTCGATTTCCTGCCCAAGATCAAGCTCGAGATCGCGGTCGACGACCAGTTGGTTGACAAGGTGATCGAAGCCATCACCAACGCCGCCCGCACCGGTAAGATCGGCGACGGCAAGATCTTCGTCTTCAACCTGGAACAGGTCGTTCGTATCCGCACCGGCGAGACCGGTTCGGAAGCCCTGTGACGCGCGACTGACCCCGAAGGAGAGCAAGCGACTATGAAATCATCGATGCAACGGACCCTGGTGCGGGTCCTCGCCGGCGCCCTGGCCCTGACGCCCCTGATCGCGGGTGCGCAAGAGACCCCGGCCCCCACCATCAACGCCGGCGATACCGCCTGGATGCTGACTGCCACGGCGCTCGTGCTGTTCATGACCATCCCCGGCCTGGCGCTCTTCTACGGCGGCCTGGTGCGCGCCAAGAACGTGCTCTCGATCCTTATGCAATGCTTCGCCATCACCGCCCTGGTAACGGTGCTGTGGACCATCTATGGCTACAGCCTGGCCTTCGGCAACGGCGGCGCCCTGAACAGTTGGATCGGCGGACTCGACAACCTGTTCCTCAAAGGGATCGGCCTGACCTCGATCTACGGGACTCAGACGATTCCCGAATCGGTCTTCATGACCTTCCAGATGACCTTCGCGATCATCACCCCGGCCCTGATGGTCGGCGCCTTCGCCGAGCGCATGAAGTTCTCGGCCCTGATGTGGTTCATGGGCCTGTGGCTGACGCTCGTCTATGTGCCGGTCGCCCACTGGGTCTGGGGGGGCGGGTTCCTGGGTACGCTCGGCGTGCTGGACTTCGCCGGCGGTACCGTGGTGCACATCAACGCCGGGGTCGCCGGTCTGGTCGCGGCCATCGTGATCGGCAAGCGCAAAGGCTTCCCGACCACGGCGATGCCGCCCCACAATCTAGGCTATACAGTAATTGGTGCCTCCATGCTGTGGGTCGGCTGGTTCGGCTTCAATGCCGGCAGCGAGTTGGCGGCCGACGGCGTGGCCGGCATGGCCATGGCGGTCACCCAGATCGCCACCGCGACCGCGGCGCTGAGCTGGATGTTCGCGGAATGGTGGGCGCACGGCAAGCCGAGCGTGCTCGGTATCGCCTCGGGTGCGGTCGCCGGTCTGGTCGCCATCACCCCGGCTTCCGGCACTGCGGGCCCCATGGGCGCCATCGCCATCGGGCTCGCCGCCGGCGTCCTGTGCTTCCTCGCCTCGACCAAGCTCAAGCGCAAGTTCGGGTATGACGACGCACTCGATGTGTTCGGGGTGCACGCCGTCGGCGGTATCGTCGGCGCCATGCTGACCGGCGTCTTCGCCAGCGCGGTCCTGGGCGGCAAGGGTCTGGCCGAGGGCCTGACCATCGTCGATCAGGTCATCAGGCAGGGGATCGGTGTCGGCACCACCCTGGTCTACACGGCGATTGCGAGCCTGATCATCCTCAAGCTCGTGGACTGGGTCATTGGCCTGCGCGTCACGGAAGAGCAGGAGACCGAGGGGCTGGATCTCGCGCTGCACGACGAGCGCGGTTACATCCTCTAAGGCGTTGCGGGCGGCACCCGCCGCCCGCACCAATCAAGGCCGGACCCCCAGGGTCCGGCTTTTTTTATTTCTGCAAGCAGTCGCGGCGTGCCCAGCGTTGCGCGGCCCCGCCTTGAACCGCCGGCCCTGCCCTCCTTGGCAAGGGTGCTGAGCCAACGGCGCGCCCCTTGTTTGGGGCGCGCCGGTACGGTGGGATTGAATCAGCGCCGGTCGAGCGGGATCCACTTGCGGTTTTCCGGACCGACGTAATTGGCGCTCGGACGGATGATCTTGTTGTCCTGGCGCTGCTCAATGACGTGAGCGGTCCAGCCACTGATGCGTGCCATGACGAAGATGGGCGTGAACATCGCGGTGGGGATGCCCATCTGGGAGTAGGCAACGGCGGAGAACCAGTCGAGGTTCGGAAACATCTTCTTGAGATCCCACATGACGGTCTCCAGGCGCTCGGCGACCTCGAACATACGGGTGTCCTGGTTGGCCTCGGACAGCCGTCGGGCGACGGCCTTGATGACCTCGTTACGGGGGTCGCCGACCGTATAGACCGGGTGCCCGAAGCCGATGACGATCTCCTTGCGCTCCATGCGCTCCTTGATGTCGGTCTCGGCCCCGTCCGGGTCCGTGTAGCGCTGCTGGATCTCGCAGGCGACCTCGTTGGCGCCGCCGTGCTTGGGTCCGCGCAGGGCCCCGATGGCGCCGGTGATGGCGGAATAGATGTCGGAGTTGGTGCCCGCGATTACCCGTGAGGTGAAGGTCGAGGCGTTGAACTCGTGCTCGGCGTAGAGGTTGAGCGAGGTGTGCATGGCACGCACCCAGGCGGTCGAGGGCGAATGCTGGTGCAGCAGGTGCAGAAAGTGTCCGCCGACGGAGTCGTCGTCCGTCTCCACATCGATACGCCGGCCGTGACGGGCGTAATGGTGCCAATACAGCAGCATGGAACCGGCGCTGGCGATCAGGCGGTCGCCGATGGCGCGTGCGCCGGCAAAGGGCATCGACTCCTTTTCGGGCTCCAGCGAGCCCAGCAGCGAGACCCCGGTGCGCAGTACGTCCATCGGATGGGACGAGGGGGGAAGCTGCTCCAGGGCCGTCTTCATCGCCGCGGGCAGGCCGCGCAGGGCGCGCAGGCGGTGCTTGTAGGCGACCAGTTCGGCCCGGCTGGGCAGGTGCCCGTGGATCAGGAGGTGGGCGATCTCCTCGAATTCGGCGTGATCGGCGAAATCAAGGATGTCATATCCACGGTAGTGCAGATCGTTGCCGGTGCGGCCAACGGTGCAGACGGCGGTGTTGCCGGCGGCGGTGCCGGAGAGTGCGACGGACTTCTTCGCCTTCGGCAACTGGCTTTCTTGCTCGGCCATGCTGGTCTCTCTCTTGGGTCAGTGATGGTGTAGGGGGATCAGGAACGGTTCACGAATAAGTTAAACAAGTGCATTAGTGGATGCCTGTCGCGTCGTTGTCGTTGTCGTAATCGTAATCGAAGTTATCGTAGCGCCCCGGATTCCCCCGCACGCCAAATTGCATCGCTTCTCCGATTACGACAACGACAACGACAACGATGGTACTCCTTGTTTAACTTATTTCTGACTCATTGCTTATTGTCCGCAAATGAACTCAAATCCCGTTTGCGTTCACTTGCGGACCCGACTTTCTTAGTCCTTGTCCGCCGCGAACAGGGCGTCGAGCTTCTGCTCGAAGCCGTGGTAATTGAGATAGTCGTAGAGTTCCATGCGGGTCTGCATGGTGTCCACGACCTTGGCCTGGGTGCCGTCGCGCCGGATTGCCTGATAGACGTTGAGCGCCGCCTTGTTCATGGCGCGGAAGGCGGACAGGGGATACAGGACCAGTGAGCAGCCGGCCTCGCCTAATTCCTTGGTGGTGAAGAGCGGGGTGGCGCCGAACTCGGTGATGTTGGCGAGTACCGGAACCCCGACGGCGGCCACGAAGCGGCGGTACTGCTCCAACTCCACGATGGCCTCGGGGAAGATCATGTCGGCACCGGCCTCGACGCAGGCGATGCCGCGCTCGATGGCGGACTCCATGCCCTCCACGGCCAGGGCATCGGTACGGGCCATGATGACGAGGTCATCGGTGCGGGCGTCCACGGCGGCCTTGATACGGTCGACCATCTCCTCCTTGGAGACGATGGCCTTGTTCGGGCGGTGCCCGCAACGCTTGGCCGCGACCTGGTCCTCGATGTGAATCCCGGCGGCCCCGGCGCGGGCCATCTCACGCACCGTGCGGGCGATGTTGAAGGCGCCGCCCCAGCCGGTGTCCGCGTCGACCAGGAGCGGGAGCTGGGTCGCGAAGGTGATGCGGCGGACGTCCTCCAGCACGTCGTTGAGGCTGGTGATGCCAAGGTCCGGCACCCCGAAGGACCCGGCCGCAACCCCGCCCCCGGAGAGGTAGACGGCACGGTAGCCGGTACGCTCCACCATCATGGCGTGGTAGGCGTTGATGGCGCCGACGACCTGGAGTGGGTGTTCGTCTTTGACGGCCTGGCGCAGACGGGCGCCGGGGGTGTTTGCTTGGGTCATGGGTCGGTCCGAGGTTGGGTGGTGGTGTCGGTTGCGAGTCGGCGTTCGACGTTGCGCCGGGAGGCGCGGATGTGTCGGCGCATCATGAGTTCGGCCAGTTCGCCGTCGCGTTCGGCGATGGCATCGAGGATCAGTTCATGCTCCTTGAAGGCATCGCGCGCCCGGTCGCTGACCATCCCGAACTTGCAGCGGTACATGCGCGCCAGGTGGTAGAGGTCGTCGCACAGGATGCCGATCAGGCGCTGGTTGCCGCTGCCCTGCACGATGCGGTAGTGGAAGTCCAGGTCCCCTTCCTTCTGGAAATAGGCCTGCCAGCACTCCCGGGCGATCTCGGCGCGGTGTTGCGCGAGCAAATCCTTCAGGTCCGCGATCCCGGCCGCGGACATGCGCTCGGCGGCCAGCCGGGCGGCCAGGCCCTCCAGGGCCTCGCGGATCAGGTAGATCTCGATCAACTGCTCGCTGGAGAGCGTGATGACCCGCGCGCCCAGGTTGGGCCGACGCTCCACGAGATTGGTCGACTCCAGGCGGCGCATGGCCTCGCGCAGCGGACCGCGGCTGATCCCCAGGCGAGCGGCCATCTCCGGTTCGCTGATCTTGGCCCCGGGCGCGATTCCGCCCTCGACGATCGCCTGGCGCAGTTGCCCGAAGACGCGGTCGGCGATGGTGGATGCCTCCTCGGGTGAGGGCTCGGCGATGGCATCCATCGAAGTGTCGACACTTTAGCTGAATTGGTGCCAAAGATAGCCGATCGGCTGCGCATGTCAAGGCGTTATGTCGACAATATAGAGTATTGAGTCGAGCCCAGGGAGAGTCGAGCATCAGCTCGGCGTGTCATCCGCCCGCGCAGTTGGGTGATTTTCGTCCAACAAGAGGGAATTTCGGCACCGGAGACAGAGATAACCGCTACTTGCGGTCAGTGAGGTCAGCGCAAGAGACGTCAAGCGCCGGTGTCGGCCCGCTGATATAGCTGCGTGAGCGTCCTGCGCATGTCGCTGGGGAGGTAGTTCCAGCCTTGGCGGGCGATTTTCTCTGGTATGCCGAACAAGGCTTCTGCGACACCGCCGGTGATCGCGGCCACTGTGTCACTGTCGCCGCCGATGGAGATCGCGTTGCGGATGGCGTCCTCGAAACTGGTTGCCGTCAACGCGCAGATAAGGGCTTGTGGTACGGTTTCCTGACACGTTTCGTTGTGCTGGTAGGTGGGACGGATGTCATCCGGGGTGCGATCGAGGTTGTAGCCGAAGCAGCCGGTGACAGTACTCTTGATCGTCTGGGGGCTGGTGCGCTGACGGGCCAGGAAGATCACCAGTGCGGTCGCTGCGGCACCTTTGATGCCCTCGGGGTGGTCATGCGTGACGTCGGTAACCTTTTCCAGGGCTGGATGGGGTGTGCATCGCGTTCGCAATGCTTTTCCAGGACCAACCGGCAGTTGCTGACGGTAGGCGGTGAGTCAAATGTCGGGACGGGGCGAATGCCCCGTCCCGCCCGGAGACCCGAAGGAAGGATTCAAGAACAGGTTGTGCAAATTGACCGTCCATGTCGGGTTACGCTGCGCTAACCGGACCTGCAAGTGCTCCGGTTATTCTTGAGTCGTCACCTATTTCTACTCATTACTCAGGTTTATTCCTTATACCCCTCTCCCGCAGCAGCGGGAGAGGGGGCGCCTCAGCCGTGCTTGGCGTACCCGATGGCCTCCAGCGCGACCGCGATCTCGTCCAGAATCGCCGGATCATCGATGGTCGCCGGGACCTTGAACTCCTTGCCGTCGGCGATGCTCTTCATGGTGCCGCGCAGGGTCTTGCCGGAGCGGGTCTTGGGCAGACGCGAGACGATGACCACGGTCTTGAAGGCCGCCACCGGGCCGATGTCGTCACGCACCTTGTTGACCAGTTCCTTGCGGATGACGGCCGGGTCCCGGTCCACCCCGTTCTTGAGGACCACGAGCCCCAGGGGCAGCTCGCCCTTGAGTTGGTCCGCGGCACCGATGACCGCGCACTCGGCCACGTCCGGGTGGCTGGACAGCACACCCTCCATGGCGCCGGTGGACAGGCGGTGACCGGCCACGTTGATGATGTCGTCGATGCGGCTCATGACGTAGACGTAGCCGTCCTCGTCGATGTAGCCGGCATCACCGGTCAGGTAATAGCCGGGCTGCATGGCGAGGTAGGACTGGACGAAGCGCTCGTCGTTGTTCCACAGGGTCGGCAGGCAGCCGGGCGGCATCGGGAGCTTGATCATGATCCGGCCGATGTCGCCGGGCTTGACCGTCTCGCCTTCCTCGTCCAAGACCTGGATGTCGTAGCCCGGGACCGCGCAGGTGGGGGAGCCGGGCTTGACCGGCAGCAGTTCGATGCCGGTGCAGTTGGCGGCGATGGCCCAGCCGGTTTCCGTCTGCCACCAGTGGTCGATCACTGGCACTTTGAGGATGCGCTCGGCCCATTGCAGGGTGTCCGGGTCGCAACGCTCGCCGGCCAGGAACAGGGTGCGGAAGCCCTTGAGGTTGTAGCGCTTGAGCTGCTCGGCGTTGGGGTCGTCGCGCTTGATGGCGCGAAACGCCGTCGGGGCGGTGAAGAGGGCCTTGACCCCGTGCTCCTCGATCACGCGCCAGAAGGCGCCGGCGTCCGGGGTGCCGACGGGCTTGCCCTCATAGACGATGGTGGTGGCGCCGATGAGGAGCGGGGCGTAGACGATGTAGGAGTGACCTACGACCCAGCCCACGTCCGAGGCGGACCACCAGACCTCGCCGGGCTTGATGTTGTAGATGGCG
>Ga0247840_10005834_pt1 | contig 18187 bp, 13 predicted proteins | sample LaCruzMarch2015__FD_192404 | JGI IMG/M metagenome (GOLD analysis project Ga0247840, IMG submission 192404) | Freshwater microbial communities from meromictic Lake La Cruz, Castile-La Mancha, Spain - LaCruzMarch2015_17m | ecosystem: Environmental > Aquatic > Freshwater > Lake | place: Spain... | reverse complement strand
AGTTTACCCAATTCCGCTCTAGCACGCTTTGGCGTCTTGCTACACCGTTGCGGAAACCTCCGACCTCAGGGGCTTGCTCGCCTATTATCCTAACGCTTCAAGCACCGCTCGGGGAATTAAGTAAACTAGGTGGGCGTATCAAAACCGCCGGTGACAGGCAAGCCTTGGTCGTTCTGAAATTTTATTATTGCAGCAGTAGTTTTTGGGCCTATGAGTCCATCGGGGGCGCCAAGAGTATATCCGCGCTCGTTAAGAGCCCTTTGGGCGTCCGCGGTTGCGCTATCTGACGCAGCGAATGCGGCGGACATCGCAGATACCAGAAATACGACGATTAACGTTGAAATATGTCTGTACACTTGAGAGTCTCTTGCTAAGGTGAAGGCTAACGTGGCGCGCGCCCCTGATGACGCTGAGAACTAGCACAAGGCCCGTAGCGCGCGCTCGCGGTTTAGCCGACGGTTAGGCTTTCTTTGCCTCCTTGGCCGCTTAATTGAGCCTGGCCCGAATGGCACTGACTTAAGGCGTTAGCCTAATAGAAACAATCGGTTGCGATGGTGTGAAGTCAGCGAAAAACGGTTGAGGACTGGGCCGATGCCAGGAAACACCGCCGAAAAGGCTGCCTGAACTCAAGTGACTGCTTGTCGCACTGTCTGTAACCGGCTGATTTATAGATGTCTTGGCTTAAGTCAGTGCCATTCGAGCCTGGCCCCTTATCTTACCTATTCTCCCTTATCCTCTTTATCCTCGCCGATCCCTTTTAGTTCACTACTAAAGAGGGGCGCTATGCCATGCGCCGTCCCTTCGAATATAGTTTGCACCATCGACAGAGACTGTTGTGCCATCGGTGATATAGAGCAAGCCATCCTTAACGCCAAATGCTCCATTCTGAATTCGGAAAACATGATTTTCAATCCCGGGCAGAGCCGCAGTCAGCTTCACTTCGAGATAGCCATTAGAACCTAGTTTCACCTTCGATCCGTCCATTGACGATACCACGCCTTCGCCGGCGATCTCATAGGCGTATTTACGGAATTCTGTATATTTGTCTCCGGAATATTTCTCGTCTAATGCGGGGTGGGCTGGGGCGTTTAAAAACAAGGGATTCTGCGCGGTCTGAGAGTAGTAATTCAAAAGGTTGAATTCGATTAAGTCTGCAGTCTTGGTTGGCATGGTTCCAGAAGAACCCGCCGGCAGGGCAGCTTGTTGCTCTTGCAGTGGTCTTGACGGCTCCGCCGCTAGAGTGCCGCCGAACACCATAATCGAACCCAGCAAAGCCGCCAAGACCGACCGAAGCCGTACACTTGATTTCATGATGTTGCCTCCAAAAAGCCTAACGTCTTCTAGGTCGAAACGGCCCAGTTGCGTGTACCCAGCCACGGGCTACTAAGACCCTAGACTGAATTCCGCCGACCGGCCAAGCACCTCAGCTCCCCGTGAGCGTATTGGCGTCCGCCCCCTCTTGGACCCTGCCCAGCGTCCCTGCTGGTCCGGCGCCGCGCGATTTTCGGATGCCGGAATCCGCTGGCCGCTAACCCCGTCATTCTGTGCTTATGTTCTTCGACAGGTGGAAGTATTGCAAGGGGGCCGCTATGATCTGGATCAGGTTTTTGTACGAAAAGTGGGTGCGATGGCGCCCAGGTCGCCTTGGCGTGGCCGCTCGCGCTCGCCGAACCCCGCCCGAAGTATGCCGCATGGCGCGGGCATCGGCATCGACGCTCTCCCAGCGACACCCTGAAGCGTCAGCGCCCTCACGGCAGATCGGTCAGCGGAATAGGATAGACCTGCTCAGCAGGATCGACAGCCGCCCGCTGAGCCAAGTCAACCCACCGCCCCTGATCGGCATAATAAACGCTGTAGCGCCGAATCTTTTTCTTCAACTGGTCAATGAATTCGACCTGCCGCATGGTGCCCCAGCGGGTCCAGGTGTCCTGGGTCAGGGTGAGCACGTCGCTCTTGTAGGGGAGACCCTGGAGGTATTCGCCGAGCAGACCCAGGTCGGCCAGTTGAGTGGCTTTTTGGATGCCGCCGGCGGCCGGGTCAACGCTGAATTTAGCCGCGACCGAGGCCAGGCGGTCGAAGAAACCGCGGGAACTGTCGTCCGCGTTCAGATCGGATTCGGCGGCCTCGACGATGCCCTTCAGGACCTGCTGCAAGTCTGAGAGCTGGTCCTTGGTCAGCAGCACGCGCACGTCGACCGCGTTGATGGAGGGGTCGGCGAAGTCCTTGTCGCTGATCCATGCCTGGAAGACCTCGGGGGCCCGCGTGCCCTGGACCTGGCCCAGATAGGCGAGCCGGGCGGCATGGCCCAGGCTGTCGACGATGGCGCGGATGCGCGCGGCCTGGTCGTCGTCGGGTGTTGCCGCGGCGGGAGCCGGTCGGGTTGCGGTCTTGCCGCTGCTGTGTTGTGTGGCCTTGGGGTCCGGGCTGCCGGTCGCGCGCGCGAGGTTCTCGATCAGACGCCCGGCATAGACATCAATGGCCCGGCCGAAGGCGGCGACGCTGCCGTCGGGGATGGGGAAATAGGCGCTCTGCTGATTCAGCGCATTGTCCGACAGGGTCTGGTACTGCGCGGCGGCGCGCTCGGTGTCGTTTTGGCGGCGCGCTTCCGGGGTCAGCAGATGCAGCACGGCGATCGAGGTCCCGGCCTCGGCGGCGATGCCGCGGATCTGGTTGGCATTGAAGCTGGTGGTGGACTGGACGGGCTGCCCGGTCGTCGGGTCGCGCTGCGTGCCGTCGAGTGCCCCGGCGTCGGTGATCAGGATGAGATGGCGCTCGGCGAAGCGCTGTTTCCAGTCGGGCGTGTCGAGCGCGGTCTTGAGACCGGCGTAGGCGTCCTCGTCGAAGTGGTCGGTGGAGATCCGCGCCTCATCCAGGTCGCGGACCCTGGTCAGGAAGTCCTGTCCGCCCTGGACCTGGGCCGGGTTGACATAGGTACGGGAGACGAACTCGAGGCCTTGCGTCTTGGCGGGGTCCTGCGAGGCGGCGCGGAAGGCGACCAGACCGAAGGCGACCCGATCACCCAGGCCGGCCTGCTGGATCTGCCGATAGAAGCGCGCGATGGCGGCCTTGGTCTTGGCGATATAGGGTCCCATCGAGACCGTGGAGTCGATGACGAAGAGGACGGCGGCGCGATAGTCCGTCCCGGCCAGGGGCGCGGCGGCCGTGTTCCGGGGCGGGGCGGCCGGCGGTGGGGTCCCCGCGGGTGCGGCGGCCGGATCGGGCAGGGTGACCGAGGCGACCTTGAGTGCCCGGATTTTGTCACCGGTGGCGGCGCGGTACTCGGCGAAGTCGAGGATCGGCAGCAGGTAGAACTGTTTGCTGAAGTCGATGAAATTGGCGGGCTCGACGGCCAGGACCCGCGGGTCGGGTTGGCCCTGGGCGACGCTGGTCCGCAGGGCCTGCGCGGCCGGCCCCGGGCCCGGGCTGTCGAGAATCGCCCGCAGGTCATCCCAGTCGCGCAGAAACAGCATCGGCTCGCGTCCGGCGCCCTGGTTGGTGAAGGCGAGCGTGAGTTGCTGCTTCCAGGGCACGGTCTGCGCCGTCGGCAGCCAGCCGAGGATGCTCTGGTCCTGAATGCCCGTGCCGACCTGCAGCCACTCCTGTCCGGCGCTGTCCTGCCGCGCGAAGACATAGAGTCGGGACAGGGCCTTGATCAGCTCCTGCCCAGCGGCGCCTGGGGTCGCGGCGACCATGGCGCCCGGTCGGGTCAGGACCCGTTCATAGATATCGCGTTTGCCTTGGGGGTGCAGCGGTTCGGCGGCCGTGGTCAGTGCGCCGGCGCCGATGGCGAGCAGGCCGATCAGCAGCCAGACGCGCGTGGTTCGCGCCCGGACCGGGGTGCAGACTTCCCAGACAAAGGCCATCATTCGGTGTCCGTGTCGATCCGCTCGGCTGTTCATCAGTGTTCTCCAAGCGCGTCAAGCCGCTGTTGCGCTGTCGCATCGCCCGCCGCGGCGGCCTTGCGCAGCCAGTCGAGCGCATCCTGATAGATGGGCCCCGCGTTCGCCTCGCCGAGCAAGAGTTCACCGTAGCGCCGCTGTGCCTTGGGGATCGCCTGCTCGGCCGCCCCTTGATACCAGACCAGGGCGCTGTCCGGTTTGGGTTCGGGGAAGCAGGGGGATGGCTGGAAGCCCTCGGGGTCATAGCGTCGACCCAGCCGCTCGGCGAGCGCCGCGTCGCTCTTGGCCGCGTCCATGAAGAGCCGGATGGCGGCCTCGCAGTCGCCGGTCTGTTCCGCCTGCTCGGCGCGGGCGAAGAGGTCTGCCGCCGGGAGACCCCGGCGTTTCAGGTCCAGGTAGAGTGCTTTGCCGGTTCCCGCGGCAGTTGCTGACGGGTCGGTGCGCCCGGTCGCGATTCCGGTTCCCGCCGGGGTCGGCTGCACCTGGTCGGTTGTCAGATAGGCCCAAAGCAGGCCTCCCAGACCGATGATGACGAGGGCCGACAGCGCCAATCGCCACTTGATCCGGAAGGGGATGGGGTCCGGGTCCGGCACCCTGGAGTCCAGTGTCCCCGCGGGCGTTTGCGGGGTGGCCGGCACCGCGTTGACGGCCTTGGCCCAATAGAGCGAGGGTCCAGGTTCGGGAACCGACGACGCGGGGTGGTCGGACGGGTGCGCCTGGGTTTGTGGCGATGCGTCGGCACCCGTCTCGGGCGTGGTCGGCGGAGCCGGGTCCGGCGGCAGGGTAACAGGCGTGACCAGGACCACGAGCGGTACGATGTCGGCAAAGTCGCCGCGCCGCAGATGCACCCGCAGCGGGGTCTCACCGGCCGCGCGGATCCCTGCGGTCAGCGCCGGACCGGCATCGAATCGGGTGGTCTCCGCGGCGCCGCCGTCCAGCCGGGCGCAGGGATGCCAACTGGGGGCCTGAGCCCACAGCCGGTGAACGGTCAGGAAACTGGCGTCATCGTCGCGCTGCACCGCGACCAGCACCTCGGGCCAGTCCTGCGGTAAACCGCGAACGACCAGGGTCCCGCGGTCCGGCGGGTCGGCTGCGAATGTGATCGTCAATGGCATGGTGCGAATACTCCGTGATGCTCGTCAGCGGTTCCTTACGCCAGGCTAGGATAGACGTTTACCGCGATAAATCGAATGTGGGGCGGGTTTCAAACGGCAATTCCAAATTTGGGCGGCCTCGCACGACCTCTGGTGGATGCGGCGCGCGCGGCCGACGTGCCGGGTACCGGACACCGAGCGGCGCGCCTTATCCACCCTACAACGGAGCAGGTTTCGTAGGGTGGATAAGCGCAGCGCATCCACCATCGGTCTCGCTGCCGACACGCTGTCCACCCAAATTTGGAACTGCTGGGTGTCAAACCCACCCCCACGCCAAGGTCACGTCCGGATCTTCAGTTGCAAAGGCTATAAATGCAGTGTTGCCGGGGATGATCAAGGCTAGTCGCCCGCCCTCAGGCGCCTGCGGAAGGGTCCGCCGTGTCGATGGGCTCTATTCTAGTCGGTTGCGCGCTGCGGCGGCGGTCGACTCAGCGCCGCGCGGGGAGCAAAATCAGCGCACGGGATCGATGCAGGGCCGGCGTGCCTTGACCAGCAGAAACGCGATGACTCAGATGAACCGAGTGATGACGACAAGAAAACCGGAGGTCGAGGCTTTAGCCGGTCGACATCGCGTCTGGGCCTTGAGCACGGTTCCGGCCACGGGCCATCGTAGGGTGGACAAGCGTAGCGCAGTCCACCAGCGGCGGCGCGGGGTTCGGTGGACTGCGCTAGCGCTTGTCCACCCTACCGCCGGAACGATGATCAAAGCCGGGGTGGAAGCATGAGTCGGGTATTTAGGATGATCATCTGCGCACTCCTGCTCCATGGTGGCGGCGTCATGGCGGCATCGCGCGATCTCGGCTCGACCGGCGACCATGTGCGCGTCATCATCGATACCTCCAAGTCGATGTGCGGCCCGGCCTGCGGCTGGCCGGAGCCGGCCAATGACCCGGGCCGACTGTCGATCCTCTCGACCATCCTGCTGCATGACTTGCTGAAGCCCGATCCCGATAAGGCGGACAATCCCGACAGCTTTGCGGTCATTCCATTCGACAATCAGAAATGGACCGGCGCTCAGCCGCCGCTCAGCACGGCGACGCCGCGACGCGCCGGGGGCATGGCCGCGCGCCCGGCCTTCATCGCCGAATTGAGCGCGGCGCGGCTGCCGTTCGATACGATGAATACCTATTACGCACCGGGCATCGCGCGCGCACTCGCTGATCTGCCCCCGGTATCGAGTCGGGACAGCGCGGCGATCACCCGGACCATCGTGCTGATTACCGACGGCAAATCGGTCAATCCCGAGGGTGACCGGGCGACCATCGAGGGGCAGTTGCTGCCGGCACTCGCGGCCAAACAGGCGCGGCTCTATGTCATCATGTTCGGCCCGGAAGCCGAACAGTCCGGCCGGCCGTTCTTCACGGCGATCGAGCAGGCGGATGAGGCCAATGTGGTGGCCGGCCGCTATGCCGAGCGCGCCTTTCCCGGATTTTTCATCATCCGTACCGGTGATGAACTGCCCGCGACCATGATCAAGCTCTTTTCGGAGAGTTTCGGCTATCTGCACTTTCCGGACGACCGCAAGGATCGGATCGGCACGGCGACGCTCGGTTTGAATCTGCACCGCAATGTCGGCCCGGCGGAGGCGGCGGTGGTGGCGCTGAAACTGGATCCGGTCGGGCTCTCCACGCCGGCACCACCCGGCCTGGTATTGCTGCCGCCGCCCGGCGGAAGCCTGATGAAACAACACCAGCTTGCGGCCAGTGAGGCCGGCGGCAGCTACACCTTGCGCTGGGAGTTGACGCCCTCGCCGGGGGACTATCCGGTGCGGATCGAGGGCGGCGGCGACGTGTCGCTCTTCGTCTTGCGTCCGACGAATCTGACCGTGGCCCTGCGTGAGCATCGGGAGCCGCCCGGTGCACGGGAGGGCGGCGCGGTGTCCTGCCTGGCGGCGGGGGCCTTCGTCACCATGGCCGAGCGCCCCTGTCTGCTCGATTTTTTCGTGACTTCGGCCGCCGGTACCCAGGGCATCCCGGCGACACTGAAGCTCACGTATTGGCTGAAACAGCCGCGGCCGGATGGCGGGGCGCCCTGGAATATCAATGACGCCGATGGGACCGGCATCGCCGACAGCCATCATTGGGACGATCCGGCGGCCGGCGGGCGGCGCTATTGGTCGCAGACGCAATTCACCAAGAACCAGCTCGCCGGGTTGGAGACCGAGCCCTATACCGCGCATGTCACCGTGAATGTCGACCGGCACAATAAGACGGTGGCCATGCGCGGTGCTGATGATCCATTCGAGGTGCTGGTCTATCCGCGGCTGGGGATTGCCGTGCAGCCGCCGAGCGGTACGCTCAAGAATCAGGCGAGCGGTGCGCTCGGACGCGGTGAACGGGCCTGTACGCGTTTCATTCTGAGCGAGGAGTACGGCACCCGTCTGGAGAGCGCCAAGGGCAACCCCGGCTTCAATGTCCGGGCCTCGCTGATCGCGGACCCCGGCGCCATCACCGGCGACCTGCGCGGCGCGCGTTTTACACTGGACGGCGAGGGGATCGGCTTCCAATCGGTCCAGCCCCAACCGCGTGATGACTGGTCGCAGAGCAAACAGCGGTCGCTGGAATCATTGGTGCGCCGCGGCGGTGTCGGCGGCGAGCATGAGCTTTGTGTGATGCTTGGCCCCTATGCGGATGGGGACCCGCTCAAACCGCCGACGGTCAAGCTGCGGTTCATCCTTGATCATGCGCCCTATGATCATTTCGACGTGATCGATGAATTCCAAACCACGGTGCTGGTCGCGCGGGCGCCGGATCTGCGCTGGTCATCGGTGCTGCCGTTCCTATTATTGGCGCTGGGTCTGCTGCTGGCGCGCTTGCTGCTGCGCCCGCGGGTGGCCTTGCCGGAGGATTTGGGCTACGCGGTTGCCGGCGTGGCCAATCCGCAGCGTTTCGTGGCGCACCGCCTGCCGCGTGCGCACCCGTTGCGGCTGTTGTTCGCGCGCAAGGCGGAGCGCCAGGTGACGGACGGCCAGGGCGCTTTGCTGGGCTGGGTCCGACCCGAGGCGAATGCGCTCTATGGGCTGCGGCCGGTGCGCGGGGTCAAGGTCAGCAGCAGCGACGGTGTGCTGCTGGCACCCAACCGGGCCGGCGTCTATCTGCTGCAGGTCCACCAGGCGTACCAATTGACGACGAGCGAGGACAGTCTGTGGTTCCGGATGCAATTTATATGATCCCGCGGCTGTTGCTCATGCTGTTCACGCTGACCTTGCTGCCGGCCGCGGCGTTCGGGCAGGCCGACACGGGGGTCAAGCCCAAGCCGCAGCGGCATCTGGCGGTCGTCCTGGACACCTCGACCTCGATGCGCGAGGCCCGCAACGACCGGCCGCGGCTGGCCATCCAGGCGATCAAGATCCTGACTGACATGCTGGGCCCGGATGACGATCTGACCCTGGCCTGGATGCCCGACAGCCCCGAGTGCGTGATGCAGACGGACCCGGGTCGGCGTCTCGACTTGCAGGCGGGTGACTTCACCGGTTTCAAGCAGGCGCTGGATGCGCGGGCGACCTATGGCGGACCGACCAACTTCATCGTGCCGCTGCTGAGCGCCAAACAGGCGCTCGAACAGTCGCGCGCGCCGGAGCGGCTGCTCATCGTCATCGCCGACGCCGGCCGCGATTCCTGCCGTGCGGAGAGTAATCAGGTCCTGCAAGATCTGCGGGCGGCCGGTGTGCATACCGCATTCGTCGGTCTCGGTATCGGCGGCAAGCTGCCGCATAGTGAGTACGACATCCCTACGACGGCGCAGACCCCGACCGAACTGCTCGCCGCCATCGGTCTCATCTACCAGCGCTTCCTGGGCGCCAAGGCTCCGGATTCGGGCGAACTCGCTCCCGGCGCGACGACTATTGCCGCCAAGGTGGCGCCTTTCGTGCGCGAGGCCTTCCTGCTGGTCGCGGCGCAGGGACCCGTGGGCGACATCAGTCCCGATGCCGGGAACCCGTCGGCCGCGGCGGTCGAACTCGGGTACCGGTCGGGCGAGACCCGCGGTCGCGATGAACTGATCCGCGGCTATCGTATCGTGCGGCTGGTGCGGCCGGACGCGGGTGTCTGGCGCTTCACGGTGACCGGGTTGAGCAGCGCGGCCGGCTGGTACCTGATCCAGGACTTCTCGGTCAGTCTGCGGGTCAACACCCCGCCCACGACAGCCCAGGGCGAGCCGGTGCCGCTGACGCTCGAACTGATCGACGACAGCACCGGCCAACGCATCCCACGGCCGGGTGAGATCCCCGGACTCGTCGTGGAGGCACTGATCGACGGTACCCGCTATGTCTTCCGCGACGATGGTCAGGACGGCGACGCGAGCGCCGACGACGGATTGATGACCGCCCGGGTCCAGTTCATGAAGGCGGGTGCCTCGACCTTCTCGGTGCGGCTCGCCAGCCAGTATCTCGAAGCCGAGCAACAGCAGCGCACCCAGGTCGCCTCGGCCGCCTGGAAGCTGGCGGTGCTGACACCGCCGCAGACCTTCATCGGTGGGACCATCCAGGTGGCGGTCCAGGCCCAGCCGGCCGGGGTGGCGACAGCGCTGGTACCGCCTGATCTGGTGCAGGCGCGCGTGGGTGACAGTCAACTCCACCTCGGTGATGACGGCCGCGACGGGGATCACGCGGCCGGTGACGGGATCTACGCCCGTCACTGGACCCCCGACCAGGTCGCCGCACTGGATGTTACCTACACCCCGGTGGGCGGCAGCGAGTCGGCAGCGGTTGAGGCTCGGCTGGACGTCAAGGGGACCATCCGCTTCGGTCCGCCCGGCGCGCTGGACCTGGGGCGGCTCACCAGCCGGTCGGTCGGTCAGGCGACACTCGATCTGCGCTTCGTCGAAGTCCGCGGCCAATTTGATCTGAAAGTCTCCAGCGACTATGCGCGCGGCCGTTCGGTGCTGGAAGTCGACCTTGGCCAGGGTTTCACTGAGCTTACAGCCCGCGGTCGCGAGCTGCGCATCCAAGAAGGCGGCAACCAGCGCTATCCGCTACGGCTGCGGGTCAACCACTGTCCGGAAGGCGTCACGGCGGGAGCCGAACCCACCGGGCACGTGGTGCTGGAGACGACGGATCATCTGGGCCAGCCGTTGCGCGCCGCGATCCCGCTCCATGTCGAGATCATCAAGGACGCTTGGCTGCACTGCTGGTGGCCGGTCATCGCCGCCATCCTGTTGGGGCTGCTGGCCGTGTTCATCCTCTACGGTATCCTCAGCCCCGCGCGTTTCCCGCGCAACCTGGCCGTGATTCTGTCGCCGGAGGCCGACATGGACGAGGGCTACCCATTCAACATCCGCTCCCAGAAAGGCGCCCGCAGCGGCTTCTACCGCGATGCGCGGATGCACATCACCAGCGACTTCCAATTACGCCGCTCGGCGAACGGCGGCTTGGCCCGACTGCGCGCCGATCGGCTCGGCGTCTTCATCCAGCCGCTCCCCGGCAACAGCGTTTTGCATCTCGACGAAGACAACCGGTGGGAGCCGCTGAGCACAGAGCAGGAGACGCGGGTGCGCTTTTCGACGCTTTATAAGAGTCCGTCGGAGACCTTGTTCTTCGAGTTTCGTAATCTCTAACGACATCAATAAGTCCCGATGATTAACCCGACGGTAGGTTCGGTTTTCATGGGCATCGGCTGGGCCTCGGTTTAGGTTCTTACGACGAAGAATAGGGGTAAATGGTCGGAAAATTCGCTCGCTATCCGGTCGTTGCGTAGCAAGCTGTGACCTCCGCACTCGCTGATAATACAGACGTCGTTTTCCCGATATTCATCAAGTAGGTCGGGGCGGAAAAGTACTTGATCGAACGTATTCCAGAAATAAGCTCTGATACCGTTTGGATAGTAGCGGACCGGCGACCGTGCAGATCGCGCGGCGGCCTGGTTTATGACCAAGGCCCAGCAGCACCCCGCTGTGGCTTCCAACCGCGCGCGTCTTGCCGCGCCCCTTGTCTTCGAGTTCCTCGGCGAGGTTGACCATATCCGCCTTGCCGAAGCGCTACTGTCGCATAACAGCACAACGAGCGACCGACGGCCGCCGGCCCGACCGAATTCCCAGCCGCGGCGGCCCCGCCAGGGCCGCCCTCCCTGGCGGCGCAGACCCCTGTCCGATCAGGCGGCGTTACGCGCCACGGACGCGCGCTTGCTCATCGTCGCGGCGCGCATCATGACCAGCACGAACAGGCTGGCAACCAAGCCGATGCCGGCGACCCACAGGCTCGCCATCGCGGGATTGGTTTGCGCATCGGCGATGTGGAAGGTGTCGCCCACCAGCGCCAGCGCCGGATTCGCCGTGGGAACTGCGATCACGTAGGCGCAGAAGGCCAGGAACAGTCCGAAAATCAGCAGCTTGAAGTCCATGTGCAGGGCGGCCAGCACGGTGCCGAACGCCAGCAAATAGATCAGCACCGCGGTGTACTGCTGCGCACTCATCAGCGCGCGGATGCCATGGGTGTTCAAGACATAGAGCAGTGCGATCAAAGCCCCCCAATGCACCGCCTGCTTGATCACGTACCAGAGCCTGGAGTTGCCGGAGAGGTAGGCTTGACTCCAGCCGGAGACCAGCGATACGACCGCGACAATCGGGATAAAGATCTCCCAGTAGCGGAAGGCGCCTTCCATCTTCGATTCGCTCAGCCAAAACAGCAGCACGGCAGCGGCAAACAACGCCAGTAGCGGGAGGGCCGCCAGGACAAAGGGCATTGAATGATCGGACCTGCGCCGCGCGCTGGCCTGCGTGGGGGTTTTCTCGGGGACTAGGGTTTCGGACACGAGGGTTTCTCCAAATCGACCTGTGGTGGGTAAAGACCGACGGTCGGATCAGCCAGGGCACAGGACGACCAAGGCTCGGAATCGCACCATCAGCGGGCACGCGACCGTCGGGGCAGCTGATTTTATCTATATAACGCTTTGTTCATAAAGCAATTCTCTGGTAGTAGGCGTGCCGGAGAGGCACCACGGCAGGCCGCTGGTGAGCAGGGGAGCACCGCCGCGACGTCAAGTATAGAGACCCGACGTGCGAACGATCAGACTCATTACAACGAGAAGGGTTTCAGCAGTCCGTGCGGCCTCAGGCACGCGTAGAGCGCTTGCGTTCATTTGCGGACCGCCCCCTCTCCTCTTCATACTGGCGGGTATGCCGCCCGACTGGAGCCCGCCATGACCGATCCCACGTTCGACATCCCGTTCAAGAGCCCGACGATCCCGGCCGCGCTGACCGCGGACACGCGGATCAAGTTTCGCTGTTACCCCGGGATTTCCTGCTTCAACGCCTGCTGCAAGCAGGCGGACGTGACCTTGGCCCCCTACGACATTTTGCGCCTGAAGCGGCGGCTGGGGCTCACGTCCACCGAGTTTCTGCGCGACTACTCGGTCCCCTTCCAGATGGACGGGGACGGGCTCCCCGGGGTCAAGCTCAAGACACAGGATAACGGCACTTGTTTACAACTCGATGGGGATGCGGGCTGCGGGGTTTACACCGACCGCCCGACGGTGTGCCGTTACTATCCGGTGGCGCTGCTGGCGCTGCGTGAGAAGGGCTCGGCGCAGTCCGAGGAGCGCTACTCGCTGGTCAAGGAGGACCATTGCCAGGGGCACGCCGAGGATCGGGACCTCAGCATCGGCGACTACCGGACTGAGCAGGGTTGCGCCGAGTACGATGATCGCAACCGTGAGTGGTACCAACTGCTGCTCAAGAAGAAGTCCGCCGGACCCACGGTGGGCAAGCCGCCGCAGACCAGCCTCCAGCTCTTTTTCATGGCCTCTTACGACGTCGACAACTTCCGCAAGTTCGTCCTGTCCGCGGGCTTCCGCCGCACCTATGTGTTGCCCGACGCCTTCTACGCCGCGATCGAGCAGGACGACGAGGCCCTGCTCGCGTTCGGTTTCCGCTTGCTGCGTCAGGTGCTGTTCGGCGAACGCACGCTGGAAGAGGTCGCCAACGCCTGGGAGCAACGGGTGGAGCAGCGCCGGGACGTCTGGGATGCGCGCAAGCAGGCGGAGATCGAGCGGCGGCTGGCGGACGAGGACAAGAAATATGCCGGTGACGGGTGTGAGACGCAGTGCGGCGACAACTGACCGGAGCGACGGCATGAGCGATGCCATGAGCGAGACACCGGACCTTCAACGGCTCCTCACCCAACGGCTGGCGGCGACCGCCGCCCTGCTGGAGCAGGTGCGGGCGGACGCGCCGCTGCTTGCCGCCACGGTGGACGCTGCCGCCAGGACGGCGCGCGCCATCCAGGCCGGGGGCACGATTTTCATCTGCGGCAATGGCGGCAGCGCGGGCGAGGCGACGCACCTCAGCGGCGAGTTGATCGGCCCCTTCCTGAACAAGACCCGGCGGCCGCTGCCGGCCATCGCCCTGGGCTTCGACACCAGTGCGACCAGCGCGGTGGCCAACGACTTCTCCTTTGCCGAGGTCTTCGCCCGCCAACTCGCCGCGCTGGCCCGACCCGGCGACGTGCTCTGGGCGCTCAGCACCAGCGGGCGTTCGCCCAACATCCTGCGCGTCCTGGAGACGGCCGCCGAACGCGGCTGTCTGCGCGTCCTGATCACCGGTGAGCGCGGTCGTGACCTGACCGGGATCGCGGATATCGTCCTGGCTGTTCCCTCCGGCGAGACGCCGCGCATCCAGGAGGTCCATCTGATGCTCGGGCACTTTCTGTGCGAGGCGGTGGAGGCACTGGCCAGTTGAGGTCCGCCGCCTTTCAGGGGTTTGGCAAAGGTGCGCGGCAACGCCGTGGGGGGCCTTGATCGTAATCCAGGCCAGCGGCGTGCGTCGTCAGGGCTTCCAGCCCTGACGGTGTCAGGCCAGGATGGCCTGACTACGCACCCGGTGCGCCCAAGTGGCCGGAATCTTGATCGAGGCCGCGCCCACAAGGGGGCAAGAAATCCCGAAAATCGTCCCTATTCATTTGTCTCCATACGCGGATTCCAGAATCATCAGCGACCATCGCCTCATGACTTCCGATCGTAAAGACCTCGACAGCACCGGTGCGGTGAATGACTTCCTCCAGCAAGTGGCGGCCACCCCGCGGATGGGGCCGGCGGGCGGCCGCGGGCGCCTGATCTTTGCCATGGACGCCACCGCCAGCCGGGAGCCCACCTGGGATCAGGCGGCGCGCATCCAATCGGCCATGTTCGCCGACACCCGCGCGCTGGGCGGACTCGAGGTCCAGCTCTGTTTCTACCGGGGCTTCCAGGAGTTCGAGTCATCCGATTGGATCGGGGAATCGGATGTGCTCCTGCGGCGCATGAATCGGGTGTTTTGTGCGGCCGGGCTGACTCAGATCGGGCGGGTCCTGGATCACGCCATTGCGCAGGCCGGTCGCGGGCGGGTGAATGCACTGGTCTTCGTGGGTGACTGCATGGAGGAGGATCGGGAGCGGCTGGCGGATCTGGCCGGACGGCTTGGGCTGCTGCATGTGCCGGCGTTCGTGTTCCAGGAAGGCCGGGACTCCACGGCGGAGCCCAGCTTCCGGGAGATCGCGCGGCTGAGCGGCGGTGCCTGGTGCCCGTTCGACGCCAACAGCCCCGGGTTGCTGCGCGATCTCCTGGGGGCGGTCGCCGTCTACGCGGCGGGCGGGCACAAGGCGCTCGCGCGGTACGGCCAGGCGCGCGGCGGGGCGGTGCTGGCGCTGACGCATCAGGTCAACGGCCGGGGCAAGGGGGGCTGAGGGTGTGATCCTGCGCGTCCTGATCGTTGCGCTGCTGCTGCTGGGCGTCTTCTGGCTCCTGCGCTGGTTCCGCAGTACACCACCGGCGCGCGTCGCCTGGGTCCTGCGCAAAGTCGGACTCTGGACGCTGATCGGGGTGCTGGTGCTGGCGGTGGTCACCGGGCGATTGAACCCGATCTTCGCCGCCTTGGCCGCCCTGGTTCCGACCACGCTGCGGCTCCTGCATCTGGTCCAGATGCTGCCGGCCCTGCAACGGTTGTTGCGTGCGCTGGGCCTGGGGTTGCCGGGTGTCGGCGGGACCTTTGGCGGCGGGACCGCGACCGCCGGCGCCGGTCGTGGTGCGGCCGGGACCTCGTCCATCCGCACGCGTTTCATCGCGATGCACCTGGACCACGCCAGCGGAGCCATGGACGGGGAGGTGCTGGAGGGTCCCTTCATGGGTCGGCGGCTCAAGGATCTGGGGCTCGATGAGTTGCTGCGGATGCTGGAGTTCTATCGGGAGGCCGATGCGCAATCGGCCGCTGTGCTGGAGGCCTATCTGGACCGGGAGCGGGGCGCGGAGTGGCGCGACCGGGACCCGGGTCCGCGTTCCGGCGTCAGCGGCAGCACCGGCGGGGGACCGATGAACGAGGCGGAGGCCCTGGCGATTCTGGGGATCGACGCCGCGGCGGATGCGACCGCCATTCGGGACGCCCATCGCCGGTTGATGCAGAAGTTGCATCCGGACCGGGGCGGTTCCGATTATCTGGCGGCCAAGATCAATGAGGCGAAACAGGTGTTGCTGAAGAAAGTAACCTGACTCACTGCCCGACCCACCGGGCACGGACCGACTCTTCGCGCTCCGACTCCTCCAGTGCACCTTCAATCCGTCGCAGGGTGTCGTCGATCTCCGGCAGCAAGACCTCTTCCAAGGCACGGGCGCGGCGCGCGGTGCGGGCATAATCGGCGCGCAGGCGCTCGAGGTTGGCGGCCACGGCCGCCAGGGCGGCGGCATGCGGCATCAGGGCGCGAAACAGCGCGCGGCAGTGCCGGGCCTCGGGACTCGCGAGCGGGGTCTCCGCGGGTGGCTCCGGTGGGTCCAGTGCGCAGTTCAGGTCGTATAGGGTGACTCCCAGCACCGAACGCGGCTGCAAATGCAGCGCGCCGGCGATGGCTGCTGCTGCCGGATAAAGATGCAGGCCCTCGACGCCGTGACGGGCGATCGCCTCGCGCAAGGCGCTGACCGCGTCCTGGTAATCCCGGCTGAAAGCGGTGAGGGCTGCCTCATACCGGGCCAGTTCAGCCAGGCATTCGGCGGCCAGGATGTAGCGCTTCTCGTCCAGGAAGTGATACCCCTCCTGCATCCCTTGGCGCTCGTCCTTGAGTGCCAGGAAGGCGCTCTGGGTGGGAGTGACATCACGGTCAGCCATGTGCGTTCATGTGCGATGCAGGCGGGGATGCATCATCCGGGCACGCAATGCGCGCGGATTTGCTGGTCGCTCAAGCGGTGGAGTTCGCTTGCCGGCAGGCCGCGCAGCGCCGCCCAGCCGGCCGCCATGCTTTCTTCCAGGGTGCGTGCCGCGGTGCCCTGATGCACGACGTCCTGCTCAAAACCGTCGCCGAAGGCAAGAAACTTGCGGTCCGTGGCGGAGAGTCCGTCGTCGCCCACGACACTGGCCAGCAGCCGGGTTTGCTGGGCCTGGCTGTAGGAGGCGTAGAGTTGGGCGGCCAGGGCCGGGTGATCGGCGTGGGTTAGTCCCTTGCCGGTTCCGTCCTTCATCAGGCGCGACAGGCTGGGCAGCAGCCGGATCGGCGGGTAGATGTTGCGCCGATGCAACTCAGGATCCAGGACGATCTGGCCCTCGGTGATATAGCCGGTCAGGTCCGGGATCGGGTGGGTGATATCGTCGTTGGGCATGGTCAGGATCGGCATCTGGGTGACCGACCCCGGCCGGCCGTGGATGCGGCCGGCGCGCTCGTAGAGGGTCGCCAGGTCCGAGTACATGTAGCCGGGATAGCCCTTGCGGCTCGGGACCTCGCCGCGGCTGGCCGAGACCTCGCGCAGGGCCTCGCAGTAATTGGTCAGGTCGGTGAGGATGACCAGGACATGCTTGCCCTCGGTGAAGGCCAGGTATTCGGCGGCAGTGAGTGCGTAGCGCGGTGTCAGCAAACGCTGAGCACTGGAGTCGCTCGCCAGATTCAAAAAGAGCACGGTCCGCGCCAGTGCCCCGCTTTTTTCCATCTCATTGCGGAAGAACGCGGCACTGTCATGCGGGATGCCGATGCCGGCAAAGCAGACCGCGAAATCCCGCGCGTCGGCGGCGTCGGCCCCAGCCCGACCCGGCAGCCGGGCATTGCAGGCGATGTCAACGGCGATGCGGTCGTGAGGCAGGCCGCCGCCGGAAAAGAGCGGCAGCTTCTGGCCGCGCACCAGGCTGTTCATCAGATCGATGGCCGTGAAGCCGGTTTCCAGGAACTCGCAAGGGGCCGCGCGTGCGGATGGTTTGATGGGGAGCCCGTCGACCCGATAGGACTGGCGGGCGGCGAGCGGCGGCCCGCCGTCCAGGGGTTTGCCGACGCCGTTGAAGACCCGCCCCAGGAGTCCCGGTCCGACCGGAAAGTGCAGCGCCTCGCCAAGAAAGCGCACCCGGGTGCCGGCCAGCGCCAGGCCGGCGGTCTCGTCCAGCAGTTCGATCGTGACCGTGTCCTCATCCAGCGCGGCGATCCGCCCGAGTCGGACGGCGCCGTCGGCCCCCTCGACCTCCACCGCCTCATTCAGACCGACATCGACGCTGCGGCGCAGGAACAGCAGCGGCCCCGCGGCCCGTTGGGCGATCGCTTCACCGATCAGTCTGGCGTACATCGTTGATTTCTGGTCTCAACAAGCGGCTGGTGTCGATCGGTCGGCGCACCCTCTCACGGCCGACACTGGACGCCGGGAGCCGGGCGACGCGCTGCTTCGCCTCTCGCCGGATTCGGCATCCTGCATGGTCCGGAAAAGCGATATGAGACATGGGTATCGTCACGGGTCGTTGCGATCATGCGCTAAGCCTAGCACAGGCGTCGCCTGCCGATCGACGCCGGACCAGGGCCATCCGGTCAACCGGCAAGCGCTTGGCGAGCGGCTCACGCGGGTGTTGGGTCTGGTCGGCATGGCGCCGGGTCCGGCCACCGATCACGGTTTCGGCCACGCGGAATCGTAGGACAGACAAGCGCAGCGCAGTCCACCCTACGGCCGGAACGACGATCAAGGCCTCTCTACGGGACATACAAAACACTCTCATTGATCGCCTTCGCCACATCCTTTCGGCGGATTCCCTGGATGCCAGCGGGAGTCAGCAGATCCACCTTGCGGCCGAAGACCGTCTCCAAATGGTCGACCAGTTCGACGAAGCGCAACCCGATCGGCCTCTCGAATTCCACAATGAGGTCGATATCACTGGCCTCGTTTGCCTGCCCTTTGGCAAAGGATCCAAACAGGCCGATACGGCGAACGCCGAACT
>Ga0247840_10005832_pt1 | contig 18190 bp, 10 predicted proteins | sample LaCruzMarch2015__FD_192404 | JGI IMG/M metagenome (GOLD analysis project Ga0247840, IMG submission 192404) | Freshwater microbial communities from meromictic Lake La Cruz, Castile-La Mancha, Spain - LaCruzMarch2015_17m | ecosystem: Environmental > Aquatic > Freshwater > Lake | place: Spain... | reverse complement strand
AATAGCATTTGAATGGACTGTCCAAAGATAACAAAAATTGTGCTAAAAAAAGGAGATACATATACTGATTTACGTTAAAATGTCCAAAATGAATTACAGTGGGACAAAGTATAAAATCCTATCCCTAGGGGCTCCCTACGTGGGCTACACAAAAGCTAAACGCGCCAAAAAAGTGCAAACTGTTTTAAACAAGTTTAATAAAATAAATAATTACCTTTAAAAACCATTCTTTACCCTGGTCAATTTCACCGGATTACACGTTGAACCCTCTTTGAGGCCCTGGAATTTTTTATACAACGAACAGATAACCCTTCTTGCTTAAAGGCCTTGGTCTTGTCTAAAAAGCCTGTGTCGTTGATTAGGCTTAGTGTCCCGGCTTTGCTGGTTTTGATCTCTGTAGCACTCCAGAAGATAGCCACATCAATACCTGTGCCATCATCGTCGCGAAAACCTCCTGGAAGAGCATTAAATCCTGACGAATTGTCTCCATTCCCATTTTGAAATTTGCCGTATTTATCCTTCCATTTATTCCAGCCCTCCACTGATTTCAATTTCCAGCCTCCAGTAGATATATCTAAAAATTTCTTGAGAATGGTCTATTCCTTATCTGTTGGAATGTGCCAACCTTCTGGTGCCAAGCCTCTTGGGTCATTATCATAGTAACACCATGCTGGTTGACCCTTTTTTTCTGCTACTATCCACTCCTCATCGAACTCCAAATGTGGAATTAAATCTCCATTCCGGAATCGATTCACATCAAGATTTTTTGTGGCCCAAAGCTGTTCACCTATTTTAACACATTCAATATCTATATTTTCCATCATTTCTATTCAGATTTTATATCATTATTCCTGTAATTAGATCATCTACAGAGTAGAGATAAACTTTATTAGGGTAAGGTATGGAAATAATACAAGTTTCAGATAACTCATGCACTTCCTTTTAATTTGAGGAAAGTGATATGATCTCAAAAAATTAATTGTCCAATCCTGTTATGTGGAAAAAACCCTAAATGAATTTGTTTAATTTTTAAGACCTTTTGCTCCTTTTAATTTCGCCTTCTTTAAATCCAGGCCTTGAATTTTTGCTCCCTCTAAATTCGTAAATTCTAAATTAGTATTTATTAAAATGGAACCAGTTAAGTCTGATCTTTCTAAATTAGATCTTCTTAGGTTAGTATTTTCTAAGTTAACACCACTTAAATCAGTCCAACTTAAATTAGTAAGCATTAGATTGGCATCAGATAGATCAGCTCCTTTTAAATTAGCATACATAAGATTGGCTCCTGTTAGATTAGCTCCTTTCAAGCTAGCGTACATAAAGTCTGCACCTCTTAAATCAGCATTAAATAAGTATGTTCCATTTAATTGTAATTCATTTAAGTTTGCACCCTGTAAGTTAATTTCATCTAAATTGGTATTACTTAAATTGGCTCCTTTTAATTTGACTCCACTAAGGTCCGATTTACAAAGGATTGCCCCCATTAAATCTGCCTCTGTTAAATCAGCATTAGTTAAATTAGCATTAGTTAAATTGGCACCTTTCAATATAGCCCCTTTTAATATTGCATTTGTGAGGTTTACACCTTTTAGGTCAGAATAACTTAAGTCAGAATAACTAAAGTTTGATTCTTGTAATTGTGCATTACTTAATCGGACTTTTTTTAAATTACCTTCAAATGCGTCAGCACCAATTAAATTAGCTTCACTTAAGTCTGCATATTCTAAATCAACACCTTCCATCCTTGCTTTCCCCAAATTTGCTCCGCTCAATTTTGCAAATTTAAAGTTGGTTCTAATTAGATTGGTCCCAAATAAATTGGCTGATTTCAAGTTAGAACCTTCTAATTGAACATTGCTTAGATCAGTTTCACTTAAATTTACTCCTATTAATTGAATTTCCCTTAAATCTGCTTTCTTTAATTCATTGATATCAAAATGAGCAAAGCTTAGTACTGCTTTTTTTAGATTGGTTCCATATAATTTAGCTCCTCTTAAATCAGCATTATATAAATTTGATTCAAATAAATCTGTATTTATTAAGTTTGTGTCAACCAAAATAGCGCCTTTTAAATTAGATCCTCTTAGTACAGCATTACTCAAATTAGCATTGCTCAGATTTGTAAAACTTAGATCAGCACCTCTCAAATTGGCATTACTCAGGTTGGTAGAACTAAGATTTGCACCACTTAGATTAGCATCCACTAAATTAGCATTACTTAGATCAGCATTATTAAGGTTTGTATTACTTAAATCTATTTCAATTAAGGTAGCACTATTCAATTTTAAATTTGATAAATCACAATTGTTTAATTCTAAAAAAGATAAATTAACACCAGTTAAATTAGCATGGCTTAAATTGGTATACCATAGGTCCGCATTACTTAAATTAGCCCCAGTTAATTCAGCATGGCTTAAATTGGCATGACTAAGGTCCGCATTGCTTAAATTAGCCCCAGTTAAATCAGTATGGCTTAAATTAGTATGCGATAGATCATATCCACTTAAATTATAATTACTCAAATTGGCATTATTTAAATTAGTATCACTTAAATCAATTTCAGATAAATCAAAAGGGTTAATACAATGTATGTTAAAGTTTTCTCCGCCAAATTTTGTCATTTTTAGATTTGCATTCGATAGATCAACATCATTTAAAATTGCGCAAGTTAAATCTGCATAAGATAAGTCTGATTCAGATAAATCTGATTCAGTTAAATTCGTTCCGGATAAATTTGATTCAGATAAATCTGCACCTGTTAAGTCTGCGCCTGATAAATCCGCATTACTTAGGTTCGCACCGCTTAAGTTTGCTCCATTTAAGCAAACCTTTCTTAAATTGGCAAAACTTAAATTTACATAATTCAATTCACAAAAATTTAACGACGAAGTTTCTCTTAGATCAGTATTAGTTAAGTCTGCATCAGTTAAGTCAGCACCATATAGTTTTGCCTCACATAGTTTCGCACCACTTAGAGTTGACTCAATTAAAATTGAATTAGATAGGTTGGCCTCAGTCAGAATTGCCTCACTTAAGTCTGCATTACTCAAATCTGCCTCGCTTAAGTCTGCATTATAAAGGTTTGCCCTCCTTAGATTGGCATCATTTAGATTTGCCCCAATTAGATTTGCCCCAATTAGATTTGCTTCCTCTAAATCCACATTACTTAAGTTCGCATTACTTAAGTTCGCATTACTGAGATTTAATTTGGATAAATCTAAATCACTTAAATCTACTCCCTGTAGATTCAAAATGCTAGTTTGGTTTAAAAACTTAATTATTTCAATTCTAGTGATTTCTGCCATTTAAATATATTTATTTTTATCTATCTAAGACGGAAACAATTATCAGCTCAATAAAAATTCAAATTGGAATACTAAAATGAGCACAGTGTATTTTGTTTTTTGAAATTTCTGTTCTAAACAACTTAAAATAATTAGCAATTTTTAGTGTGTGAAAAATTTCCTTACCTTGATCAGTTTGTCAAGCTTAATAATCCCTAACTAATGTTAATAATTAATTCCCATTATTAAGCCATCAAATATGACGAAGATAAAGTTTTTCGTGAATGTTTATAGTAAATATCTAAATCTTTATCTCCTCGAAAATTCACATTTACGAGATGTTTTTAAGTTTATTCTAACTGACAACCAACTTGGCATTATTTTGGTCCAAAAATTTGGACTAAACGCTTTGGCTCAATAAATTCTTTCTTTAGTTGTAGATTTTAAAAAAGTTTGTTAAATTCAAGAACCAAAAATCAATTTTCAAAAAACATTAAACTATCCAATAAAACTGATCCTAATGGAGAATATGAATTTTATAGCTTTAGATTTCGAAACTGCAAATCATTACCGAAAAAGTATCTGTTCAATTGGTTTGGTAAAAGTGGAAAATGGCAAAATAGTTGACGAATTCTATTCCTTAGTGAAACCAACTCCATTTAATTTTGAACCCTTATTAACCAAAATTCATGGATTAACAGAGGTTGATTGTTTGAATGCTCCGGAATTTAATTCCATATATCCATCTGTTTCTTCCTGGTTCCGTAATCAAGTTATCCTGGGTCATAATGTTTCTTTTGAAAAAAGTGTGTTAAAACATCTTTCATTGGAATATCAAATTGATTTCAATGTTATGGATTTTTTGTGTACTCTAAATATTTCAAGAAAATTATTACCGGAATTAGAAAATCATAAATTACCCAAGGTTTATAATCACTTATTCAACAAAAAAATGAGACACCATAATGCTTTAGACGATGCTCGTGCAGCAGCAGAAATCATGATATCTTTCCAGTCTGGCCATTATTTAGTTGTAAAAGATAATCCCATTTTTGATAAGAGTTCTAGTATATTGGCCCCACAACTAACTATAACCTATAATTTATTATTAGAGAAAAAATCAATAGCGGAAATAGCAGAAATCCGGGGATTTACAAAAGATACCATTTTAAAACATATTGTAAAGATCATCGAGTTTATTGATATTGATTGTATTCTTCATCTTAAACCTGATAATGTTATGCTCATGAAAGTTTACGAGGCTGTAACAGGAATAGGAAGTGATACATTATTAAAACCAATTTTCGAATACTTAAATGGATCTGTATCATATGATGATATAAAACTTTCACTTCTATTTCTGAATGAGTTTGAATGATAAGCATTCTAACCTCCATTTATTGAATGATAACGATTAAATAACCTTTATAAATCTACAAAATTCGGTTTCTGTGGATCTTTTAAATGGAACTATTAGTATTGGAATATTCAGATTGAAGGTTTTTTACACAACCTAAAAATTTTCTAATTCCATGTCATAAACATCTTCCTTTGGATAATTATAGTCCTTGACAAGTTGATCTCTTGAAAAAATACGGTTCTCCGGATCAATGATTGTAGATAAAAATTTGTCCAACTTGCCATAATAGATGATTACGAGAAAAAATGGATAAGAGTTAAGGCTATGAAGAAATATGTTAGTTAAGAAATTATCCTAAGGGTTATGAGAAAGATTCTTACTTTTATCTGAAATAACCGATGCTATTTGTCCTGATATGACTAATTTGCTTGTTTCCAAGAAGAAAATGAAAAATTAATGGGTGCAATCGATAAATATAGATTTTCATTTACAGCTGCTTCGCTTATGCTCATGGAGCTTATTGACTATGCAAAAATATTGGTTGGTAATGGTTTTGTAATTGATGATTTGCAACACCAATCACTGAATAAGGATAAAGCCAAAACAGGTAAACGAGAGTTCGCTGAACTAAAAATTCGCCTTTCGACTTTGTCAAAAGATGAACTTGAATTACTTGCTGAGTCGGACATTACAACACAAAAGTTAATATCCTATATCGCTTGTTGCAGGGCATATAGATATATACGTGATTTTGTTCTGGAAGTGGTTTTGGAGAAGATCAGCATATATGACCATCAGATTACCGAAATGGATTACAATGCCTTCTTTAATAAGAAATGTATCGACCATGATGAGCTTGAGGATTTAGCAGATACGACCAAAGCTAAAATCAAACAGGTGGTCTTTAAGATATTACAACAAGCAGGATTGATTGATGGTGTTAAAAGCAAATATATCAGCATTCCAATTGTAGAAACCCGATTAGAAAACGTTATCAAAGGAACAAATCCCAATGACCTAGCCCTATTACTTATGCCCCAATATGTTTAGTATGAACGAAATTCAATTAACACATAAAAAATTTCAGCATATTCATGAAGTGCTGAGTTCAAATAGCTTTCTGAAAATGGACGCATTGAACGGTGAAATTCCATTTTGGATTGCACCCTATGAAATATCAACCCAGGATTTGGTTGAACAAGAAATAAAAAACCTTACAGTCAAATTGGATAATGCTGGTATCAAAACACTTATAGTCGACCTTTTCGAGCTTTCATGTAGCCTGGTTGACGATAATATTGGGTTGAACGAAATGTTTGATCTGGAGCTTGATATGGATAAATCTGATTTTAAAGATGCCATACAATCTACCATCAACATTCATGAGCGTTTTATTCCCGCAATTGTTGAGAAAGTTGTTTCAGTTAAACCCAACATATTACTTCTTAAGGGAGTTGGTGCTGTCTATCCTTTTATTAGGTCTCATACTGTATTAAATAACTTACAAAGCGCAGTTAAGAACATTCCAACAGTTATGTTCTTCTGTGGTTCATACACAGGGCAATCCCTAAACCTATTTGGAACCTTGAAAGACGACAATTATTACCGAGCATTTAACATAGACACATATAAGCTTAAAGCATGAAATCATTAACCGATATTTTTAAGAAGGACTTCAACCGAAGTATAGAAACAGTTATTAAAGCTGATGATCGTGAACATATTTTTCAAGAGGTTGACGAGTATGTAATCACCAAAGATGTTTCAAAAAAACTAGCTACTTTTTTTGATGCGTACAACGAAAAGGCTAGCTCAAATGGAGTTTGGATCTCTGGTTTTTTCGGATCGGGTAAGTCGCACTTACTAAAGATTCTGAGTTATGTTTTGGAAAATAAAGTATATGACCAAAGACACCTGGGCGATCTGTTTGCTGAAAAAGTTACCGATGATGTAAAGTTGAAAGCGGATATTCTCAATGCTACCAAACGATTTGAATCAGAAAGTATTCTATTCAATATCGACCAGCAAGCTCAAATTACCAATAAAAATGATGGAAATGCCATCTTACAGGTGTTTTACAAAGTGTTTTATGACCACCAAGGGTTTTATGGCTTCCAACCTCACATTGCAGATTTTGAAACTTATCTAAGCAAGGAAGGTAAATACGAGGCATTTAAACAGGAATTCGAGCATGCATTTGGCAAACCTTGGATAGAAGCCAGATTAAACTACGTTGCTCGAAATGTTAACGATGCAATTTCCATTGCTTGTGGTAAAATCTATAATGAGGAAGCATCAAAGTATGACAAGTACCTAAATGATTGGAAAGCAAAACAAAAGTTTTCAATCGAGGATTTTGCGCTTAGAGTTAATGAATACATAACTGGTAAAGGCAAAAATTTTAGGTTAAACTTTTTTGTGGATGAGGTTGGTCAATACATAGCCGAGAACACCAATCTCATGCTAAATCTTCAAACCATTGCAGAGTCACTAATGACCAAATGTAATGGCAAAGCATGGGTAATTGTAACCTCTCAGGAAGATTTAGAAACATTGGTTGGTGATGATACCGCAGTGCAGTCTAATGACTTTGCTAAAATCCAAGGTAGGTTTAATATTAGAATGCCACTTACATCAGCTAACGTTGATGAAGTGATAGAAAAACGTTTGTTGGAGAAAAATGATGAAGGTGATGAATTACTTAGTGAGCTACATGTTAAGGAAGGACAAAACATCAAAACTCTACTAACATTCTCCGAAGCTGGTATTCAGTTCAAGGGATTCAAAGGTGATTCTGATTTTGTAAACAAGTACCCTTTTATTCCCTACCAGTTTGACTTGTTCCAACAATGTATCAAAGCATTATCAAAACACAACGTTTTCCAAGGTAAACACCAATCAGTTGGTGAACGTTCAATGCTTGGTGTGTTTCAAGAGGTTTTAAAGAATGCTGGCTATTCAGGAACCAATTCGCTGGTAAGTTTTGACAGAATGTTTGAGGGCTTGCGTGCTACATTAAGAACAGAATCACAGAACTCGATTTATTTGGCTGAGAACCAGCTTGGGGATCATCCATTAGCCATTCGTATTCTAAAAGTGCTCTTTTTGATTAAGTATTTCGATGGATTTAAAGCAACAGCAAGGAATGTAAGTGTGTTGTTACTCGATTCATTAAAAACCAATCCTGTTAAACACCAGGAAGAGGTTGAAAAGGCATTAAATCTATTGGAGCAGCAAACTTACATTCAAAGAAGCGGTGAAATATATGAGTACCTAACGGATGACGAAAAGAATGTTGAGGACGAAATAAAGAACACATCTATTGATGCTTCCCAAGTAAGTAACCATTTAAATGAATTAATCTTTGATGGGATTATCAGAGATAACAAGATAAAATACAACCTAAATAGACAAGAGTTTGAATTTACTCGTAAGGTTGACGGTTTGATATATGGCAGAGAGAAAGATCTGAAGATTGAAATCATTTCACCCAACAGCGAACAATACAAAAACGATATATACTTTAATGCCAGCACTATGGCTGATCAAGCGTTGATGTTGGTTAAACTACCAGAGGACAAACGATTGATTTATGAGGTGCGTATGGCTCTAAAAACCGAAAAGTATATCAAGCAAAATCAATCTTCGTCAAATAAAGAAAGTATAACCCGAATCCTTTACGAAAAAGGGAAACAAAATAGAGACAGAAAACAGTTAATACAAAATCAACTAAATGAACTACTGGCAAAATCTGTCATTTATATGAGTGGTGTTGAGCATCGTAGTTCAACAAGTTCAGATGGCAAAACCAGAATAATCGAAACCGCTCAGGATTTGATTCAACTGGCTTTCCCGAAATTGCAATTGCTGGGTTCAACCAATTTTGATGAAACCCAATTGCGTATCATCATGAATAACACCTCTGCTGATTTATTTCGAGGAGATGATAGTACCATTTCATCCGCTGAACGAGAGGTACTCAATTTCATAGAGAGACGCAAAATGCAACACGATAGAACAAACCTATCTGACTTGCGTGAGCATTTTAGTAAAAAACCATACGGCTGGACACAGATGGCTGTTTGGTGCATAACGGGTCGATTATTAAGGAGAGGTAAAATTGAGAGTAGACAAGACACCAACTCATTAGACGATTCACAATTTTATGAGGCTTTATCGAACAACAGGTATCACTTGAATACGATGGTATTGCCTCAAATGGAGTTTGATAAGAGCCAAATAAACCTTTTGAAACAAATCCATTCCGATGCGTTCAATGAATCTAATCCATTTAATGAAGCTAAGGAGGTTGTAGGATTGTTTAAGTCAAAGACTCGTGAAGTTGCGAGTGAAATTCAGGTTTTTATTGGGCAAAGCAAAGAGTACCCTTTCATGAAAACACTAGAGCCTTTGGAGGCTTTACTTCTCAGGTTGATTGGGATGGATTATGCTGTGTTGATCAACGAAGCGAAACACTTCGAGGACGAGCTGTTGAACGAAAAGGAAAACAAACTAGACCCGATCAGGAAATTCATGGCTGGTGAACAGCGAAAGATTTATGATCGTATGTTGGTGTTTTTAACAGGTAACCAAGCAAATTTTGACTATATCGATACTACCGAGAGAAATGTGTTGAATGAGGTGCATGATTCCGACAGACCGTTTTACGGCAATGCCATGCAGGAAGTGAAAAAAACAATGGATGTATTGGCTGAGCGTATTCAACAAACCATACAGAATGAGCGTGAATTAACCTTGAGTGAAACCAAAAATAAAATGTTGCAATTGCAGCAACAAGATGGATTCGACAAATTAAATCCGACAGAACAAGACACCATTCTAAAGCCATTCCGAGAAATAGAAGCAAAAGCGAAGGAACAGAAGTTTATAGCGAACCTAATGCAAGACAGGCAACGATTAGGTGATTTATTTACAGATCAACTTAACCTTCTGTCAAAACTCACCACCCAAGTACCTGATGGTTCTCCAGAGCCAAAAGAACTCTTCATTAATCTGCGAAATGTAGAAAAACGTATTGTGTTTGATAAAACACAATTGAAATCTGAGGCAGATGTAAACGAGTATCTGGAGCAGTTGAAGAAAGCATTAATGGAACAAATTGAGGCAAACAGAAAAATTACATTGAACTAATGAATACCAACCAACTCAAAAAATTTGCTCAGTCAGCAAGAACAAAACTGATAGAACAGGTTGGTGCTAAACTAGACTATGTTCTCACGCATGATACGGCAGAACTAAGAGGGAAAGCCAATACCCTAAAGAAGCTCAATGAAGCAATTTCAAAATATGGCAAGACAAAAGTAATTGACAAAGTTGCCTACACCTGGTTTAACAGATTGGTGGCATTGCGATACATGGATGCGAATGGTTACCAACCCATAGGCATGTCGGTAATTACACCAGCCAACACCACCAACAGTGTGAGCCCTGAGTTGTTGGATGCCGCACATGGTGGCAGCATACCCAGCGATTTAAATGTAGACAGAAAGCAGATCTTGGATCTGCTGGATGGCAGAATCTCCAGTTCAAATCCCGACAATGAAGTGTTCCGAATGCTATTGGTAGCTGTGTGTAACCAGTTGCATGGCATTTTCCCATTCTTGTTTGAGCGCATTGACGATTACACCGAGCTGTTACTCCCAGATGACCTTACTTCACCATTCAGTATCATTAAAGATGTGGTGGATGGTATGACCAATCAGGATTGTGTGGAGGTAGAAATTATTGGGTGGTTGTATCAATTCTACATATCGGAAAAGAAAGACGAGGTATTTGCTTCTAAATCGGCTGTTAAAAAAGAAGATATTCCTGCCGCAACTCAGTTGTTTACACCAAGATGGATTGTGGAGTATATGGTTCAAAATACAGTTGGAAAGCTATGGTTGCAAAACAAACCTGGTTCAAAACTGAAAGACCACATGCCTTATTTTATCGATTCACCGAGCCTGAATGCGGATGACTTTTTGAAAATAAACTCTGTTGAAGAAATAAAGTTGCTAGACCAGGCTTGTGGAAGCGGTCATATTTTGGTGTATGGTTTTGATTTGCTCTACAAAATATACGAAGAAGAAGGCTACAACCCGAATGAGATACCAGAGCTTATCATCAAAAATAATTTGCATGGTTTTGAGATAGATGAGCGTGCTGCGCAATTAGCTGGCTTTGCAATCATGATGAAAGCAAGAAGCTATTACCGCAGGTTTTTCCGCAATCCCATAGAATCCAATATACTTTGTTACGAAGATTTGCTTTTAAGTGCAGAAGAGATCAAAGAGACGTTTACACAAGTCGGATACAAGCTCTCTAATGAATTGAATTATGATTTGCTTAACATGCAGCAAGCTACCAATTATGGTTCATTGATCGCACCACATACTTCTATTGGTGAGTTACAAAAAATACTCGATATATTTAAATCAAAACTAAACACCAATGATGCATTCCTGCAATTCCAATTAATTCAATTAAGTGGAGCCATTAAACAGCTAATACCGCTTTGTGAGAAATACCACTGCGTAGTTGACAATCCACCGTACATGGGTGGAGGTAATATGAATAAGCCACTTGGAGATTTTGTAAAAGCGAATTACCCTGACAGCAAGGCAGATTTGATGGCGTGCTTCATGGAAGCTGGATTGAATATGTTACATCCAAAAGGATATTTAGGGATGTTAAACCAGCACTCGTGGATGTTTTTAAGCAGCTACGAAAAGTTACGCCAAAAGTTGATTGAAGGTGTATTCTTTGATACAAACCTTCATTTAGGATCAAGAACGTTTCCTGAAATAGGTGGCGAGGTGGTACAAAATGCGGCATATACTTTCTGGAATAGGCAACATGAAGAGAGGGGTGTTTTTTTGAGATTGGTTGATTTTAACTCAACAGAAGAAAAAAGAATAAAAACTATTGAAACGATTCAAAGCACCACCTGTAATTGGTTATACACTGCCAACCAAAAAGATTTTGAAAAAATTCCTGGGAGTCCGATTGGGTATTGGTTGAGTGAAAGATGGGTTAGCCTTTTTTGTAATGAAAACAAAAGTATTTCAAATTTCTCTGAATCTAATGGTCAGAATAAAACAGGAAAAAATGATAAGTATCTTCGTCAACATTGGGAGGTTTCAGAACATAAAATAGGTGTTTCACATAAGTGGCTTTTTTATGCAAAAGGGGGGCAATTCAGAAAATGGGAAGGTAATCTAGTTGAAATAGTTGATTGGTCAGAGGAAAGCAGAAAACACTACAGAAGAGATAAGATTTGTAGAATCATCCCAGAGGAATTATGGTATGAAGAAGGGATAACATGGACATTTGTTACAGCTGGAAAACCAAGTTTTAGATATCTTCCGAAAAACGCAACTTTTGACGTTGGTGGCACATCAATTTTCATTAAGGATGAAAAAACATTAAACATCCTTCTTGCTTTATTGAATTCGCCTATTACAAAAAATTTGCTTGACCTTTTCAATCCAACATTAAATCTGCAATTAAAAGACGTTCAGGCTATTCCCGTAGTTTCACAGATTTTTGAAAATGAAAAAATCAAAGTTTTGGTAGTAGAGTGCAGAATGCTATCAAATTTAGATTGGAATAAAATTGAAACAGGATATGGCTTCATGCATAGTTCTATAATGACAAATGAAATAAATTTTAACATCCAAGAATCTTACGATCTCTACCAACTGTATTGGCGGAATAAGTTTTTTCAACTCCACAAGAACGAAGAAGAAATCAACCGCCAGTTTATTGAAATATATGGTTTACAGGAAGAGCTAACTCCCGATGTTCCTTTGGAGGATATTACCATCCTAAAAGAAGAAACCAGCATCAAGAATGGCGACCTTGTTTTCCATGCAGATGAAGTATTCGCACAGTTTGTGAGCTATGCAGTAGGTTGCATGTTTGGTCGTTATTCTCTAGACAAAGAGGGGCTATTACTTGCCAACCAAGGTGAAACTTTAAAAGATTACTTGGTTAAAGTTTCAAGAAGCAAGGATCAACTCACATTTATTCCCGATGAAGACAATGTAATTCCAGTGTTGGATGACGAATGGTTTGAGGATGACATTGTTGCTCGTTTTCACGCATTCCTAAAAGCAAGTTTTGGGGAAGAGCAATTCCAAAAGAACTTAACTTTTGTGGAAGAGTGCTTGGGCAAAGACATTCGTAAGTACTTTGTTAAAGACTTTTACAAAGACCACATCAAGCGGTACAAAAAACGCCCTATCTATTGGATGTTCTCTTCTCCTAAAGGGTATTTCAATGTATTGATTTATATGCACCGTTACACACCAGATACGCTCAGCACCATATTGAATGGTTACCTCAGAGAGTTTATCGGTAAGCTGGAGTTACACCGCAAGCAGCAAGAGCATGTTGTGGTTAACGGATCTCCATCAGAGCAAAACAAAGCGCAAAAGGAAATCGACAAGATTGATGACAGGTTAACAGATTGCAGGAAATATGAATCTGAGATTCTATATCCATTGGCAGGTGAACGTATTTCAATTGACCTTGATGACGGGGTGTTGGCAAACTATAACAAGTTTGGTACTGCCATAGCCGCAGTGGATGGCTTAAACGACAAGAAAACAAAAAAGAAAGTCATGGAATTTGACTGGATTGATACAACCCTGATAAGATGAGTAAAATAGCAGAAGGATTAAAAAGGCTTTTCGATAAACACCGCATAGTACTCTGGTATGATGCATTGGGAGATTTTACTCAAGAATTTAATGATGCAGAATTTCCTGATGTAATCAAATGTGAGATTGTTAAAAATGAATTTGCACTGAAATACCGTATGCTGATTGCTGAACCGAAATCAAAATTTCTGTTGTACGGTAAGTATGATCATCCCAATGCAGATGATAATTGGCTTTTAGACATTGAGCTTTCTAATGTGGTATTCCACACCGACCAGGAAGCTCTAACATTACAGGAACTGGAACTGCCTATTCACTTTAAGGCATGGATAAAAAAACATTTGCACTATTTCAAAAGCAAAGAAAGAGCCGCAAAATTCGTATCTAACCTTGAAGCCAAAGAAAATGAAGATCAATTAACCAGGACACTTATTCAAACAGCATTTGGCAGCGTAACATCTACTCTTGACGATATTCTAAAGTCTTATGTAACGTATTTAGCAAACGGAAAGTCAGATGGTATTGACAAAGAGCTTTTGCAATATAATCTTTCCGATTACCTATGGTCATGGATTGAATCGGTTTATCAATACAAAGCCAAAGAACGAAGCATATATGATTTTGTGTTGGAAGTTTTTCAAAAAAACTTCAGTCCTACTTCAAAAAAAGCATCGGTAAATCGAACTACTGAAGTTCTACTTGCATCTTGGAAGGATGCTCGTTCGTTTGACAAAACCTATCGTCAGTTGGTTGACAGAGTGGAGAATGATCTCAACATTTCAGCCGAGGTGAATAAACTTGAAGTTCACGAACTAATTAATGATGATGTATTCGAGTGTATAGATAAGCAAATAATAAAACAGTTAGCCAGTCAATTAGAGCAAGGAAACTCAAGCTCAGATAAAATAGATAAAATTTTAAAACAACGTGAATCCTGCTACTGGTATGATAAATACTTCGAGTTTTACAGTTCAATCAGATATGCAAACTGGTTGTTTGATGAAATTAGTAAGTATAACATTATAAAATTTGTTGATTATCAAGATGGATTCGTTCAGTACACAAATAAATTATTCATAGTTGACCAGTACTACCGAAAGTTTATCCAACATTACAGAGCAACGAATCAAAACAACGTACTGAATAGCCTGTATCAAAAAACACATAGAGCCTATTCAAATACCTGGCTTTTAAAGTTGAGTGATGCCTGGCAGGAAGTAATTGATTCAAATAGTGAATGGTATTTTGGTGGGGATAGCCAGCGTAAGTTTTTTAAACGAGCAGTTCAGGGAAAATACATCGAAAAGGATATAACCATATTTGTTGTAATCTCAGATGCATTGAGATTTGAATGTGGTCAAGAACTGCATGAATTGTTTAACCAGGAATCCCGTTTCAGCTCTAAATTGGAATTTCAGGTTACTGGATTACCGTCATACACTCAACTTGGTATGGCGGCTTTATTACCTCATGAATCATTGAGCTTTGGTGAGGGCGATTCAATTTTAATTGATTCCAAAAACTCCATAGGTGCTCAAGCAAGAAAGAAGGTATTGGAGGAGGGTTCAAATGTTAAAGCCACAACTATACTTGCTGAAGATTTGATGAAAACAGCATCAAGGAGTGAAGAAGCAAGGAGACTTGTTCAAGACCACCAAGTAGTTTATGTTTACCACAATAGGATAGATAAAACAGGTGATGATAAAACCTCGGAGGATAAAGTGATTGAAGCATCGAAGGAGGAAATTGAGTTTTTGCTTGAGGTGACCAGAAAGATTACCAATATGAATGGGAATCATGTGATTATTACCGCTGATCACGGCTTTGTTTATCAAAACGAAACACTTGAGGAAAGTGACTTTACCGATGCGCAGATCACTGGGGAGATTATTAAGGATAACCGAAGATTTGTACTGGGTAAAAATTTATCCCAAAATAACAATGTGGTCAAGTATTCCGCCCAATCACTACAAATAAACAGTGACATTGAGGTTTTAATTCCAAAGGGCATTAATAGATTAAGAAAACAAGGCTCTGGAAGCCGTTATGTTCATGGAGGCTCAACACTCCAAGAAGTTGTAATTCCGCTTTTATATGTCACCAAAAAGCGTTCTGATACGGTTACAAAGGTAGATATTGATGTTTTGAAAGGAAGTAACAAGATTACTACTAATATTCAACGGGTTAGATTCTACCAGCAACAACCAATTAGAGATGGAATCATCGCACGAAATGTAAAAAGTTATTTCTGTGTGATAGAGGGTGAAGAGAAAAAAGTAATTAGTGATGTGTTTACCTACAATTTCGATTCAGAGTCAAATAGACCTGAGGAGCGTGAGGTGGAATACAAATTCACTATTTCGACTGTGATTAGAAAAAGCACCTCTGTTTACCTGATAATTGAGGAACAAATTGATCGCAGTAATAAATGGAATACATTGTTAAAGCTGCCCTATTCATTGAATTTGGCTATGGAAAATGACTTTGACGATTTTTAATTAACGAATATGAAAGAACTGGATTTAAAAGCGAACTATGTATTTGGTGGCAAAGTTGTACGAAAAGACCTTACGAATAGGATCAAAGGTAATGCCAGCGTACCAACTTACGTGCTGGAATACCTACTTGGACAATACTGTGCTACGGATGATACGGAAACCATCGAGCAAGGGGTTGAGACTGTAAAAGGAATAATCTCCCAAAACTTTGTTCATCGTGACGAAGCCCAGGCAATTAAATCTACTATCAAAGAGAAGGGTTCACACCGTATTATCGATAAGGTATCGGTAAAACTTAACGACCGAGCTGATCGATATGAGGCAAACTTTGCCAATCTTGGTTTGAACAAAGTTCCTTTAACAGACATCTTTATTAAACAATATCCAAAGTTGCTTTCTGAAGGTGTATGGTCAATTATTACTGTTGGATATCAACCATCAGATGAAAGGGATACACTTCCCTGGATAATCGAAAATCTGAAACCCATTCAAATTTCAGGTGTAGACATTGAAGAGTACAAAACGAATAGAAAAGACTTTACAAAGTCAGAATGGATTGATTTATTGATTCAGTCGATGGGATTAAATCCAGATGAATTTACTCAGCGTTCAAAATTGAATCAGTTAACACGGCTGGTTCCATTTGCAGAAAACAATTATAACATGATTGAGCTAGGGCCAAAGGGCACTGGGAAATCTCATGTATTTTCAGAATTATCTCCTCACGGGATACTGATTTCAGGTGGTGAAGTCTCAAAAGCAAAACTTTTTGTTAACAATAGTACTGGGGAGATTGGCTTGGTTGGCTATTGGGATGTTGTAGCATACGATGAGTTCGCTGGAAAAACCAAACGAGTTGACCGAGGTTTAGTGGATATCTTGAAAAATTACATGGCTAATAAATCATTTAGCCGTGGTACAAATGTTTATCAAGCAGAGGCATCAATGGTCTTTGTTGGAAATACAGATCACTCTGTTCCACACATGTTGAAACATACTGACCTCTTTGATGCATTACCCAAAGATTATTACGACACTGCTTTTCTCGATAGAATACATTGCTACCTGCCTGGATGGGAGAGCAAGAAGCTAAGAAATGAAATGTTTACTGCCGACTATGGTTTTATAGTCGATTATATAGCAGAGGTTTTAAAGGTTTTAAGAAAAGAAGATTATAGTAAATCTTATCAAAAGTATTTTGAGTTGTCGAATACAATTACCACCAGAGATAAAACAGCGATTGAAAAAACCTTCTCTGGTTTAGTCAAAGTAATATATCCAGACGGTGAGTTTACAGAATCAGATGCAAAGGAGATACTTGACTTTGCAATTGAGGGTCGAAAAAGGGTTAAAGATCAACTTAGGAAAATGGATGAGACCTTCAATGATGAAGTGGTCAATTTTGAATATACTGATCGTTCGGGTAAATTATTCAAGATTGAAACTCTAGAAGTACTGGAATATGGAGACCCTAAATTAGGGATTGAAACTTCAAGTAATTTAGATGCAACGGTAGAATTAACTGCATTACAATCTCAGATTTTAGTTCCAGAATCAAAGCCCTTGGAGGGTATCCATTTGTCCATTAGAGATAATCAGACCAACATAAGTTACAAGAAACTTTTTGGAAATTATTTAGTGGGTGCAAACAATTACACCATCAAAGATCCATACATTAGGCTACCTTATCAGTTCCGAAATTTCATTGAGCTTTGTAGGTTAATAGCTGAGCTTAAATCAAATGATTCCGAAGTTAAAATTCATTTGGTTACCAATAACAACGAAGACTATATCGCGAATGCGAAAGAATCATTTTCCGAGCTCATTGACTCTCTTACTTCCTTGGGAATAGATCTTTCATACGAGTTTAGTAATGTTCAACATGACAGAAGCATTGAGATGGATAACGGATGGAAAATCATCCTTGGTCGTGGTTTAGATTTATGGCAAAAAACATCTGGTAGAAGATATGATATTGCTGAATACTACCAGGAAAAACGTTCATGCAAGGAGTTTGAGATAACTGTAATTAAATCGCAGATTGTATAAGATTAACAAGTCAAATAACAAAATTGTTAGGCTAGAACAAAGGCTCTTTAAAGAGTTATCATTGAGAACAAACTTGACGATACTGATCGGAATGTGGATTGTCAGGCGTTAAAATATGTCTCCTACTGTTCAACCTTAACAACAAGTCAGATTCTAAAGATATACCAAGAGTACCTGGATGGATTTTACGGGTTAAAGTGAGCCAATGGGGAAACTTATATGCTTATCAAACAAAGTTTCGAGCATACTTCCAGCAGCAATAACAGAAATTTCTGGAGCTAGCTCATAAAAATATCTTAGCGTATTTAATTATTAAATGCTCTATGGATGTGA
>Ga0247840_10005828_pt1 | contig 18208 bp, 15 predicted proteins | sample LaCruzMarch2015__FD_192404 | JGI IMG/M metagenome (GOLD analysis project Ga0247840, IMG submission 192404) | Freshwater microbial communities from meromictic Lake La Cruz, Castile-La Mancha, Spain - LaCruzMarch2015_17m | ecosystem: Environmental > Aquatic > Freshwater > Lake | place: Spain... | reverse complement strand
TGCTGCCAAAGGTGGTTTTATAGGCGTTATGATTATCGGTTTTCGCCGTGCTGCTTTTTCGAACGAAGCCGGTATTGGCTCGGCAGCTATTGCTCACTCCACAGTGAAAACGCAAAAACCGGTTACTGAAGGTATTGTAGCCTTGTTAGAGCCATTTATCGATACAGTAGTTATTTGTACCCTAACGGCTTTGGTAATTGTTGTAACAGGTTTTTACAATAATCCAGATAACCTGACTGGTACAGGCTTGACTTCGGCAGCATTCTCAACTGTTTCGCCGTGGTTTCCTTATTTGTTGTTGCCCACCATTATGCTTTTTGCCTATACAACTATTATTTCGTGGTCGTATTATGGTGTAAAAAGTTTCGACTTTTTAGTGGGCGATGCTTGCGAACGTCGTTTTGGAAGCCGAATTTACGCCACCCGATTTTATCAGGTTGTGTTTTTAGTAACAACTGCTATGGGTTCGGTATTGAGTCTGAGTGCGTTGGTCGATTTTTCGGATATGTTGGTATTGGCAATGGCGGTGCCTAACATTATCGGACTTTTGATATTAGCGCCCGAGGTAAAAACAGAATTAAACGATTATATGCGCTGGTTGAAAATAGAGCGTGTAAAAATGAAAGAGGCCCCAAACCCCTAAAGGGGATTTAGAATAGTTTCGTCTCAACTTTATATTGAATAATTTCAAATTTATTTTATAAATGAATAAACAATTTTCGCAACAACTTACAGTTACAACAAAGCAAACTGCCGAATCGCTGGGTTCTGGTTTGTTACCTGTGTTTTCGACCCCATCGTTAGTAGCTTTTATGGAAAATACCGCTATGCAATTAATCGAATTGCCTGCAGGGAGTTCAAGTGTTGGTACTTCAATTGCCGTAAAACATCTCAAAGCCAGTAAAATAGGCGAGGTGCTTACTTGCACTGCATCGCTTACCGAAAACGAAGGTCGCCGATACGAATTTGAGTTACAGGTAACCGACACATCTGGCGATGTGGTTGGCAATGGGGTGCATGAACGCGTTGTGGTTGACGTAGAAGGATTTATGAGAAAAATACAATAGATTAGCGCTTTATAAAAGGTTCGGTATGAATATTCGTAATTGTTTGTTCTCCAAACCGACTACGTAGCTTGCATTCTATATCGGTTGCAACTTCGTGCGATTGTACAAACGAAATATTGTTGTCTAATTTAATATGTACATCTATGGCGTAGTTGTTTCCTACTTTGCGAGTTTTTAAATTATGAAATGCCCTGATTTCTTTGTTTGAGTTTATTATTTCATCAATCTCATATAGAATTTCTTTTGATAATGACTTCTCAGTAAGTTCGTGAATACTTGGCAAACCCAAATCGACAGCCACTTTTAAAATAAAAACACTGACAATAATTCCTGCTATGGGGTCGAGTATGCGCCATTGTTCGCCCAGAAAAATGGCCCCCGAAATACCCAGCGCCGTGCCAATTGACGAGAATGCATCCGACCTATGATGCCACGCATTAGCAATAACAGCCTGACTGTTAATTTTTTCACCTGCTATTTTAGTGTACCAATATAATCCTTCCTTCACAATAATCGAAATAAGTGCGGCATATAAGGCAATTAATGAGGGTTGTTCAATAAGTTGTCCGTTTAAAGTACTGATTACTTTAGACAATCCACTCCAAAAAATGCCTACACCCACTATGAGTAACGCCAAACTGATAAGCAAAGTTGCAAATGTTTCGTATTTTCCGTGCCCATATTGATGGTCTTCGTCGCGCTCCTTACCCGAAACACCAATAAATACAATTACAATTACATCGGTTACAAAATCGGACAAAGAATGTATACCATCTGCAATCATAGCAGTACTTTTACCCAAAATACCGGCAAATAGTTTAAATATTGTGAGTAGTAAATTAATAAAAAAACCTACCCAAGTAACGTTTTGAGCCGTTTTAATTCTATTATTTTTCATAAAGAGAATTATTTAAAATGAATACACAAAATTAATCTAAAATATAGTCCAGGCACTATAAAAGGAAAAAATAATGGCTATAAATTTGTAATTTATAGCCATTATTAATAAGAAGTAGTTACTAAAAAAGTGTAGGCTTTCGCTTTTTAGCTTCGTCGAGGCTTAGCAAGTTTACTTTTTTTGTTTGCTTCTCACGCAATAGTGCATATTCAGCATTTACTTCGGCCATGTAAGTGGGCAAGGTATTAGCATTCATCAATTGCGAAACAATAAAGGTATTAATGGATGCATCTTTTACATACACAACTGGCCCAGAGTAGTTTGGTGCAATTTTTACTGCCGTGTGAATTTTTGATGTGGTAGCGCCACCAATCAAAAGTGGAATTTTTAATCCTGCTTTTTCCATTTCAGCAGCCACATGCGCCATTTCTTCGAGCGAAGGCGTTATCAATCCACTCAAACCAACAATATCCACATTTTCGGCTATGGCAGTTTGAATAATTTTTTCGGTCGGAGTCATCACACCAAGGTCAATTACTTCAAAATTGTTACATGCCAACACCACCGAAACTATGTTTTTGCCAATATCGTGCACATCGCCTTTAACGGTAGCAATCAGAAATTTACCTGCCGACGAACTTTGCCCCGGAACTTTGGTGCGCTCAATTTCGGGTTGCAAAATAGCAACGGCTTTTTTCATGGTGCGGGCAGTTTTTACCACTTGTGGCAAAAACATTTTACCTTGTCCAAACAAATCACCAACGATATTCATGCCGCTCATAAGCGGTTTTTCAATAATTTCGATAGCAGAATCGTAGGTTGTAAGCGCCTCCGCCAAATCTTCTTCCAGAAAATCGCTGATACCTTTTATCAATGCATATTCCAGCCGACCTTGTAAATCGCGCGTGCGCCATTCGTCTATCTTCTCCACTTTTTCGCCCGAAGCCTGATTTTTCACCTTTTCGGCTAATTCAATCATGCGCTCCGTAGCATCAGCTCGGCGATTCAACACTATATCTTCTACATGTTCCAGCAATTCCGGCTCAATATCTTCGTAAATCTGCAACATACCCGCATTTACAATACCCATATCCATGCCTTCTTTTATGGCATAATACAGAAAAACGCTGTGAATAGCTTCGCGCACTACATTATTTCCACGGAACGAAAACGACAAATTACTTACTCCTCCACTCACTTTGGCGTAAGGCAAGTTTTGTTTAATCCAACGAGTAGCGTTTATAAAGTCAACGCCGTAGTTGTTATGTTCCTCAATACCAGTGGCAATTGCCAACACATTGGGGTCAAAAATAATATCCTGCGGTGGAAAACCAACTTTATCGACCAACAAACGAAAAGCTCGTTCGCAAATCTGTGTTTTGCGCTCAAAACTATCCGCTTGTCCTTTTTCGTCGAAAGCCATTACCACTACAGCAGCACCGTACGCACGAATTTTGCGTGCTTTATCCAGAAAGTCGGCTTCACCCTCTTTCATGCTAATGGAATTCACAATACACTTGCCCTGAACGCATTTCAGTCCAGCCTCAATTACTTCCCATTTCGAGGAATCAATCATAATAGGTACGCGCGAAATTTCGGGCTCTGAAACAACATAATTCAGAAACGTCACCATTTCCTCCTTCGCTTCGAGCATGGCATCGTCCATATTTATGTCGATTATCTGCGCACCTTCTTCCACCTGTTTTCGTGCAATAACCAAGGCTTCCTCGTATTTTTTCTCGTTTATCAAACGCAAAAACATACGCGAACCTGCCACATTGCATCGCTCACCGATGTTGGTGAAAAGGGAACGTACCTCACCCCCAGCCCCTCTCCTTGAGGCGAGGGGGGCAGTGCCTGCAACGTTTGTAGCTTTTTGGGTAGATTGGGATTTTAGACGATTTAATTTTTCTTTTATATCCTCAACTACTGTTTTGGTTTTATTTATAACATCTTCGTTAGAATATCTAATTACGTGAAATCCTTTGTCGTTTATAATATATGTTCTATATTCATCAAATTCCTTTTGTTCCTTTGTTTGATGTATACCTCCATCAACTTCAATAACTAATCGTTCTTCAATACATATAAAATCAGCAATAAAACCTTCAATTATATGTTGACGTCTGATTTTATAGCCTGTCTGATTATTTCGTAATGCTTGCCAAAGTATATTCTCAGCAACAGTTGGTTCTTTTCTCATTTCTTTTGCTCTGTCTTTGAGCAAATTCCATGAATAACCATCAGTAGTAAAGTTTGCATGATAAGTACCCTCTTCCCATTTCTCCGCATTACTTAATTGCTCTGCGGCAGTTCCCCTCTCCTCAAGGAGAGGGGTTAGGGGTGAGGTAGAAAAACTATCAATACCATTACGCTCCTCAAGGAGAGGGGTTAGGGGTGAGGTATAATAATATTCAACCGATGGCGAGGTGATTTCAAGATGCTCCAAACCACTTAAAACTAAACTTTTAGATGCATTTTTAATTTTACGAACTTCTTTCCCTTCAATTAACTGTTGATAAGCCGATATATGGTCGGGAGTGGTGCCGCAGCAGCCACCAATGATATTTACCAATTGTTCGTCGAAATACTCCACCACCTGCTCCGCCATGCGTTCAGGAGTTTCGTCGTATTCGCCAAATTGGTTAGGAAGTCCGGCATTGGGATAAGCACTTACATAGCACGAAGTCAAACTGCTGATTTCTTGCAGGTAAGGTTTTAAATCTTTAGCGCCAAACGAACAATTTAAACCGATTGACAACACATTTGCATGCGAAACAGAAGCCAAAAAGGCGCGTATCGTTTGTCCGGAAAGTGTGCGACCACTTGTGTCGGCTACCGTTGCCGAAAGCATAATTTCCACGCGTTTGCCGCTTTCGGTCATGGCTTCTTCGGCTGCAAATACAGCCGCTTTGGCATTTAGTGTATCAAAAATTGTTTCAATAAGCAGTGCATCTACACCGCCTTCAATCAATGCCAGAATCTGTTCTTTGTAAGCTGCCACTAAATCGTCGAAACTCACGGCACGGTACGCCGGATTATTCACATCGGGCGACATAGAAGCCGTTTTGTTGGTTGGACCAACTGCTCCGGCAACAAATCGGGGTTTCGAAGGATTTTCAGCCGTGAATTTATCAGCCGCTTTGCGGCCAAGTTGAGCCGCTGCAAGATTTATTTCGCGCACAAATTCGCTCATTCCGTAGTCGTCCATCGAAATGCGCTGTGCGTTAAAGGTATTTGTTTCAATAATATCGGCACCCGCAGCGAGGTAGTTGCAATGAATATCGCAAATAATATCCGGCTGAGTCAAAACAAGCAAATCGTTGTTGCCTTTTTGAAGAATTTCGTTGTTTGCAAAGCGTGAACCGCGATAATCAGCCTCTTGTAATTTGTGGCGTTGTATCATGGTTCCCATTGCACCATCCAAAATCAGGATGCGCTTTTCGAGTTGGGATTGTAAAGTCATTTTCCGTTATTTGATTTTCGAACTGCAAAGATACGGTAAATGTGCCAATATGCCAATATGATAATGTGCCTGCTCAGATTTGCAGCCACCTCTACACGGCATCTTCGATTGTCGGAGCCAAGAATATGCCTAATTTAGGGAAATGATCACATCCTCTTTGTTCGTTTTTCTGACTCTTCTTTCATGTTTTTAAGCATTTGTCGTATTCGCCACTCCATAATTGTTTTATATGTTTTTTGAGTAACAAAGACATTAAAAAACCAGGCAAAGCGCATTTTTGATACTACTTGTAAATAACCATTTTTGTTTGTTCCTTTTGGAACAAAATAAAAAGAACCACTAAAACTGCGTATAAATAAGTTTGGCGAGGCTAAATCCAACCTTACCTCGCGCTTTCCGCCCGAAAAATTTCGAAGTGTTAATTTTGTATCTAAGCTCAGGTCTTCGAAAGTTGTTACGCCCGGCACAATTACATCGCCAATACCTTTTATAATTCCTGTTTGTTTGTTATAGCGCGTTTCCTTAAAATCAAAAATCAACAATTCGTCTTTTTCATTAGCTAATCCCATCCCTTTTAACCCCCATTTAAACAAGCCTTTTATGTCGTTACACATTTGGCTTACAAAAAGAGTAACTACCTCATTGGTAATGCTATCGTTGGTAGAAATGCTTAATTGGCAAAAAGTAGTAAATTCACCGTTTGCATATTTTGTCGAAATGGAATCGTTAGGTGATGCCTCACTTTGAGTAACAACAAAAAAGAGTAAACAGAACAAAAACAAGCATTTTATTAACTTCATACAATTAGTCTAAAAAAAAACAAATACAAAAATACCAAATATTTACGTTATACAAAAATGTAATTTTTAAATTCAGCCTTAGAAAAAAAACTACTCAAGGCCAAATTACCAATTTCAAATTAAAACAAAGGGCCAAAAATTTTTACAATTTTCAGCCCTTAATTATTTTTGAAGCAAAATGCTCATAATTCGTAATTCATAATTGATTACTTATTTTTTATTGCTTCTACAATTTTAGCTTCGAGTTCGGCAGCTAATTCAGGATTGTCTTTAATAACACCTTTCGAAGCATCGCGTCCTTGTGCTAATTTTGTGTCGCCATAACTAAACCACGAACCGCTTTTTTTGATAATGTTGTATTCAACACCCAAATCGAGAATCTCACCTGTTTTCGAAATCCCTTCACCAAACATAATATCAAATTCAGCTTTGCGGAAAGGTGGCGCTACTTTGTTTTTAATAACTTTTACACGTGTTTGGTTACCTACAGCCTCTTCACCATCTTTAAGTTGACCAATTTTACGAATATCTAAACGAACCGAGGCATAAAACTTCAGGGCATTACCACCGGTTGTTGTTTCGGGATTACCAAACATAACGCCAATTTTTTCGCGCAATTGATTGATAAACATACAGGTAGTATTTGTTTTATTGATATTGGCTGTCAGTTTACGCAGTGCTTGCGACATTAATCGCGCTTGAAGTCCCATTTTCGAATCGCCCATATCGCCTTCAAGTTCGGCCTTGGGTGTAAGTGCAGCTACGGAGTCAATTACAACTAAATCGACTGCCGACGATCGAATTAACTGATCGGCAATTTCTAATGCCTGCTCCCCATTATCGGGTTGCGAAATAAGCAATTCGTCGATATTAACACCTAACTTTTCGGCATAGAAACGATCGAAAGCATGTTCAGCATCAATAATAGCTGCTATACCACCAGCCTTTTGTGCTTCGGCAATGGCATGTATGGCCAGCGTAGTTTTCCCCGACGATTCAGGTCCGTAAATTTCAATTACACGACCGCGTGGATAACCACCTACACCAAGTGCTACGTTCAAACCAATGGATCCGGTCGAAATTACTGCAATATCCACTACTTTATTGTCGCCCATGCGCATGATGGCACCTTTGCCGTGATCTTTGTCGATTTTATCCATTGCTAACTGCAATGCTTTTAGCTTTTCTAACGATGGTTTACGTACATCGTCGATAATTTTTTCTGCCATAGTTGTATTTATTTGACTTTTATATGTTGTTTTTTTATCCTATGCAAAGTTAGAATAATTTTGCTGAAAGCAAGCTTTTTTCAACATATTTTTTTATCAATTATAAATGTAGTACAATTTTTTTTAATGAAATATTACAATATCAAAGTCGATATTAATACCTAAAACCTACGGATTTTGACCTTTCTCTTTCACCAAATAAACCAATGTAGGGAGGTGGTCGCTGTATCCGTTGAGCCATACTCCTCCGGCATGTGTTCGTAGTGGAGTGCCTTTGTAGCGTCCTTCTTGCTGAATCAAAAAATTTCGATAAAAAACTTCACTCTTCCAATATTTTAATTTCGACTTATCGCCATTCACCAGTTCGTGCGAAAGTATAATTTGGTCGAATAAATTCCACTGGTCGTTGTACGACAGCGATCCTATTCCTTTATCAAGAGTCTTCCAAAACACATTATATAGCTCCTTGGATTTAACTTCTGACGCTTCTTTTTTGGCGGCCAATATTGTAGCACAACTTTCGTTCATTGGGTCATCGTTTAAGTCGCCCATCACAATTATCTTGGCTTTGGCATCTACTCTGAATAGCGAATCCACAATAGACCGAGTAAGACCTGCAGCTGCATTTCGCTTAGGGCGCGAGCGCATTTCGCCACCTGAACGCGAAGGCCAGTGGTTTACAATAACATGTATTTTTTCGCCCATCAAATAACCGCTTACCACAAGTTGATCACGAGTCAGAAAAGTGGAGTCATCAGTTTTTAATCGATACGATTTACTGTTTGAAACTGTAAACAAATGCGGATTATAGAGCATTCCTACATCTACACCACGACGGTCTGGGCTATCGTAATGCACAATTTGATAGGATCGAGAAGCAATATCGGGTTGCTTTACCAAATCTTCGAGCACTCCACGGTTTTCGATTTCCGAAACACCCAATATAGCAGCTCCAAATGGCGATTTATCAATGCCGATTTGTGAAATGGCATAGGACATTTTTTTAAGTTTCGCATTGTATTTCATTCCACCCCATTTATTTGCACCGTTTGGCAGAAATTCCGAATCATTGTTTGGCCTATCAATTGTGTCGAACAAGTTTTCGAGGTTGTAAAAGGAAACGCAAACTAATTGTACATTTTTGGTTGTTGCATCGGCAGTTACTTTTACTCTATCCGAAGCTTTGCACGAAATTAGTGAAACTAAAAGTAACAAATTAAATATTAGCTTTTTTCTCATATTTGTTTTTTGTGAAATTATTATTGTCAAAAAAAATAAACAACAAAGGTGAGAAAAATTACTGATATCCGAAAGTCATTTATCAATATGAATAACTTTTAATACAAAATTCATTGTAAGCACCCCTCATTTGCATCGGTTGTTTATTACAGGAGCTTATGTGTGACAACCTTTCACATCAGTGTCAATTTCATATTCTAACAACTCTTCCGGAAAATATTTTTTATTTTTCTTTTTCGATTTCCATTTCGTATATTGCAAGTGAATTAACCCATCGATAAGCCCAATTTTTGGAACAATAAACGCTTTTGCTCCAAGCAGTTGCGCTACATCCAAGTAAACATCACCGGCATTGGTTATTACATCCGCTCTATCTTGTTTTAAATTATATGTTTTAATACGTTCATCTATACTCAGAGTTTTAAGATGCTCATTTATTTCGTTCAAAGCTGTAACCGAAAGCTTACGACCCTTACGGGTTTTTGCTAAAACATTTAACTTAATTATGTTACCACCCGAAGCAATTACGTCGTTTATTAAGTACTGCTCTTTTAAATCGGTCATGTCATTCTGAAGTTTTACATACTCTTCGTCTTCTACCTTATCGAACAACAAACGTACTGTACCAATTTTGTAGGAGTTTGAAAAAACCAACGCTCCATTTGAAATAACGCTAACCTCGGTACTACCACCACCTACATCAATAAATGCATAGTTTTGTTGGTCATTGAGGTTGTACAAAAAATGACTTTCGTAAACCATCAAAGCCTCTTCGTGTCCATCAATTATATCAATGTTTATATCCGTTTCTTTAGCAATTTCTTTAACTATTTCTTTCGAATTCTTGGCTTCACGCATGGCGGCAGTAGCACAAGCTCTAAAACTCTCCACTTCGAATACGTTCATTAAATGACGGAATGCTTTCATCGTGCGCAACAACTGTTTACGCTTAGTATCATTTATTTTTCCATCTACAAAAACCTGTTGACCCAAACGTAGTGGAATACGAATCATTAACTCCTTATTAAATGCATCATCACCATCCATCGAAACGCTCATAATCAATAATCGAACGGCATTGGAACCAATATCAATAGCTGCAAATCTAACTCTGTCCATATATTTATTTTTTATATAATTATTTTAAAAAAAACTTTATTTTATTGCCGATTTATAAAACTTATAAAGTTCTTCCTGAGAGCGAAATGCAAGTCCATCGTTAGTTTTGTGCAACTCATTACTCCCCATCCCATCTACAATACGTGCTTTGATGTTATCGCGTAAGCCATATTCAATTGTCAAGCGCAGTTGCTTCTGAATATCAGCATCATAAACAGGTGTAAATACTTCTATTCGTCTATCTAAATTTCGCTCCATCAAGTCGGCAGAGCCAATATAATACTTTTCGTCGCCACCATTTCCAAAAATTAATATGCGCGAATGCTCCAAATATCGGTCAATAATACCGTAAACCTCAATGTTTTTACTCATTCCGGCAACTCCGGTTATTATTGAACAATTCCCCCGTACCAAAAGTTTAATTTCGACACCGGCATTAGACGCTTCATATAGTTTTTCAATAATTTTTTTGTCAACAATATGATTTACTTTAAACCACAAATATGCAGTTAATCCTTTTGAAGCATTCTCAATCTCTTTGTTAATTAAGCCAACAATTTTTTTGCGTGTATGATTTGGCGATACAATTAGATGTTTAAACGAAGGTGTCATATAGGGATGTTCAATAAAATCGAATATCGTATTTACTTCATTTACAATATCTTTGTTGGCAGTCATTATCGTAAAATCGGTATACAAGGTAGCTGTTCCTTCATGAAAATTTCCGGTACCGATACACACCACACTATTGCGGCGCGAAGTAATTAATGCCAATTTCGAATGCACTTTCAGTCCCTCAACACCCAGTACTACATTTATTCCGGCATCTTTCATTTTTTGCGCCCAATTTATATTCGACGATTCGTCGAATCGAGCAAAAAGTTCCACATTTGCCGTTACTTTTTTTCCGTTCATTGCGGCACAAATCAAAGCTTGTATCACTTTCGAATCTTTGGCTAACCGATATATAGTTACTTTAATCTCCTTCACATCAGGATTAATTGCCGCTTCACGCAAAATTCGAATAAAATAATCGAAACTATGATATGGATAATGCAAGTATCTATCCTTTTCGCGTACAAGGTCTAACAGATTAACAGCTTCGTCGAATTGCGGAATACTAAGCGGTGGTTGAGCAGCATCGCGCAAATCAAATCGTTTAAGTTTTGGGAAGTTCAACAAATCTTTAAAATTATGATATCTGCCACTGGCAATTCGGGCAGCTTCTTTATCTATTTTAAGCAGCTTTTCGCAGTATTTTAGCAATCCATTTGGCATTTCTCTATCGTGCACAAAACGAACGGGTGCACCTAATTTGCGATTTTTCACCACTTTCGTAACTTTTTCCATTATACCTTCGTAGGCCGAATTATCAAAATCCAATTCCGCATCGCGCGTAAATTTCATGGTGTAAGCCTCATAATTTGTATAGTTGAGCGAGGCAAAAATCTTTGGTAAACAATGCCTTATAACATCGTCCATAAAAATGACAAATTGCTTCTCATTATCGGAAGGTAAAACCAAAAAGCGCGAAAGCTGTGATGTTGGTATATGAATTAAGGCATATTCTTTTTTTCTTTTTCGTAAATCATCAGCATTGTAATCGCTTATTACTATTGCTAAATAAGTACTTTTATCATTTAGTGTGGGCTCTTCATCCATTTGCGAAACCAACACCGGAAAAAGAGAATTCATCAACTCATCCTGATAATATTCATTTAAATATTGCTTTTGATTTTCGTCAAGCTGTTTTTCGTTTACCAAGCATATATTATTGGCTTTTAACTCTTCAATAATTCCCGAAAAAATGAGTTCCAACTCTTGAGCATACTTCAAATTCAGCTTCAACACTTTTTTTAGAATTAGCTTGCTGTCCGATTTTACATTTTTCACCGAATCTTCAATATCAATCATACGACGCAAAGTAGCCACGCGAACCCTGAAAAACTCATCTAAATTACTCGAATAGATTCCCAAAAACTTTATTCGCTCAAGTAGTGGGTTATTCGTATTTGCAGCTTCATCCAAAATTCGTTTGTTAAAATACATCCAGCTGATGTCTCTATTTATCGATTTGTGAATTTTGTTATTTTTCTTCATCTTTACAAATTCATTTATTAACTATTTTGCAAATGTAGATAAATCTGTTTTAATTGTTGTGTAATATCTATTAAATTTAGCAACTCCGGCTAAAAAGCACAAAAAAAAATGGTTGAATTCTACATTCAGAACTCAACCAAAAGAATCAATTTATTTTCAGTTCAAATTGCTACGTAAACATTATCTTCGCAAAGTTCAAAACTTGTAAGCTCCAAAAGAAAAATACTTTCAGCCGCATTTGCCCAGTATCGAAATTCTTTATTTGGTTTAAAAAGCGGCAAAAAATCAACAAGTGTATCTAAATTAAAACTATCGGCTCCAACACCCACACCCGATTGCAAAGCATCAATCACATTACAGGCTTGCTCAATATGCGTAGGAACCATTAATACCGGTTTTTGCAAATAAATAGCCTCACACACCGACTCAAAACCTCCGGTTGTAGCATAAGCCTTAGCTCCCGCCATATATTTTAGAAATCGAACATCATCCAAGCGATGCATGGATAAATTTTCACTCAATTCTGTCGTATTGCTTGCATTCTTTTTATCCCAAAAAAAATGCAATTTTGTATCGGGATGCATTGAGCTCCATTTTTCCAAATCATTTACATAACCATCGTTAAGCATATAGCCATGAATATAATTACCGGTTTTGGCACTTCTATTATATACCTCGGCGCGCAAAAGGGGTGGCACAATGCTAATCTCTTCGTACTGCTCAGTTTCCTCGTTTCGAAATGATAATGCCAACACTTTTGAAGCATTTAACGCTGTAAATCTCGAAAACAGATTTAACAATGCAAACTGAATCTTTTTATTGCCGGTGTATTTGAAATTTGAAGTGAGAAAATAATACTGATGCGCCACATTTACCATCGGTGCAGTAGGATTAAAAATGCCGTAAGTAACACCACAAAGCAATTCATAAAAATTAATAACAATATCCGGCTTCTTTTCGACAATCATTTTTTTGATAGTAAAAATACTTTCAATGAAAACAGGAAGCAATAATAAGTTATAAACAATGCTTGTGAGCAGAAATGTACGTTTCTCCTTAGGCAAAGGCATAAAATTCGGGCTACGAAACTTCTCTAAAATATTTTGCGTTTTATGTACAAAAAAATCAGGAAGCGAGCGTTTTTTACTACATCCAACGAGTATTGAGACTACTTCATGGCCATTGTTTTCCAATAATGTTTTCAAACTCAAGGCCTGTGTTAAATGCCCGCGTCCCTCGCCTTGAACTACAAATAAATATTTCATGTTCTATTGTGCTTTTAAAAGAAAGAAATTAAAAAAATTATTTGAAAAAGCTAACTTCAACGACTTCGATTTGATATTTTCTATTTCGATAAGCTCAAAAGGCTTCAATTTTTTATTAACCTCGCTATGCATATACACTTCCCAAGTTCCATCCTCGTGTTCTAACAAAGCCGACATTGTTTCCACCCAATCGCCCGAATTCAAATAATGAATATCGTTAATGTACTTATCGGCAGGGTGGTGAATGTGCCCACAAATGACACCATCTACGCCTCGGGTTTTAGCTAAATCAACAAGCTCTGTTTCGAAATTTGAAATATACGAAACTGCCGATTTTACTTTTTGCTTTATATTTTGCGACAACGAATAATAATCTAAACCTTTTTTGGAACGATATTGATTATAAACTTTATTTACCCACAATAAAAAAGTATATCCGATATCACCTAATTGTGCTAACCATTTCATATTTGAGGTTATGTGATCGAACAAATCGCCATGTACTACATAATACTTTTTGCCATTACGTTCGTGAAGATAATCTTTAACAATCGAAATATTAGCAAACGAAAACGGAGCCAGCGTATCCAAAAAATCATCATGATTTCCACGCACATATACCACTTTTGTATTATGGTTTTCCATCATTTTCATAATAATTTTAAAAAAGTCGGTGTGTTCTTTTTTCCATTTACCCTTACCTCCTTTTTGCAAATGCCAACCATCTACAATATCACCATTCAAAATTAGTGTTTCACAATTTACTGTTCGTAAAAATTCGGCTAACTGCTGTGTTTTAGCATGTTCGGTGCCCAAATGAACATCCGAAATGACAATTGTAGGATAAAATTTTTGATTATACATAGTTTTTAATTGCAAAATAAAGCTACACTTATTTCATTTATAAAACAAAATAATTACTAATCCATGAATTCGAAGACATGTAATAACTATGTAACTTTTGCTTCATGTGGCTCACACCATATTGTAACAACTATTAAATTTATTCCTAACACATCCATTAAATGTCGAATAATAGTATATTTGCAGTGAATCGAACGCAAATATTAATCTTATAAAAACTACTCTTATGAACAAATTAGTATCCATAATCGCTGCAATTTTTATTTGTACACAATTTTTTGCTCAAAAAAATCCAATTGTACAAAGCGAAGGTTTGTTTTTTACCGATGCCACACAAACAAAACTCTATACCGGCGAATTTAAAGAGTATTTTGATAACGGGGAACTGAAATTAGAAATAAATATTAAAGATGGTAAACCGCAAGGAGCATACATTGTTTACTTTCCGAATGGCAAACCCAACGAAGTACGTGCTTACCGAAATGGCGAGTTTCATGGCGTGTGGCGCACTTACAACGAAGCAGGAATGCTAATTGCCGAAGCTGAATATCGTAACAATCAAAAACACGGCACTTGGCATGTGTGGGACGATTCGGGAATTATGCGCTACGAAATGAAATACGAAAAAGGCAAAAAAATTGGAACTTGGTATATGTGGGACGAAAAAGGCAAACTGATTTCGGAGAAAACCTATTGATAGATTATTAGTTACAAGTTACGAGTTACAAAAACGTTTGTAACATTTTCTTAATACTGATGTATAAGCTTTGTCATATAGCTGTAACATAAATGATGTTTCTTTGTATCGTGAAATAAAAAAGCACGAAATTAGAAAGAATAAAAAGCAAAAAATTATACAATCATGAAAAAGTTATTTTCAATCGTTTTAGTATCAGTACTTGTTTTCTCTTTGTCGGCCAAAGGTACTGCCACCACAGAAGCAAAAGCTTCAACAGCATCTGAAGTAATATCTTCAGTTAAACTGAACGGTATAATTTTCGATAAAGACACTAAAGAAAGCCTTGCAGGTGCAGTGGTTACGATTAACGGACAAAAAATCTACTCAGATTTGGACGGTAAATTTGTAATTAATAACATTAACAATACAAAACTTCAAGTAAAAGTAAGTTTGATTTCGTACGAAGAAAAAACATTCGAAATTGATCCAAGCAACGCTTCTTCAATAAATGTTGAATTGAATCAGCGCTAATTTACTTATTGCTAATTATACAAAAAGCAGCAAACTTATTCGTAGGTTTGCTGCTTTTTGTAATCTGTTATTTATCGTTTTACTTTTATAATTATTTTTTTAAGTTTTCCTTCGGCAATTCCGGGTTGGTGCCCATCTTCTGGAAAAAACACAGCAAATTCAAACGGATGAACGTTAAGCATATTATATGCTTTGTCGGCATAAAAAGTCAAATCCTTTTCGGTATTATAAGGGTCAGTTATTTCCGATAAATCGGCTGTCGGTTTCCATCCCATCACTTCTACCCCACTTACAGGCACTTGAATGTCGATAAAGTTGTTATGCGTTTCCATACGAGCAGCTTCGGGCATTTTACCGTCCATTTCCACCACATTGACAACAAGCTGGGAGCCATCGAGTTCAATTTTGCCAAGCGGCAACAGCTCTAAATCGTTTGAAGTTAAAAATTCGAATGCTTTCTCGAAAAGCGGATGTACATTAATGTATAATCCTGAATTTGATAATTTGTCTAAAATCATTTCTATTTATTTTGATTGAATTATTGTATAATACTCACTCTTCTTACTTTATAAACCTTACAAACTTTATAAACTTTACAAACTAAGCCACTTCATCCACTGTATAATTCAAAAATTTATTGAACGGTGCAGCTGTTTTAAAAATCTCTGCTATATCATCAATAAAGCTTTCACTATCAAGCAGTTTTTCGTCTAACTTATATTCCACCAAATAATGCTTCAGTTTAAGCAACTCAGCATCCGGAAAATCTTTTGGAAAACCAGCCGGAACAGATTTCAGCTTATCTTCTTCGAAAAAGTGAGTGAATAATTTGGCAAATTCTGTCTTATGGCGAATTTCATTTAATTCGTCAATATTATCGTAAATACTTTTGCGCAAAGCCTTTAACAAAGGTGGCGGGGGGCACCACACTCCAACTCCAACAAAACAACCTGCTGGGTCGAGATGTAAATAATAACCTCCACGCTGACTTTTACGGCCACCTGCGGAGGCTATAAACACACCAAAATGAGTTTTGTAAGGCGTTTTATCTTTCGAAAACCGAATATCCTTATAAATGCGGAATACACATTCTGCTGCCTCCACATTCTTAATATCTTCGTCGAACTCTGCTATTTTCAATATTAACTCTTTACAGAGCTCATCGAATTGTTTTTTTACTCTTTCGAACCAACTTTTATTTTCGGCAAACCATTCACGGTTGTTATTTTCGCTTAACGCGCTTAAAAAACGGATTATTTCAGATGTTTGCATATTATGTTGTGAATTAATTAACCTGTAAATCGGTTAATTTGTTATTTTTGAATGAAATGACGGAATTGATTATTTTTCAATGCAAATATAACGGAATAATTGCACAAACTGTTGTTTAATCCATGTAATTTTAATATTTAAACAAAAATATATGCCAAAAAATTGCTACTTTTGCAGACCAAGTACTTAAAGTTAAATAGCACAAAATAATTTCGGCATTTAACTGTATTTTAATCATTTATCATTTGTAATGAAAAACAGAATTAAAGAACTTCTACAGGAAATTGAAAATTCGGTTGCTATAAACAACGACGAATTAGAGGCATTGCGCATAAAGTATTTAAGTAAAAAAGGATTAGTTTCTGAATTATTCAACGATTTCAGAAATGTAGCCAACGAAGAGAAACGGGAAGTTGGTCAACTACTCAACGACTTGAAAAACAAAGCTCAAGACAAAATAAACGACTTGAAAGAAACTTTTTCATCGCAAATCGAGGCAGTTCAAAAATCGGATTTAACCCGAAGCGCCGACCCGATTAAAATCGGAACCCGTCACCCGCTTTCGCTTACGAAAAACGAAATCATCGATATATTTTCGCGTATTGGCTTTACCATTGCCGAAGGACCTGAGATTGAAGACGATTGGCATGTATTTGGTGCATTGAACTTTCCACCCGAACATCCGGCTCGCGACATGCAGGACACTTTTTTTATCGAGCAAAATCCGGATGTTTTGCTGCGTACGCACACTTCATCAGTACAATCGCGCATAATGGCCAATCAAAAACCGCCTATCCGCATGTTGTTTCCGGGTCGTGTTTATCGCAACGAATCTATTTCGTATCGTGCACACTGCTTTTTCCATCAAGTGGAAGGACTTTATATCGACAAAAATGTTTCGTTTGCCGACCTGAAACAAGCTTTGATGTATTTTGCCAAAGAAATGTTTGGAGAACACACGCAAATCCGTTTACGCCCCTCTTATTTCCCATTTACCGAACCAAGTGCCGAAATGGATATTTCGTGTAATATTTGTGGTGGAAAAGGTTGCCCGTTTTGTAAACATACCGGCTGGGTCGAAATTTTAGGATGCGGGATGGTCGATCCCAACGTTCTCGAAAACTGCGGTATCGACTCAACAATTTACTCGGGTTATGCTTTCGGAATGGGTGTTGAGCGTATTACCAATTTAAAATATCAGGTGAAAGACCTGCGATTATTCTCCGAAAACGACGTTAGATTCCTCAAACAGTTTGAATCAGCCAACTAAATTAATTACGAATTAGGAATTACAAATTAGGAATCAGGGCTTCTGATTTAACAATGATAAGAAGATTTTTTATTTCCCTATCATACAATGGTAGTGCGTATCATGGCTGGCAAATACAGCCTAACGGAATATCGGCGCAAGAAGTGCTTGTAAAAGCACTTTCGACCGTTTTACGCACTGATATAGTAATTACAGGCGCAGGTCGCACCGATAGTGGCGTTCATGCACGGTTGATGGTGGCACATTTCGACTTCGAGGGCGAAATTCAAACGGAACAATTGACGGTAAAACTAAACAGCATGTTGCCCAACGACATTGCCATTTACACAATACGCGAAGTTCAAACAGATGCACATGCCCGTTTCGATGCTATTTCACGACGTTACGAATACCATATTGTAACCGCAAA
>Ga0247840_10005824_pt1 | contig 18218 bp, 20 predicted proteins | sample LaCruzMarch2015__FD_192404 | JGI IMG/M metagenome (GOLD analysis project Ga0247840, IMG submission 192404) | Freshwater microbial communities from meromictic Lake La Cruz, Castile-La Mancha, Spain - LaCruzMarch2015_17m | ecosystem: Environmental > Aquatic > Freshwater > Lake | place: Spain... | reverse complement strand
CTAGTGTCTAGTCAATAATGAAATGTCGCAAAGAATTTGATGTATTACTTTCATACTCTCCATGAAGGAGTTGGATATGAAGAAATACATCGTAACACTATCCGAAGACGAACGCAAAAAACTAAAAGAACTCACTGCCAAGGGCAAGCAAAGATCTCAAACTATCCTCAACGCGCTGATTCTACTTGGATGTGACACCGGGGAGTTTCAAAAAGAACATTCGACTAATGAAGAAATGTCCCGCGTGCTGAATGTCAGCATGAGAAAAATTGACCGTCTCAAGAAAAGATTTGTCGAAGAGGGTTTTGATGCAGCACTCGACAGAAAAAAAGGAACTCGCATTTATGTCAAAAAGACAGATGGTGATTTCGAAGCCCATTTGATCGCATTGAGTTGCAGTCAACCTCCTGATGGTTTCGTACGATGGTCTTTGAGGTTATTAGCTGACAAGGTTGTCGAACTTCAGTATATTGACAATATATCGCATGAATCTGTACGCCGTATATTAAAAAAACGAAATCAAACCGTGGCAACATAAGGGTTGGGTAATCCCACCCATGCAAAATGGAAGTTTTGTTGCGAATATGGAAAGAGTGCTCGACGTTTACAAGCGTCCATTTGATCCACTTTATCCTGTTGTATGCATGGATGAATCACCAAAGCAGTTGATCTCCGAGACAAAAATTCCCATTCCGGCATCGCCAGGGCATGTTGCCAAACACGACTATGAATACCGTCGTTGTGGTGTATGCAATATCTTCCTTGCAAGTGAACCGTTGGCAGGAAAGCGTATCGTAAAAATTACTCAAAGAAAAACCAAAGTTGATTGGGCGTCCTTTATCAATGAGATCGCCACTCAATACGAGAGTGCAAAAAAAATAACTTTGGTTATGGATAATCTGAACACGCATGAAGCAGGATCATTTTATGAGGTTTTTCCTCCTGATACGGCAAAAGCATTATGGGAAAGATTTGAATTTGTTCACACCCCAAAACACGGCAGTTGGTTGAATATGGCTGAAATTGAATTGAGTGTGCTTGCACGCCAGTGTTTGAACAGAAGAATTGCGGATATCGAGACAGTAGAGAAAGAAGTGGCTGCATGGCAAAAATTCAGAAATAACAAAATTGCAACGGTTAATTGGCAATTTACAACTGACGATGCCAGGGTAAAATTACGCCGACTTTATCCGACACTTGAAAGTTGACTGGACACTAGAGAACTCTTCGGCTTCAGCACGGTTGTCAAACCGGAATTGTTTTCCTGCCCGGATATATCCGGCAGCAAGAGCCAGTTTCTTCTCATACAATTTGTGCCCGATTCGATCGAGCCGTCGCATCTCTTTTGTGACTTCTTTGCCGGTATCCTTGAGGTAGTATTCATGGGGATAATTCTCTTCAGAATTGCAATACCCGCAATGGGGAACCCGCAAACCATCCGTGTTACCATGGACATGGAAGAAACCGCAGAATCTGCAGAACACCCAAAGATTGTTCTTGCCATGCCGGTATGCGGGTAGGATGGGCGCTCCGATTTTTTGTGCAAACTGCTCACCGGATTCTTTTGTGGGAAACATAGGTACCATTTTTTTTATCACGACTTCATAGATATGCTATCGTGACGCGCTTGAATTTACCGATACGATCGGACATCGCCCAATTTTTTTAATGCTTCCACATCCATGTCAACACGTGACCGGGAATAAAAATCCGGAAAAACTTTTCCGGCTAAAAGTTAAAATCCGGAAAATTTTTTCCGGGCGTGCGAGAAATTTCCGGAAATTTTTTCCGGGAAAATCCGTACACACGCTCACCCGCCAACCAGAATTATCTCCAACCACTCAAAAACGGGGCAAAACCTCCTAAAACCCCCAATTCTCCGACGTGATCGCAATAATGGGCAATAGAGGGCTTCCGGCAGTCTTTTTTGTGCTTTTTGATGTGAAACCTATGCCCAAAAAGCAGAGCCCGTACAAGCCCGCTAAATTGCAGGCTCAAATCGCGATTAAAACCGTTGTTTTCGAAAAATAACCATTTTAAACGATATTTTCCGTGGGCGTGGACACCACTTCCACTGGAGCCTGAAAACCGTGTCCGGAAAAGGGCAATCGGAGCCCAGATTGAGCCCCGAATCGTGTATCTTTTCGGCACCCTGGATCTGCCTGTAGTAAGCCCTTATTCCAGAGTTGTCTGACACTCTTCTACCCCCTGTGATGGCAAATACTCCAGGTGGATCAAAATTGAATTGGCGAATACAATGGCAAACCCCTGCGACCTTGTCAGGAAAAATTTTCAAAAACGTTTTCACAAAAAAAAATTTCACGAATATTTTCAAAACAGAAAAAAAAATTTACAGAAATTCCAGAATCGGAAAAAATTTTCAAAAACGTTTTCACAAAAAAAAATTTCACGAATATTTTCAAAACAGAAAAAAAATTCTACAGGAATTCCGGAATCGCAAAAAAAGTTTTGGAAAAATCCGGGTTCCACCCATTTTTAAAACTTGTTTTTCTCTCTCCAAAATAATCCTGTCAGTCAATTTTATATGACTGTAGCGCTCAGGAAATACATAGTCAAAAAAAGTTGACTTTATGAGGTAACCGGTCATGTACGATGAAGCGATCAACAAATATCTCGATGAAATCCCCGCTGAGATACGGGATGCCGTAAGCGAACTCTCCAGCGCCCAGCGATGGGCGGTTTTCCTTGCAATCCTCAAAGAGGACCGGTACTTCAATGAACTCAAGCGGGAGCTCGGTATCTCCGCCGAACAACTTGACAACATCCTCCGGCGGCTCGTCATCGGGGGACTCGTATACAAGGAGATGGCATCTCCCTCAGAGATTGGTGATCAGAAGAAGACCTATTACACGATTACACCATCAGGAAAAAATCTGGTCCGGAGTTTACTGGAAGGATTCCTGCCGGAATCCCGGTCTCTTAAAAAATAATACGCAAAAGATTACACGATTATGACCGGGCGCCGGTTTTTCCCGGCAGATTCCTAAACCTCGCGGATGAGCACGGGAAGGTTGGTTTCAAGCACACCCCAGACAACTTCGTCTGCGATGGTTGCATACCCGTGAATCAACCGGTTGCGAAAGGAAATAATCCTCGATGAGTTGCTGATCAATTCAGCAAGCGAGGGGTTGTTCCGGATTGCCTGGTTAACGTGCTTCTCCGACAATTTCAAACTGGCGCTCCACACCGCTCGCATCACAGGAGTTTTTTAGAATTTGCGCGGTACGAGGCTGCCGGCAAACAGTGGTACAGGATGGGGGGTGTAATCCTGTCGGTACAGGGAAGTGTATACCATTACCTCTCATCACTCCAGAGTAAGACCTGAGACACCCCCATTTTTACCTCAATGTAATGCATATATCCCGGAATGAGTGTACATATCAATAGGGATATGAGATGGAAAGTGAAGTTCTCAAAGAGCTGCGGTTAATCCGGCTGGATCTCAAATACATACGGGCTCACATGGTCGACCAGGACATGATACTCTCTCCGGAAGAGAGAACGCTTCTCGAAGAAAGCCGTCAGGATCTTCGGGCAGGGAAAACCCGGTCGCTCGATGATGTGACGAGGGCCCGGCATCGTGCTTGATATCAGCATAGGTCCGAAAGCGGATCGTTTTTTGCAGGGAACTGATCAACAGAGTTTCGATCGGTTAAGCCTGAAAATCCGAGAACTGGCCAACAAACCCCGTCCACGCGGTGCCAAGAAAATCGTTGGCGAGGACGGGGTTTTCAGGATACGAGTCGGTGTGCACCGGATTCTCTATTCTCTTTAAAAAAAGTGACCAGACACTTCTTATTGTGAATATTGATAAACGGTCCCGGGTTTATAAAAGATAATCCTGACTTCATTGCCCGCTCTTCCGGAATCGAAGGCGATGCAGAACCGGGGACCGGGCTTTCCCGCATCGCAGAGGATTTTTTAGAATTTGAGCGGGACCGGGTGCACGGCAAGTGCTAATTGAGATGAAGAGTGGCGGAGTTGGTGCAGAGCAAATCTTTGCCGCATTTGTATATACTAACTTTAGCCTTGACAAGGTCTCCCAAATGAGGAGAAGCGCCAAAATAAAAAAGGGAGTTTGAGTAAATTATGCCGACAGGTAATCGGCTGGTGTCGGGAGCTGCTCTTTCAAGCCCTTGCGCTTCCGAATAGCCATCACAACTTCCTTTACCATGCTGTTAGGCACGAGCTCGAAACCGGAAAACTCGGTGTTCCACATCGCACGACCCTCGGTCGCGGACCGGATGTCACCGGCAAACCCGAAGAGCTCAGCAACTGGTGCCTTGCCGACAACGGTGATCGTATCTCCCTCGCTCTGCATATCAAAGACCTGTCCCCGCCGCCCCTGAATCTGGGAGGTTGCCGCACCCATCTGGTCCATCGGGACCGTGATCTGGATCTTCTGGACGGGTTCTAACAGGGAATCTCCGGCAAGAAGGATCCCTGCCTTGATGGCACCGCGGACTGCCGGGATAACCTGTGCGGGACCACGGTGGATAGCATCCTCGTGCAACTTCACATCGACAAGACGCATCTTTAAGTTCTGCACCGGCTCATCAGCAAGCGGACCCCCCGCAAGCGCCTCGTGAATGCCTTCGAGAACCAGTTCCATCGTCTCGTTCAAGTACTGGATGCCTTTCGTCATGTCGAGGAGCATATTGGTACCCTTGATGTCCCGTACGTTTTTGGCTTCGTCTTTTTCCATGCCCGCGTTCATGAGTATGTCACGGCGCTCGAGCATCGGCTGGTTCATCGAGACTTCTCCAGACTTGATCAGTTTGACAATATCATCAGACATTGGCTCGAGATCGAAATAGAAGCGGTTGTGCCGGTTCGGGGATTTTCCTTCGACCTTTTCCACCTTGGACGTGGCAGTCTCGCGGTACACAACGATCGGTTCTGATGTGACGATCTCGACACCCTTGTCACGCTTGATACGCCCGGTGACAATCTCAAGGTGCAGCTCTCCCATACCGGAGATAAGGTGCTCGCCGGTCTCTTCGTTGATGGCGATCCCGAGCGTCGGATCTTCCTTTGCCACCTGCCGCAGCACTTCAACAAGTTTTGGCAGGTCTTTCATGTTCTTTGCTTCGACGGCAACGGTCATGACCGGCTCACTGTAGTGCTTGAGCGACTCAAATGAGGTCATTTCCATTAAGTTAGTTACTGTGGACCCGACAATCGCGTCCCTGAGACCGGTGACTGCTGCAATATTTCCCGCAACAATCTCTTCAACCTCAACACGCTTTGGTCCCATGAAAATGCCGACCTGCTGGAGACGGTTCTCCTTCTTTGCCGAACCCATGACATAGAGCGTGTCGCCGCGCTTGAGGCTCCCGGAGAAGAGCCGCCCGGTCGCCACTTCGCCCGCGTGGGGATCAAAAGAAATGTCGGTGACCATCAGCCCAACCGGACCAGTCGCGTCGCAGGAGACCATTGCCTTTCCTTCCTTTGACTCTTTATCCCCGTGCCAGATAACCGGGATACGGCGTTTCTGGGCTTCGAGCGGGTCGGGTAACTGGTGCACGACAATATCTAAGAGCACCTCAGAGAGCGGGCTGTGCTTTGCCAGGTACTTCATGTCCCCGGAACGGCACTTGTCATACACATCTTTAAAGGAGATCCCGCTCTTCTTCATGAACGGGGCGGACACTGCCCAGTTATAGAGTGCAGAGCCAAACACGACCGTACCTTTCGCTGCATCGAGCTTCCAGCCTTCGTTGTAGGCTTCCTCGTTCATGCCCTTGATCAGCTTGTTTACTTTGTCAATCACTTTGCCAAGCCGGATCTGCATCTCCATCTCATCGACTTTCAGCTCGTTAATCAGCCGGTCGACCTTGTTGATGAAAAGAATGGGGCGTACCTTCTCCTTTAACGCCTGCCTGAGCACGGTCTCGGTCTGGGGCATCGTGCCTTCAACCGCATCGACAAGCACTACCGCACCATCGACTGCACGCATCGCGCGCGTCACATCGCCACCGAAGTCTACGTGACCCGGGGTGTCAATCATGTTGATGAGGTAATCCTGTCCCTCATACTCGTGCACCATCGAGACGTTCGATGCGTCGATGGTGATACCGCGTGACTGCTCCTCAGGATCCGAATCCATGAAGAGCTGCTTACCCGCAAGCTCTTCTGAAATAATACCGGCACCTGCAAGCAGGTTGTCGGACAGGGTAGTCTTACCGTGGTCGATATGCGCCACGATACCGATATTCCGGATATGCTTCGGATCCTTCATGAGCTCTGTTACGCGCTCAACCGTTTTTTTGCCTCGGGCCATGAAAATAACCTCAAAAAAGATAGTTTACCGGGCGGATTTTGCAATGCGCTCGCGTTCTTCCTTTTTACCAACCGAGAAACATTTTGTATCGCCTTTGGATGCAGCAATCAATTCATCGGCGAGAATAGCACTCGCAGGTTTTTTGCTCTTGCGGGACGCTTTCAGGGTTGCTTCTGCAAGAAAACCGATGGCGGTATCGACACGGCGCAGCGGTGCGGTATCGACCGATTTCGGGACATTGATGCCCCCATATTTCAGGCGGACTGTCTCTTCGCGGGGACCGGTATTGGCGATAGCTTCGACGAGCACTTCAATGGGGTTTCTCTTCGTCTTTTTGTTGACGATCTCAAATGCATCCCGCACAATCCCTATTGCCAGCTGCTTTTTGCCGGTGTTATTCTCGGTCTGCATCAGGCGGTTAATCAAGCGCTCGACGATCGGCATGTTTGCCTTATTGAACTCCTGCCGGGAAAACTTCCCGCAGGAATGGGGGATGATTAAAGCGGTGAGGTTCACGTACCGGATGAGACCGGGGTCGGTGACCTTGACTTCAGATATATCCCACTTGTTGAACAGCAGTTTCTTTCCTGCTTCCTTTACTTCTGCTTCTGCCATAACGATCACCTGCGCGGTTTCTCCTTCCTGCCAATGACCATTTCATGAAGGCAGACGTTGTTCACTTTGGTGACGACGTACCGGACGCCGGGGATATCTCCCATCGAACGACCAAGACGCCCGCCGATACCTTCGATCTCGACATCGTCGTGCTCATCAATGAAGTTGATCGCACCATCGCCACACGCAAACGCGGTGACCTGACGCCCGTTCTTGATCAACTGCACACGCACGCACTTCCGGATTGCTGAGTTCGGCTGTTTTGCCTCAACACCAACCTTTTCCAGAACGATACCTCTCGCCTGTGGAGCCCCCTCAAGAGGATCTGATTTCACATCGAGGTTGAGTTCACGGCGGGCGTAATTTTTGTCGCTCCACCGGAACTTTTTTGAGTCCCGAACCATTTTTCTGGCTGCAAATTTACCCTGTCCCATTAAAGAGCCTCATTTAAGTTGTTTTTGTGGTTATCGATAACCCATACTGAGATATATACTAACGCGGGTAAGCGATTTATAAATTGTGGCACTCCACCTGCCAGTCTTGTACTATTATCCCGCATTCATAATAATATTATATCCTGCATTGCCAATATGATAAGATGAACGTCGCGATCTATAAAGAGGTGCAGATCGATGCGAGCCACCGGCTGCTCCACTATAAAGGGAAGTGTGCCAACCTTCACGGGCACCGCTGGAAGGTGGAAGTGTGGATTTGCGGCGAGCCTGACGCGACCACAGGAATCCTCGTGGATTATAACGTAATCAAACAGACTATTGGAAAATACGATCACCAGATCATCCTGAACCGTGACGACCCGATGGTTCCCTGCATCGAAAAATACCAGCATGTCATAACAACGCCGGGAGAACCAACAAGCGAACTGCTCGCGGCAATCATCAGAAATGATCTCTACGAGTGCTGCCGCGAGCAGGGGATAGCGGCAAAGATTACGAGGATCCGTGTCTGGGAATCACCGAACTCTTTTGCCGAGCTTGTCGATGAAGGTCGCTGAAATTTTTAAGAGCCTCCAGGGCGAGGGCAAAAACCAGGGAAAACCGTGCCTGTTCATCCGTCTCGCGGGCTGTAACCTGCACTGCCGCTGGTGCGATACCGGATACGCCCGGACGGGCGGCAGGGAGATGAGCCTTGATGAGATCCTCGAACAGGTCTGGCGGGTGAATCCCCCCTATGTCTGCATCACCGGCGGTGAACCGCTCCTGCAGGCAGCTGAACTCGAACCGCTGCTCGCTTCGCTCAAAAAAAAGGGCACGGTGATCGATATCGAGACGAACGGCACGATCGACTTCACCCGCTGCCAGCCGTATGCGACGATCTGCATGGATGTAAAATGCCCGTCATCGGGTGAAGAGAGCGACCTTGCGCTGCTCGATGCGATCCGCCCGGATGACAGCGTGAAATTTGTGGTCAGCGATGAAGCGGACTGCCGGTATGCACAGGGTGTCATCGAGATGCACCGGATTGCAGGTGAGATTTTTCTCTCACCGGTCTTTGGCACGGATTACGGACCTGTGACAAAATTTATTCTTACAAATAACCTTCCGGTGCGGTTCCAGGTCCAGCTGCACAAAGTTATCGGAGTGAAATGACTACAGCTGTCTGTTTACTATCAGGAGGGATGGACTCGGCAACCCTTGCCTATCTCGCAAAGCGCGAGGGTTACGAGATCCTCGCACTGCACCTGAATTACGGGCAGAGAACTGAAAGTAAAGAGCGGGAATGCGCAAAAAAGATCGCCGGGCTTCTCGGCGCCACGGATTTTGTGGAAGTTGATGTCGGCTATTTTTCAACATTCGGTGCGAGCAGTCTCACGGACACGGCAATTGCGGTGGATACGTTTGATCCGGCACGAGCACACATTCCCAACACGTACGTCCCGTTCCGGAATGCCAACCTGCTCTCGATCGCAACAAGCTATGCAGAAGCACGGGGGGCGGATGCGATCTTTATCGGGGTCCAGTCTCTCGATTACAGCGGGTACCCGGACTGCCGCCCGGAGTTTATCGAGGCGTTCCAACGCGTGATCGACCTTGGCACACGGGAGAATACCCACATAAAAATCATCACCCCCCTCATCCGGCTGACAAAGACTGATATCCTCCGAGAGGGTATGAAACTCAGGGTGCCGTATGAGCATACCTGGTCGTGCTACCGGAACGAGACCCGGGCATGCGGGACGTGCGGGGCATGTCATTTCAGAAAAGAGGCATTTAACGCCATCGGCAAAGAAGATCCGATCCCGTACGAGGTGTAGATGGAGATCTTTCGTGGCAGGCGCCTGTGGATCGAGAAAACGGCAATCCCCCTCCCCAACGGTATTACGCGGGAGAAGGTGATAGTCCACCCGGGCAATGCAGTGGCAATCTTCCCAATTGACGGCGACCGGTGCAAACTCTTAAAACAGTACCGGTACGCGGTGGGGCAGTATATCTACGAAGCGCCGGCAGGAACCATGGAGGAGGGAGAAGCCCCTTTGGAAACTGCACACCGGGAACTCATCGAGGAGACCGGCTTTCGCGCAAAAACGATCGTGCCAAAAGGGTTCATCTACACGACACCGGGGTTTACCGATGAAAAGATCTTCCTCTTTCTCGCCCGTGACCTTTCACCCTCTGATGAATACTGTAAAGATGAGGACGAGGTTATTGAGGTGGTCGATGTCGCAACATGCGATATTGCCGGAATGATTCGTGACGGCACGATCTGCGATGCAAAAACGATCTGCCTTGCCTATCGCTGCCTTGGAGATGGACAATGAAACTGTTACTTTTTGCTGGTTGCTTCCTTATTCTTGCCGTGGCTTTTTCGGGCTGCACCGGCACCGGTGCAAAACCCTCGTATTCGGTAGATAATACCGGTGTCCTCTCGGTGACGTGTGCTCCCGTGACCACGACTGAAAACGTGATCTTTACGAACGCGACGTACACAAAAACAAAGATCATCCTGCACACGGCGAGCGGGGATGTGGTAGGTTACCTTGCCGCACCGGAACACCCCAAAGCGGTGATCGTCTATGCACCCGGCGCCGGGGAAAAGATCGCCGGGCACGAACAACGGATGGTGCAGTATGCAAAAGCAGGGTACGCATTCCTCTTTGTCGATACACGGGGTAACGGGGCAGAAACAGCAGGCACTCCCTTCAACCCGCAACAGGACTACAACCTGTTTGTAAAAGGACAGTTTCCCCAGTATTACCTGACCATCTGTGACCTGTCGGCATTCCGGGCTCTTGTCGCTGACCGGTTCGGTGTGCCGGTATATGCCGTGGGAGGAAGTAATGGCGGCAGGTATGCGGCGGTTGCCGCGGGAATTGATCCAAAGTTCGCCGGGTATGTGGGAATCTCCACGGCAGACTGGGGGGTCCGGGAATCGGTCGCGAGACAGGGGGTTACCGGGGATCTGCTGAAGTTTGCCACATCCGTTGAACCGGGTACCTATCTTAAAAAAATTTCCCCCCGCCCGGTCTGGATGTTCCATAGCGCAACAGACCCGATCATCCCCTTTGAACAAGGCAAGACCCTCTTTAATACTGCCGGGGAGCCAAAGACGTTTATTGAATTTAACGGGAACCACGGGATCAATTCGGATGTGGATAGTCGGCTCATTATGCAATGGGCGCAAATTTATGGTGCGCGAGAGTAAACAGATAATACTTTTAAGGGTTGATGTGCGGTAATGGCAGAAGTCGTGGAGATGGACGATGCGCGCAAGCGCTACGAATTCAAAAAAACACTCGAGAAACTCGAGTCCCAGCAGGGTGACGGGACGGAGCTCATCACGCTCTATATCCCGCCGGACAAGCAGATCTACGATGTGACCAACCAGTTAAAAGACGAATTCGGGCAGTGCGCCAACATAAAAAGCAAGCAGACAAGAACGAATGTCCAGAGCGCAATCTCCTCCATCCTCTCCCACCTCAAGTACTATAAGCGCCCGCCGGAGAAAGGGATAGCAGTCTTCTGTGGGACGGTCAAACTCTACGGGGACCGGACGGATCTCCAGTGCACGATCATCGAACCTCCGGAACCCCTCAACCTCTACATGTACCGCTGCAGCTCGAACTTCGAACTCGAGCCGCTCAGGCAGATGCTCGATGAGAAGATCGTATATGGGCTCCTTGTGCTCGACCGCCGGGAAGCCTACTGGGGGTTCTTGCGCGGCAACCGGATCGAACCGATGGGCGGCGCGACGTCAACGGTCCCGGGCAAGCAGAGAAAAGGAGGTCAGTCAGCCGCCCGGTTCGGGCGTCTCCGTGAGATCGCGATCAACGAGTTCTATACAAAAGTCGGGGAACGGTCAAGTGCCATATTCAATGCCGAAAAGGATTTTTTCGAGAGGTTCAAGGGCGTGCTTATCGGGGGTCCGAGCCCGACAAAGGAGGAGTTTGAGGCAGGCAGTTACCTCCACCACGAGATCCAGAAGAGGATCATCGGGTTGTTTGACGTATCATACACAAACGAGAGCGGACTGCGCGAGCTCGTCGGGGCGGCAAAGGATGCACTCAAGGGGATGGAGGTCATAAAAGAGAAGAGCTTCATGGACCGTTTCTTAAAAGAACTCGTCAAAGATGACGGGCTCGCCGCGTACGGTGAGGAGAGTATCCGAAAGAACCTTGAACTCGGGTCCGTTGATATCCTGCTCCTTTCCGGCAATCTCCGTAAGTCCCGGCTCAAAATAAAATGCCAGAGCTGCGGTTACTCCGAGGAACGGACCGTGAGCATCGAGTCGGGGAAGACGGCGAGGGACATTGCACTCGGTGCCTGTCCCACGTGCACCTCGCCGCTCGTCCTGGATGAGGAGATCGATATCATCGATGAACTGGCAAAACTTGCCGACCAGTGCAGCGCAAAAGTGGAGATTATTTCAGATGATTTCGAGGAGGGGTCGATCCTCTTCTCCGCATTTGGCGGGATAGCAGCAATCCTGCGCTACAGGACGGGATCCTGATGTTACAGGCAGCATACACAGTAATCGGGCATGCGCTCAGGGAGTGCACCGGTATACAAGACGTTCAGTTAGCTGACGGCGGCGAGCATGCAGATCTCGCCACACCCGTCGCATTCAGTCTCGCAAAACAGAAGCGACAGGCACCGGTCCAGATCGCACTGGCACTCGCCGCCACGCTATCGGCAAACCCGGAACTCGTGAAAATGGACGTAACGGTCGAGGCGAAAGGCCCGTATATCAATTTCCGGTTTGGGAATGCCTATGTCAGTGAATCATTAAAAGAGGCAGTGAAACCCGGGTACGGCGCACTGCCAAAGAAGGAGACCCGCGTCGTTCTGGAACACACGAGCGCAAACCCCAACGGACCACTCCATGTCGGGCACATCCGGAACTCGATCCTCGGTGACACGCTCGCCCGTGCGTTTCGTAAGGCAGGCTACCGGCTCGAAGTGCAGTATTACGTCAATGACATGGGACGGCAGATCGCAATCGTTGAATGGGGGTTCGAACACCTCAACAGCACACAGCAGGAAGGTGAGAAGGAGGATGCCCACATCGCCCGTGTCTACATCGCGGCAAACCGGGAGATCGAAAAAGATCCGTCAATCACCGGGCAGGTTGACAAACTGATGCAGCTCGTCGAGGGGGGCGATCCTGGTACCGTAAAGAAGTTCCGCCGGGAAGTGAGCCGCTGCCTTGACGGGTTTGCGGTGACGTTAAAAGATCTGCATGTCCACCACGACCGGTTTGTCTGGGAGAGCGACTTTATAAGAAACGGCGACACGAAACGGGTGATCAGCCGTATCGAGAAGCTCCCTCAGGCAAGACGCGAAGAGATGCTCGCGCTCGATCTTGAAGCATTCGGGTTTAAGAACCCGTACGTCATCCGGCGCAGTGACGGGACCTCGGTCTATGCCGCCCGCGACCTTGCGTTTCATTCATGGAAAGCAGCGAATTTCGACCGTGTCATTGACGTGCTCGGCGCAGACCACAAGCTGATCGCGGCGCAGCTCCAGTGTACCATGAAACTTCTCGGGATGCCCGCCCCCGAGATCGTCCACTTCGAGTTCGTCTCGCTGCCCGAAGGCGCAATGAGCACCCGTGCGGGAAAATTCGTCTCCGCTGATGACCTGATCACCGAGGTGAGAAAGCGTGCATTTGACGAGGTGACTGCCCGGAGACCGGAACTGGATGAAGCGACACGCGAGGCGATTGCCCGCTCGGTTGCGCTGGCTGCCATCCGGTACGATATCGTGAAAGTCTCACCAGAGAAAAGCACGGTCTTTGACTGGAAGGAGGCGCTGAACTTCGAACGCCAGAGCGGTCCCTATCTCCAGTACGCCCATGCCCGCGCCTGCAGCATCCTCGAAAAAGCCGGAACATTCACGGAATGCTATACCCTCGAAACCAATCAGGAGATCACACTCGCAAAGAAGATCGCAAAGTTCCCCATGGTCATTGAAAAGGTGGTCACCGAGCTCCACCCGCACCTGCTCGCCACGTATGCCCACGAACTGGCTGACACGTTCAACACATTTTACCACTTTGAACCGGTCTTAAAAAGCGAGGGTAAAATCCGTGAACGCCGTCTCACACTCGTGAGAGCTACCCAAAATACGTTAAAAGAATCGCTTGAGACACTGGGGATCGATGCCATCCACACCATGTGACACCCTGCAACGGCAGGGCTACCAGTTTTTTACAAAGACGTCTACTGCGGCACTCAAACCCTGCATGTGGTGCAAACGGGCGCTTACCGGCGGCGAGATGTGCTACAAGCACCAGTTCTATGGGATTGACAGCCACCGTTGCGTCCAGCTGACCCCCACGCTGCGCTGCAACCAACGCTGCCTCTTCTGCTGGCGTGCAGTCGAAGAGGACTTATCAGAAGAGGAGGAATGCCCCCCGGAAACAATCCTTGCCGGCGTCCACAGGCTGCAGAAAAAAGCGCTTGCCGGCTACAACGCGGTGCTCGACAATACAGTGACCAGCGAGCGGTGGCAGGAAGCGCTCACGCCAAAGCACGTGGCGATCTCACTCTCCGGGGAACCCACGCTCTACAGCCGGCTCCCTGAACTTGTTGACTTATTCAACAAAGACGGCTACACCACGTTTGTTGTCAGCAACGGGACGACCCCGTCAGTGCTTTCGCGCTGTCACCCGTACCAGCAGTACGTCTCGCTGGATGCACCGGACCGTGAGACCTATCTCGCGACCTGTCGCCCGTTTGAGGATTACTGGGACCAGATAAAAGAGAGCCTTGCGCTGTTGGGCAACCGGCGTTCCGCGGTGCGGCTCACGCTTGTTGCAGGGGTAAACGATACGAGTCCGGAGAAGTATGCCGCACTGGTGCAGGATTCCGGTGCGACGTTTGTGGAAGTGAAGGGATATATGTATCTGGGATACAGTAGAAACCGTTTGGCAAGGGAGAATATGCCGGAACATGAACGGGTGCGCGAGTTTTCAGACAAGATTGCTACCGCGTGCGATTATACCGTCCGGGATGAAAACAAGTTAAGCAGGGTGGTCTGCCTGGAGCGTGTGACATGAAATTTAATCCGGAAGACTGGAAACAGAAAGCGCATGAGAACTTTGAAGCGGCGTGGCACGAGGGTCCGTCCGTGATCACTCCCTCCGGGCAGGACGGGAAGTATCCCCGGCTCAGTTATAAACGGGCACAGGCACACCCGGTTTTCGAGACCATCAACCGTCTGCGTGAGATCTATCTCGCGCTCGGGTTTGATGAAATCGAAAATCCCGTTATTGTCGAGGAGAAGGATATCTACCGCCAGTTTGGTCCCGAAGCGATGGCAGTCCTTGACCGGGTCTTCTATCTCGGGGGTCTCCCGCGACCGAATGTGGGAATCGCAAAAAAGCAGCTGGATGAGATCAATGACATCCTCCAGAGCCACAGGAGCGGGCTCGTTCATGGTCCCCCGGTTCCCGCAGAGGAGCACATGGACAGGGAACCGTTCCAGCTTATGTGTAAGGAGACCGAAGAGCGGCTCCGTGAAACACTCCATGCATATAAAAAATCAGAGATCGATGGGGACGAACTCACCTTCGAGCTGGCAAAAGTTCTCGGTGTTGACGACGGGATCGTTGTGCACATTCTCGATGCAGTATTCCCGGAGTTCAAAGCGCTTGTTCCCGAATCCTCGCGCAGCACCTTGAGGAGCCACATGACGAGCGGCTGGTTTATGACGCTCGGTGCCATATGGGAACGCACACCCCAGCCCATCCGGCTCTTCTCAGTAGACCGCTGTTTCCGGCGCGAACAGGCAGAGGGTCCGACCCGGCTTATGACCTACCACTCTGCATCATGTGTCGTTGCCGGTAAAGATGTCACCATTGATGACGGGAAAGCGGTGAGCGAGGCACTCCTCTCCGCGTTCGGGTACACGGATTTCCGGTTCCAGCCGGATGAGAAGCGTTCCAAGTATTACATGCCGGATTCGCAGACCGAGGTCTACGCCCGGCACCCGGTGCACGGCTGGGTCGAGGTGGCGACGTTTGGGTTGTATTCGCCCTCGGCACTTGCCGAGTACGGTATCGGGGTTCCTGTCATGAACCTCGGGCTTGGTGTCGAACGGCTTGCGATGATCGCTTATAATTCAAATGATGTCCGGCAGCTCTCGCATCCCCAGTTCTTCCCCCGCCCGGTCACGGACCAGGAGATCGCCCGTGCCGTGCACCTGCGCGAGGAGCCAAAATCTCCCGAAGGAAAACGGCTTGCTGGGGCAATTGTCCGCATTGCAGCAGCGAATGCAACCGCACCGGGCCCCTGCTCATTTGAGGCATGGGAAGGTACACTCGGCAGCACTAAGGTGAAAGTTGCAGTCGAGGAACCGGAGGAGAATGCGAAACTCTGCGGTCCTGCCTGCGCAAACGGGATATTTGTGCACGAGGGTTCAATACTGGGGGTTCCTGATGTCGAAAAGTGGAAAGCCGTATGCACAGCAGGCGTGTCAACCGGTATAACCTACCTTGATGCAGTATCTGCACTTGCCGCAGCACGCATTGAAGAGGCAGCCCGGTGCGGCAAATCCACGCTTGTTCAGGTAAAAATGGCAAAACTCCCCAGTGACATCAACTTAAAGATTGACGATTACGCGATGCGGGCAATCACTGACAACAAAAAGAAAGTGGACGTGCGGGGACCGGTCTTTCTTTCCGTGCGGTCAACCGTGCAGGAATAATCATCTCCACAATTTTCCCCCACACGTTTCTACACCTGTACCTGCATGAAGATCCGGCGGTGAATGATCCGCCACGCAAGAATCAGCTGGACAATATCCGTCGCGGTGACGGTCTTTTTGTGCTCGAACATGGCGATCGGGTGCACCCCCGTCTGCTGTTCGATGCTTTTTTCCAGCTTTCGTATGGTCTCGTAGTTCATCTCCCCGTCAAAGGTGAGCGCCCGCATCTGGGCGCAGGCAACCTGCTGCGTGGAGAACTCAATCAGGAAATCGTGATCATGAAACGAGAGGAGAGAATGAAGATCGATATTGAGATCGACATTGCTCACCGCCCGTTTCATCCGGTTCTGCAGGAGCGAACACTGGTAAATGTTGTGGAACTGTCCAATCTCCTTCCCGTATTTTGAGTGCCGGACCTGGATCACCGCATCCGCATCACAGCGCTGGGGGGCGATGAATGCCTCGTAGTCCTGCTCCCGCCGGGCTATCTCGTCATCCACTTCAGCAGACGAATAGCCCCTCCGCTCCATATCCCGTCGCCGCTTCCACTCGTACTTGACCTCTTTATCCGGGTCGACAAATATGGAGAAGTCTAAGAGGGCTCGTAACCGTGGGGTGAAAAGCGTGTGCAGTCCTTCAAGGATAAGGATTCGTTGGGGAGCAAAGGGAACGGGTGCATCGAATGTTCCGGCGGTGTGATTATAGACGGGTTTTCGTATGGTCTCTCCCGCCTTAAGCCGGGCAATATCGGATTCGAGTTCCAGAAGATTATTCACAGCCGGGTCGAGCGGGGTGATGTCGAGTGTCTTTCGCTCCTTCCGGTCATACGTGTGGTAATCGTCAAGCGTGATGGTGGCGACAAGTGCCTTACCGAAGATCTGCCGTATTGCGTTTGTGAACGTGGTCTTGCCAGAACCGCTGTCACCCGCAACACCAATCGTAAAAACGATGGGGGAATGGGCGATAATCTCCTTAAAATTCCGTGAAGCCGACATGCAATTGTATCAACGTATGATGGTGCGCTATTAAGATGTTGATGAAATCACTGGACGGTATCATGGATGGTTCACGGTTTTGTCACCCGGTCGCTGCATCGAACCGGTTATGTTAGAAATAGATAACATTAATACGGAAGCGTGTTAGAAATAGATAACAAACATCCGGTGACTGAAATGAAAGTAAGGAATATCTATCGTATCATCATTGGGACGTTGATGCTCATCAGTGGTATCGTCTCCATCCTGTTAACTGCGGGAGAGGCAATAATCGGGACAATTTTATTCTGTGCCGGGCTTGCCTTCCTGATTACCGGAATTACCCGGCACCGTAAAGATGGCGACAGCCCGGAATCCGATGAGCGATCAAAAAAGATTGGTGCGTATGGATTGTCGTATGCGTGGCTGACCGGTCTCTTATTCATGTTCGGTCTCTTCTGGGTGGATTATCTTGGAGTGCTGAAACTTAATGTACAGAATGCTCTCATGGCATCCATCCTCGTCCTTGCACTCTCCGCAGTGATCTACCAGACATATCTCTTCCGGAAAGGGGATGTCGATTGATATCTTAAAAGTTTGAAGGGGTACCAATCGTGCAGACGAGAATAAAAGAATACCGGGCCCGGGTTTCGATGACACAGGATGATCTGGCAAAGGCAGTCGGCGTACGGAGGGAGACCATTGTCTTTTTAGAGCAGGGGAAGTACAATCCCTCGCTCAAACTCGCGCATGATGTGGCAAAAATCCTTCATGCGAAGATTGACCAGATATTCATCTTTGACGATGACGAGCCGGAACCTGAAACTCCGGAGATCCGTGTCGTGATTGTGGATTAGCGCGCAGGATGTCCCGCAATTTTTGTTTCCGGATCATCCGCACATCCAATGAGTTCATTACTTTAGGACTTACGCAGATCAACCATTTCGATAACTGATTTCGGTATACTCTTCATAGATATTGTTATTTGACGTTGCCAAATCTTGATACGCCGATGCATTTTGCGTAACTCCTATACTTTAGGAGTTACGCAAGCAGAGAATTAAATAGAAAGATCTTTATATATAAAGAGCAGAATATATTTCGTGGTCAAAATAACACAGATCTCTGAAATGGATTACATCAACTTCCTTGTTGCGGCAA
>Ga0247840_10005822_pt1 | contig 18222 bp, 15 predicted proteins | sample LaCruzMarch2015__FD_192404 | JGI IMG/M metagenome (GOLD analysis project Ga0247840, IMG submission 192404) | Freshwater microbial communities from meromictic Lake La Cruz, Castile-La Mancha, Spain - LaCruzMarch2015_17m | ecosystem: Environmental > Aquatic > Freshwater > Lake | place: Spain... | reverse complement strand
TGTCCAAGCTTTTCAAGCTCTTGCTTTTTATTTTCGATAGAAGTCACAACACCATTAATATTTGGTTTATATGTATCGGTAAATATCCCAATATTCATAAGTATACTTCCTTTTTTTAATATTTTATCATCTTATTATACCACTTTTCAGAGATTTTTCCAATTATTTATCGCTTGAATGGTAATATTTGAGTAATAGTGTTGGAGTATTTGCTTATAGGTATATCCCTGTTTTGCCATGCCATAGGCTCCCCATTGAGACATGCCCACCCCATGCCCGAATCCACGACCTGTAAATGTCACCCCTTGCGAAGTGGATGAGATATCAAAATATGTCGACTTCAAATTGGTATACCCAATTTTTTGTCTAAACTGCTGACCCGTTAATGTTTTCGGATACGTACCATGAATCAACACTTTTATGACACGTCCATTGTTTTTTCCTAAAATTTGAATGCTTGTGACATTAAATCCAAACATAGAACTCAAATTTGCATAAGAAAGGCTATAGCTCCAAATTGGCTTTGGAGAGTACCCTTGGAATGCACTATCATCAATGGCTTTTAAATAAGGCGTTGATGTTCCCCACACATAGAGGGAATCAGCTGTAAATGGCCCAGCGTCCGAAGAGAAAAAGGCTTGAATGGGTTGCCCATTATAGAGCATCACCTGATTGGTCGTTGCATTAACACAACTGTTCACATTTTTATTCTCTCTATCATACCCTAAATACATTTGGGAATCAGTCGAGTCTTTAATATCGTAATTTCTATACTTAGAGTGCTCTAAATTATAATAGAGATAGCTTCGTGCTGCCACCGCCTGCGCCTTAATCGCCTCCGTGGGAAATGATGTGCCAATCTCTGAAGGCACTACGCTATAGAGATACTCCTCTGTGGTAATGGTATCTATCGGCATCACAGTGCCACCCTCATTTAAAAAGTCAAAATCTCCACGATACCTTGAAAAAGTACGCCCATCTTTGCTGAGTCCAATCAAAGTAAGAACGCTCGATTTCACCAAATATATTTGTGAATAACTTTTGCCATTATACACCACTTGAGCCCCATTGACCGTTAAAGTAAGGGTTGTCCCCTCTTGAAGTGTTGTGTAGGTTTGCCCAGCTTTCAAATATGCATTGCCGCCTTGAACCCTTACGTAAAGCGTACTTGCTTGAAAACGTGTTATTCCGACATTAATTTGTTGCCCTAAACTATTATCAATGATATTATTGAAATCGATATCTTGAGTATCAGAAAATGTTAAAACACTCAGTAACAAGAAAAATAGTATACACAGTTTTTTCATCAACACTTAACCCTCTCTTCATTATTTTCCTAAATACTCAGCCTCGTTAGCAAGTTGTTCACTATATGTCGTTGCATAGATAACGCTTCCATTTGAAGTGGTTAAAAAATAGAAATAATTTGTACTCTCTGGGTGTATCGCTGCCGAGATGGCCACTTTCCCTGGATTACAAATCGGGGTGGGTGGAAGTCCTGACACTCTATACGTATTGTATGGGGAACTGCTCGAAAGGTCCGTCTTTGTTAAATTCAAAGTTTGGTCACCCGTTGCATACGTAACGGTTGCATCAGATTGCAATCTCATCCCTGTGTTCAAGCGGTTATAAAAAAGTCCAGCAACAGTAGGCATAGCAGAGTTTTGATTAACCTCTTTTTGAACTATAGAAGCCACTATAAGCTGTTTATAAAGGGCCTCTTTATCCGCATATTTTGTAGGTGGATAGAGTGAGATAAACTCCTGCAAAAATGTTTCTACAACATCTTGAGGGGGTTCTGACTTGTAGAAACCATACGTACTTGGAAACATATACCCTTCAAAATTCCCCCCTGGAGTTGGATAAGGGAAATCCTTCACGTTCGAAAGTGCCTCTTCGAACTCATCACTTGTCAGTATTCCCTTTGATACAAGGAGTTGCTCAATTTGCGCCACACTATACCCTTCTGGAAATGTTAACATTATTCTATCTGCACTTGGGTGTGTAAGTTTATACGTGAGTGAAATAAATGACTCTTTTGAGCTAAATTCATAATACCCCATATCAACCCTATCTCTCCCAAGCATAACAGCATCATAGAGTTTATTAAGGGTTTTATTTTTAAATCCCATTGTATCTCTTATTTGATTTAAACTCATCCCCGATGTTACAAACACGGAGGTATTCACATTTTTAGGTACCACATAGTAGTTAAACAGTGGCACTCCCACAAACACAATGATAACAATGACAATTCCTGTTATCATTTTTAGTTTGAAATTTTTAGAGTGATTACCCTTGTTTTTAACATTTTTTTTTTGCGTCCCTTTAGATTTTTTATTCGTTTTTTCTTTCATACTTCCCTCTCCTCATTGTAGTCTCTTTCATCATTATACCACATAAAAATCAAAATCAAAATAAAGAAAATCCACAGAATAATCCCGTTATATGGGGTATCAAATGTAAATGTAAACTTTCCAAATCGCGTTAAAAATCCCAAATAGAATTGAAAGCTTTTAAATATCCATAAAATCACTGGATTGGCAATATAAACTATGGGATAGATAAATGTCGAGAACGCTAACGTAACAAATCCTAGTGTAATGATAAGTGTCCCAAATGGAACAAGTAGGATGTTATTTAAAAAACCGAATATATTCATCTGTTTGAATGTCGCTAAAAATATCGGTTGAAGGCACATTTGAATGATAAATGATAGCAGTAGAAATTGTAAAAATCCATTCTTAGTGAGTCGCAAACAGTAGGGATAAAAGTAAATAATGGCAAACAGCGCCACATAGCTTAACTGGTAGGAAGGAGAAAAGAGGTCCCTTGGTGCAATGAGCAGAGATAGAATGTAAGCTATTTTCAAACTTTTGCGTGCATCGTACTCAGAAAATAGCAGCTTTGCAATCAAGAATATTACTCCCATGATGTACGCTCTCTCAACTGAAACTGAGAAATTGACCGCTAAAATATAGAGGGTCAAAACCCCAAGAGCAATCCCATAACGGGTTCTATACCCAAGCTGTAACAGTGAAAGAAAGTAGATGACAACCATTAAAACCATGGAAACGTGCATCCCTGAAATGGTTATCAAATGCAACCCATTGGTATCCTTCATCTCCTGATAAAACCCCTTTGAAAGATACTGAGAATCGCCGAGTAGTGCAGCTTGTAAAAAACCATTCAAATCAGAACTTCCCTGTGATATCCGCTCAACCCTTTTGGTTAAAAATGAGCGTAGCAAGGGTGAAGTATCCTTCTGTGTTATCACATGGAGAGTGATTTTTGAAAATCCATTTTGTGATGTGTAATTCTCAATCATCCCATAGATTTTGGATTTTTGAGTGACCTCTGTGTCTAACTGAATTTGGGTCATCGTTCTTAATCTTTTCCCATCAAAAGTCAGTAGCCGAACCTTCCCTGCTTGGCTTGGCTCAACACTCACAGTGTGATAGCTCCCCTGCTCAAAACTTCCTGTGTAGTAATTCACATAGCTTGTAACACTGATGATGACAACAGACAAGATTACAAAAGCAAACTCCCACTTTTTCGCAAGTAGTGTCCACCCTAAAATTATAAGAAGTACAATTATCAAATAAATGTTACATTTAAAATACGCAAAAAAGAGCGCAGAAAATGTCGCGCTCAAAACCACCTTATTCATGTTGTTTTATCCTTTTCACCTGCATTTTACGCAGATAATCGTAATATATGACCAATAAAAAAAGTATGATAACAGGTGCAGATATAGAGGTTATCATGGGAATTCCTATAAAATCTTCAAAAATATTGCGTCCTAAAATATTGCCTATTACCAATCCTAACACCAGTATCGCTGATACCATATATTGTTGATTAAGACGGTAAGATGTCAGTGCAGTAGAGATGATAAGAGGAACAGATGACCCTAGGAAAAATCCCAAAGCAAAGACGATGATATTAAATTGTAAACTATAGTATTGCATGCTTGATGGATCATAGATTGTTGCTTGAAGGAGCAGCTCCATAAAAATCACTGATATGATAAGCCCTAATTGCATCAGCATCAACAATTTAACGGGAGATATTCTATTCACTATCTTTCTTGAAAAGAGAATACTCACTATAACCGCTATATAAAAATAGAGTGTGGTTAATTTGATTTTATCCGGGCTAGCATTATACAATACACCCATATAGTTTGGCATCCAACGTAGATAGATTTGTAACGCGAACGAAGCGATAAGAACCATACAAAAAGCTGTCAACATAACGCCACGAAGCGAGGGAGATATACTTCTTTTAAACCATAATTTTCTATGTCTGTATAAAAATTTAAAACTCTCTTGTGGAAAAAATTTAATCACCCAATAGAGATTGAGCAGTTCAAGCAGTATGATGACTACAGATATAATCCAAAGCTTTATCGAAACATATAACCCAATATTGTTTACAATAGCACAAAAGAGAATTGAAATGGTCGAAAACAGAAAGAGAGAGAGCATCACTTTAGCATGTTGTTTTTCTCTAATGGCTATTTTACTGATTTCAATAAAGAGCGTGACATTAATCAATACGGTTGCCACTGAATTTAAAATCACCACCATCAACAGTATCGCTGAATTTGGAGAAAATAGTACTAAGGCAGCTATAACAATTTCTACCCCTATTGCGAAAATCAATATTTTTTTACTGTAGTATTTTAACATGGTTATTATCACAATTAATACAATAATGCTAACCATCAGTGATATCATACTCACAACATCCATATGAACATAAAGCGCTCTAACTCTGTTCGATTGCACCTCTATTACACTATTGAGAACAAAATACGAGATAATATTAAGTAAAAATAGTGAATAATAGAGAATAAATGATTGTTTCCATTCTTGATTTTTCATATCCCCACCTTGATTTTTCTTTTATTCCCTTATACCATATATTATATCACAACTATTAATTTAATTTTAGATGTTTTTTTGTTTTTTTCTTAAATTTTGAAAAAAAGACCATTTTTTTAACTCTATCTAGTTTGAAAAAAGAAAAGAGAGGAAAATTCCCCTCTTTATATTAATTTTTTATAAAATTTTCTCCAACCAATTCTCTCACAGCCTCTTCCCCTGCCTTAGTGGAATACCCTGCTAAATACTGATTGATCTCACCTGCGATAATCTCTGCCTTTGCTCCAATGATAACTTGAACTGAATTAGGTGTAGGTCTTACAATTCCTCTCATTCCAAGCTTTTTCAAAATATCTTCGTTGATTACTTTATTGTCTTTTACTGTTAAACGTAGACGTGTAATACAGTTTGTTACCGCCTCTAAGTTCTCTTTTCCACCTAGCGCATAGATGTAAGTATAAGCAGTTACTTTTTCCGAACCACCATCATCATTTGACTTTGCTACAGCTTCAAAGTTATCTTCTCTTCCAGGAATTTTAGAATCAAGAATTTTGATACCAAAATAGAAGATTACATAGTATACAATGAAATAGATAACACCAATTGGTATCATATAAATCCAGTTATTATGGCTTCCAAATTTGTTGTTGAGTACAAAATCAATCGCCCCTGCTGAGAATGTGAATCCCATTCTGATATGCAGTGTATAGGTAATTGCCATAGCAATTCCTGTCATAATTGCGTGTGCTCCATAAAGGATTGGTGCAACGAACATAAATGTATACTCTACCGGCTCCGTTACTCCTGTTAAGAATGCTGTTAAAGCAATTGAGAAGTATAGTCCAAACACATAAGGTCTTCTTGCTTTAGATACAGATTTGTACATTGCAAGACACGCTGCTGGAAGTCCAAACATCATCACAAGGAAAAATCCAGATTGGAAGTATCCTGCTGTTGGGTCTCCTGCGAAGTAACGTGAAATATCACCATTAAATGTAACGCCATTTTTAACATATGACCCATATTGGAACCATACATAGCTATTAAGTACCATATGAAGACCAAAACAGAGTAAAATTCTGTTTACAAATCCATAAAGGAAAAATCCGATGGCTCCTGCATGCACAATCCAATCACCAAAGGCTTGAATCCACCCTTGAAGCGTTGGCCAAAGGTATCCAAAGAAAAGAGCCCAAAGAACAGAAGTAAGTCCTGTAACAATTGGAACAAACCGTTTACCACCAAAAAAAGCTAACCACTCAGGAAGTCTCACTTTATGAAACTTATTATAATAAAGTCCTGCCGTAATACCAATACAAATCCCCGCAAATACTCCAGGATTTAGTGTGGCCGCTAATTTTGCACCAAAAATTATGGTTGCAAAAGCTGTCATTCCAGCCATCATGGTGTAGTATCCTACCACAGCCGCTAAAGCTGCTGCTCCTCCACCATCAAAAGCAAACCCAATAGCTACACCCACAGCAAAAAGAATTGCCATATTAGCAAATACTGCCTGTCCCATTGCAGCAATAAAACTTAAATCCCCATTAAAAAGATGTGGATTTCCCAATAAATCCGACTGTCCAAAACGCAGTAAAAGTCCTGCTATTGGAAGCACTGCTATTGGAAGTTGTAGCGAACGCCCTACTTTTTGAAGCGCCGCAAACGCTTGTTTAAACATTTTTTTTCTCCTTATTTTTAATTTAACTGTTTTATTTTAATCGGCCTAAAGACCAAGATTAATTAAATAATGTTTTTTGACTTTAAAAATTGTGTAACAAGTTCAACCACTTCATGAGCCTCTTCTAATTTCAGTGCTTGCTCTGTGACTGCTTTTGCCTCTTCATAGGTGAGTTTTAAAATCACATCTTTTACTTTTAAAATACTTGAAGGTGACATAGAAAAATTATCTAACCCCATACCTAAAAGTAGAATGGCTGATTTAAGGTCTCCGGCAAACTCTCCGCACATCCCTGTCTCTATTCCAGCCTTTTTACCCGCTTGTATGCTCATATTAATCATTCTAAGTACTCCTGGGTTAAAAGAGTTATAAAGCTTCTCAATCTTTTGATTTCCTCTATCCACTGCTAACGTATACTGAGTTAAATCATTAGTTCCAATGCTGAAAAAATCAATATATTGGCAAAATACATCTGCCATGACAGCCGCTGCAGGCGTTTCAATCATAATTCCAAAATCTATCGCCTTATCATAGGCAATTCCTTCTGCATCAAGCTTTTCCATTTCCTCTTTAGCAATATTTTTAAGCTCAATAATTTCAGTTTTTGAAATAATCATCGGAAACATAATTTTTACTTTTCCATAAGCGCTGGCACGAAGAAGTGCTCTTAGCTGTGTTCGAATGATTTCAGGCATATCTAAACATATTCTTATCGCACGCCATCCTAAAAATGGATTCTCTTCCTTAGGAATATCAAAATATGAAAGCTCTTTATCTCCACCAATATCCAAGGTTCTAATGATAACGGGTTTCCCTTTCATTTCAACGGCAACCTCTTTATAGGCTTGAAACTGTTCCTCTTCAGTAGGGAACGCATTTCTATCCATATACAAAAATTCTGTTCTGAAAAGTCCTATCCCTTCTGCATCATTTTTCAATACATTGGCTACATCACTAGGAACTCCGATATTTCCCTCAAGAAGCACTTTTCGCCCATCCAAGGTTTTGCTCTCTTTACCTTTGAGTAGAGCAAGTCTTTCTTGAAATATTTTGATATCTTCCAATTTTTTTTCATATTTTGACTCTATCTCTTCTGTAGGTGCAATATAAAGCAATCCCTTTTGAGCATCGAGAACCACTCTCTCTCCTGTCAAAATACTCTCTAACGCTGATTCTACACCGCACACCGATGGAATCCCATACGAACGTGCAATAATAGCCGAGTGTGATGTTTTTCCTCCATGAACACTGATAATACCCAATACTTTTGAAATATCAAGCTGAGCAATATCTGAAGGAGTAATATCTACAACCACCAATACCTGTGGCTCATCAAGCTCAAAGCTATTAACCTTTAATCCCAAAATGTTTTTAATAAGACGATCTCCAATATCTCTGATATCAAAGGCTCTCTCTTTCAAATACTCATCATCAATTTGTGAAAGTTCAATAAACTGTCTATCAATTACAGAGTCAACAGCATAAGCGGCATTCTTTCCATTTTTCTCTATCTCTGTAAAGACCTCTTCTTCTAATGATTCATCCTCAAGTAACATAATATGACCTTCAAAAATAGCTGCTTTTTCTTCTCCTAAATTCTTAAATGTCTTTACTCTAATCTCTTCAAGTTGCTCTTGAGACAGTTTCACCGACTCTTTAAACTTTAGTTTTTCTCCCTCAATCTCACTATGGGTAATTCCTTTGAAATAATTTTTAAAATCAATGGGTTTCACAACTAAGACTTTTCCTATTGCAATCCCTTCAGAAGCTACTACCCCTTTTATCTCTCTCAAACTGCCCTCCTAATTTTAAGTACGATTAATATTCGGTTTTTATATTATAACAAAATATTAATTTTTTATCAATTGTTTATTTCAATTTTTAAAATAATTGAGGAGTTCTTGAGTGAATTGTTTTAAAGTCTCTCTTTTATTAAAAAAAATAGAGAAGGTTAACATACTAACCCTCTCTATCTTTTATAATTCTAATGTATCTGAATGTATTGAGCGACACCATCTAAAAGCATCTGAACCGCTATAATGATAAGGAGCATCCCCATCAATCGTTCCGTAGCAATCAATCCACGTTTTCCTAATAATTTATTGATGTGATTAGAAAACATAAGTATGAATGCAGACAGAGCCCACGCCCCTATAAGAGCAATGAGGTTTGGCCAAAAATAGTGCGGCCCTCTACTCTGAATCAAAATGATCATTGCAAGTATTGAAGGTCCTACAAAAAGAGGAATGGCAAGTGGGACAATAAATGGCTCATCTTTATCTTGTTCCTTTTCGCCCCCTCCTTCTTCAGGAAAAATCATCTTAATTCCTATGATGAAAAGTATAACTCCCCCTCCAACGCTAATTGCATTAGGTTCCAGGCCTAAAAGTTTTACTATCGATGAACCGAAAAAGAAAAAAACCAGCGCCACTATCAAAGCAATAAAAAGCTCTCGTCTTAAAACTTTATCTCGCCTTTCAGGACTCACTTTATTTAAAATTGCCACAAATACAGGAATATTTCCTAGCGGATCCATAATAAAGAAAAGGGTAATTCCTGTTAAAAATATATAATCCATTTTTAGCTCCTCAACTTATACTTTTTCAACCATCCACACAAGATGACCCTCTTGATCACTTTCACAAAACACCTTCTTATACCCAATCTCCTCTAACAGAAGTTCATACTCTTCACGGCTTGCACTGTAATAAGGCAGCTCCACTCCAAGCATCACATTCGAAGACTCTTCATAAGCATAACTTCCTGTGGTAAATTGAAAAACGCCTCCCTTTACAAGCCACCCATGACTGTTTTGAATCACTTTTTTTTGTTCTTCTATCGGAAGATGAAAAAGCGACCACCACTCAATAATTCCATCAAACTCAGGCTCAAACTGGGCATCCCGCATATCTGCCCATAAAACTCGCATCTCCGGAATATGATGCGCTGCGAGTACAAGCATTGCTTCACTATCATCAAGTCCTACCACATCAAAACCCTTGTTAACTAAATACACATCTATCGGAGTCCCACATCCACATCCTAAATCAAGTACAAGACCCCCATTAACTACTTTTTCTACAAACATATCAATATATTTCTTCTCCGTCGTAAACGCCTCTCTCATTTCATAAAATGACTGCGCAACTTCATCATATATCTGCCCAATTGTCTTTATATTTTCTACCACACTAACCTCACTTTAGTTTTATATTTCTCCTCGCTGTTTCCACTCTTTATATTTAGGAAAGCGCTCTACTAGTATATCATAAGCCTCTTGAATTTCGCTAGGTATATCTACATGAATTATAAATCCTTTTCCCTTCGGACCATAGCCAACCTCACTGTCTTGAAGTCTTAAAATTTCTCCAAGGAGAAGGTCTAAAGCCCTTTCAAAACTAAAATAACTTTCAAACTTTCTGTCAGCGTCAAACTTTGGAATGAGTGGCGAAAAACTTATAAACTCACACGGAAAATTCTTCCAAACATGTTCAAATGTCGCATGAGTTCGACGTTGTAGTGCAGGGTCTTGTATGAGAAGGACTCTTTTTGGCATATCAATTTTACTTTCACTAACCAATTTCTCTATCCTATTGAGTGAAAAAACTGCATTTTCTCCACAATTTTTCGATTCACATTCTAAAAAAATGTTCCCTTGATCATAGTCAGCAATCAAATTATAGAGGTACTCGCTCTCAGAATACTCTGAAACTTTAGATACCTTTTTATCTCTAAAAAGTCGCTCTTCAAGATAATGTGTAGAGTGCCCAACCCCTCCGGAAAGCATCAACGTTTTCAAATTACCCTTTTCTAAAAGCTTTGCTCCCAGCTCAGCACTCTCATAAAAACTGCTGCCAAGAACAATTGCTAGGTCATATTTTTGTTGAAATATTTGACTCTGCGTAACATCTCGACGCGCTAAAAATTGCATAATTCTATCTAAAGTTTCTAAAATTTCTCTCTCTTTCATCTTACCTCTTTCAAAATACGATAAAATCTTATTTAAAACTGATATACTTCATAGTAAAAATTTATTTTAACGGATTTCTTTTAGAACAAGGAAGTCCTACTAAACATTTTCCACATACATCTGCAACTCCTAATTTCTTATGAATATCAGCATTTTTCAAGCATCTCTCATAACAGTGGTGTCGTTTAAAATTTGTTTCTTCAAGTGCATTCTCAACACACCTTGCCATACAAAGCTTACATTTTCCATTGAATTTATATATGCAGTGTTCTCTCTTTATTTCAGACTTTACATCCACTTTGAAGCTCGTTATTAAACTGCCAAGTCTACCACAACATCCTGACTGAGTAATCAACATATTGTTTAACCCAAAATTTCCAATTCCTGCAAGATAAGCAATATGTCTGTGTGACCAATCACTTGTTAATGTATCAACATTGAAATTATGAGTCGCGGGCAAACTAAACCCCTCATACCCTTCATTTTTTAACAGTTTAATTATATTTTCATTAATTTGTGAAATTAATCTATTGGTTTTAATATATGCCTTAGCCCAAAGCGTTGACGCTTCTATTCCATCAATATTACTATCAATCACCTCATCAGAAAAAGGCAAAAAATACACAATAACCGTTTCTGCTTTGGAAAATACCTCTTTGGGTAATGCATGTGTTGGAACTGCATGCTTACAAACTGTATGAAATCCCTCATCATCAGCTTTTACAAATCCTAAAATAACTTTTCTATAATACTCACTACAACCACTCTCTTTAATGCTTCGTTCAATACACTCTAACACTTTTTCTTTCATCTTACCTCTTTCAAGAACGATAACATCCCTTTTGACTAAATCATTTTGGACTTAACAGAAATATTTTGTATTATCTCAACAATCTCTAAAGGGTGTTCTATATGCACATTATGCCCCGCATTCTCAACACTCAGAAGAGGTGCGCTCCACTTGTGTGCCATCTCTTGCATAATCTGGCAATATTTCAAATCCTCTTTTCCCGCAATCAAGCATATCTTCTTAAACTGAAACTCTTCTAGCAAATTTTTCTGTTTTGCAATGGAAAAACCCTTTAAAGCTTTGATTAAATTTTTAGGGTTTTGTGACAACCGCATTCTCTCAATGTTCTCTTGTTTTTCTATTGAAAGGTTTTTTAACCTAGAAAACAGTGGCAAACTCTTCCAAAACTCATTAAACTGTTCTAAACCTTCAATAATTTTAGCCTCTACATTTTGGTCTTGAATCACTCGGCTCTCTACTTCTTCATAGCTTTTTAGCCCCGCACTGCTACTTTCAAGGAGTAAATGATCTACTCTTTGCGGATAACTCCTACAAAAGTGCATTGCAACCCTTGCTCCCATGGAGTACCCATAAAGGTCAAATGTAAAAAGCCCTAATTTTTCAAAAAGTGCTTCTAAAAGCGTTACTAAAAGTTCAAAGGAGTAACTCTCGTATTCATCACGTGTCTTCCCATGCCCTAGTAAATCAACCAGCACAACTTTATACGTTTTCAAATTCTGAAGGAGAGGGTAAAAGGTTTCATGCGTTTGTGAAAATCCATGAAAAAAAACAAGGGTCTTACTAGCAGTGCCATATATCTCAACATAAAAATCTGCTTTTCCTACCGTTACATACCCTTTCACCTGTCACCCCGTATCAACTGCCGTGTAATTTCAACACTCTCTTCCCTATCTGTTTTTATCTCTAAAATTGTTACGCCTTCTCGACGTTGTGCTTGCTCAAACATTTCAATAAAATGTGCATAGCCTTGTATCTCACAATGCGTATGCCCATACCCTCTTACAATACTGCCAATATCTAATCCATGCTGAGTGGTAAAAAGATAGTTGAAATCCTTTGTTTGACTTTGTGGGAGATAGTTGAAAATCCCCCCTCCATCATTATTAAAAAGGACAACAACAAGCGATAACTCGTGCGTCTTAGCCAATATCATTCCATTCATATCATGAATAAATGCCAAATCTCCCGTTACGAGAACGCTCTTTTCTCCTCTTTTTGCATGGGTCGTTGCAACACCAAGCGCCGATGAAAATGTTCCATCTATTCCATTCACCCCCCGATTACAATAAATTTTTACGTTATGAGAATCACAGTAAAAGTAATCTAGATACCGGACACTCATACTGCTCGAAACAAAAATATTTTTACACCGTTTCACCAATTCCCCCATGAAACGCCCCTCATAGATACTCTCAACGCTTTCAACTGTCTTGAAATATTTTTTTTGAATGCTTTCATGCTCAATCCACCTATTAAAAAATGTGGTATCAAAGTTAAAACTCTGTTGATATAGAGCTTCTAAAACAGCCTCTTCATCGGCCAATATCTCTAAAACTGTTGTACGTATGGGGTTTCTATGCGTCGATAAAGGATCAATCACTATTTGAGGGATCTTATTTTTTTGACAATAGAGTAAAAATCGTTTTGAAAGGGGAAATGCTCCAAATCTTACAATGATATCCGCTTGCAATGTGTTATCTTCATAGGTTAAAAAAGCATCGTATGTTTTTATAATCCCCACATAATCGAAGGAGCGAACATTTGACAGTGGATCTGCAAGTAGGACCACTCTATTTTTTTCACAAAATCTCACCAAACTCTCATGGTAATTTGCACCATCTTCAAATCCCACAACAAAAAGAACTTTTTTCCCCTCAATAAGCTCTTTAAGGGATTCTAGTTGAAATTGAGAGGGTTCTATACACGCTTTTTGCAAAGTAACACGCTTCTCACCTCTGCTATATTCATAAAACTCTGATTTTATGGTCGGCATCACTTCCTCTTCAATAGGGGCATTGATATGAACTACCCCTTGCTCTGTTTGTGCGACTGCATACATTTTATACGCTATATTACGCATTTTTACAAGCTCTCCCTCATGCTCACTCGCTAAGGGAAGAGACTCAAAATGGCGCACATGACTGCTATATAACATATCTTGGTGCATTGTCTGTGCTGCCCCAACCCCTTGAAGATAGGGCGGTCTATCTGCTGTAATGACAATCAGAGGAACACGTGCAAGATTAGCCTCTACAATGGCAGGATAATAATTTGCCGCAGCCGAACCACTTGTACAAATAAGAACAGTCGGTTTTCTACTTGATTTAGCAAGACCTAATGCAAAAAAACCCGCACTTCTCTCATCAATATTCATATAACATTGAATATCTTTACGTGCATAAAAAAGCATTGCAAGTGGCGTCGAACGCGAGCCTGGCGACATCACAACACTTTCAACACCACATGTTATCAGTTCGTCTACAAATACAGAAAAAAACTTTGATAGTATAAGATTTGACATTTTTCCTCTTTTCAGTTAAACATTCGCTTCAAAAAGCTCTAACAGGGTTTTTAACTTGTTTTCACACTCTTTATATTCTGATTCTAAAGCCGAGCCTGCTACAATGCCTCCCCCTGCAAAAGCCGTTATCTCACTGCCAGAATACAATCCACTTCGAATGGCCACGGCAAAGCAGCCGCTCTCCCCCTCTAAATATCCAATAGGAGCTCCATAACACCCTCGCTCATACCCTTCAACCTCATGTATCACTTCAATGGCTCTCTTTTTAGGCTTTCCTCCAAGTGCTGGAGTGGGATGCAACTTTTCAAGTAATGCTACTATCGATGCTTTAGAGTGAGCCACTATTGGAGTATGTAAATGCAATAAATTTTTTAAAGGCAAAATCTCACGCTCTAAACACTGCACCGTTGAACATAAGGGAGATATCTCTTTGAAAATCTCCTCCACCACAATGTCGTGCTCTCTACTGTTTTTAGAACAGTTCAGCAATTTTTCTCTATTCTCCCCTTCATTTTTCATCGTTCCAGCGAGAGCATCTATAGAGATGCTCTCGCCCTTTTTCCTAATTAAAAGTTCAGGGCTCGCACCAAAAAAACACTCCCCATTCAAAATAAAGAAAAAAATATAACTTTGAGGATTATTTTCAAGCGCTCGATAAAAAAGAGTTTCTAGGGAGATGTTTTGTGCCAGTGCAATTTTAATGTGTCTCGAAAGAACTATTTTTTCGCACTCTCCATTGGAAATGCACTCCTGAACTTTTTCAAACGCCTTCTCATACTGCTCTCTATCCTCTTGAACAATATGATAAGGATAATTTGTATCATCCTTTTTTCGAAGAATGACCGCCTTCTCAATTTTGTAATACTCCTGAGCAACATATCCCCCTGGTCGGAAATTTTTCCACATATCCCCTTTGACACTGGGAAAAAAATGGCTACACACAAAAGCAAACTCATCTACTTGCGTTAACTTTTCAAAGGGAATAAATCTTTTTATACCAATTCCTATATGGAGAGACTCTTTATCTAGAAAAAGAAACCTATTTTCACCCCTTGTGAAAAAAAACTCTAAATCCATCTGCCCTCCTAGTTTAATTCTATCTCACAACTACATGCCAATTTCAATGCCTCTTCATCAACGATGATATCTTCTTGTATCGCAATTTTCCCCTCATTAACCTCTAAATTATTCTTTAGTATATCAGAAGTAAAATAACGCCTATAATCCGATAAATCTGGAGCAGTAATATGGCTCCATGAGGCAAAATGTGCATGAAAACTTTTTGAAAGAGAACTCTCCACCATGCTTCCAATCATAGTTTTTATCCCCTTTGACTGCAACAGTTTATAAGCACTCTTAAACGCTTCAATACTGCCTATCTTGCACAACTTCAAATTTACCCCTTCAAACAGATTTAACTTACTTAATTGAACAAGTTCAGTAAAATTTTCGTAAGACTCATCTGCAAAAATCGGGGTAGTCATCTCTTTCTTTAACTGTGCATATTCAGAAAAATTTTTCTTAAAAAGAGGCTCTTCAATGAGCAAAACACAGTAGTGTTCTAGCTTTTTCAAAACAGCACTATCTGATAGGGAAAATGCCATATTGCCATCTAATAGCAGTGTACTTTCTCTAAAATTTTCCCTAAACTTTGCCACACGTTCGATACAGCTCTCCCTGTCCACTTTTAATTTTATCCGTTTATAGCCTTGTTCTATTGCCTCTTTACTCTTAGCAAGTACATCCTCTATGGGTTCTAATCCAAAGACTATTCCAGCTTCAATACTGCTCCTAACACTGCCTAAAAGGCTGCTCAGTGCTCTCCCGCTCTCTTGTGAATATAAATGGTATAATGCCATATCGATACATGAACGTGCCCCACAAGAGTGTGTATGAAATCTATACCCCAATCCAGTGTGACCTTTTAACACCTTAAACTCATTTTTTATCTCTTGTATCGCCATTTCTAATGTCTCTTGGGTATAAAATGGCGTTTCAAAAAGAGGAAGCTCCCCATAGCCTGAAATCCCTCTCTCATTCGTCACCTTCAAAATGGCTAATTTACGTTTCGCCACACTATTTTGACTGTTTTTAAACTCTGTCTTAAGAGGCAAAGTAATCACATATACTCTTCCTGATATAATCATCTCTACCTCCCTCTATATTTTACCACGTCTTACCCTCTAAAATAAAGAGCATAATGTAAAAAATAAAAGAATTACTAGGGAGAATGTTTAGGTGTAACACATCGCCTTTTATTTCTAATTTTAAGGCAACACCATGCAAACTCTAAAAATCTCAATTCTCTTGAAATGTATTGCTTTTTTAATAAATAAGATTACAAATTATCGTTTGATTTAGTCGCCATTATTTGGTACAATTATTTTGTAATAGTTATGAAAATTTTTTTCATATCTTCTCCCCCAGGTCTAGCAGAAATGCTAGACCTTTCCCCTTTTATAAGCATAATTTTTTCACTCACACTCCCGTGTGAGTGATTTTTTATTGTAAAATATAAAAAAAAGGAGTACAATAGAGGTATTCTAGGAGGTATTATGAAAATCGAGGTGGCTCAATCAAAATCTAACTATTTAATATTTCTTCTTTTAATGATACTGCTCATTTCAGGAATGGCAACGGATATTTATATCCCCTCGCTTCCAGAAATTACAGCTCAGTTCCATACCACTGAGGGGCTTACAAGTATGACTGTCAGTATTTTCGTTTTAACTTCTGCTTTTGCAGGGCTCTTTGCCCCTATCTTAAGCGACCGTTTTGGACGAAAACCTGTGCTATTTTACTCCAATATTGCTTTTGCTCTTGCAACCATTTTTTTGATTTTTTCCAATAACATTACATTAATGATTATCCTTCGTGGGGTTCAAGGGGTGACTGTTGGGGCAAATTTTATTGTTACACGCCAAATAGTAAAAGATATCTACACACCAAAAGAACAGGTGAGCATCAATTCACTGCTTTTCACTGCCTTTGTCATCTCCCCTGCAATTGCTCCTATCGTAGGGGCTTATATCGCGACACATCTATCTTGGAGATATGGCTTTTTGCTGCTACTGCTTTTTATTTTTTACCTTATCTGGGCAATTAAAAAATCCCTATCAGAAAGCATCGTGAAAATCAAACCTATTCCAAGCATGGTAACCTATTCCAGTTCATTTTTCTTCTTTTTGCTTACCAAGGAGTTCAATGCCTATCTGCTTATCACCAGTTGCTCCTATGCCGCATATTTTATTTTCTTAAATATTTCAAGCTATATATTTATTGATAACTTTAAATTTACCCCCGTCACTTACTCCTATATATTCCTATTTCTCTCACTTGTCTACCTGATTGGGAATTGGGCGATGAGGCTTCTCAATGCCAAAGACTTTCCACAATTTAAAATTGTTACCATCGGTGTCATTTTTAATCTCGTTGGATCTATTCTTCTTGGATTTGCTCTGATTATTCCCAATATCGAGATAAAGGCCATCATCGTTATTGTTTCGGCTATTTTAATGCGTTTCGGACTTGGATTTATGCTCGCTCTCGTTCAAATTATTGCCATGAATCTGTTCAAAAAAAACAGTGGTCAAGCATTGGGATTTTTGGTCTTCATTCAAATGGTCATTGCTTCTCTTGGGGCGATGTGGGCCTCGAGCTTTACAGGAAATTTTCTTCTTGGAATGTTTGTTACCGCCATTGTATTTAACTTAGTGGCCTATATCACATTGCAGCTTCTTTTGAAATTTCATATACGTTTTCCAAGTGTGAAAAAGAAAATTTTTAGAAAAATTCTCGATAGTGACCGATGGGAAAAGTATTTTACCTAAAAAAAGTGAGTGGATTTGTACTTTCCACTCACTTTTTAATTTATCCACACTATAAATTATTTCAATAACGTCTGAATCTCTCCCTCTATTTGAGTTGGCTTAACCATAGGTGCAAAACGTTTTACTACCTCTCCCTCACGGTTAATGAGAAATTTCGTAAAATTCCACTTAATCGTTTTTCCAAAAGTTCCAGGAGCACTACTTTTTAAAAAATCATAAAGGGGAAGAGTATTTTTACCATTGACTTCAATTTTTTCAAAAACAGGAAATGTCACACCATAATTGAGGGTACAAAACTCTACAATCTCTTGATTGCTTTTAGGTTCTTGATTTAAAAACTGATTACATGGAAAAGCTAAAATCTCTACCTCCATATCACGATATTTCTGATAGAGGCTCTCTAACTCTTTTAGCTGAGGGGTAAATCCACATTTACTTGCAATATTCACCACCAACACCACTTTCCCTTTAAATCGGTTAAAGTGAACCTCTTCGCCCAATGTCATTAAGTTAGTGAATG
>Ga0247840_10005819_pt1 | contig 18232 bp, 14 predicted proteins | sample LaCruzMarch2015__FD_192404 | JGI IMG/M metagenome (GOLD analysis project Ga0247840, IMG submission 192404) | Freshwater microbial communities from meromictic Lake La Cruz, Castile-La Mancha, Spain - LaCruzMarch2015_17m | ecosystem: Environmental > Aquatic > Freshwater > Lake | place: Spain... | reverse complement strand
ACATTGCCGCCCGTATTTGCCATAATCTTGATTTAAATGGATACATCGACTGGTTTTTACCGTCAAAAGAAGAATTAGATCAAATGTACATACAAAGAACAACAATCGGTGGCTTCTCCCCTGGATACTACTGGTGCTCCTCCGAGGTTAATGCTGAAGCTGCTTCAATGGGATACTTCGGTTATAGTTCTCCATACAATGCTGACTACAAGGATCACACAAATTATGTCCGGGCTATAAGGGCTTTTTAAATATTGACAATTTCAATTTTACGCACGTATAATTGCTGGATTAGTTTTTAAAAATATTTTGTACCTAATAAATTGTCGTTGTGAAAGGGATTAACCCTATGAAACAAATCAAATCATTTACATTTTTCTTGCTTATTCTATTCTCAATTTCTTGCCTAAAAAAGCCAGATGCTCCGAATGGGAGTAATAAGATTGTAATCTCTGTTACAAGTATTGATACAATTAAAGCCACCTGGATAGTGGTAAAATCTTCTGCCAATAACGGCGGTTATAATTCAATAACAGACAATGGTTTTTGCTGGGGCACAATTCCCTTGCCTGATCTGACCGGTACATTTTCAACCTTGGGCGAAATCAAAAACAATGGTCAGTTTTCGTCAAAATTGACCGGACTTTTACCCTCAACGAAATACTATATCAGGGCCTATGCAAAAGATAAATACAGTTTGAACTATGGAATTCAAAGTGAGTTTACAACCCTTGAATTGACATCTCCGCAGGTAAATACAATGGATGTCTCCAATATCTCCTTAACTTCAGTTCAATGTGGGGGCGATGTTATAAGTGATGGTGACGGAATCATTTTAGAACGGGGTGTTTGCTGGAATTCTGCCGGATCTCCCACGCTAATCAATTGCATTAACAAAACCCAGGATGGAACAGGTAGTGGAAGTTTTGTAAGTCAGGTCCCAGGCCTTACAAGAGGTACAACATATTATTTAACAGCTTATGCAACGAATGAAAAAGACACTGGTTACGGCGAAGTCAAAACTTTTACGACTCTAATGATCTATTATCCAACAGTTATTACTTCATATGCAACGCCTATCGATAGTTCTGCTCAATGTGAAAGTAATATAACTAATGACGGAGGCGCCCCAGTTACCTCGCGGGGTGTATGCTGGAGTCTTAGCATGAACCCGACAATAAACAACATGCACACTATTGATGGATCCGGAACGGGATGGTTTAACAGTAACATTACCAACCTTGTTCCAAATACACAATACTATGTACGTTCTTATGCTACAAACAGCGAAGGCACAGGTTATGGCAATGAGCTTGTTTTTACAACTTTACCAGCTCAAACGTACCATATTGGGCAAAGTTACGCCGGCGGAATCATTTTCTATATAGATGACACTGGACTCCATGGATTGATTGCTGCAACAACTAACCAAAGCGATGCAGCTCAATGGGGTTGTTCAAACACAACTATGGGAGGCACATCTACAGGTATTGGCAGTGGTCAAGCCAACACAACACGTATTGTCAACGGATGTAGCACAGACAGCATTGCTGCCCGTATTTGTGATGATCTTTTTATGAACGGCTACAGTGACTGGTATTTACCATCAAAGGACGAATTGAACTTAATGAATTTGCAACAAGAGGTAATCAGCGGCTTAACCAGCGGTTTTTATTGGAGTTCATCAGAGTCAATGTATAATGCCAGCTTACTTGCTCATCTTCAGGCCTTCTCCTCAGGCGATCAATCTACGGGCCGAAAGTATGACAAATACTGTGTGCGTGCTGTGCGATCTTTTTAAATTTTATTATTCACTGCATACTATTAAAGTAAGAACAAGAGAAGAAATCACGCTAAACCTAATTTTATGAAAAACGAAGAAATAATCAAATCAATTATTCAAAATGTTCTTGAAGTAGATATAAATGAAATCACAAACAATGCTCATTTATACAGCGATTTAGGAGCAGATGATTTAGACCTTGGAACTATTGCTCAAAAAATTGACGAAGCGCTTTCAGTTGATTTAAATTTCGATTTATTTGATCTTACTGTTGAGGAGCTTATTTCGTTTGCAAATTCTGCACCATCTAAAGTAAGTAAACCTAGGGCTCTTCGCTATTTATTTGCCCATAAAGTCATTCCTAAATTGGTCTTTAGCCAGGGAATAAACTTATTACCTGATTTACGGTTTAAAAATGGCCACGATTATGCACCAAATTCTAAAATGGTTGCAGGATTAGATCCTTATGGAGAACCAATTGAAGATGGATTAAAGTATTTGAATGATTTGTGGGCAATTTCTGCTGAGGAAATGGAATGTATTAATACGGAACCTGAAGGGTTAGATTATGAAATATTTGAAGATCAAAGTTTATTATTGATCCTCTTTTATTTCCCTGAAGCGCAAAATATTGGTGATGCGTTTTTAGGATTGTTTGTATGGGATGGGGATAAACCAAGTGGACGTAATTATCATGAAACAGTACAAAATTGTGCCTACTATTTTACTTTCGAATTAGGGGATTATAATCAAAGAGTAATCGGAGAATGGCAGAGTAATGGCAAATATATAAATCATGGAAGCTACGAATCAAAAAAAACCATCAATCAATTTATTGCAGAAGCAAACGACATTGTTAGAAACAATGTGGAGCGTGTTTCATATGAGAAATTGTTAACCTATTCCAATAAACTATCTGAGAGTCCATTTGATCTGTCTGAAAATAGTGATCCCATTTTCAAAAATAATGTTTATTATTTACTTATTCTGGCTTTTGCTGAAAAACTGGGAATTTCTGAATCTGAAATTAATAAAAATACTCCAATTCAAGATATTGTAAAACAAGACTATATTGAAATAATAAGTAATGTATATAAGATGTTCGATATTGAGATCAGTGATAACTTCTCACATATTGAAAGTGATGTAGAAAGTTTGCTTAATAAAAAGGAAGAAGATTGGTTTGATTGTGAGTTTGTTGTTATTAAAATTTGTCAACATTTTGAAAGCGTAATCACTGGTGGATTAGAAAAAATTAATGAAACTTACGACAGGTATCAGAGGAAAATGGTTTTGATAGAAAAAAGTGATTATTTTAAGGTTTTGCATCCATTAAGTAAAAAAATACATGTGATACTTCCTTGGAGTAGCTTTAACAGTGAACTACTTGAAAGGAATGACTTAATGTTTAAAGAAATTCTCACAATTCCTCAAGAACAACTTGAACATAATTTCCCGATTGACCCAAGAGAACTTATTATTTGTTTTGTTTCAGTTGCTATAGCACATAAAAACTTTACTCATTCAGAAGAAAAAGCTGCAAAGTATTTCGATGCAGCAATTGATCTGAATTCAAAATGGGGCCCTTATATTGAACCGACTATTTTAATGAATTTAAAAAATAATGTCAGAGTTACTAAAACTGACAATACAATTAAAAGCAATGAAACCAAATCTGGTTGTTTTATCGCAACGGCTGTTTTTGGAACCCCCTATGCAACTGAAGTTATTGTATTAAAAGAATTCAGAGATAATTGGTTACTGCGATTTCCTTTAGGAAGAGCCTTTGTCAGCTGTTATTATCAAATTTCCCCGCCAGTAGCCCACCAGATTGCCAAGAATATATATTTGAAAAAGATAACCAAATCATTATTAATAATACCAATATTAAAAGCTGCAAAACTTATCAACTCATATGCTGAAGGTAAATATTAAAATTTGCCAAATTTACCATATTATCTCGAACATATTGTCCACAGCTAATTTAAAATGTAATAAAAAGATGGCCTCAAATAATTCACAACACATTGATTCTCTGGATAAATTTACGTTATATAAATTTCAATTAAGTAAATTAAATGAATTCATAGCAAAAAATAATTCCAATCAATTTCAAAAATCTGATTATAACAGTTTTGCAACAGAAATTAAAAGCATTAATTATTTATTTCTAAATGACAATAACGCAAATAGTCATGATTCATTAGTCAAAACATTGAATACAAAAATTTCAAAAATCCTAATACAATATCTTAAATATCTCTACTTATTGATTGAAAATTATGAACAAGGATTACCTGGTTTGCAGTGGCATAAGCAAGAAAAAAAGAAAATAATGGCTAAATATGTTCGACATTTATTAACTTTATTTGCAGGGTTATCTTATCTAACTGGAATAATTATTAGCATTAAATCCTGCAATTATCATGTGCAAAATGATCCTGCCGCAACTGCTTTTTTAAATGCAATCGGAAGTTTTTTCTTATCATTAATAATTCCTTTTACAGTTGGAATATATTTAGAGTTCTATTCATATAAATATATTATAAAATATTTTAGACTTATTAAACAAGATAAAGAAATTTGTTCAATAAAAATTAATCATCCTAAAAAAATCGTTGAATTGATTGGACAAGTTGCAATTTTAGAATCATTTTTAGAAAATAACAATTATTCCATAAAAATATCAAAAATAGTGAAAGAAAACTCATGTTTTGTTGCATATAATAAATTTGGAAGAATCATTTCAACAAAAGAAGTAAATTTCAATGAGAGGGTATGTTGTTTTAGTGAAAAACTAATTGTTACTAACGATTCTAAATCGTTGACGGTTTTTAATTTCGAATTTAGCAAAATTTCTTCTCGTGTTTATATTTCAGAATACGTACCAAAGGTTGATATTGATAGAAATATAATAAAGTTAAATGGTCATATATTTGATAGAAATTTTATTAAAATGGATCCGACCTACATTACAAATGTTGATTATGATTTATAATATAGGGTACCTCTCAAGTTATTTTCGTGTGATAAATTAGCTATTTCAATATATTGGCGTTTCCCGAAAAGCCTTAACAGAGTAGGGTTTAATTAAATATCACAAATATGAAAAGTTACAAAAAGGCAAAAATTGTGGCTAAAAACAACCCACAAGGTTCGTACTCAGCAGGATGCCCTCATGCAATCCCTAGTTCAGGATGCAGATATTGTGAGGTTACCAAGTAATCTGATTTGTCAGGCATCTTCGAATTATGGAGGATGCCTGACAATTACGGTTTTAATACTGTAAACTAAGCAAAGAATGCTCATCCGTCCAATAAAAGACAGATGTATTCATCGCAACGGAGAAATTGGATTAAATCATTATGCGAAATTGGAGTTAACCGAAAATCCCAAAAAGAGTAGGTGCTAATCTTAAATCAATTTACTATGGCAAAAAGAATCTGTGCAAAATGCGGTAAAGAACATGATGTTCAAGGTGGAAAAACTTGCGAAAAGGGTCATTTCATTTGTAAATATTGTGCTTACGATCACCACCATTGTCCTCTTTGTGGAAAAAAAATGGCGTAATTGGAGTGTAAAGGCAAATTACGGTAATGGTTATGATTTATGAAGGAATTATTTTGATTATCGAGAACTAACCATACCGGAACAATTAGTGGAGTCCAGATACCACTAAAAAAAACGGGGCAAAACCAAAAAGCCTTATGAGTAGGATAATAATCAAAATTTTATAAGATGAAACTTTTGATCAAAAGAAATCAAGACACAGGTTTTATGGGTGGCATTAGCTTTATTTTAGAAGCAAAAGTAGAGTTGACCCAAGAAGAATCGGAACTGGTAAAAAAATATAAAGCACATAAAGAAGTGCTTTATTCAGCGGGTAGTCGCCAATACACGATTAACGATTTACTCTCAGGCAGCCGAGACAAATGCAAGGATATTACCATTCTATTAAACAATGAAGAGGTATATAAAAATGCCTGCGTACATTTCAAAACATATTTAGAGGTTATGAGAAGTTTTGGAGGAGAAGAGGTAATAGAATATTAAAGGAAGAAATGTTACAAAAAAGCAAAAATTGTGGCTAAAAACAATCCACAAAGTTCGTACTTAGCAATATGCCCTCATGCAATCCCAAGTTCCGGATGCAGATATTGTGAGGTTACCAAGTAGACTGATTTGTCAGGCATCTTCGAATTATTGGGGATGCCTGACAATTAGGGTCTTAATATTATAAAATAAAATAAAGAAGAATGCTCATACGTCAAACAAAAGACACATTTATTCGCAGGTATGGTGATATTGGATATATTACCAATCAATTGACAAAACACGATAGGGTTTTCAATGAGACCGGGGGGGATTTCTTAGAATCAATCAATAGAACCCCCAAAAGTATAGATTCAATTGTTAATGAAATATTTCCATTATATAAGGATGTTTCAATTGATGAATTGAAACAAGACTTTTTCGAGTTTGTGATAGATTTAGAGAAAGATGGGTTTTTAGTAACCGGGAATAACCCATCTGAATTGGATACAAAGGAACCAACATTTAGCTATAAATCAGCCAATCCAAAAACGGCTATTAACGACTTCACAAATCCTGACAAAAAGGATATACTCAATAATACAGCAACATTTTTTTATGAAGAGTTTCATAAAAACCCACAAATCTTAGGTTTACAAATTGAAGTTACATCCCGCTGCAATGAGCGCTGCATCCACTGCTATATCCCCAATGAAAAGAAAGATATAGGGAAAGATATTGAATTACCAATGATCATACGCGTATTGGATGAGGCTAACGCAATGGGGACATTACAGTTAACTCTTTCTGGTGGCGAAGTGTTCATGCACAAAGAGATCGCAAATATATTACGTCATGCCCGTAAAAATGATTTCTCCATAAGTATTTTGAGCAATCTCGTCCTTCTCTCAGATGAACATATTTCGGTTTTGAAAGAAATTAATCCATCACTGGTACAGGTTTCACTTTATTCAATGAAGGCAGAGGAACACGATTCAATTACCCGGGTCAAAGGTTCATTTGGGAAAACTAAAAGCAGCATTGAACGACTTGTGGCCTCTGATATTCCTTTGCAGATTAGTTGTCCCGTAATGAAGGTCAATTTCAGATCGTATAAAAATGTATTGACTTATGCAAAAGATTTGCGTACAAAGGCTTATACTGATTTTATCATGATGGCCCAAACAGATTATAATACGATTAATCTTGAACAAAGAATAAGTATAAAAGAGACGGAAGTACTATTGGAAGACATTCTGAACTTCGATTGGGATTATCTTAATACAACCTTGCAACAGGATCCAAAAAGCAAGGATATTGAAAAATTTAAGAATCTCCCGGTATGTGGCGTTGGCGTTGATAATATTTGTCTGGCAGTGAATGGTAACTTTTATCCATGTGCTGGATGGCAGGGATTGGTAGTCGGAAATGCCAACAAGCAAAGTTTAAGAGAGGTTTGGGGAAATTCTGAGCAATTAAAAGCGCTTCGAACAATAACCAATGCTTCATTCCCACAATGCATCGTTTGTGATGCACTGGATTATTGTGCTTTGTGTTTAGTCCGGAATTATAATGAAAATAAGGGAGACATGTTTAAAATACCACACCACTTTTGTGAAGTGGCTTCTTTAAACAAAAAAATGGTAATTGAAAAAGTTAATAAATCTTAAGCCAATAGTTCATGCTACCAAATTTCGACAAAATCGCATCAAAAATTTGTGATTGTCATGCGCATTTTGGAAGATTTAGAGATGACTACTATAGTCCTTCACAAGTAGTAAACTGGTATGCAGAACTTGGAATTGATAAAGTATGCATCATGCATTTAGGATCTTCATGGCCTCTGGAAACTGAAAATGAAAAACAAATCGTGGATTCGCTACCCGACGAAAGATATGTTTATAATCTTTGGGTAACACCTGAAATGTATGATTTGGATCCCGATTTAAAAAGGTATGATAACCTTAATTATAAAGTGATTAAAATTCACACCTATGACAGAAAAGATTGGCATGAAATGCCTCATAAAATTCGAGGAGTCATTGAAGTAGCCGTTAAGAAGAATATTCCGGTAATGTTCCATACAGGAGGCTGGATGGGATCAAATGCAATTCAATTTTACAAATTTTGCCGGGAATACCCCGAAGTGACCTTTATACTGGCACATGGAAGACCCATTTCACAAGCAATTACTGTATTGAAGGGTACTAAAAATACTTATGTTGACAGCTCTTTCCTCCCGATTGAAAGCATAAAACTACTAAGTAATGCAGGGTTATCCCACAAAATAATTTTTGGGACTGATTTTCCTGTAATGAAAACATTTTGGCCTGAAATCAATTTAATAACCTGGTATAAAAACCATGTTATTGAGCTTATTCAGGAATTTGGTGAAAATGAATTTATGTACTGGTCACATGAGAATTTCTATAAGCTGATCATTAGGAAGAATTAATCATTCTTTTAATAGCGCTTAAAATTGAGTGTGGGTAAAGAAATAATAGAAAATGTGTCGACTGCAGTAATCGTTTAATTGACAAGGTTTAATATAAATCAAATGATTTTTAACATATCGGCATTTACTCATCTTGGAACCATAAGAGAGTCTAACCAGGACTGTATTCTGGTCAATGGCCAACTGTTGAATAAAGGTGAAGTTCTTTTACCGGAACAGGATAGCTGTTTTTGTTTCGTTGCGGATGGAGTTGGAGGAAACAGATCCGGCGAATTTGCTTCAAACTTTGTTTTGGAAAAGTTGAAAGTACTTTCGGACGCGAATCCAGAAAATCTGGAGCAATTACTTGTTCATATAAATGAGCTTCTTTTATTTGAATCACAAGCAAATATAAAGATAAAAGGAACAGCAACTACTCTTACTGGTCTGGTTTGTAATTATGATGCTTTTAAAATCATACACGCAGGTGACTCGCAAATATGGTTGTTAAGAAATGACATGTTTTTTAAGATTACAAAAGATCATGTACTAACAGAAGATGAACCGAATAGCCCTATAACAAGTTACTTTGGTGGAGCAGGTGATTGCTTAATTTTCGACAATGATATTACAGTTAATGAAAGTATAATTGATGATGTCTTCCTTATTTGCTCGGATGGCCTTTTTAAATCCATCAATGTAAAATTCATTAAATCTATTCTAAACTCTGAGACGAATTGGAAAATAATTACACATAAGATTCTTGAAAACTGCCTGCAATCAGGAGCGCCTGATAATATTAGTTTAATCATCATTCAACGAATAAATTAAACAGCAATGGTTGAAAATAAAAACGACAAAACTGGGACCTACTTTGATTCGAACAAAGATAAGACCGAAACCTATGGTAATACTAATGATCTGAAAACGGAAACCTACAAATCGAAACAAGACGAGACAGTTGCGTATTCGAGCTTAAAACAAAATGTTTTAAGCTCAAAGGAGCATGGGTTAGGGGTTGGCGATAAACTTACATTGTGCCAAAAAGATTATGTGATCATCAGTATCATTTCTGAAGGAACAGGTGAAGCAGTTATTTATAAGGTTGAAGACCAGAGCAAAAAACCTTTTGTCTTGAAACTCTACTTTGAATTCAATAATGTAAAAGAAGAACCAAATCCTGAAACACTGAAACGAATAAAAGAGATTACTGACCCTGATATTCTCAAATTGCATGACTTCGGTGTAGGAACGGAAAAGTATAATGGGAGGTATTGTTTTGAAATTTCTGACTTTGCAGAAGGTGGAGATTTATTCACTGTCAGTGATTTCAATCAAAAATACACACCCAATTTTATTGAAACAAGGGTTATTCCTGAGATTTTTAACGGTATAAAAAAGTTGCATGATTTCAAAATATACCATTGTGATCTGAAACCGAGTAATATTTTTTTTAAAGACCATGATCAAACTGATCTGGTTATTGGTGATTATGGTTCAGCAAAAGCATACGACCTTGATTCTATGGGTGAGTTTGTTATATCGACTGTTGTAAAAGGGACTGACTTTTACAGGGCTCCCGAACAAGCAAACCGGATTATTTCCGAGAAGAATGATTATTACTCAATTGGCAAGATACTATTGCATTTGCTTTACCCCGAGGATGTTTGCCTTGAAAATAATCATTACTCTATAGACAAGAAAAAAGCTGATCAAATCACTTTACGACAGTTAGAAGGCGTTCAAATAATAAATGATTTCAATCCTTCTTATGGTAGATTAAACTCACTAATTGCTGGACTAACTCTCAATAATCCTAAACTTAGATGGGGAAAAATAGAAATTGAAAAATGGTCTAAGGGAGAAGATGTCGAGGTACAGTATACAAAAACTGAAATCATAACTGTACAAACGGTTAAACTTCCTTATGCAATAATTAAAACTGATTTGGATTTTATCAATGTGATGGATAATCAACCCACTTGGTGGGAAGATTTATTTGAAGATGTTGATACCTATCATGCTTTAAAAGGATGGTTGGGAAGTTACAAAGACATTGCAGCCCGAAAAATCTTTGATGAAATGATCCATTTTTATAAACCAAATGGTAAAGAATTTGTAAAAGAAGCAGCAATCAGGTTCTTTCAACCAGACAGGGATATTACCATTGATATGAATTCCTTTAACTTCTTTCATTCATCAGATATTACTAAGGATGTAGAAGCGTATATTTTAAAATTGGATGAAATTTGGAAATTTACAGATATTAAAAAAATCCGCCTATATTTATTTAAGTTAGAATTTTCTTTGAAGCAAATCGGATTGAATAATATTGATTCAAAAAAAGACAGTATTGTTTCTGTCATAAAAAAAATATCTCAACCATTTGGAATAATACCAGATAATTTTATTTCTCTAAAAACACAAATTCAGGATAAGTTCATACCGGGCGATGAAAAAACCTCTTATAAATTGCTTTTAGATCTTTTTTATCTGTTTTTACCGGCAAGAACTTATCAGGACACAAAGAATAGAAAATTTAACGAGATAAATGAAATCGCAGTGTCATTTTCAGCTGATGAATCCTTATTTCATGATAAATATTGTAGTGTAGAATTATCTGTTTATTTAAAGAACAAGCGCCTAAATAACATTCCTCATAATGATTATTCGGATTTTCTTTTTTGTGTATTTCAGGAATATATAAAAAGTAATATCACTGTAGAAAGTGTAGAGCTCAGTGAAAGAAAGGCTTTTGTTCAATATAACTTTAATAAATCATTAACAGAGTTTCTTACTTCTAAAGGAATAAACAAAGCGCTCATTGTTAAAGGCGATAATCGAAAAATTGAATTGGAAACAAAATTAATCCCATCTGCATCTGCAATATACAGTGATTTTATTTCTGAAATTTTAACTGTTCATTCAGTTAATGAAAAATCATTTGAAAAAAGTTCTTTAGAAGAAACAAAATCACAAATTACTAAGTTTACAAAGTTATATAAAAAAGAAAACAGCAATGAAGCGACTAATTTTAGTTCGGGCTTAATTGTTTACTCTATTCCGGTAATTATGGCAATAATTGGAGCTGTTCTTATTCTAAACACTCCTACAGGTATATTTGAGTTGCTTCATAGATACTTAAATATTGGCAAGGTTGATGCAAGTTGGCAGACTATTGTGTTAATTGCTTTTATTTATTTCTCAATAATTGTTTCATTGATTCCTTCTACTATTTTTTGGTTAATTAATATTGGCAACACTCATTATACCTCAGAATATCAAGAAGATGTATTTTTACAACCACTTACGCTCTCAGGCATAATTATCGCTTATTCATGTGTCACGGTGGTTGCAGGATTTATTTTATTGATAGTATTATTCATCATTGTAGGAATTGGCAGTTTATTTAGCGACTATAAGACTGATCCAACTGTTGAAATGATTTTTAACTTTATTCTTAAAGTATCAGCGTTTGTCGTATTGATTGGAGCGCTTTTCCCAATTGTCAAGTTTTCCCGTTTAATACGATTCAAATCCAACATTGTTACTCAATTCGTAATTAATAAAACAGCGATGTTTTCTGCAGTATTTATCGTTTGTATATTAACAGTTTATTCTTTAACAGATTTTAAATTCGGCTCCTTTCTTAAAAATAATATTGAAGTACAGAACTCTGAAGTCCCGGCGGTAGTCGGTAAGTTGTATATTGTAACCGCTGGAATAGCTTATATAAGGTCAGGCCCCTCAAAAAATTATAAAATCATTGGGCAAGTTAAAAAGAATGACTATTTGCATGTATTAAGCAAGAGCGAAAATGACTGGTTTAAGATTAAATATAATGAATTTGATGCATATATTCATTCATCTCTGATAAAAGAAATTAAGTAAATATGTCGGGACCTAAAGATTATTCGCCTCCGCCAAGTTATTCGATTAAAGTATTCGATGGTAAATTGAATAACATATTTCGTTTGCAAACAATTCTACAAAAGTTGTGCTCCGACATCGAAAGTATGCAAATATCCGATCCTTCTTTTAATATTGTGATTGATTGCAAAGCTGAATTGAGAAAAATCATTCCACAAATCAAGACAGTTCAAAAAAATCTTGTATTTCATTATACCGGTAAGTTTGGACAAGACACTCATAACAAGATTGATAGGGAAATAGATATAAAGTTATCCTCTTTAGGAAAATTGATTCGTGAATGTGAATTGATACAAACAGAATTTGAAGGAAAGAATAATGATTACGAATGCTTTATTGCATACAATACTTTTTATAAAAATACGCAAAGCGCCTTTGACAATCTAAAAGTTCAAATAATAAAGTATTTGAAGAACAATGTCGAAACATCATCCTCAGCCATTCGGGATGAAGGGATAGATGAAATTTCAAAAATTTCGATAAAAAAGGATAAACCAAATTTTTATTTTGGATTCAAAGCAAATTTCGCTGTTGAAAAACAAGTGCTTATGGAACTGGTACTTTCAAAAGAGTCTGATATTGATCGTATTCGTACTGAAATGTTTAAAAAGTTAACTATTAATAATAAATCAATCATTACTTATCGAAAACTGACTCCACCCACTGAAAAAATTCTTAATCACGAAATTAAAGATATCATAAAGAAAATTGAGAATATCCTTGAAAGCTGTGAAAATAAAATTATTGTCGATAAATATAGATTAAAATTTGATCAGTTAGTTACCAGTAAAAGTTGTCAGGATATTTACTTTTATAAAGAGCTTCACGATTACTTCCTTAAATCCGAAAAAGAACGAAAATCTAAAATTGAAATCGGTGTATTACTATCTGAACTTAATAACATTAAAGTACATCCGACACAAGACAAAGAAAAACAAATTCTTATAAATATCTGCCTGGAAAACTTGAGCAGCTCGTCATTTAGACCGGACATCACAGAGGACGTAAAGAGAAAAATTGAACAATTGAAAAATCTGAGCGATAAACGATTTGTAGAAGATGCGATAAAACTAAAGGAACATATTTTTCTTAAATCTCAGATTATTCAATGTTTACAAAATCAGGGCTATGAAGTAATGACTGATCTTGAGGTTATTGATTTTGAAAAGGAAAATGATTTTCTCATTAAAATTAACAAACAAACCAATTATTTGAATTTGAAATTCAGGAATGATAATTCGATTCATTACGTTTTTCAGATTCCTGAAAGCAAAGATGAATTATCAACTGATAAAAAGAACTTAAAACTCTATGAAATGAAAGTAACATGTTCTGAGTTTAAAACTGTTTTAAGTGATCTTGCTGCCATGGGACTTAATATAAATCTGCAAAGTGAAAAACCTATTGATCTTAACACCATTGTATCGATAACGAAAAATCAAAAAGAGAAAATGAAGTCGGTCGAAAAGTTGAAACAAGTAAAGCAAGAACTCAAAAAAAATTATTTAACTCATTAACGGATGGCAACTAATAAAATATTTCCCAGATGGCTTCAGGAACTTAAGAGATTTCAGGCATTGAAATCGGAATTTTTTCTTTACGGAAATGTTTACGACTGCTATTACTTTCCGGTAAACCATAAAGAAGTCTTGGAAGAACAATCGTTAACCTATGCAAAATTCAACAGTACCAAGGAATTGCTTGAACAGTATCTGAGATCGGATGGTTTTGAAGTTGTCAGTTACTTTGACATAATTGATGGCTTAATAATAACCTTAAACGATGGTTCTGAAAGCAAAGTCATCAGTGCAGAAGAGGTCGTTAAATTGATTTTTAAGGATGAAAAAAACTTCGATGTTAAGGATATTCAAGGGTATTTGAACGGGGCGAAAGCAAAATCTCCAAAGTTGGATGATGCCATTGGATTTTTCCGGGCTTTGGTTGGAAACACAACAAAGCTTTCGGCTGGGATAATAAATTTCGCCTCCCGGTTTACTTCAAATCCTAACGCACTTGAAGATGAAGCAAAACCAATATTCCTTAAGCTTTTAAAAGCAGCACAAGAATCCAAAGTATTCACAAACAAGGGAGAACAGCGTAATATACTTATATTTATTTGTGATAAACTTAATGATATTCCGGCCTGGATACTGCTGGAAAATCCATTAACCAAGGGAATTGAAATTCAAAAGCCAAACCGGGAGGAGAGAATTCGTTTTTTTGAACATAGGAATAAGCATTTCTTCACTTCAGATTTAGAACCAAATTTACCAGAAGTGGCGAAAGCTTTTCCTGATCTCACAGAGAATTTTACAAACAGAGAACTCGAAAACCTGATCTCAATTTCAAAACAGGAGAAGCTCCATATTAACAGGATGAAAGAAATTATTGACTTGTATAAATATGGTGTCAGAGAAAATCCTTGGGAAAAGATTGATCCTTCAAAGATTGAGAACGCAGAACAGGAATTGCGTAAAAGAGTTTTGGGACAAGAAAAGGCAATTAAAAAAGCAGTCGAAATAATTCGCAGGTCGAACCTGGGACTTGATTCTATTGATAAAAAAAGACCATCAAATAGACCAAAAGGAGTTTTGTTTTTTGCCGGTCCTACCGGAACAGGGAAAACCGAATTAGCAAAATCATTGGCTGAATTGATTTTTAGTGATGAAGAAGCAATGATTCGCTTCGATATGAGCGAATACAACGATAGTAATTCAGATGTAAAACTTATTGGCAGTCCACCTGGATATGTAGGTTATGAAGAGGGAGGTCAACTAACGGATGCCATTAGAAAAAAACCATTCAGTATTATTTTATTTGATGAAATTGAAAAAGCACATCCAAAAATTTTTGACAAATTTCTTCAAATATTAGATGATGGAAGATTGACAGATGGGAAAGGTGAAACTGTATATTTTTCACAATCTTTAATTGTATTTACAAGTAATCTCGGAATCTTTAAAGAAGATGCAAACGGAGAGAGGGTTTTGAATGTATCATATGGGGAAGCAGGGAAGAAAGGAGATAGCTATGAAGAAATGGAAGAAAAAATCATGAACGAAATTAAAAATTTCTTCGGGCGCAAATTAGGCAGACCTGAAATATTCAATCGATTCGGCAACAATTTTATAGTATTCGATTTTATCAGATCAGAGGCTGCGAAAAAGATTGTAGACATAAATTTATCTATTATCAGAGATAATTTAGGAAAGCTAAGAAATATTAATTTTGAATATGATGAATTATTTGTTTCGGAATTTCTTGACAAATGTGTGAAGATGAATCTTGAGAATGGCGGCAGGGGAATTGTTAATAAAATTGAAGAACATATAAAGAATGGATTGACAAATTTTATGTTCAAGACACAGAAAAAGAAAGATTTTACTGTTATACTTAAAGTAAAAGACAATCAAATTATATTCGAATGAATTGGCAACTAAATAAAATTCAGTATCCTGTATATAACTTGGGTGAAGGTAAGCGAATTGGAATCTGGGTACAGGGTTGTACCTTAAGGTGTAAGGGTTGTGTCAATAAAACTTTGTGGAGCAGGACTAAAGGGAAGAGTATCCCTGTGCTTGATCTTTTCAACTGGATTTTTTCAATACATCATGAGTTTAATGGAATTACAATTTCCGGAGGTGAACCATTTCAACAATATGAACAGCTTATTTCCTTTCTTCATTTTATTAAGATGAAAACCTCGCTAAGTGTAAACACCTTTACAGGATACTATTTAAATGAACTGAACGAATTATTCCCCGATAGACTTTTTGTCAAGTATATCGACTATTTGATTGACGGCAGGTATATTGAATCCCAACATGAAAACAAGAACATTAAAGGTTCTTCAAATCAGACCCTTTACAAATTCATTAATGGAATTCCTGTCAGGCAGGATGAAAAAAATATTACAAATAAATGGTCGATAAAAATTAGTAATGATAATCAAATTTATATGGCTGGAATTCCAAAAAAGGATGAGTTGCAACAGTTAAGCGAAAGACTTGTAACATTTGGTATTTTGAAACATTTCAAATAATAATAGCAAACATGTATAATTTCATTTGTGAAAATGAACATGACAATTTTTTCTCAGAAAAGACAATTCAACCTTTCTGTTGTAGCCAATGTTCTGTTGCTTTTGAAGAAGAAAGAGTTATTGAAGTTGAAACTACGGATGAACTGGAAGTCATTGGACTTACTTTGATTTATCAGGCAGATCAAAAGCACATCGATATTCCACTTTGTGATAAAATCATTTTAGGGAGAGAATATTTTGGAGAAGAAGTCTTTTCTAATATTCAGTACAACGGAAAATTTGTGGTAAGCCGAAAACATTGTTCCATTGAATTCAATGCTGGAAATTTTTATTTGCAAGATGAGAATTCTCTTAATGGTACATTCGTTGGGATTAATAAAATCAATTGCAAAGATTCACCAGTAATAATTGAGGATAACGGATTAGTATTTATAGGCAGGGAGCCGTTTCTCGTTAAGTTTAACCGGAAAAAACTTGAAAAAGATAAATCATCCAGAGATTGTATTAATGAACCTGATAAAAATATTGAAACAAAGATACTGTTTCGATGCAATGAATCGGGATGTGGTTATGAATCCATCTCGTTTGTTCCTATATGCCCAAAGTGTAATACCTATAACAGTTTAATCAGAATCTGAATTTAGACAAATATGAGGATGAAATCAATACTAAACATAGCCATGATTGTCACAGCTGTGCCTTCTGTGCTAAAAATAGCCATAGAAAATAAAATCAGTCCCGAAAATGCATTTTCATTATTATTGATAACTGTTTTTTTTATAGCCGGCGGTAAACCAGTTATTAAATTAGCTGCTGCAATAGGAGGATTAGCGCTTTTTGCAAAAGAAGTCACAGGGAATGATCCTGCGGCTGAAACTGCAATGTTTAGCAGTTTAGCAATATTATCAATCATGCTAATCGGCTATTATGTGATGTTCAGAGGAATATTTGGCGGAAAAAGAAAACAGTCTGAGGAATAAAGATAAACGATTGGGATTCAGATGTTAATTACATCACAAAATTACATCACAAAAAATAGGTCAAAATATAAAATGAAACAAAATCATGAAGCAAGAAGAAATCATTGAACAACGTAGAAAAGAATTCTTGAAACGTGAAGAAAAGAAAGAACAAGAACTTATAAAGAATCAAAACGAGCTACATTCAGCTAAGAAAATAGATGAATTGTGGGATAGGTTATTGGAAGCCAATAAGAAACTCGATCCTATTATCAGATTGTCGACAAGAGTTGGATATGAAAACAACGATAGTAATTGGGAAGTACAAACAATAGGGCCGCTTTTTCGATATAAGACGGGTGTTATGGCTTCATCTTATATTTACAGGACAAATGCTGCAATTTTTTTCAACGGACATTATATGTCCTATGAGGATGGGTGTATTCAGGTTCGTCGAAACTCTGGCATCTTTGAGTCTGATAATAATAACATTACATTTACATACCCGTACAAAGCAGAATATAATAATCGAAAATGGCCTTTAAGAATTGTTTATGATATTGAAAAGGGAACGTTTGTTTTTAAAATAAGTGAAAATATTGAAGATAATGGTAACTTTTATGAAATGAATTTAGAGGATGTTGATGTTTTGTTAAACAATATTATTTCCGGTGCAGTGATATGGAATGGTTTGAAAAAACCTAAAGGTGGATGTTTTATTGCAACAGCGGTTTATGGTACTCCTTATTCTAACGAAGTACTCGTTTTAAAGGAATTTAGAGACAACTGGTTGCTGAATTATTCTTTAGGAAGAGTCTTTGTCAGATTTTATTATAAAGTTTCCCCACCTATAGCTAATCAGATTGCTAAACGACAGTATCTGAAAGAGATCACAAAGACGATTTTAATAATTCCATTGATAACATTAGCCAATTATTTAAAAAGAAAGGAAAACTAATTATATCAACAATTAAATCAGGAGATCGTTGCGCCGATTGCTCTCATTGCAAAGTATGGACAAGCGACCATAAAAAAGCAAGTTGTACACTTTA
>Ga0247840_10005817_pt1 | contig 18236 bp, 27 predicted proteins | sample LaCruzMarch2015__FD_192404 | JGI IMG/M metagenome (GOLD analysis project Ga0247840, IMG submission 192404) | Freshwater microbial communities from meromictic Lake La Cruz, Castile-La Mancha, Spain - LaCruzMarch2015_17m | ecosystem: Environmental > Aquatic > Freshwater > Lake | place: Spain... | reverse complement strand
CAATAATAAATTCTGAAATCAAAATTGAAAATTGTGTTGTAGACATCAATTCTAATTCTATCGAAATAGCTGAAATTAAAAATATTAATAAAATAGATGATGTCTTACATAGGATTCCAGATAAAAAATACTGTAACGTCACACGGCCAGACATCTACCTGACATACGAAACAAAAAAACAAAGTTTGAAAATAGCATTATCAATAGAATATGGTGGTACACATAGACCAAGCATTTCAGTCAAAAAAAGAAATGTAATATGGGACGGAGAAACTGATATGCAGTTTTTCATAACCGAATACAACGATCCTAACTTGCTTTTACAATCTGTTTCTGTTAAAATAAATGATCTTGTAGGAAAATCCAAGATAATAAAAAACATTGAATGCAAAAAATTCAGCGTGTTTACTAGACGATTGTTTAAGAATTATATTATTGAATATAAATGAAAATTATAGAATTTGATGTTGTATTTTTAAGCTACGACGAACCTAATGCAGACCTGCACTTTGCAGATCTCTGTGCCAAAGTTCCTTGGGCAAAACGCATACACGGAGTCAAAGGATCAGACCACGCACACAAGGCAGCAGCAGAAGCCAGCGAAACAGATTGGTTTATCACTGTCGATGCAGATAATATTGTAGATCCTAGATTTTTTAATATCGACCTTGACATGGACGATCCTAAGATACAGGTATACGGATGGTGCGGTCGAAATGTTATTAATGGCCTTCGTTACGGTAATGGCGGATTAAAAATCTGGCGTAAAGATTTTGTGATAAACATGCGAACGCATGAAAATTCCAACAGTGATCGCGGACAGGTGGATTTTTGTTGGGAAGATGGATATAGAAATTTTCCGTTAACATTTAGTGAAAGTATTATCACAGGTAGTCCCTTCCAGGCATGGCGGGCAGGATTCCGTGAAGGTGTAAAAATGACATTGTTAGACGGAGTAAAAATTCCTCCTATGGAAATCTCACAGCGTGTATGGTGGCATAATATCCATAGACTGCGGATGTGGTCAACAGTTGGTGCCCATGAACAAAACGGTGTTTACGCTGTTTACGGTGCTAGATTGGGAACATGGATGGCCAACTGTACTCAATGGAATTATGTAGATGTAAGAGATTTTGAAATACTTAGAGAAATATATTTTCAATACGGTAAGCCATACGAAGATGTAAACGGTGACGGCCTCATAGATGAGATTAAAAACTTAGGCGAAAAAATAAAAATCGGGCTAGGATTAGATTGGCCGTTCCTTGACGCACAGCAAAGTAAATTTACTTTAGATCTGTATAATGAAACAATGAACTTAAACGATACTTATTTTAAGATGCCGGTACCTACGAATGTATGATATTTTTTATGTTTCAGCAAGCAACGGTAATGACAAGGACTGGAAAACAATAAAGTCTAGGTATCCTCTTGCTCAACGTCTCACAAACATAAAATCATACAAAGAAATACAATCTAAATCTTTAACAAAAATGTTCTGGGTCATCTGGGACGATGTAAATCTAACATTATTTAATTTGCTAGATTACAAAGCCACTAAATGGGATGACATGTATGTTCATGTTTTTAAAAACGGTGAACACTATGACGGAGTGTGCTTATTTCCTAAATCATTAACTATTTCTCAAAGAGAATTTTATAATAGATTTTTTACAGACAAAAAAGAAATAGACATTGTTGCTAGTAAACCGAAACAATATAACAAATATCATCCTTCTACATTTAAAGAATATCAAGAAATTACAGACGATATGTTTTGGGTAGTTTGGCCAGAGGTTACGATTATAAATGATTCTATTTTTGAATTGTATTTTAGTCATCATAACAGTTACGATCGCAGAGAAAATCATGTATTCAAAAATGTGTGTAATGATACAGCTTCGTATTTCAGTGGCGTGATTCTTTGTAGTAAGTATAAACCATTATCAAATCGTGAGTTTGATAAACAATATGCTATTGACAAAAAAGAACATGATGTGGTTGCTAGCAAATATCAATATCCTCTCTATAAAATTAAATCTTATGACGAGTATCTAAATATTGTTAACACTGAAAAACAACAGATGTTTTGGTTTCAGTGGCCAAATACAGAAATTATTGATAACACAATTGTTGATTTATATTTCGATCCAAATGATGGATCTTTAGATTATGATCGTACAGAAAATCATGTATTTAAAAATATGTGCAATGACACAGAATCTTACCTAAGTGGTGTTGTATTATTTTCTAAATCGAAAATTATATCCAAAAAAGAATTTGATAGAAAATACTTGATTGATAAAAAAGAACATAGCAAAGTTGTGAGTAGATATAGATATAACAGCTACATTCTTTCATCATATGATAATTACCTAGACGTTTTAAAGAATGAAACACAGTCGATGTTTTGGGGTATATGGCCTGAGATAGATATCATAGATGAATCTGTATTTGATCTATATTTTGATCCTAATGATGGCAAGTATGATCATGACAGAAAAGAAAATCACACATTTAAAAATATGTGCAATGACACAGAATCTTACCTAAGTGGTGTTGTATTATTTTCTAAATCGAAAATTATATCCAAAAAAGAATTTGATAGAAAATACTTGATTGATAAAAAAGAACATAGCAAAGTTGTGAGTAGATATAGATATAACAGCTACATTCTTTCATCATATGATAATTACCTAGACGTTTTAAAGAATGAAACACAGTCGATGTTTTGGGGTATATGGCCTGAGATAGATATCATAGATGAATCTGTATTTGATCTATATTTTGATCCTAATGATGGCAAGTATGATCATGACAGAAAAGAAAATCACACATTTAAGCATCTGTTCAACGGCGAAGAAATATATACCAACGGGCTAGTATTATTATCTAAATATAAAATTATAGGACAACGAGAATTTCAACATCGATTTTTAATTGAAAAAAAAGAACACCTTCGGCTAGGATCTAAACATCATGTGTACGATGTTGTTTTTATATCTTACAATGAGCCTAATGCTGATGAAAACTATAACAAATTATTAGATGTCTGCCCAAGGGCAAAACGTGTGCATGGCATAAAAGGTATTCACCAAGCCCATATTACCGCAGCAAAATTATGTGATACAGATATGATGTGGATAATTGACGGTGATGCCGTTATTGAAAAGGATTTCAATTTTAATCTAGTCATGTCAAGTTATGACATAGACTGCGTTCATGTTTGGCGAAGCCTTAACCCTATTAATAATTTAGAATATGGTAACGGCGGAGTCAAATTATTACCAAGGCAACTAACACTAGATATGAATACCAATACATCAGATATGACAACTGGCATATCTAAAAAATTCAAAGCTATGGATGCGGTATCCAATATTAATGCATTTAACACTGACGCATTTGCTACATGGAGATCAGCGTTTAGAGAATGTTGTAAACTAGCCAGTCGAGTAATTGAACGACAATTCGAAGAAGAAACTAAACTACGTTTAGATACATGGTGCAATATTGGAATAGATAAGCAGTATGGAGAATATGCAATAAATGGTGCTAGGGCTGGAAGAGACTACGGATCAGAAAATAAAAATAATCTAGAAGCACTAAAAATGATAAATGACTTTACTTGGTTAGAGGAGCAGTTCAATGAACGATGTAGAAAAGATTAAAACATTTATACCGATAATGAATGAAATTAGTCCTACATTCTGTATGGCCAAATGGCATCATACTACTATCTATCTACAAACAGGTGAAACACACAGTTGTTATCATCCTGCCCCTCATAAAATACCCTTACAAGAAATTCAGATTGATCCCAGTGCATTACATAATACCACAGAAAAAAAACTTGAGCGTCTCGAAATGCTGAATGGCGGTAAGCCCAAGGGCTGCGATTATTGCTGGAATATAGAAAAGCTAGGAGACGATTACATATCAGATAGAAAAGAAAGAAATGCCACAATCTATACAGATCAGCGTTTTGCACAGATAAAAAACGGTGACTGGGATCAGATGATTAATCCGCAGTATATAGAAATATCATTTGGTAACGAATGCAATTTTAAATGCGGATATTGTCATCCCAAACACAGCAGCAGTTATTACAAAGAGATCAAAGATCATGGCCCGTACACTATGGTGAAAAATCATCGTAATGATATTGATTGGTTTAAAATTCATGAGGAAGAAACTAATCCTTATGTAGAAGCATGGTGGCGTTGGTGGCCCGAAGTTCGTAAGACCTTGACGATTCTACGCATCACCGGCGGCGAACCTCTACTGCAACAAAGCACATGGCGTCTTTTAGATGATCTAGAAATAAACCCATTACCCAATTTAGAACTCAACATCAACAGTAATTTTGGAGTTAAACCTATTCTAATAGAACGTTTAGTAGAGAAAGCAAATAATTTAGTAATAGGAAAAAAGATTAAAAAATTTAAAATTTTTACCAGTATGGATACTTGGGACTCACCTGCCGAGTATATTCGAACAGGTTTAGATTTAGAATTATGGGAAAAGAATTTTGACACCTATATGCAAAATACATCATTGCCCATTACTTTTATGATTACATTTAATATATTAACGGTTCCTAACTTTCAATCGCTTTTAGAAAAAATGTTGCAATGGCGAAATCGATATAACCTAACTAATTCAGATGAACAGAGAATTAAATTTGACACTCCCTATCTAAAATAACCGTTACAGTATGATATGAATATATTACCTAAGGATGAATTTATGCCTTATATGTACAGGCATTTAGAATTTATAAAATCACATACCGACGATAACGATATACAATGTTTTTCTAATCTTGAATATGAAAAGTTTAGGCGTGTGGTTGATTATATGGAAACTACAGTATATACAGACGATAAACTAAAAGAAGGCCGCAAAGATTTTTATAATTGGTTTACAGAATATGACCGCAGACGCGGCACAGATTTTTCAGCAACTTTTCCTGAGATGATAGAATTTTACAATAGATGCAAAGATGAGTAAAAAAATAAATCTAGCCTACGAATGGATTGGTCCTAATGGACCATTGACTAATAATAGGATACCCACTGTTGTTGATCTTATGACTGCATCGGTTGATTATCATTTCCCTCAACTGAAAGGCGACCTATTTCAAAAACCACACTTTCATTCTAGAATAGTAGCCTCTAGGATAGTGTCTACTTACAAACTTCCTCAAGAAATATTCCTATATGAACTAAATTGGAATGATTTTCATTATAGAGACAAGTTTCATAATTTTCACAGTGCAGACGGATTGTTTGATGACAATCAAATTGATTCCAAAGTTTTAAACAGAGTGAAAAATAAGACAGCTTACTTTTTAGTGACACTGTTCTATGAAGGATATCTGGATGATGAATTTTTGAACCATCTATCAGATTATTTTATATCTAAAGGATTACCACTAACACAGGTAATTTACCTGACCAATTGCTACAACGGCAAGGAAGTATACGAAGATTATTGTAAACGTAATCACAAGTTGCCAGAGATGCGAATGGAATATTTTCCTGTATTTAGAATAGACAAATGTAACATAGGTCAAGCAATACGTGAATCTATAATTACAAAATATCAACCGGGTCCTCGAAAGAAAACTTTCCTATGTTTCAATAGACGATATAATAATCATAGATTAATGTTATATTTGGCAATGGTACAGCGTGGATTGATTGATCAGTGTTATTACAGTATGGATAAAACACAGCCAGAAGCCAATAGGTCTTTCGTTGAAAATTGCAAATACCTAATAAGTAGATTCTCTGATATGGGATTAGACAGCACTGATGTATTAGCAGCCGATAAATTACTGCCTTTGGTGTTGGACAATCCAAATTTTAGTAGATATCCTATGGAACACAGTGTTGATCCAGTGAAACACTTATATGACAATTCGCTGGTCAATATCGTTACTGAGACGTATTTCTTTAACAACATTATTCACATTACAGAAAAGACCTATAAGCCTATTGCATTTATGCAGCCTTTTATACTGCTAGGTGCTGCTGGTAGTTTACAGCATATCAAAGATATGGGCTTTAAAACTTTTGGCGAATTTTGGGATGAAAGCTATGATCTAGAAAAAGACGATAAACAACGCTTCAAGATGATTATGGGTATTATAGAAGAAATATCAACGTGGTCGGATGAAGTAAGGATACAGTTTACCTATGCAGTGAAAGATATAGTCGACTATAATGTAGCCCATTTAAATACAATGCAGGACACGGAAATAGATAACTTGGTAGAAAAATATGGAACATAAAAAAATACTAGTATGCGGCGCAGGCGGCTTTATAGGCTATCATTTAGTTAAAGAATTAAAGAAACAAGGACACTATATTGTGGCCGCTGATATAAAACAGCCCTTGTATGCTGAGACTGATGCTGATGAATTTTATCTTTACGATTTACGAAATCCGCAATTGGTAGATCAATTAGTCACTGCTGACCTTGATGAAATTTATCAACTGGCAGCAGATATGGGCGGCACAGGATATATTGGCACTGGAGAACACGATGCAGATATTATGCATAATTCTGCACTGATCAATCTCAATGTATTGTACGAAGCAACTAAAAAACAAATTCCAAAAATTCTTTATACCAGCAGCGCCTGTGTTTACCCAGAGCGTAACCAAGAAGATCCTGATAATCCTAACTGCGAAGAATCTACTGCATATCCTGCACAACCAGATACTGAGTATGGTTGGGAAAAACTATTCAGCGAAAGACTCTATTTTGCACACAGGAAAAACTACGGCATTGACGCAAAGGTAGTTCGACTACACAATGTCTTTGGCCCACAGGGATCCTGGAATGACGGAAAAGAAAAAGCACCAGCAGCACTTTGCCGTAAAGTTGCAAGCTGTCCCGAAGCAGGTACAGTTGAAATTTGGGGACCTGGTACACAGACTCGCAGTTTCTTGTACATTGAAGAATGTCTAAAAGGTCTGCAAATGATTATGGCCAGCGATATCACGCAGCCTGTTAATCTTGGCAGTGAGCGTATGATCAGCATAAATGATCTTGCTCTATTGATTGCCAACATTGCCGAAAAAGAATTATCAATTCGTAATGTTGACGGCCCTGTAGGTGTAATGGGCAGAACAAGTCATAACGCTCTTATTGAAGAATTACTAGGATGGCGTCCCGATGAGAACTTGGAATACGGATTAGAGCATACCTATAAATGGATCAAAGGACAAGTAGATGATTTACAGTAAAACAGGACGACTGTATGATCTAAAAGTACAGCTGGATAAATTTGCACCATTGACTAGTTGGAAATCTGAGTCAGATACTATCTATTATTTTCATGCCTATTATGACCTTCATCAAGGAATCAAAATTTTAGATTCTTTAGATGTAGCTCAATGGGACCATCTGCGCACAGATTCTACTGCAAAGTTTCTTTATGAAAACTGTAATGAAACTTTTACACATACACTAGCATATGATATTAAAAACATAATAGATCAAAAGCATATTCCTGCTGAAAAAATCTATCTAATAGTAATGGACGAAGTGCATAGACGATTCCTCAATGATAGATTTAGAGAATTAGCAATAGAGGGAGTGACTGTGGGTGTTTACAATGACCTATTGGGAAAGACCCATGTTCCTACAGGAAACTTTGTCACTGAAAAAAAATTTAGTGCATTAAGTAGAAACTATCGTGCATGGAGATTGCAAGTATATGCAGAGCTTGCTAAACGCGATATATTAAAAGATTTCAAATATTCGTTCTACAATATTTTCCCCTACGGAGAAGTAAAACATTTTAGTCAAGAAACTATGCTGGCTGATCTAGCCAACAACAGTTTTGAAGTCAACGATACAGTAACAGCATGGATATCTAAGATTCCCTATACACTAGAAGACCCAGAAGATAATGTAATGAACAAATGGAATGACGCTACTTATAACTGTGTGCTGTCTGCAGATTTTCATTTATTAATTGAAACACACTACGATCTATTCTACTATGTTCCTAGTCCAGATAAAGTTTATAAGCGCAGTCTAGCACCTAGTAGTATTACGGAAAAAACCAACAAGCCTATTGCCTGTTGCAGACCATTTATTGCGTTTTCTACACCGTATTTTCTAGAAGATGTGCGCCAACTAGGTTTTGAAACATTTAGCCCTTATATCAATGAAAGCTACGATCTAGAAATAGACAACCACAAACGATTAAATATGATTGTTGACGAAATAGAACGAATTACAAATCTATCTGCAGATGAATATACTAATCTAGTAGAAAATTGTCATTCTATAGCAGTTAGAAATCAACAAAAGTTGTTGTCTAAAAAAGACAATTTGCAGTACAACGAAAAGTTTAATTTTCTAAGAGATTATTTTGAGCCACAGTCAAATATACAAATTCTTTAATGAATTGAATCAGCACTATGATCCTGCCGAATTAGCAGTGAGTCATGCCAATCGGTCTCCAGTTCCTTATACGATTATAGACAATTTTCTACCCGATGAATTGTTTAATACCTTAAGTTTTGAAGTTGATTTCTTACAGGAAAACGATTGGACAGTGTTTAGCAATGGCACAAGTTATAGAAAAGAGTGCAGAAATTTTACCAGCACTCCTAGAATACAGTCAATGGCCTACAGCTTTCAGGGAGGACAATTTCTCAAATGGATCGAACAGCTTACTGGAATTGAAAAGCTAGTAGCTGATCCTCACTATCGCGGAGGCGGTATAACTCGTGTATCCCGTGGAGATAGTCTAGGCCTACATAACGACTTTAATTGGAATGAACAGCTAAGGCTTACTCGTCGTGCCAATTTGATACTGTATATGAATTCTGAATGGGATGCTAGTTGGGGAGGTGAACTAGAGTTTTGGGACTTTGATCGAACTGAATGCCTAGTGAAAATTGCCCCAAAGCCCAACAGACTAGCCATCTGGAATTACGATGAACGACTAATTCACGGCCACCCCCATCCGCTAGCCTGCCCCGATCACATCGCTAGACAAAACTTTATCCAGTTTTATTATGGTAGCAATGCTACGCATGAAACACCACCTCACCGCAGTCAATTTGTATAATGGCAAACTTTCACCTTAACAGTCAACCTTACATTGAACAACTGTCTTACAATCAAGCTACTGACATGATTTTAGAAATAGGCAGTGATCAAAATGAAGGATCTACCGAATTTTTTAACGGCTTATCAGTTAACTGGGAAATACCCTTTTATACCGTGGATGTTATCATTGAGCCGCAGCATAGATTTACCCACCTAGATCATATTATATGGCAAGTTGAAACAGGTAGTGTGTGGACTAAGAAAGTGTTGCCTACTTTAAACAAACAGATCAAAGTTCTTTATCTTGATAATTATGATTGGGCTAATCCTGGCCCAAATGCAGACACTATTAGGACAAGTTATGCATTTAGAAATGTCGATTGGTCTAATATGGGTAGTCAAGTAGAACATCTAGCCCAGATGATAAACTGTGTGCCTTATATGGCTGACCAATCACTGGTGATCTGCGATGACACTCCGTTAGTTGCTGGATCTGAAACATACACCGGTAAGTGTGGTGCTGTAGTTCCTTATTTGTTGTGCAACGGTTATAAAATAGTTTATACAGGAAATAATGGAGTTATCCTAGCAAGGGGTCTCTAATGCTCTGTTATTTTGACAGTGACACTGAAGTTAATTTGTCGCACCTTACAGACATCAAACAGGTGCGGTCGCTGACTGAGTTAAAAAAAAGGTTGCGTGAATCTAATTTTGAATTTACACAATCAACGGAATATACACAGCCGGGATTATACATTGCGGAAGTTAGTAAAATTCCGAGTCTTTGGTGTGCAAAAACCAAACCTGAAAGTTTTAACTTACTGCTTAACATACCAGGCAAGGTAATTAAGGCTGCTAAACTTAAAAAACTTCGTATAGTAATATTGTCAGTAGTTGAAGGAGATAATTTTGCTTCAAAAGACTTTAACGGATTTGAGCACCTACACAATACTGTTCGTCTGTTAGGACTGCCTAAACACTCTGTAGTTATTGTTTCTGGAAATTTAAATGCCAGTCAACAATATACAGAATGGTGCAAGCAACAATCTAAAGAAGAATACATTGAATTTCAAGAAGGCGTAGAATGGGATGGTAAAACTTCTAATAACAGCATACACCCGGCCCATCCTGTAGTCATAAAAGATTACGGATTACCTGTTAACAGCCTAAATCGTGCTCATAGAAATCATAGGACAGAACATTTATATTTTCTAGCTGAAAACAAATTGCAAGGATTGGTAAGTGGCGGTGCTTGGTTTGATACGCACGAAATAGAATATCCTATATATCAAACAGTAGAATATAATCATTACCATACAGTATTAAAGACCAACTATCCTAGGACTGTGGATGTACAAGACCTAGTTAATCAAGTTCCAAACTTAATTAATAATCTTGAAATATATGAAAACAGTCAACTAACAGTGGTAACCGAAAGTCATTTCAATCAAACTGGCGGATTGTTTATTACAGAAAAAACTTTTAGGCCTTTGCTAGTAGGTCATCCTTTTATGATTCTAGGTCAAAAAGGCACTTTAGAAAAACTACGGAGTTGGGGATTTCAAACTGACTTTGACGGTATAGACCAAAGCTATGATCTTGTTGAGGATGATCGGGAACGATTTTTACAGTTTCATCAATCTCTAAGAAATTGGTGTGTGCAAGATCCTGAAATAAGAAGAACTGCCATCTATAAATGGAATAACATTATCCAACACAACTTTCAAAATTATAAAAAACTAAATTTTAAAAAGATGATGTTTGATAATGTTATTAGATCTACGGAACTGTATTTCAAAGAAGATTTTTAGAGCTTTCCTGGATATCGTTTTTCAGTCGTTCAATATCCATTTGAAAGTCTATCTTTTTAATGTCTTTGCGATATTCCTGGAAAATACCAAGAAGCTTTTCGGCTATCTCATCCGGAGCAGCGTCAGAGAGCTGTTCCTGAACATTAATTTCCCATATCCGACCATCTGTGAAATCTAATCTCACCGAATCTAGATAGGCCACAGGCATGGTGTTCATGTAAAGATCTTCAAAAATCTCCGGCCATTCTTTTACAAGGTGGCGCGGAGGTTTGAATAAAGGATTAGGCATCAACAGTGTCTTCTACTTTTTTGGTCTTTTTAATCACCGGATCTAAATTATCGGCTTCTTTGCGTAATCTAGCTGCTTCTTTGTACATGGCATCTGCTTGACTACGATATGATTTGGCAAGGTCGCGATCAGACAGTGCGGCGTTTGTGTCGGCCTGTGCTCTAATAGGAGCGGGAATATCTGAATCCACTGCCGGCGTCATGTCGTTGACTGTGGCTATGTCTTTGATCACTGGCTTAACTGATGGTGCTCCTGCTACAAATTGGCATAGATCGTCGATAGTGCAGTTTTTCTGTTCGGCGATTAATGTGTTGAGGTTGGCTAACAGCACAGTGTCGTTGGTAGTAGGAGTCATCATTACGGAATCCGTAGGTACTTTTATCAATCTACCATCAGCTTGCATGGCCCTCAGCATGGGTCTACCATCTGGAAATAGCCGGATGTGCATGATTTCACCAAATTCAAATGCGTCTTGTGCCTGATCAGTTTCTACCAATGTCATAATTGCGTCATGATATTGGTCCGGTAGTTGTGCTACAGGTAATACTAGAGCCATATTTGACTCCCCTGGCAAAGTTCTAAACACCACTAATATCTTGGCTCCTGTGTTTTGAATTCTACCTATGTGTTTTAGGCTTCGCATTTAGGCTTCCTTTTTAGATATAGATTCTAGAAAACTATTTAATTTATTAAAAGTTTTACCTACGGCTTCTAGCTCGGCGGCTTTGAACGCACCTCTTGAAGTAGCAACTTCTATGATATTTTTTACTGCTAGTAGGTCGCTGATATTTAAATCAGGTGCAGACTGCGGCGCAGGTGCTGCTTGTTCGGCAACAGATTCTGTGCCAGATGGTTCGTTGATTTCTTCTGTCATTGTGTTCTCCTTAGGTGTGGACATGCAAGCATGAAATAAGTTAGTTCTTGATGATCTTCAAATCCTATTACACATGAAGATCTAAGATTCCCGCTGCGATCTACAGCAGGTTTTGTACAGATATAATATCTGCCTTTGAGCTTTGTTCGAACCCAATCTTCCACGCCATTAAACAACTCAGTTTCAGTAACAGTGAACATAGAAAAATGCGGAGCAATTGTACGCAAATTTCTCTGTTGTAAAACATCCATAGGATTAAGGTCAAACATAGTGAAAATATTTATACAGTAGGATTATTCGGGGGTGGATTCTTGGCTAAGTCTTTTGTTCATGGCTCTGTTATGTCCTAGCTTTCGAATATCACCACTAAGCAGATACAGTTCAAATGCGGCTTTTTCTTTCATGACAATGATATATTTTTTGTTTACAAAAAATGGTGAATCGATGTAATTGTCTAACCAAAGCAACACCTGTGGAGTAAATGCAAATTCTTTTGGAAATTCTATTTTATATGTTTTAATTTTAGCATATTCTTCAACGAATTCCAAGGCCTTTTCGGTCAATCTCAAACCACCTTGATCTTTGTTTCTAAAACTCCACCACCAAACAGCTTTGTAGTCTTTGATATTTTTTTCGTTAACGGATAATTCTGCTGCCTGCAAGAATACCCGGGTATAGGCATCCTTGGAATCCACGTTAGGCTACCTCTTCACCAGCAGTGAGTTTGACCACAGCAAAGTCTGTGGTTTTAAAAAGTTTGTTTAATTTTTTTGCCAAATTATGTGCATGTCCAGGATTCGAAAATGAAACTTTTTTATATTTTGGTCCAGGATAGCTGGCTATTAGACTACCGCTTTTGAGATTGAAAGGTTGACCGTTGTAGAACACAGCCCAGATAGCTTCTGAGTCAAGAATTTGCTCAACTTTGAAAGTTTCCTTGTAAGCATACTCTAAAAGAATTTTTGGCTTGGGTCTAGACATTTTATACGTGTTTCCTAATTAACCACGTATATATTTATGTCTTTTTTTAGAACTGCCCGCCGTCGAATTTCACGTCTATTTGGGTAGTAGATTCTTTGATTGCAGTTAACATTTGATGTATTTCGCTGACAGTGCTTCCCAGTTTAGCTGTTAACAGTGCTAATTCTGCAGTGAGATCTCGAGCTTCTTGTATGCTAATGCGTATTTCTTTTTGTTGGCTACGTTCAGCAACACTGATTCGTTGAATGAGTTTTTGTACTGTAGGCAGTATTCCTGGTAAATTACTTTGTGACATTAGTCAATACCTGTTTCATCTCTAATTCTGTTTTAAACGGACCTTTGTATGAATATCGTTCTAGTGTGATCTTTTTAGGACAAAAACTCTTGACCCATCCTTTCTCAAATTTGATACAGTAGTAGCCTGCACAATATAAACTTTTTGAATCGCTGCTTTTTGTGAATAGCGGTAATTTTTTCCGTATATCAAACATGGCGTTGTGAGGCTCAGTGCTGGTAGCATACCCATGAACTTCATTAGGCAGAGCCGTGTCTGCCTCTTTGACAATCTTTACAGTGAAAAACTTTTTACCAAACTGTTTGGTTAAACTATCTTTAGTCTCATAGATTTTTATACCGGTCTCGTTGCTCATAACAAATCTATTGTCACCGTCCTTTCTCAGAGTAGCAATCTTCTCGCCATTAGATTCTACGATCCAAAATTTATTTGCTATGATAGGTTTAGCGTGTATGTCTGTCATCTCTATCTCCTGTAGTGTGATCATGCTGTCACAATTTCTAAGTTCGTGTATCTTGCGTTAAGTGGTTCGGCATAACTCTGTGCCTGATCAGCAATTTTTTTCAAATCCCATAGGTTGCAGAACTTGATTAATCTTATACCAACTTGACTCACATTCTTTTGTTCAGCAGTAGCAGTGGAAATGGTATTTGTAATTATTTCTTTGATGTCATCGGGCTGATATGTTAGATCGATAAGTCGACGATTGCGTTCATAATCTTCTAACACACGGTGTTCTTGACCATTGTGGTCAGACCATCTCTGCAGCATGAGATTATTCCACGCATATCCTTTGCTGTTACGATCTTCGAACGCTTCAGTAAGACCCACTTTTTTGCTTGTGCCTTTAGTACGTACACCCGGATACGCTGAGAACACATTATCACTGGTATCACCACGCATGCATTTTTCGAATAACAGCCATTCTGGATTAGGCGCTGGCTTGGGCTCTTGTGTTTTCTTATCAATGATTGCTTTGCCTTTGTCATCAAATATTCCTTTGTCAGTGATAACATGTTCCATTACACCATTGTACTGTGTGACATTGGGTGCAATTAATTGTACAAAGTCTGTGTCAGTTGAGATAATGATATGATTGTCATTGGGATGACTTTGAATCCAACCAGCGATAAGATCATCTGCTTCAAGCCGCGGATTTTGCAGTACCGTGCAGTTAGTTTTGTCTGTGATAAATTCTTTAAATGTATCAAATGCTTCCCAGAAGATCTTTTCTTCATCTTGTTCTTTTTCTGTGTGTGCAGCACGAGCGGCAGCACGTTGCGCCTTGTAAGGTGTATAGAAGTCCTTGCGCCAGCTGCGACCTTCTAAACAGAATATAACATGACTACCTTCGAACTGTTGCCAAGCCTTGCGAATACTGTTTAGTGTAATATGGAACGCCATGCCTAGTTTGATATCAGCGTCACCATTGATTACGTGACGAGCACGAAAGAATGTGTTTGCTGTATCAACTAAGATGTAATTCATAGATTATCTTTCTTTACTGTTTTGATATCAATTAGGCCTGTGTTTACAGGACCGCCAAAATCACCATCAACTACTACATTGGCACACAGTTCACGGAACCAACGATCTACGATTTCTTCGTCTTTGTCACCATCCTCACCGTATCCCTCTTGCTTTAATTTTAACACAAAAAGGTCGTTCCAGTCAAGCTCAAAAAAGCCATTACGCACATTATCTTTATTGACATGTGTTTCGAGTACCCCTATCCAGGGTTCTTTTTTTCGGGTAGCACGTTCTTTTGGTGACAGCTTGGCCTGCGCTTCTGCTTCTGCTGCACGTTCGGCTGCGGCACTGGCTGTTTTGGCAGCTTCAGCAGCTTCTGCTGCGATAACTATAGATCGTTCAGCTTCTGCTCTGATCTTATCTATACCAAATAACCGTTCTATAAATTTTTTCATTATTTTACTTTCCATCCTATTTCATGATATAGACCAAATATGTCCAAATCAGTAATTCGTTTCATATAAAAATGCCAGGTCCTCGCCACTTTGTTTCGACGCAAAGAAGCATAAATTCCTTTAAATCTCAAGGTCCACGTAGAACTGTATCTATCGTTAAAATAACAATAGTTAACATTCTTCATTAAGTACCCCACTCGTTTTTAAACAATGGCACTTGCAGCCGGTCACTATAACGTAGACCGTTTTTCATTGCCAGTAATGCTACATTCTTATTGTTTAATGCATAAACACTTTCAACACCGCCTACCGGCATTAGATAAACATGACCTGTAAATCCGGCAGCTCTAAATTCTTTAATTGCACGTTCGGCATCGGCGAAGTCTTCTTCTGTAGCAATAACAAACTTCAAATAGGCTGTACCAATTTGTTCGTATTCACAAACTACTTCTGGACAAATAGCTTCCCCCCACTTCTCTCCACTACATGGAAGTTTAGCACTTATACTAAATGTAATACTGTTGCTGTCACGCATGTAACCATCTGCGTTGCTGTCGATCCAGTTTGCCAAATATGCTTTGAATTCTGATGATAACTTTTGAGTACCGTTAGTTTCAAAGGTAATTTCTTTAAGTCTATCCATACTAGGATGCGATAACAATTCTGGATAAGCACGTTGCCAACCTAGTAATGGCTCGCCTCCAGTAATAACAAGATGCTCATCTTCCCAACGACGGTGTGGAAGTATTTCCATAATGCGATGTACAATAGCATTGCTTTCAAGCATAGGACTCAAGTTTTTAAAGTCTGGATGCCACGATGCATAACTGTCACATCCTGTACTGACTAGAGGTAGTTCCTCATATTTGTTAAACATATGAGAAATACTGCCAAGTTCATCGGCTTCGACACTAAGCTCACCCCTTGGCATGCCAAATCCTTGACATTTAAAGTTACAACCAAATGTACGTAAGAATACAGAAGGCACACCCATATATTTGCCTTCGCCCTGAATGCTGTAAAACAGCTCTGCAATTTTAATTTTACTCATAGTTAATTATATACTCTTCTTTTCTAAAAGCCAAGAGCCGTCTCCTTGATCAGTCCAAGTTAATGTATCACCTTCCCCCATCCTGCTTGTTCTAATATCTCAGGAGGAAATATCAATATGCAATCTCCGTTTTCGGGGTCTTGCTCGACAGTTAGAGTCCATATGTGTAATTTATTCATAATTCTTCGCTTATCATTATTTTACACAACAATGCATCTCTGTTATCTCGAAATAAGAATTTTATTTCCATACTGCTGACTTCTGTGGTATACCTATTTCCGGGTAATCCGAAATGTTCAATTATACGAGCGCAGATTTCATCCCACCAAACATTGGTTTGATTTTTCCAAGGAACACAAATTTCTACCATTTACGATAATTTCCTTTATCAGGTATCACATGTCTTACTCCACCTGTCGGATCTTCCATATCGCCTTTACGTCGGGGGATTAAATGCACATGAGGCCACGTACAGGTTTGACCAGCAGCCTCACCTACATTCATCCCGAGATTAAACCCGTCCCACTCACCATTAAGTAGTTTGCCTTCGCCATATCTAATGGCACTAGCCACAGCATCGTTCATTACTGCAATGGTATTGTATTTAGGCACAAATAGTAGATGTCCTGGGGTTACTGGATACATGTCACGAAACACTTTCACGTGAAAGTCTTCATGTTCAAGTTCGCTCCAAGGAGCGCCCTTAGAGTCATCTATGCAATCAGTTTCCCAAGGTATCACTTTGGACAGATCATTCATCGTTGGAACTCCTTGCGTTCTTTAGGTAGATCATCTTCTCTGATTACGAATTCTCGCCCACCTACACTACCAGCAAATGCACGAGTGCGTTCGAGATAGTTCATCCTTATTTTTACAGTGAGAAAAGCCACTTCTAAAAACATCTTGGGTTTATAGGCCAATACGTGCATGTCAAAATCTTTGCCTGCATCAGTGCAGCGAACTTTGATTTTAGAATCGATCATTTCGTCCACCAATCTTCCCAGGGAAAATCAATCCATACATCTGTTTCGGCCTTGTTCACTTCCATCCCAACAAAGTCCATCTTAACACTGCACTTACTGGCAAGATTGTCTACCAACACAGCAAATTTAACGTTGTTATTCCATACTTCGCCCCAGCTAGGGTCGTCTGGGAAACATCCACTCGGCCAATCCTGCATGATCCAATTAAGTGTCGTTCCTTGATCGTTGATATCATCTACAATCAGAATATTTTTAAAGGTAGTATCGTTATCAATTGTACGATTCTTAGATAGCGGACCTAGCGCATCTTCGGCCATCCACAGATTGCTTTCGGGGCCAATATTTCCGTCACGCAGACTAACATTTAATGTATGCAATGGAATGTTAAAATATTGACTGATCAAAACAGCAGGAATCAATCCTCCTCGGGTAATACCTACGATATAATCAGGTCTCCACGTTCCTGTAGCAAGCTCTCTACAAATCTTGCCGACTAATCCATTTACCTCATGCTGGTTGATTTTAAGTTTGTTCATTTCTGTCCTTGAGATACTGTTCGTGTGGTATCCATTTGTTATTGACTAAAAATCCCCATTCACGACGATGAGGACCTGGCATAAACAGAGTCCAGGCTGTCACACCAGGCTCAAGCTCAATACGATGATAAGAATTAGAACTGCAAATACGAAAATGCCCAGGTCCCCGCCATTTACGTATTTCGCAGGACAATTTACCCTCTGAGTCGAATTGTGGAACCCATTCATAATATCCGCCCTTCAAAATAATTGTAGCATAGGGCCAGGGATGATCATGAACATCATCTGGATCACCTTTGAGAAACTTGTGCAGGAATATGTTGAAAGGAAAACGGTTTCTTTCTTTCAAAAAGAGATAATACCTCACAAGGTAAGGTTCGTTGTTAACACGATCATAAATGACACGCTTG
>Ga0247840_10005815_pt1 | contig 18239 bp, 19 predicted proteins | sample LaCruzMarch2015__FD_192404 | JGI IMG/M metagenome (GOLD analysis project Ga0247840, IMG submission 192404) | Freshwater microbial communities from meromictic Lake La Cruz, Castile-La Mancha, Spain - LaCruzMarch2015_17m | ecosystem: Environmental > Aquatic > Freshwater > Lake | place: Spain... | reverse complement strand
ATGGTTGGCAAGTTTCGTGCAGTCACCGCAGATATGTGTAGTATTCGCAGTGATGCAGATGTCATTATCAACACCAGTTGTGAACATATCACGCAAGACCAATATGACTTATGGTTATCAGGAATGCCTCATGACAGTTTATTTGTTTTACAGAGTAATAATTACATTATACCTGAGCATGTCCGCGTAGCAAATAATCTAGAAGAATTCAAACAACAAAGCCATATCAATGTGTTATGGTCCGGCGAATTAGAATTGCCATTATACACTCGCTGGATGATCATAGGAAAATCAAATGTTTAATTTCAACGAAATTAAAAGTGTCCATCTAGAAATCACTAATCGATGTCAAGCAAGTTGCCCCATGTGTCCTCGAAATATTCACGGCGGTCTAGAAAATCCTCTGTTACCTATCAATGATTGGTCCTTGGAAGATTTTATAAAAATATTTCCTGTAGATGTATTGGCACAACTTAAAATTATTAACTTTTGCGGAAACTTTGGTGATCCCCTATTAAACAACGATCTTATTAAAATGTGTGAATATGTCAAAGTTAATTCACCGTCAATTAAAATAGACATACACACTAATGGTAGTTTAAGATCTACCGCTTGGTGGAAAGAATTGAGATCTGCATTACCAGATGATCATAATGTGATATTTGCCATAGATGGGTTAGAAGATACGCACCACCTTTATCGAGTAGGCACCAATTATAATTTAATTTTAAGAAATGCTAAAACATTTATCGATGCCGGCGGAATTACCGAATGGCATTTTATTAGATTCAAGCACAACGAACATCAGGTCGCTGCCGCAGAAGTTTTATCTAAGCAATTAGGATTTAGACAATTCACTATGAAAACTAGCAGACGTCACGGCAGACCATTCCCTGTAGTTGACAGTCAAGGGCAGTTTCTGTACAATCTCGAACAACCATCAGACAGTGTGATTAAATTTGTTAGTAAGTCGGATATACAGGGTCACCAACAATGGCCAAAGGCAGATGAAATTAATTGCGTAGCGATTGCAGACAAAGATTTATTTATTGATGCACATTATCAATTAAGTCCATGCTGTATGATCGGAGCATTTTTATATACAAATTACGATGTTGAATTATTGAAAAAATACAATCTGTATCAAGATGACTCGGTCGTTGAGGAAGGAGAACGAGTACGTCAGCAGGTACTAGAGTTTCCAAGATTGAATGTATTAGAATCTGGGTTTAAAAATATCATTGAATCTACGCAATGGCAGACCATGTGGCAGCAAAAATGGAAGGACAAATCCAGTTCAACATGCATCATAATGTGCGGTCCGCATAGTCCTTTCTTAGGGGTGCATGAGCAAGAAACTGAGATATCAATCAATGAATAAAGTATTTTGGCTACAACCGGAAAACACTCAACTGGGTGATTGGCAGAAACAAATCAAAGACTTAACCGGCAGTTCTAGTTTTTGTGTATTGCCTTGGATACACTTAGCAACTCGTCCTAACGGGGATATGCGTATATGTTGTGTGGCCAATGCCAGTGGTGCAGACTCTGGAGACTATACTGTAGGACTAGTTAAAAAGGAAGATGGGAAGCCAGCGAACTTTGCCAACGATCTTCCTACCAGCGCATTTAACAATGACTACATGAAATCGGTTCGTAAAACCATGCTGGAAGGTGCCGTGCCTGCTAGTTGTACAAAATGTTTTGAAGAAGAAGCAGAAGGTATCGCTAGTAAACGTATTTGGGAAACTGGTACTTGGCACCTAAATGAAAAAATTGATATCAAAGAACTGATAGCTGAAACAGAACTAGACGGTTCAGTTCCTTATAAGCTGCAATATCTAGATTTGCGATTAGGGCACACCTGTAATTTAAAATGCATCATGTGTAGTCCGCACGATAGTAGCATGTGGGCTCCGGAACATAAGAAAGTATTTCCCATCTTCTCTAGCTCGTTGATTAAAAAACAAATGAGTTGGCAAGCTGATGACTTCAATAATAAGTGGCATGAAAATCCTGCGTTCTGGGCAGAAATTTATGATCAGATACCCAATATTAAACAGTTATACTTTGCGGGGGGTGAGCCATTATTGATCAAAGAGCACAAGGTATTCTTATTAGAAATCATTGCTCGAGGATACGCTGGACAGATCAGTCTACGCTACAATACCAACGGCATCCTTGTTAGCGATGAGATCATAGAGATATGGAGTCAATTTCGCAAAGTCAAAGTAGGAGTCAGCCTAGACGGTACAGGACCGCGTGGGGAATATATACGCTATCCGTTAGATTGGAAGGAAGTGGAAACTAATCTAATTAAGTTAGATAATGCGCCAGACAATATACAGACCAATATCGCTATGGCTGTGCAGATACTAAACATCAAACACGTTCCAGATTTTATCAAGTGGAAGGTGCGCATGAAGTTCAACAAGGTAAATTTTGATCTAAATGCAGCAGGTCACGTAATGGGTGGTGGCCTAGTGGGTGTACACTTGCTATGGATTCCAACTTGGTTAAGTTTACGTGTGCTGCCTAAAGAAGATAAACTAGCTGTACGTGAATTGTTTGCTGAACTACAACAATGGCTGTGGGATAATTATACACAGGATGCAGAATTTTGGGAAGTCAATCCTTATGGCTGGAAACGTTGGGAAGGTATCCTAGACTGGATGGACAGAGAAGACCATACTAATTTATTGACAGACTTCAAAGATTATATTATTACGATGGATAAACAGCGTGGCACAGATTTCAAAGAGACGTTTCCCGAACTAGCACATTTATTATGAAAATTATAAAAATTGTATCAACTCAAAAATCTAATATTCTAGCTATAAGATGGAACCCCAACAATGTTTGTAACTATCGATGTGAATACTGTTGGCCTGGTAGTAATACCGGCGATTATCGTTCCCCGCAAGATTTAGACCTCATCATTAAAAACTTTAATCATATGATTGAAAAATACAAAACTAAATTAGGCAAAACAAAAGTACATCTTAGTATTGCAGGGGGTGAGCCTACCTTATGGAAAGACCTAGGACGATTTATTGAAGCAGTTAAAAAAGAAAATGATATCTACTTCACAATAATTAGCAATGGTTCAAGAACACTTAGATGGTGGAAAGAATACGGGCATTTAATAGACAATGCTGGACTATCTTATCACATAGCGGAAGCCGACCCAGATCATATGATTGCGGTGGCAGATACATTATTTGAGTATGGTAAGAAAGTGACTGTGAAAGTTTTGATGGATCGGAAACATTGGCAGAAAGGCATTGACGTAATTGCCTACATGAAAAAGCACAGCAAGCACCCTTGGTTCATAACAACCTGCGAAGTAATTGAACCAGCAGTTGCGAATATCAAAGGTATAAAAGTTATAGACGCCAACGATATTCAATTAACTAAAGATCAAAAAGTATTTTTAACAAACTCATTAAAACGTATACCTAGTCTATTATGGTTTTGGAAAAATAGGAAATTAATATCTACTGGTGAAATACGACTGCACGAAAGTGTTGCACACTTTGATAACGGTAAAACAATTAAAGCCAAGTCTAATACATACATTAACAAAAACTGGACTGCATTTGAAGGATGGAGTTGTGACATAGGTTTAGATAATGTGTTTATAGAATGGACTGGGGCAATACAAGGATCTTGCCAACAAAAGGTTTATGGGCTCGACTATTCTTTTAATATCTTAGACAAGGATTTTGTAGAAAAATTTGATCCTGATTTTAAACCGTCTATATGTTCTATCAAGAGTTGCTTGTGCGCATGCGAAACACAACAGTCAAAGTTTAAACTTGGTTAATGGAATATCTGCTGCACAGGTGCACCAGTCTCTAGTACACGAAATCGGAGCATCGGGGGCAATGAATGTTCCTGTATAGATATTACCAAGACTGCCGCCTACTCTGCATGTTGCCCTGTGTACTTCTCCGTCCCAGTTGATCATTAAACTTTCAATGCCTGCATTGCAAGTCCAGTCTTTAAATTGATTCTTGTGAAGTTTAATTACATCATTGCTATGCATAACTTCACTATCATCAATACGGCAATTTGGTTTCACAGTAGCATCATGTTTTAAAATCCATTCTAGATCCTTGCCGTCGTATTTTAAATCGTCGAATACATTATGGTCACCTTCAGTCCATCGAATTCTACGAATGGCATATTTGATTCCAATTTCATGAAACTTTTTAACAACAACTTTTACATTGTGCATGTATTTGTGATGAGCCATAACATTAACAAAAAAGTCTCGATCAGTTTCGTCATAGAATTTCATAATAGTATCGAATATTCTTGTCCAGTCTTGTTCGAAATGTAAACTGAAGACAAGATGATTAAAAAACATTTCGTTCTGCAAATACCATCGATAACCCCGAGTACCGTTAGTTGTTAAGTTGACCCAGAATATATTTTTGCGTTTAAAATAATCCAGCAAATCTTCTATGTCTGGATGTACACAAGGCTCTCCGCCGGTTAGACTGATACGCAAAGGTTTACCTAGTTCACACAATTTATCCACTGTGCGTTCTAATATATTGATATCAGTGTGCGGACTAAAATTATCATGTATACTTGCTGGACAATATGTACAATCATAGTTACATCTTTTGCCTAGATTCCATTCTATTTTAATTTGGTCTTGATGCGGCCATGCACTAGTTACTTTATACATTCTATTTTTTTTACTCTATTAAATTTTCTATAATTTTCTATATCAAAATCGCTGGTAATATCAGCGACAGGAATATAGCCTATGTTTGGATTTTTAAATTTGAATTTTTGAAATTTCAACCATATATTGATTATCATTTTTCTCAGAATAAAAATTAGATAATTTGTTGACGGGCCAAATTTTATCATGAAGTCTGCGCTGTAATGTGTTTGTGGTAATACACTTTGGGTAATAGTGTCACGGTCCTTGAATACATCTAAAACAGGTTTGCCTACGTGGCAGTAATTTATATATACCGTTCCTTTTTTCCAATTAAAGGTAAAATGTTTTACATCTTCATCTGTGAGAAGGTATCTATTATGGTCTTTGAAAGTTACTACCAGTGTGGGATAATTGGAAGACCTCAACTGTTCTTCTAGTTGATGAATTCTTATATTAAATTTTTCTAATGCTATCTGTACTTCTACAGGAGCATTATGAAACCATGCAGTTCCTGTTATAATTTCACCTCTAAGGTCCTCGAAAAATTTGTGTAGATAATTTAGTTGATCTTGCGTAGTTGTAACAGATGCTTTTTGATCTATAATATGTTGATACTGATTAATTATATCAATTTGTTTGTTAATATCATTTATCAATTCGCGGTTTGCATCCCAATTACTAAATCTATCATTCTCATAAATAGAATAATTTTTACAAAGTTCGGCAAACCATTTTTTTGCAATAGGAGTTTCTCTTACCTTAAAAGTTAACTCTGTATCTTCTATGTTGTTTGTTAACACAATCTTAAACATAATTTTTAAACTCCGGAGTAACATCAAAGAAACTTTGATTACGTGTAGAATCTAATGCTTGATTGAAAGATACACAATCTTGCCACTTATCGCTTTGATCTCGAGATATCAAGTAATTGATGTTATCCTGTATTTGTCCTCGTGTATAAGCTAACAGTTCAGGATATTTCTTAACCATCTTAAATTCTTCTAAACGTTGTTCAACAGCACGAAGCTTTGTTATCGCTAATACTTTTAATTCACGAGGTAACACTTGTGCTGATAAAATCTTAGGATACTCTACACGATGCGTATGAAATATAATTCCCAAGTCATCTAAAAAGTATTCGATTATTTTATCTAATATAAGCACATTACTAACTTGCACTGTAACAGCACCAACAATGCGACTAATATTTGGGATAGTTTGTATCTGTTTAATATTGTTAATTAATTCTGCCCACGAAGCATTACCCCGAACATACTCGTAACTTTTGTCCATACCATCAATGCTGACATTAACAGCAACACTTTTAAACTTGGGCCAGTATTCCCAAACCGTACGATTGCTCTTGCCTAGCATACTTAGATTAGTAGCATACTTAATTTCAATTTGATCGCCATACAGGGCAAGCATATCTAGTATTCGATAGTGCTGCGGATCCATTAGTGGTTCGCCGCCAGCAAACTCTACACGTCTAAAATGTGGGAGCAATTTTTCTAAACTTGCCCACCATTCTGTACTGTCTTGGAACTTATCTAGGAAGGGTTTATTTTCTAGATTGTGTTCTTCAACAATATCATACATGATGTTACCTTCTGCTTTGTAAAAGTCTTTGACTTCACTCCAGTCATTCCATGCCGTACTATCCATAGGATGACACATACGACATTTGAGATTACACAGATTGTTTAATTTCAGTTCCATGGTAGGAATTTCAAATGGCATAATTTCTTGTAATTGAGTATTAGGATATAAGTTAATTCTTGCTTCTGGAATCTTACCAGCAATATGTCGCATACGTAAACTTTCAACACCTTGGTCTTCTAAGCTAAAGCAAGGCTCGCACTCAGGAGGTCTCTCGTTGTTAAGCACTTGCCTGCGAATACGTTGCATGGTATCATTATTCCAAATATTTTCTAATGTGTCTTTTTGTATAAACCCAATAGGATGACTACGACAACAGGCACAGATAGCACCGTCTTCTCTAGTAGCTAATCCTGTAAAAGGATGCATGCAGAATGTTTTACTCGAGTGCATTTATTATTCCATATAATTTTTCTGCCGCTTGTCGATGACTGATGGGGCCCGGATGACTATTATCTAAGGCTATATCCGTGCTGTGATCAATTATTCTTCCAGAAATAAAATGTTGAGGCTGTTTGATAAATTTAGGGATACCGTCAGTGTTGTACCATTTTTGAGGCAATGCAGAAAAATGATATTGGTTATTGACTTTTGTTTTTAAATATGATTCTGCGTGATGTATATATAATCCTGCTCTGATGGCTAAATCATGATTGTTATGAACATTGAAATAATTTTTAACAACTGTGTCATCATCATGCCATGCACTGACTCTTAGTTCTGATTCAACACCGAATATATTTTTTTTAAAAATGCAGTCTCGTAAATTAAAAGTCCACCCTACTATCACTATATCAGTTGGAAGAATATTTTCATATATTAAAATTTCTTTCAAGATTTGAATATTACTAGATCCACAAATTGATTTATTAATAACTTCAATTCTTAGCATATCCCCTAACACTTGAGGCCAAGCAAACTTGCTAGGAACCGGACCCTGCCAATTCTTTTCTGGTATATGGCAATCAGACAACCCATGACCATAGGTAAAACTATCTCCGAATGCAATTAATCTAGGCATTTTCTAAATACCTTATAAGGGGGCTTATTCCGACAGGATGACCGTTATTGATTGCCAAATAAATGCTGTTGGTCGGTGTCAAGTCAAAATCCGAGCACACTTTATAGTATTGTTCTTTGTGAGTATTCCACAAATAGTCGGGTGGTAAGTTACGGATGAAGTGTAGACCAATCATAGCCGGAGCTCTGAGATTCATATTAAAATCATTCATTATTGTAACACTATCGTCAGCAGTTTGTCTAGTCCAACGCAGGCCAATCCTATTCCATCCTAGCCCTAAACCTTTACTTAGGCTTATACCTACAGACTTGATTGCAGGATGAGATACATCAAAGTTAATTCCGCGACAACAAGTAACCCAAGCACCATCCACATGTACATCAATGCCCTTGTCTTTCGCTTCATCTAAAATCTCTCCCATTTGAGTATGTACTGCTCCTGTACTAGGAAAAGGCATAGCAATTACTAATGGCACGCCTTCTCTAAGTAAACCAGAACTAGACAACTGATTACCTAGTCTAACATGGTATCTATAATCGCCAATTAACACCTGTGGTTGACATTGCATATAAATGTTATCGATAAACTGCGTACACCCATTGATTATGTCCACACGATGAAAACTATCAAACCCTGTGATATTATTAATTTCACTGCCCGCCAGCCAATCAGCCATTTCTTTTTTAAAATTTACATAAACTTGGTCGCTTATGTCTGTGTCTAATTTACCAGACAGCACCTCTTGGATTAGAGATTCGATTCGATTATCTACAAGAGGTTGTGGCCTGTCTGTTTCTAGAAATTTTGGATTGTATTCTGGTGCGATTTTAATCTTCATGTTTTATTTACATCATAATAGTAGCACATAAATATTTCATGCTAACTCCTACCATTTACACAGTTGACACACATTTGTTTCAAAAGGCGTTGAATCATTTGCCCAGCGGCGAAATGAAAACAACAATCAACCAGCCAACTGGCAATTTCTTCTACGACTCTTGGATTTTAAAAGATGAGTATAAAGGAACAGTTTGGGAAACATTATACGATTCGTTGCCTGTGATCAAAGGTGAAGCAAGAATTATTATTTTAGATCCCGGACATTGTTATCAAACCCATGCAGACATAGACGATAGATATCATTTGAACATATTAGGCGACAACAGTTATCTAATTAACTTAGTGCAAGAAACAATGCATCCATTATCACAAGATGGTATTTGGTATGATATGGATGCTAGTTTTTTACACACAGCTACAAACTTTGGCCGCAAGGCAAGAGTGCAATTAGTTGTGCGTAAACTATTAAAGAAAAACAAGTTGACCAGGCCAATTGAAGTGTCATTAGTTACAACTATGGAAAATCCTAACCATGCTAGATTCTTATTTGACAACACCCTGAGTCCGTGGTTCAACGCAGCAAACAAATTAGGTTTTATAAACAACTTCATACAAGGCGCTCTATCGATAAAGTTTAACATAGAGCAAAATAAACTAGAATCTTTAAAAACTATTTTGCCAGAAGAATTTAAATTGGTATGAATCACGTATTGTTCTTTTCATTAACAGGCAAGCGATGGGAACGTGCTCTGTGGAGTCACAGAGTAGCCACATACTTGCGAATGAATGACTGGGATGCAGAAGTTGTAGACTTTGCGGCATTCTGGCAATTAGAAGAACTACAAGAACTGGTATGTTCGCGTACCACAGACAAAACAGTTATGTTCTGTTTTGGCACAGCATTTTTAAATCCATGGAGTCCTTACTTAAACGAATTCATTGCATGGCTTAAACTAACATACCCCACCATACCTGTTGTAGTGGGTGGTAACAATGCCTTGGTTACACCTGCCGAAGGAGTAGACTATTGGGTAGACAGTTACGGTGAGAACGCTGCTCTAGCCTTATGCCAACATCTTGTTGGAACATTGGGCGCACCTTTAATAACTGATCCTGCATTCTTTGGCAGTAAACGAGTTATTAGAGGCTTGCATCATTATCCCAGTGCTCCACTAGACAGTTATCTAGTGGACTATGAAACACGTGATTTTATGATGCCTTGGGAATGTCCTCAGATCGAAACAGCACGAGGATGTATGTTTAGTTGTAGCTATTGTAACTTTCCTATCATAGGGCAGGCCAAGGACGTTAGTGTAAGCAAAGAACAATTTAAACTTCAAATGCAAACAGGTTTTGAAAAGTGGGGCATCAAGAACTGGCGAGTTATGGACGAAACATTTAATGATCGTCCAGAGAAGCTGCAAAAGTATGCCGATGCTGTAGACGAACTAGATTACAATCCGTGGATCTGTGGATTTGCTCGCGGCGACTTAGTCGTTAAACATCGAGAACATTGGGACACATATATTAGATTAGGGTTCCTTGGACACAGCATGGGAATTGAAACATTTAATCAAGAAGCAGGAAAACTTGTACGCAAGGGCATGGATCCCGATAAGCTACAGCAAGGATTGTTGGACTTCCAAGAATACACAGATGTACATGCGCCCAAACGCTATCGTGCTAACATACAGATGATATGTGGCATACCTGGCGAAAGTGTCGAGTCGTGGAACACATCATTAGACTGGCTTAACACCAACTGGTCTAGACAAAGTGCAAGTGCTCACATATTAGAAGTACCAGACTACGATGAAACACTTACTAATCAAAGTCGATTTACTAAAGAACTTGTGAGTAATGGGTTAATTAAATTAGAAGCTAGACAAAATCCTGGATACGAAGTATTCAAGGACAGTGGCGGCAATGTTATATTTAAATCTACAACACCTAGAGGAGGTGGAGTTGGTAGTACTAGAAACGATGTTGTTATTTGGCAGCATAATACAATGGATTGGTATCAAGCAGAATCGTTAGTACAGGACTTTTATTCGGACGAAGGGTTCACAGGGCTTAGAGGTTGTAATCCTTTTCTATCAGATAGATTATTTGCTTACTACGAAACAAATACATACGAAGAAATATACGATCGCAAAGTGTCTGAGATAGATACATCGGATCAAAAGTTTAAAGATCAGGTTCAAAGCTACATTAATAAAAAATTAAATTGGAATAAACAATGACAGATATCAGCACATGGGGATATTATCACAAGCTAAATCCTAACGGAACTCCGTATCCATCAAACCTATTATACACTCCTAGAGTTAATCCAGAGCAAACAGTAATGTGTGCTCACTACTGCATTGATCCAGAATATAGACCTAGAGAAACATTACTAGTACCAGAAGAACTAGTAGAATGGTTCTTTAAAAGAGATGTAAAATTTTTAAAAGAGTTATCTCATCTTAAAACAACTCCAGCAATATATGATATAGATTATGACAATAGAAAAATCTTTATGGAATGGAATAAAGAAACACTATCACAAGTATTATTCACTCCTGATAGAGACTTAGACACAGAAGTTCCTAACTGGAAAGAACAAATGAAAGACTTTTTTATTTCCACAAAGGCAAATAACTTTTGGAAGGTATCGTTATATCCAAACTGTTTCTTTATTTCTAAAGACGGACAATTAAAAACCATAGACAATTATGCTGTAATACCATATGAAGAACGCTTTATAGAAAGAAAAATCATAGAAGGCATTATAGGCAAGGACGGCGCATATCGTTTTGACTTATCGACAGATGAAACAGGATTTATTGATTTTAAAAAGTTTTTTGAAATTACCATAACAACACATTTGAAAGAACGGTCTTGGGGCAACACAGTATTCTCTGATATATTTGAAGAAGTCTACAATGATTAATTGGAATACAGTTATTAACAACTTGTCAAATGGTCGAGTAGTTACTGTCGACCCTGCACGGTGGAACATGAACAATCCTGAGTATGCAGAAATGCTAAAGTTATGGACAGATAATAATTTTAATACCGCAAGTGTTAAGTGGACAAACTACTATGACACCAAAGACTTTGAAAATGAAATTGCAGAGCAAGTAGATGTAACGCCGTTGCGTAGTTGGATTAGCTGTGTAGAGCCTGGGTACATGACTGGTTATCATTACGACATTGATGATAACGAAGCAGAATATTTAACACACGGTGAGATAAAACGTTACTCTGTGTTTATAAGCAACCCCAGTGTAGGACAGTTATTCATCTTAGGTAATGAATATCATTTTAGCAAACCTCAAGGCACTGTATTAGAATGGCACGACTATCGAGAATGGCACAACGGTATTAACGGCAGTCTTTCTAACAAGTATATGTTCCATTTGTTAGGGTATTAGTCGTATAAAGTTATTTGAAGAGTGTATCTTGTATGGTATCCTATATTTGCAGGGCCGTGTACAGTCATAGGATCACTCCATTCATACATATCACCGGCTTTATAATTGGCTATGTATTTGTCATCCCATACAAATATATGGCCTGGTTCCCAATCTTGTAGAAACATTGTATACCTGATAGGATTCTTAACATCTACTAAATGGGGATCGATGTGCATAGGTTGAAACTCGCCAGGATACAATTTTATAAACCACCAATTGATTTGACTGCGAGCATCTGGAAATACTGGCATATCAAAGTTAAAATTTTTCATTTCATCTGCGCCTGGCCCTAGCATATGAAAAGAATGTTTGTTATCCGAATATCCGGGTCTTACTAGTTCTTTATATTTTTCTAATACCGGGTGTCCTGACCATTTTTCAGGTTGCCAAGCAGGAGTAACTTCACCTACACAGGAGATTAGATGCTCCATAATTTTTTGTTCATCCATCCAGGATTTATAATTTCCAATTAATTTCATTGATATGTCTCCAAATGATCAATGCCTAGTTTCTTACGGAACTCTTCTGTAAACTTACCATCAATACGCAGTGAATAAGATTGTTCCATAATCTTTTCCCCACCGTGCCAGTCTTGATCATTCCACCAAGCAGCACGAGTATTAAGATATATTTTGTTTTGATTTTCTGGATCCCACAAGTACATTGCCTTTTTAGTATTAGGACGAATATGTATAAATTCGTTGCGATGAGGGAATGTAATGTCCATACCATTTTTTGCATCTAAGTCTCGATGTTCAAAAGGAATACCGTCTGCTTCACAATGGAAAAATATCACTCTACCAATATGTTCAAATATTCCCTTATTGATTAAATCTTCAACCCATTTAACTACGTTAGGAAAGTGGGCGGCTTCTTCTGTAAGTTTGCGTGGTGCAGTACGATCATCCCACGATCCTTCTTCCCAAAGGAAATAGTATATGTAAGGATCGTAAGCACCCATGGCCATCTTTAGATATCGTGTAAATTTGTTTCGTTGTTTATAATTGTTAAAATCTTTAAAAAGATCTATGCCACCTTGATAGATAGGATCGTCTTTGGGTAAAGACATAAATTCGTCCATGGCTTGATAGATAGGTTTCCACGACAGTTTATAGCTCATGCCGTCAAATGTAAATCCAGGCTTCATCCATGTGCCTTCTTTGGCAAACTCACGTGCCTCGGCAAACCCACGAAGAATCTCAGGTTGCAGCGTATCAAACTGATCCATATCTAGGTATGGGGCCATATCAAAGTACGGTTTATTATTAATCCCGTGCATCATATTTCCTTTGATATTTTTCTGGCACTGTGTCGTATAGTGGTAAGTTTTTATTTACTGCGCCATCGCGTAATATAACTTGATGTACTAATGGACTTACCGGCTTACCTGGTAACATATCCGCCCACGATTCTGTTTGATCCTCTTCTAGATCAAGTGTGCGAACATCGGGCCACTGGATTATTTTAACTAGTATTCCGTTGATGCGTAACGGATAATGTACTCTAATTCCGTAAGATGGTTCATATTTGTATTCCCAACCCTTCTTATCACAAATGGCCATTACCATGCCTACTAGTTCTGACAAATATATTTTTTCTTCGCCCGGATGTCTACCGATATCTGTGCCAACTCGAATTCGATAGTTATGTGGGCTTAGTGTTTTTCCAAACTCTTGTATTTCATCTAAACAATATTCTAATTGTTCTATAGTTTCAAGAGTGTAGCTGACATTTTTAATTGTCATTCCTAATGTCATGCAATTTGCAATACCTTCCATTTGTTTCTTTCTAACGGTATGCCCTTGGTAGTCTGGATGATTCAAACCGATAGTCCAAAACACATTAGTCATGTCTGCAAATTGTTTGGTATATTCTTGATCAGAAAGATAAACACCGTTTGTTAAAATCATTATACCGCGAGGCTTACCCGGTAATGCTTGTATGGATCGACATAATTCCGGTAGGTCTTTTCTAGTTGTAGGCTCAGCGCCCATCAGCGCAACAGCATATCCGTCGTCATCCCATGCTTTAATGGTATCAAGTATTTGTTCTATGCTAGGGTCCTTACTCATATTATCTGGAATTTGATAACAATGAGGACAGTTTAAGTTACATCTGTTAGTAATGTCTAGACAGTATGTTTTGTTTGTTGGTCTATCGTATTTGTAATTGATGTAGAAATCAGCATTGGGTTCTACTAAGTGTTCGCTTTCCCTATGCCATTTACATTTTTTACTTAGGTATATAGCGCCATCTCTTTCAAAGAGAACAGCAGGTATATGCCTATAACAATGTTCGCATAATGATGTTGTATCGTGTATTTTATTCATGTCTATATTTTTCAGGTACTGTGTCCAACAACATCTGTCCTCGATTAACTGCTTGATCTCTTAGTATAACTTGGTGTAGTAGTGGGCTCATGGGCTTTCCTGGAACAATACTAGCCCACGATTCGCTTTGCACTTCTTCTAAGTCTATTGTCCTCACGTCACACCACTTGATAAACTTGTGTTCGATGCCATTTATACGAACAGCAAAGTGTGTACGATTACCACCTATATAATCAGGTTGCCATGACCAACCATTGTCTTTACAAAACCGCTCAGCAACTGTTACCAATTCAGACAAGTATAATTCTTTAAAATCGCCTTCAGGTACACGACCAATTTCAACACCTAGTTGTATTCTAGCATTGATCTTAAACTTCTGTACTTCATGCATCACATCGGCTAACTGTTCTAAGTCAGCCAATGTATAAGTTAATGTCTTTACATCTAATCCCAGCTTAAAACAATTTTCTAAACCTTCCATTTGCTTGTCGCGAATCTGTCCACCGTTATAGTCAGGATGGTTCAATCCAAAAGTCCATTTAAGTCTAGGTATACCTTCGAATCGTTTTACGTAATCCCACTTGGCCAAGTACACACCGTTAGTAACTATTATAACATTTCTAGGCTTGCCGGACAATGCCTGTATGGCTAATACCAAATCTGCAAGATCTTTTCTCACAGTGGGTTCAGCTCCAACTAGACTAACAGGATATCCATTATCAGGCCACGATTGAACTTCTGATAACAAATAATCAATGCTTGGGTCTTTGCTGTTGTTATCAGGCATTTGATAACAATGCGGACAATCTAAGTTACAACGATTAGTGATGTCTAACCAATATGAACTTGGCTTGCGCTTTTCGTATTGTTGACCAACGTAGAATGAAGAATCGATATCTACTAATTCTTCGTGGTATCCATGCTTTGGACAAGTTTTACCTAACCAAATGGAATTGTCTCTTTCAAACTTTACAGCAGGTATATGCCTATAACAATTCTCACATAGAGAAATAGTATCACTTATTTTGTTCATGGCAAATATTTATGATAATTACTGTATGGACAAAAAATTTAATTACTACTACAATAATGTACCAGGCAGTGGGCCTTGCCGCAACAACTTGATATATACCAGTCTTATGTCCGAAGACAATACAGTGTTTATACAATGGTACCACAATGACACAGAATATCACAAAGATAAAAATCAAGTTGTAGATCCTAGCAAAATGGAGGAAAAGTGGTTGCGTGAAGTAAATTACCTAACGCAGATGCGTAACTCTTATCCCGACTTGGTTCCTAAAATTCTCGAGATAGATTTAGAATATAAAAAAATATACTTAGAAGTGCAAGGTCCGGATTTCTGGGAACAAGCAGGTTGCTTGACTGAGAACTTTGATAAAGTGCTGCCCGACTGGCAAGATCAGATGATAGAAATCATTAAGACACATAAAAAGTTGGGGTTGCACAAATACAGCATGCACCCTAGCAGTTATTTTATAGTAGATGGAAAATTAAAAAGCATAAACTACTTTTTTACATATCGTGAAACAGAACCAAATATCAGTATTGCAGATGTCGAAAGTCATATCTATACAACACGCCAAGACGAAATGCGTAAGCATCTAGAACGACTAGGTATAGAATGGGATCAGCCTCAACCATGGAAAATCATGGATGATCTATGTTGGGCTAGTTTTAGTAACAATTATCCTACAGAATTTATTGAGCGTGTAAGATGTATAAAATAATTCCCTGGTCTGAAGAATTAGACTTAACTGACTTCTATCGGTATTGTGCAGCCAAAGGTTTTGTAAACAATGCTAATCAAAAATCAATGATCGAGTGTTTTCGTAATGAGAGAGAGTGGTGTGTATGGATTCTTTATTATAATGATGTTGCTGTAGGCAGTGTTGCAGCGCACAGTATTGATGAAGGATATCGTATCTGTGCGAGGACTTGTGTGTTGTCAGAGCTGTTACCGCTAAACACACTGCGCACTCGCAATCAAATAGTCACACATCAGCATGTAACAGCACAATACTTGATGCCGGCATGTATAGAGTGGATAGGGAGTAAGGGCGACATGTACATTACCAGCCATCCTAGCGAAGTAGGAACACAACGACTGGTGCATACTATCTGGGGACCTAGTTTAGAAAAGACAGGAGTTTTAACTAGAGCGTTTGAAAAAGTCTATAGGGGACACTTACAAACGTTTTGGAAATTAAACGTAAATGTTTTTGCAGATCAAATGGAGAAATTTAAATGGTAATGAGATTTAGAACTGAAAAAAATAGATCAATCGTTTTTTGTATTTTAGATATTACAGACGATTGTAAAAGTGGATATGCCAAGGAAATCTGCGTCAATCTCACTGATTTTTTAATTAATAGATGCGACCTTCACGACTATGACATACTAATCAGCAAAGATGAAAATGCCTTAATTAAAACAGCAGCCGATGAAGGGTATGCTCACGCTGTAGTTATTTCGGCAGGTACTAGTTTAGGGTTATCTGATAGACTTTTTGAAGCAGTAGACAATCAATGCAAAGAAGATTTTTTTATAGCAGGTCATATACTTGATAGAGGAGAAAATTCCTTTTATAAAAAAAATGCCTGTTTTGAACTACACAAACAGTTTTACATAATAAATCTGGATCAATATAAGGAACTTGACTCGCCTACTATTGGTAATGAAGAATGGGTGCAGCATCAACAGATTGCACCTATACGTAGCAAAGAGTTTCTATATGACGATCCTGAAATTCCTGTATGGATAAAGCAAGGAGTGGAACTTAAAACGTATTCTGTTAAGTTGCATGGTTGGAATATAATTAATACTGCATTAGAAAACGATAGAAAACTTATTACACTAAATCAACAAATTCGTTCAAGTAAAAAATATCTTTATTATGAATACGATCATGTATTTTTAAGGCAACTCGAAGACATCAAATATCATCAATTTTTCTGCAATAATTTTTTTGCAGGGTGGAATTCGGATAGATTAAAATTAGATCTACCATTCAATGGTCCTGTTGAACAATATGCATCCGTGGGTATTGGATTTAATTGGATTAAAAATTTAGAAACTGTTGGTTTTACAAATGAAACAAAAGTTATATTTACAGATATAAATCATAATTGTTTGATGTTTATGAAGAAGATGGTCGAGGAATGGGACGGTAAAAATTATGCAGATTTTTATTGGAACAACAAGCCAATGTTGCCTAACAATCCTCCTTATATTCCAGATACTTACAAAGATCAAATAGCCGAGCAATGGAATAAATTTTTAGAAACATTCGATGAATGGGACCTTCATTGGTCTCGGGTAAAAAATCTAAAGTATGATTACATACTAATAGACTATACCGCATCTTTTAATTTTAATTGGTTGGAAGAGGATAAAAAAACTCTACTGAATCTAAGTGATCTATATAATCATGCACCTTTCATCGCGTCATCGAGTCTAAAATACCGTATAAGTTGTGAAAATAATCTATTACAAAAACTTAAAAAGAAAGATCCAAACATAACATTAATTACGACTTCTAGAGCTGCTGATGGATTTTGGAGATTAAATGGCAATAAAAGAATAGATATTGCAGATAATTTTATCTATACTAACATTGCAGAATTAAAAACACCCGAATGGCATAAAGAGGATTGGAAACATCACAGTGATCGGCCGCTAGGAGTAAAATAATGAAAGAGTATTTTCAATCAGACGGACGTTATTTGAAATTAGATATTGAGCTTCCGTATCAAATAATGTGTCAAGAGGCGTTTGACCTTATTGATAGATTCAGTCCACATAGAGGTGATGAAGATTCACATGGATGGGAAAGTTTAACTATTCACGGACTAGGCTGGGACAAGCACGAAAACTACAGCAATTACGGGTACAAAAAAGGTAAAGATGCCAGCAAAGATATGTTCTGGACTGAAATAGCAGACCTGTGTCCAGTAACAACAAAATGGTTAAAAGATATATTTCCTTGTAATAGATACGGGCGAGTAAGGTTTATGCTATTACGTGCTGGCGGGAAAATAGCACTGCACAGTGACTCGAGCATGAAATTAATAGAAAATATAAATGTTGCTCTAAATAATCCGTCGGGATGCAAATGGATCTGGGGGGACGGTGAAGAAATAATTATGCAGCCAGGCGGCGTCTACGCAATGAATTTACATTATCATCATTCGGTTATAAACAACAGCGATCAAGATCGTATGCAC
>Ga0247840_10005812_pt1 | contig 18243 bp, 14 predicted proteins | sample LaCruzMarch2015__FD_192404 | JGI IMG/M metagenome (GOLD analysis project Ga0247840, IMG submission 192404) | Freshwater microbial communities from meromictic Lake La Cruz, Castile-La Mancha, Spain - LaCruzMarch2015_17m | ecosystem: Environmental > Aquatic > Freshwater > Lake | place: Spain... | reverse complement strand
TGCGGGATGCCCTGCGCGATCTGCAAAGGGAGGGGTTGGTCACGATCACGCCCCGTCAACAGGCCAACGTTCGGGAGCTTTCTGTGGAGGAAATCACAGATCTATTCCTCCTGCGTTTTGCAGTGGAGCCTTCCATCTGCCTGCTTGCGGCGGGCCGGCGCCTTTCCGCCGATCTGCGCCGGCTTGGAAAAATTGTAACGGAAATGAAAAAGGTGATGGCCGGAATGAAGGACGATAGCAACGTGTCCGCCCGCATGGCAAAACTGGATGTCGCCTTTCACGAGGCGGTTGTCGTGGCGTCTCATAGCAAGGTCGCCGAGGATTTTTTTCAAAAACTCCAGGTCTGGCGTCTTCTTTCCCCGCGCTCACTGCCCCGGCATCTAGCTGTTCCTCCTGATTTTTACAGCTCCTATGCCTCATCCGTGGCCCAGCATGAGCAGCTTTTTCAAGCGATTGAGGCCCGCCAACCGGATCGCGCCCGGAGCCTAATGGTTGAACATCTCCAGCCCGCGCATGACGCCGCCATCTCCTGGGTCAACCCGACCCGTTAACCAGGTCCGGCACCAAAAATTATGAAATACATCCAAGGACAAATGATATGGAAAAGCCCCAAACCAATGGGAGATACAATGATCGCAGACCCGGACAAAATCCGGCTCGAGTTTCCCCATCTGATTCACTTCAAGGGCCACTGGTATTGTACGTTTCGCGAGGCGCAGACGCATTTCAATCACTGGTCCGCCAAGTCCCGGATCATCCGGTCTGCAGACGGAGTGACTTGGGAATCCGTGGCACTCCTTGGTTGGGACAGCGCGGACGTCGGGCTGGCGCGGTTTTCCATCACGGCTGAAGGGCATTTGATGGTGAATGCCATGGTGTTTTTTGTTTCGGCCGATCCACGCGAGGACGGCTGCCATTACCAGTTGGACAAGGTGAAACATCAATCGCGGTCCGGCTGGTCGAACTGGACGCCCAACAGCGACGAGGAGGAGGACGTGGCCGCGCAATCAGCAACCTGGCTGTCGACGGATGGTGTGAACTGGGGCACAGCCTTCGCCTGCCCATCGGGAGCCAACACGCAGAGGGTTGATGTGACCTGGCACAACGGCATGGGCTACAGCGTCGGCTACGGCGGCAAGGACCCCGGCGGCACGCTTTACCGGACGCGGGATGGCAAGAGCTGGAGGCCTCTGAAGAAGAACGTTTTCTCTTGCACCGGCGTCGGGGAAAACGAGAGTGACATCGCATTTACCAACGACGGTGATGCCTGCTGCATTGCCCGCTGCGGCAAACCCCGGGCGATGATCGGAGTGGGCAAAGGCCCCTATTTTCAGGAGTGGACATGGCGCCACGCAAAAGTGGATTGGCATGGTGATGGGAAACCCGTACCGGCATCGGAGATCTTTCGGGTGGACATGGGCGGCCCCGATTTCATCCGCCTCACCGACGGACGCCTCCTCTTGGCCGCACGCATGCTTGGCCCGGAACGCCCGGGCGGGCCGATCCGCGTGGACCCCACCGACCCCGAAGGCCGCGAAGATGGCAGTGTGATGCTCTTTTGGGTCAATCCCCAAACAGCCGTGCTGACTCCCTTCGTGGAGGTTGACGGCACCAGCTACCCCGGCATCCATGAACACGAGGGCATGATTTGGATCAGCTACCTGGGAGGAGACCGGTCCGGGATTTTTTGGGCGAAGGCATCGATTTCTTAGCCTCTAGCAGGCTGTCGGACTTGTGAAAGGCCGACATATATTTTTCTTCCAAGTCCTGAGATTCCTTGAATTTCAGGATATGGAGCATTGAGTGAAGTTTTGCATTCCCACTGTTTACCCATTTTCACCCTCAAGGAATCTGTAGGACTTTTCGCAGCGAAAAGTTTTTAAGCGAGGCACTGGAGGATGGGGACAACAGGGGGAATGATTCAGACCCCAAACCATGTTTCATGGTCTGAGGTGGTGCCTCGCTGGAGGTTGGCTGCTCGCGTGCCCGACATCCTGCTAAAAATTCCGCTTCGCGGAAGGGAGACTTCGCGTTCCGGAACCCGGTGAGGATGTGAGCATTCCTCACTCCATGCAGAAAAGTGGGATTTTCCTTCCGCGCAGCGGAAGCTTTAGCAGCTTGTCTGGCTGGGCCACCCCTTCTCTCCCAGGATTCCCATTCCAGAGAAGGCCATTGATTCTAAGTCCGACAAGCTGCTAGGGCGCGAGGTGGGTAGCCTGATCCCCGATTGGGGGCTGATTGACGGCGGGATTTCCGTCTGATAAGGTTCCTTCAGCACGATGAGAGAGCAGGTTGAGAAATTGTTAAGGGCGAATCCCTTTGAGCCGTTCGCGGTCGAGGTCTCGGATACGGTCATGTTTTCGATTCCTACGCGCGATCATGTTCTCTCAGCAAAGAACGGTCTTTTTATCCTCGGCGATGATGAATTGGCGGATTTTATTCCTTGGGCGCATATCCGGCGATTGAGTTTCCGTGATCTTGCCGCCCATTAATTCTCCCGGGGCTCGCGCATCATAAATGGAAGAAGCGCGGCCTTACACGGGAGCGACGACCTCCGCGACGTCCGTTTTTTAAGATGCCGCTGACGAAGCAGTGCCCTCCAAGAGGGAAGAATATTTTAGACGCCCCCTTAAGGATGGGATGAAGCCTTAATAGTAAGCGGTCCCAGAAAATACTTCGAGCGTGCTGCATTGATGGGATTAACGAATGCGCATGAATCTACGCCCTTCTTAATCTGGATATCCGTGGCTGGGCGGAAATAGTCGTCTCCACTGGAAATCAGGATGAGGGGCTCTCTGTTTAGATAAAAGCGAAATCCAGGTGGTTCGGCGGTGAAATCCCATTCAACCCGGAGGAGATGGTTTGTTTCGGGCAGAAGACGTTCAATCGAGGCGCTTCTAAGTTGCTCGGCACCTATGGTGATAGGCTCTCCGGCCACGAGGGTAACGGCAAAATACTGATCGTCGGGGCGGTCCTGAGAGGCGAACCCCAAGGCACCTACTTCCTTTGGAATGAAGGTTTGTGAGTTTTGACCGATTACGAAATTCAGCTCGCCTTCCTCCAAGCGGAAGGGAAATTCAAAAGAACCGACCAGCTTGCCTTCATCGATGAAGGCCCTGCACCATATCCGGAAAGAGGCAACGGTGGTGTCGTTGTCCACGTAAAGCGAGGACTGAGTCTCGGAAAACGGATTCTTCGGAGAGGACTCCACGCCGACAACGAAGCTTTTTTCGGGCTCGGCGATGGAGATATAAAATTGATCATGAAGGCTGGTCAAGGGGACTTCTGGCGTGAATTGGTCCCAATCCAAGAGTGTCTCAGCCACACAGGAGCAAGTGGCTGCAATCAATACAGCAAAGCTGAATAAAACAATTCGATGATAGACCACTCCAAATCGAAGGCGGCAAAGATATGGCGACCCGGGTTCCCTGGCCGTTATCTTTGATGTCCGGCGTTCCATGTAAAATGGCATGTCTGCATATATTTCCCACGCGTATTTACCGCAAATCAAAAATCGTTTGGGTATTTGAAAACTTCCTGTCTCTGTCTGCATGGCATTGGTAAATAACCATCAAAATAGCATAGGAGAACAACAATGGAGGACAAGACACCTTGTTCTTCGATCCGGTAGTTTGATAACAACCTGCAGAGACCGCTCGCGCGGCAGGCTTAACGCCATAGTACCAATGCAAATCCTGAGAATCCGCCAGCGCGGGACGCTGTTTCGCGGTCATGACGCCTCGACTCAAAGCGCGGCCTTCCCGGCCATTTGCGTTTTGCCCAGCGGGCGCTGGTTGTGTTCGTTTCGCGTGGCTCCGGAGAAAGTGAATTGTGTCGGCGAGCGTGTTTTTTTGAGTTGGTCAGACGATGAGGGCGCGACCTGGACTCCTGCCCAAGCACCATTCACTCCTCCGGTCTTCAATGGTAAACCGGGTAATTACCGTATCGGCCTCTGTACTCCACTCGGGGCAGATAATGTAGCGGCTGTCCTGGCTTGGGTCGATCAGAGCAGGCCAGAAAGGCCGTTTTTCGATGCAGAAACAAATTCGTTACTTGATATGAAAATGGTGATTGCCCGTTCATGCGACGGAGGCGCAACTTGGACCGGAAGCACTTTCATCCCAAGCATTCCCTCCGATGCTTCGACGCCTTTGACCGGCCCAATCCTGTTGCTTGGGGATGGAAGTTGGATCTGCCAATACGAAACGAACAAACCTTATGACGTGAAAGGCGACTGGGTTCATACGTCCCGTCTTCTCTTTTCACGGGATGAGGGAAAAAGCTGGGGCGATCCGGTGATCATCACGGACTCCAAAAAGGGGATTTTTCGTTGGGACCAACGGCCCTCCCTTCGCCCGGATGGCAGTCTTCAAAATGTTTTCTGGACCTATGATAACAGGAAGAGCACATACCTCAATATCCATGCCTCGCGGTCGCAAGATGGCGGGCATTCCTGGAGCAAACCGTCGGACACGGGAGTGCCCGGTCAGCCCGCTGCCATTGTCTCCTTGGACGACGGGTGCGATGTTCTCGTCTTCGTTGAGCGGGACACCGTACCTGCATTGAAAGCCCGCCTGAGCACGGACGGCGGCGTCACCTGGCCTGCCGAAAGCGAAATCCTTCTGGCCTCCGCACAATCTTGCAATACGACCCTGAGCAAGGACGGGATGGGGGATGCCTGGGAGGAGATGGGTGCTTTTTCCATGGGGCTTCCCGCCACGGCGCAATGTCAAAATGGCGACCTGCTTGTGGTTTATTATTGCGGTGAGAACTCGGATCAAACCTCCATCGAGTGGATCAGGCTCGGATTCTAAACGCGCCTTTTCGACTTTAGCCCCGGCCCGGTGTGGCAGCCTGGCGCTGCCCCGTCCGAAATTCATGGGGGGTTTGGTCGAAATGTTGGTGAAACAGCTTATAAAAATGTCCAAGGTTGCTGAGACCGCAGTCCAGAGCGATATCGATGATTTTTTTGTCCGTCATGCTCAGCATATGAGCCGCCTGAGCCATCCGTTCCCCGTTGAGTATTTCTGTCGGTGTCCTACCCAGGTGGCGACGGAATTCGCGTGAGAGATGTTCGTGGCTCCTGCCTGCCATGCGGGCAATTTCCCGGGTTCCGCCCTCCATTGGAGGATTCCGCCGGATCTCACCGCACAACTGGGCGATCCAGGCTGGAACTCCGGAGCGGGTGGGGGAACTTTGGTTGGCAAGGACGCTCAGAACGTCCAAAAGAAATCGCTCGACCACAAGGCGGTTTCTTTTGCCCTCGCGCAAGTCCCGTGCGCACCTTTGCAGTTCAGCCATCTGATCCGCTGTCAGGGTGAACTCCCGCTCATCAAGGCTGGTGGCAGAAAAGAGGACATTTTCATCGTTGTAGTACCGGCGGCGAAAGTGGAGCCATAAATCCGTCGGAAACGCAAAGTTGGTGATCAACATCTCCGAGCCCGGCGCGACCTTAAAGAAGTGTTTGTCCGAAGCCCGGATCAGCATGAGATTTCGTTTTTCAAGGAGGCGGTCTTTCCCGTTGATCACATGGTGGGCCTCGCCCTCCTCAACCCAGAATAACTCATAAAAGGTGTGGGTATGAGGATAGGGAGGCCCCTCCTGCATCCGGATATGGGCAAAAGTGCAGAATTCCCCGGCTGCCAGATGCTGAAGAGAGAGCCGGTGCATCAAAATAACGTAGTTAAAAGGCAAGCCGGGACAAGACGATTTCACAGTCATTCTCTACATTTCTGAAATATGAGCAAAGTTCGGATTGCAATTCTGGGAACAGGCGGCGTTTCTTCCGCCCACGCGAGGGGAATTCTGGCCAACCCCGATCTCGTCGAGTGTGTGGCGCTGTGCGACATCTCTGATGCCAGCATGCACGAGCGAAGTGAGCAACTTGGCGGCGTCTCCAACCAATATCACGACTGGCGAACAATGTTCTCCGAAATCGGGGACCGCATCGACGCCGTGGATATCTGCCTTCCCCACCACCTTCACAGCGCGGCCATTTTGGATGCGCTAGCGGCAGGAAAACATGTCCTCTGCGAAAAACCCATGTGCATCGAGCTCGAAGAGGCGGCCCGGATCGTCTCCGCCGTTGAGGATTCGGGACTGATCTATATGTCCGCGCACAATCAACTTTTCTTCCCGGCGGTGCAGGAAGCCCGCCGCATGCTGGACGCGGGTTTTATTGGAAAACTCCGTTGGTTGCGCTCGCAGGATTGTTTTGCGATTCGCGGGCAATTTGGCGGAACATGGCGGGGCAAACGTGAATTGCAAGGTGGGGGAGTGTTGATTGACACCGGATACCACCCCACCTATCGCCTCCTCTATCTTGCCGGTTCCCGGGTTGCTGCCGTGAGGGGCAGCTTCGGGCGGTATGCACAGGCGATCGAAGGCGAGGACACCGCCTCCGTTCAGGTACGCTTCGAGAATGGCGCACTAGGTGAAATCCTGACCTCTTGGGCCATGCCCATGCCCTACCAGACGCATCAGATCCATCTGATCGGCGAAAAAGGCCAGATTTTTGGCTCCGATGACACGCTGTTTTATCTGCCGGCTGGATTCAATGAGCCGGCACGCATGCAGGTGCCTCATACGGGGTCGATGGATTCCTCGTGGGCGCAGTCGTTCGCATCCCAAGTGGAACACTTCGCGCACTGCATTCATGGCAATCAGCGTCCGCTTCATGGGGCTGTGGAAGGATATGCCACGCTTGAGATCATTCTGAAATCGGCTGAAGATGCCGATGGCTGGCAGGAGACAGCCCGACTTCAAGCATAGTTCTGCATGAGTATTGCTCCTCCAGTTTCCCTTTTGAAGACCCGTACGGGAGCGTTCCCCGTGGGTTTTCGACAGGGCTTTTCCGATTGGCAAAAGGAACTGGGTCCTCTGTTGGAATGGGCCGGGGAAAATCAGTTTGGCGTCGTGGATGTGAAAGCCGATGCCCAGCTATCTGTGGACGAAATCAGAGCCCGGGGTTTTCGAGTTGGTTCCGTGGATTTGCCGGAGTGGCGCGGCATGATTTCCCCCGATGTCGGCACGCGACGGGAATCCGTGGCCAAAAATCGGGAATTCATTGAGATTGCTGCCAAATCTGGGCCGTTGAATTTTTTCGTGGTCATGCTGCCCGAAAAGCCGGAGATATCCCGGCGGGAAAATTTTGGTTACATGGTGGAATCCTATGGGGAGTTGGTGCCTACCTTGGAGGCCCTTGATTCCCATGTTGTGATCGAAGGCTGGCCCGGCCCCGCGGCGCTTTGTTGCACGCCGGAAGGTTGTCGCGCCATCCTGCGCGAATTCACCTCGGGATCCGTCGGCATCAATTATGACCCGTCACACCTCGTTCGCATGGGGATTGATCCGGTGCGCTTTCTCAAGGAGTTCGTTTCCGCTGTTTATCACGTTCATGCCAAAGATGCTTTGCTGCTCGATGAAGGCCTCTACGAGTATGGAAACCTTCAGCCCGCCACCTTCTCAGAGCCATGCGGGTTTGGAGAAATGTGCTGGCGCTATACCCTTCCGGGTTTTGGTATTGTTCCTTGGGACCGGATTTTATCAATTCTGGCCGGTAACGCTTATACCGGGGCCGTTTGTATTGAGCTTGAGGATGCCGCATTCAATGGCACAATTGAGGGTGAAAAGGAGGGGCTTCTGCTCTCGGGGCGGTTCCTCTCTGATTCCTGACCGGTGCAACATGAGCAAGGAAAATATCTTTTCAACCGGAGACGAAATCGGATTCACCCTCACCGAGATTCTGGTCGCGATGTGCATTGTCTTCCTGCTGTCTGCGATGCTTTTGCCAACTGTCCGAAAGGGAATGGAGTCGGCCCATGCGGCCGGATGCGTGAATAATCTCCGGCAACTGGGCCTCGGTCTGGTGCAGTTTGCCAGTGAAAATAATGGAAATCTCCCACCCGCCACGGAATATGCCATTGATCCCACTGGGACAGTAACAGGAATCACGCCTTTTTCCAGAAACCCGAGCGGCTGGGTGTATCAATATGCCGATCCAATCTGGCCCAAAGCAACCAAGCTCGGAGTCTGCCCGGCAGACACCAATAAGGTAAGAAATACTTACTATTGGATCTACTCCTACAACTATTGTTTTTTGGTGTCTTATGTCAACGGGTCTCCGGATAAAAATGGCAATGAGGGCTCGCTTGCGAACAATGGCTATGGCCGGAAAATCAAACTGGCCGAGGCCGGGAAGAAAGTGCTGCTGATTGATGCGATTGATCTCAACGAGGCAAAATCATGGTCCAATGGAACCCCTCGACCAAGCCCGAGCGCCAATGGTGTGGGGGGTGCGTTTCTTTGGAATGACTATTTACCTGCCACGATTACAAGCCGCCATGCCGGAAGGGGCAACTCGCTCTGGGGTGATGGTTCCGTAAGGTCTGTCAAATTCACCGACCTGAAACAAACCGATATCGAGCGCGACCAGCCGTGAAACTTCATTGACTCTCATGGAACGTTATCTTGGCATAGACAACATGGGACTGTGGCCCAACCTGACAACTTTGCAGGATCGGTCGCTGGGGGTGCTGATCTTCAACCAGCCCTCTCATGGAACCCGGCCCGGCGAAGTTGAGGCCTGGCACTCGGGCGACGGCGGAAGAACCTGGCAGCGCCGGGGTGTTCCATTGCCTCATGGCAAAGATGAAATTCGCATGAATGTTGCCGCCGGTTTGACGGCCGACGGTGCCTGGCTTTGTGCGGTTTGGGGTTTCGGAGGATGGAGTCAGGAATTGGAAACAGCACTGCAAAGCGGGCGAATCACCTGGGGCGAATTCTGGACCAAACTTCCTCCGCGTGTCGCCATGGTTTCCCGCTCCCGGGATGCAGGTTCCACATGGGAAATCCTTGGCGAGCTGCCCCCGGTGGCAGGTTTTTCTCCGCTTGTGCCGTATGGGGATATTCACCATGGCGCGGATGGCTGTCTCCGCATGTCCGCTTATGCTGACCCGGCGCAAGGAGATTCCACGGATTATTTGGAGATCGCCAAAGGTGGCGCAGCGTTCTTTCTAAAAAGCCCGGATGGCGGAATTTCGTGGGAGATTCAGTCAAGCCTGCCAATACACGGCAGCAACGAGACGGCACCGATTCATCTGGGTGGGGGCCGCTGGTTGGCGGCCTCACGCGTTCTCGAGTCCTGCGGAGGCCAGCACCTTACCTTGTGCGAATCGGGCGATGATGGGGCGACATGGACTGAGGGGGAGATTGTTGGCACAAGGGGTTCTTTTCCCGGGGCTTTCTTGCAGATGAAAGACCGCCTGCTTCTCGTCCATGGCAGCCGCTACCTCAATAACAACGGTATCTATTCGCGCGTTTATGACAGTGAGAATCAAGGGTGGACCACTCCGCGCCGTTTGGTGGATCTGACGGGGGCGGAAGATGTCGGCTATCCAAGTGCGGCTCTGAATTCCCGCGACGAAATCGTCATCGCTTACTACGCGGATCGTTCGCCCTGCCACGACCGTTACCATATGGGGGTTTTGATACTTGATGAAAATGAGCTCTAATCTCCGCCCTGATTTGCTGTTTCGAAAGAGGCATCAACCTTTCCAATCTGTAATCCGTCAATCTCCACTTATCGACATTTCAAGTAAAGTCCTGTAACCCACAGTAAACCCAAACACCCCACCACCATGAAAACTAACAACCTGCTCGCTTGCTGCATTGCCTGTATTGTCTTTGTTCCCCTGCATCTCCATTCCCAGACCACCCGGACGTGGAGCGGCGGAAATGGAACATGGTCTACCGGCTCCAACTGGAGCGATTCAACGCCCCCAACCGGTGTGGATACGGCGAATTTCACCACTAATGGAGAACTCACCGTTTCCTTCTCGGCAAACGCCACGATGAATAACATGCTCTACGCCGGGAGCGTTTCAGGGCTGACGGCTCCGACCCTGACTTTCGATCTAGGTGGAAACACGCTCACCGCAACGAGCACAGGTAACAACCCTTCAAATTCCGCACTGATCCTGACTTCGGTGTCGAGTACCAGCATCGAGCGCACCTTGAATATTCAGAATGGACAGTTTGACCTGAAAACCCTCTTCCTTTCCACCGGCACGACGCAACCCGTGGTTCATTTGAATATCCTCACAGGGGGAACCATGACCACGGGAGACAGTTCAGTCGCTCCCAATACTTATGTAACGAGTATTGGATTTCAGGGAGCGGCGGAACTTAATGTCACGTCGGGAGGAGTTTGGACTGCGCTATCCAACGTTGCCATCGGCTCAAGCACGGGGGTGGGTTCAACGGTCACAGTTACCGGAGCGGGATCGTCCTACAATGCTTCAACGGCTCCCGCCACCGCTGCGGGCTCTTGGATCCTGACAAATGTTGGCCAGGAAACCACGGGTAATATCATGGAAGTGGAGAATGGTGCGACAGCGGCATACGATATCATCAATGTCGGGCGTTTTGCCGGATCGGAGGGAACGCTGTCCATCGACGGTGTGGGGTCGTCAGCCACAGGAAGGCGGCTCTACGTTGGTGGCGGTGTCAATGGGGGAGGCGGAGGTCCTGTTGTCGGAGGCACCGGCATGGTGACAATTTCCAACGGGGCCATCCTTGAATTATCGGACAGCCAGTTTTCCACCATTTTTGCCGGGGGCACAATATCGCTGAACGGTGGTGGCACACTCAGCATGAACAGCACTCTTGACAACGCAGTGGATATTCGGGGCGGCATTCTCGGCGGCAACGGGACCGTCATCGGGAATGTAAGGCTGACGGGTGAGACAGCCGGGACTCTGAACGGCAGCGGAGGCCAATTGGTTTTGAACAACAAACTTGAAGTCTATGGCCGAACGAACATATCCGCGTCGGGAACCGGCACCATTGGCTCCGGCACTGTTTCGGTCAATGGAACCACCACCGTGAGAGACCAGCAGACACTGGAGGTCAATGGCGTCCTGGCCGGATCAGGAGCCCTGACATTCGAGACGGACAGCACGGCCTCGATTTCCGGGGTTGGGACGATCAACAAAAATCTCTCCCTTGATCTCCGCAAAACGCTTTTCAGCTCCGGTACGCTTACATTGGGGGGCAACCTCACCATCGCAGCCGGCTCGGCAACCTCGGGCGCCCACAGCACGATTTCGGCCGGTACTGTGGCAGTGAATGGAACAACCACCGTTAATAATGGACGAACCCTGACCAACAACGGAACGCTTGCAGGCACGGGCAATCTTGTGGTGACCGGAACCATCGCCGGCAGTGGCTCGGTAAACAAGACGGGAGGCACCATTAATGGTGGCGGCACAATTTCGCAGGCAGTGGTGCTTGCGGGCAACACGACATTGGGGACCTTGATTTTGGGCAGCACGTTGGATGTCAGTGGGACTGGCAACACTTTGGCGGCGTCAACCAGTCCGACGGTGGCCGGATTGACAACCATTGCCAGCGGCGGGGACTTCGCGGTGAACGGCACCCTTGGCGGCGCCGGGGCCATGACGGTAAATGGCGTTCTATCGGGCACTGGTTCGGTCAACAAAGCTGTGACCGTCGGAGCCACGGGCACACTTTCTCCGGGCAACAGTCCGGGCAATCAGAACCTCAGCAGCCTGACCCTTACCGCGGGAGGGAATTACAACTGGCAGGTTTACGACGCAACAGGCGCGGCTGGCACCGGTTTCGACACCATCACCCTCACCGGAACCCTTGACCTCACGGGCTTGATCACAAGCTCGAAATACAAGATCAATCTGTGGTCCTTGTCCTCCGTCGGACCCGACGCCAATGGCAACGCCATCAACTTTGACAATACTTTGTCTCAGTCCTGGGTGCTGGTGGATGGCGCGAGCGTAAACACAACCGGGCTTTCCAGTCCCATCGCTGATTACTTTACCGTTAATACAGCCGCAGCCAACGGAGCCAATGGATTTATCAACGGTCTTGGTGGAGGTTCCTTCTCCGTTTCGGTTGATGGCAGTGATCTGCTTTTGAACTTTGACGCCATCCCCGAGCCCGCAACCTTGGTGCTCACCTTTGGCGGTCTTTGCTACGTGATGCTTCGGAGGAGGACACGCCGCGCATGAAGCGGTGTTCTTCCCACATTTTTGCGGGCGTTCCCCCCGAGTCGTGCATCTCACAGCCTTTTCTCCGATAAATTTCGGATGTCGCGTTTGGGGTATTGTTCCCGCTCTTTTCCTTGGCGTCTTTGCAACAGAAGCAGGGGCTGGCGAATTTTTTGTTAACAAAGCCGGGCTGGCTTCCAACGATGGATTGAGCCGACAGCAGGCGTTTCCGACCATCCAACAGGGTGTTTCCGCTTTGGGACCCGGTGATACCCTGATTATTGGGCCCGGAGAGTACTTTGAAGCGGTCAGCCGGGAGAAATTGGGAAATGCCGACGCAGACACAATAATCAGGGCGGAATTGCCGGGAACCGTGGTGTTGCGCGGGGACGTAAACGCACCGGAGTTTCAGAAAGTTGAAGGATTCCGATTTGTGTATGCGGCAAAATTTGATCGCGAACCCCAAGTGGTTCTGGAGGTGGATACGATGACGCCGCTGAAAGCGCAGTTCCGCAAGGAGGATGTGGAATTCACTCCCGGAGCGTATTTTTACGATGCTGCGGAGAGCATGTTGTTTGTGTCTTCCACTGACCTCCAGGACACGTCGAGGCATCGCTACACCATCTCGGTGATTCCCCAGAGCGGCTTGTTACTGGCCGATCCACAGCGGGTAAGGGTCGAGGGGCTGGTGGCAACAGGGTATTTCAGCAACAAAGCCCCACCCTTGCTCAAATATGAGCAATACAACTGGGGGATCGTGTTGATGAATCCCATTGGATGCAAAGTGCGCGATTGCGTGGCGTACCTGAATGATGGCGGAATAGGCGTTATTGGCGGCAGCGGCAACGTCGTGGAACAATGTCTGGCATACCGCAACACTCCGCTTAAGAACGGGGAGAGTGGAAACATCGTGAAGATCAGAGGAAACAACGATGTGATCCGGGATTGCATTGCCTACGGCTCCATGAATGGAAACGGGAATATTGTCTTTTACTCTGAGTTGACGGGACCGGGTCTGCTGAAAAACAACATCTCTTGGGATGGTTACGAGACCAGCATGAGGATCAAAGGGGAGGGGCGCACCAAGTTCGGGAAAATGGAAAACTGCGTTTCCTTCGGCATGACAGATATCGACAACGTCAGTCACTCACTCGTCGTGGGGCGCAACAGCTACAACGAGAACATGTCAGCGGACAACGTCACCACGTTTCCGCCCGACGCAGCGTTTCAATATGCCGATCCGCCAAACCTGGATTTTCGCCTCCAATCCAAATCCAGCCTGCGGGGAAGCGGGCCGGCGGGTGTGGACCGCGGGCCGTTCCCATTCCAGGAGAATGTTTTTTACGTCTCCCCTAGCGGCAGCGACACCAACGACGGATTATCCGTCAGCACGGCGTGGAGCACTTTGTCTCACGCGCTGGGGCGGCTGAAGGGAGGGGACACACTCTACCTGCTCAAGGGAACCTACACAACGGGTGGAGCCGTCAGGCTCGCAGGAAGCAGGGAGAAGCCTGTGTCCCTGCGCGGACGCGGAAAAGACAGGGTTATTGTAAAAGGTGAGTTGCTTCTCGAAAATGTTGGGGGAGCGGATTTCCGACGATTGCATTTCGACGGTGGGGTGCGGTTGGCAGGCGGAGGCGCGGTGGGCTTTGAAAATTGCATGTTCACACAAGGCCGATATGGAATTCAGGCAGCCGGGGTGAACGGCCTGCGAGTGACGCATTGTGTATTCACGCAATACGACGAAGCGGGGATCAACCTCGTCGCGGATGGTGCGCCCTGCACCGATGTCTACCTCAGCGGAAACATCTTCGACAACAAGGACAGTGCGGCGGTGAAATTGGCGTACGCTGAGGCTGTGATATACAGCGACTACAACAGCTATCGGGAAACAGGGCAGGTATGGCGGTTGCCGGATGGAGTGTGGGATTTTGCACGCTTGCAGAAGAACCACGACACGCATTCCCAAAATATCATCCCGGAGTTCCGCAAGGAAAATGACGGTTTGCTGTTGGAAAATGCCTGGGCATTTGGAGGTCGTGGCCCGCATGGCAGGGCAATGGGGCTGTATGACCTCAATCTGAAACGGCCTCTGCGCATGGAAGGGCCGTTCGTGCATTCCGTGAGCGATACGACAGCGAATCTGGAATGGTGGATGTCTGGAGCCTCCCGTTGCATCGTGGCATGGGGCGAGACTCGCGATTGCGAAAACACGAAAGAATTTGATGTGGGCAGCTTCGGCACCTTCAGCCTCGCGGGATTGAAACCCGGCACAAAATACTTTTTCCGCATCCAGGAAACCAGCGCCCTGTCCACTGGCAACGATTTTGAAAAGCTTGTGGAGAAAAGTCTGCGGTCCGGGACAATTTCCTTTCAAACCGATGAGAAGCCGCGCAAACCCGCCACCTATTTCATCTCCACCACAGGCGACGACCAGCAGACTGGCTTGAAGCGCAGCAAAGCTTGGAGATCAATCAGCAAGGCCGCAGCCAGGGCGCGGCCCGGCGACACCGTTCTCCTCGTGGGCGGAACTTACCGGGAAATTGTGCGGCTGCGGGTAACCGGTGATGTTGGCAAGCCGATCACGTTTCGATGCGCACCGGGGGAGAGGGTGCAGTTCGATGGATTTGATTTGGGGGCGGGCACCGCCTTTGCCATCGCGGGGAAGCAGGACGTTCGGTTCGACGGTTTCTATTTTGAAAAGTACAATCTGTTCTCGCCCCAAATCCTGGGGATATCCAACAATCCGAGCATATTTGAGATTTACCAAAGCGACAGGATCTCCATCACGCGCTGCCTGAGCGACGGTAGTCCGCGCGGCAAAGCGGCGTATCGCTCGGCCTTGGTATGGGCCAAGAATTGCAGGGATTTACTTATCCAAAATTGTGTGATTGCCAACGGGATGCATGGACTGTCGCTGCACGCCTGTCCGGCGGTGCGGCTGGAGAACAACGTGTTTCTGCGAAACTTCATTCAAGCCATGACAATCGGAAATATTGCCGCGGATAAGATTCACTTGAGGAAAAACATCATCACCGACAGCCTGGAATCCAAGGTTGGTGTTCAGACTCTTGAGATACCGGATTTCCGTTCACTGGACGAGGACGACAATTGTTACTTCATGAGATTGCCTGACGAGAAGCGAAGAATGTTTGCTTTTTACAACGAGGAAGGACAGGGCGGTTTCAAGACGCCGGAAAACCCCATGGGCAGGGCCAGCCTGGGGGATTACTCGGCGCGGGTGGGTAAAAAAAGCGGGTCCATTTTTGCCAACCCGAGTTTCCGCAGGGCGGCAGGAATGAAAGAGAAGTATGAAACGGGAGAGCCGGTGTTTTCACCCGATCTTCTGGCGGACCCGCCGCGCGATCAATGGGAAAGCCCGAAACTGGATTTCGCGGATTTGTTCAGCGCGAATCCGGAGTTGATCGAGCGGGGTATTGGCCTGAACCCGGAGGCGTTTTCCGATTTTGGATTCCCCAAAAAGTAGTACGACAAAGGTAGCGCTCCAATACGCATCGATGAGTGGCAACATCTGGCAACGCCGATTGCTTTTGGCAGCCGCACTTCTCCTCCCGAAGATTTTGATGCCTTCTGGAATGAAAAGAAGGCCCAGCTTGCTGGCATTCCGCTGAATGTCCGTCTTTCTCCGTTCAAATCGACGCAATCGGACATCAAGATCTACGATTTGCAAGCCGATTGCCTGAGATCCTCCGTATTCGGCTACCTCGCTCACCCCGTTAATGCCCGGCCAAAGAGTCTCCCTGCCATACTCACACTGCCTGGAGCCGGCGTCAGGGATTCTGATGTGGGTCAAGCCATTTGCTGGGCCAACGAAGGGATGCTCGCTTTGGACATCAATGTCCATGGCCTGCCCAATGGAATGCCGGAGGAGTATTACGCCAACTTGAGGGAGGGTGAACTGAAGGATTATCCCTTCAAGGGCTGTGCATCCCGCGACAATTCCTATTTCCTTGGAATGTACCTTCGCCTGATCCGCTCTATCGATTCGCTGGCGTCGCACCCGCTATGGGATGGAAAAACTTTGGTCGTTTATGGTGCCAGCCAAGGGGGGCTGCTGGCAATCGTCGCGGCGGGACTCGATGAGCGGGTCAGCTTGGTCGTGGCCGGAGTTCCCGCAATGTGTGACCCGACAGGCTTCATTGCAGGGAGAATGGACGGGGCGTTTTTCGTGGTCTCGAGAAGCTTGACGCCGGACGGAAGTCTGAAACCGGACATTATGAATGTCTCCCGCTATTTCGCCGCGGCAAACTTTGCCGCCAGGGCTAAGGTTCCGGCTCAATTTACTGTGGGTTTCATTGACCATTCATGCCCGCCCTCGCTCGTGTATTCCGCTTACAACATGATACAGGCCCCAAAGCAGATCCATAACGGGCCAACCTCTGGTCATGCCCTAACGACGGATTCCCGCGCGATAATGCGCAATGCTGTATTGAGGCACAGGAGCAGACTTGAAGGTCCGCACAAGGACGCATTGAATTCTGAAAATTCAAAATGAACTCAGAAGAATTTGTTGATCTGCGGTACGGGATGTTCATTCCTTTCGGCCTCTATTCCCTGCTCGGCCGGGGCGAATGGGTTATGAACCGGGAGGAAATGCCGCGGGACGAATACCGCTGCCTGGCCGGGCAGTTCCGGCCGGATCAGTTCACTTTCGACTATCAGGAACGCGGGTGAGTGGAATGCCGGAGTGCCCACCCGATACCCTTTGCACAGTGCTCAAGTTTGAGTGCGAGGAAGCACCGGGAATTTATCAATGCGGCGGAATGCGCGTTCCCGGCGTTAACCATGCGCATTACAACCCCTGCCCGTCGGATCTGCTGATTTGACGCCAGAACCTCCCTCCATTTTGGTAAGCAAAATTATCTAATCCGGCGGCGAAGGAGGCCGTTTCTTACCAGGTCTCCTTGCCCACACCCCCACCCTTTGCCCCGGCTCCCGCCGGATTAGGGAAGATCCCGGTCCAAATAGCGGGCTTCGCAGGCTTCGGCTTTTGGCATCAGGCGGACGGAGCCATCGCCGAAGAGGGCATTGACATTGCCGTTGTGCCTCTTGCTGACCACGCTGTTTGCAAAGTAGGAGCGAAGGGCTCCTGCGACGCCATCTCCATTGACACCGGGAAAGGGCCAGCCATCCGCAGATGTCCATGATTGTGCTTCCGTCGGATCGATACCATCGACGTAGAGGATTTTAGCGGTTGCCTCAGAGAGGTGGATCGCACGAGGCGAGGGAATCCCGTCGGTGTAGCCAACAAAATGCTCATAGTTTTGTGCGTAGCTGCTGTAGTTGGCCCATTTATAGGAGGCTGGGGTTTTGTCTGTCGGGCAGGTGAAAATTTTGTAAGGTTTCGGGCCCAAGTCCGAGTATTGGCCCATATACGCCGCCCCCTTGTTCACTTGAGGTGTCCCAAGCGAACCGTCGGGGTTTACCGGCGAAGTATAAACCGTGCCGGGAGGCAGGGTCAGGTTGTGTTCTCCTGCGTAAAGCATCACATCCGCCCCGATCTGCTTGAGGTTTCCGGCGCATTTGGCCCGGCCAGCCGCTGTATAAGCCCCCTTCAGCGCCGGGAAAAGCAAGGCGGCAATGGCTGTTACAATGGCAATGGTCACCAGGACCTCCACCAAGGTGAAGCCCCCCCGGCCCCGCAAACTACCCCTGCCCGGTCTCATGAAGCAATAAATGGCATGATTCATGCTAAACAGCAGTGTATGAATTCCTTTCACAAGAAAATACAAGATTGTATCATATCAAGCAACTTTAATGCCATGGCTTTGAAGGGTGACCGTCGGCGGGGGGGGCGTGCAGGGGAGCAGTTTCTTCAAGGAAACGAAAAGAATATCTTGACATTCGTGGCGCAAGTCAACATTTCTATTCGGAAAATACATACTTGTATCTAAGGCGTGGTTCAAGCTCGGGGTAATGTGAAAAAATTATGAATACTTATCAATGTTCGGGCAAATTCTTGGTGGTCTTTTCAGTAATACTTGTGGGAAGCGTATCTCTTTCCCAAGTTGCGAATGCCGCCACCTTTGAATGGAATACGGACTCCAGTGGTTTATACCAGACCGAGACAAACTGGACGCCGAATGGGGTGCGGGGGTGTAAAGTTTGTTCTGTAATTGGGTTCTTCGCGACCTGAGCGCCCCTTCCGGGGGCGGTGGAGCGAAGGCGAGCGTAGCGAGCCGAGCGCAGCCGCCCCCGG
>Ga0247840_10005811_pt1 | contig 18244 bp, 12 predicted proteins | sample LaCruzMarch2015__FD_192404 | JGI IMG/M metagenome (GOLD analysis project Ga0247840, IMG submission 192404) | Freshwater microbial communities from meromictic Lake La Cruz, Castile-La Mancha, Spain - LaCruzMarch2015_17m | ecosystem: Environmental > Aquatic > Freshwater > Lake | place: Spain... | reverse complement strand
GACATTTTCGGCTACCCCGGGTTAGTTTGCACTTCCAAGGGTATGAAAGTTCCGAGGTCCTGCCAACCTCCCCGACACCGATGGCTGAGTTCAGCGCTTGGTCTTGGGCGGATTTATGATCAAGGCCTGCCGAAGCACATGAAGGGACCCATCGACTCACCCGAAATGGTGTTCGTGAAAGGTGGTTCTTTTCAGATGGGTAGTCCCAACGCCGTGTCGGATAGAAGCTACGATGAACGTCAGCATCCTGTGACCGTAACGGATTTTTTTATTGGCAAACATGAGGTTACTCAGGCGCAATGGCAAGCGCTGATGGGAAACAATCCCTCAAGTTTCGGCCGCTGGCTATACGGTTGCGACGACTGCCCAGTAGAGCAGGTGAGTTGGACGGATGTGCAGGATTATCTCTCTAAGCTCAATAAACAAACGGGGAAACGTTACCGCCTGCCCACCGAGGCGGAATGGGAATACGCCTGCCGTAGCGGTGGCAAGGCTGACTTGGCCTGCGGCGACTCTATTGAGCCGTTGGCTTTGCGTAGCGCCGCTAGCGACTCGCGAACTCATCCCGTGGGGAGCAAGGCGGCTAATGCGTTGGGCCTATTCGACATGAACGGCAATGTCTTGGAATGGACATCGTCGCTATATAAGCCGCGCTATTGTTCCGGGCAAGATTGGGACCTTTGCGCGGCGGGGCTTTGTTATTCCCCCTCTGGCCGGTACTTTGCAATACGGGGCGGCTCCTGGGCTGCGCCCTCAAGATCTGCCAACCACCGAGGCGTTGCCGCACCTGACTATAACTGCCGTAACCTCGGTTTTCGCCTCGCTCACGATTGACTGATTTTGTGGTTTGCACCCTGTTTCGTTTGGAAACACATCCATTGGAGATATCTGCGCATGAAAAAGCTAGCACTGACGCTTGGTTTTCTGTTCCTGTCTTCGCTGACCCATGCTGAAGACGCCGTCTATCGTGCCGTCATCGACGGACACATCAACGCACTGATTTCGGTGCAGACGAATGACGGAGAAATTTCCGGTAAGGTTCAATTTGACACCAGCGGTGCTGACGATATCCGTCTGACCGGCAAGCCCGGTGCCCCGGGACATTTCAAATGGGAAGAAGACCTGGGTAAGCCCACTGGCACCTTTACGGGAACCCTCGCTCCCGACGGTAAATCCGGTCAGGGCACCTGGACAAGCGCCAACGGCAAGAAGCGGTTCCCTCTAGCCCTCAGCCGTGTAGCCACCATCCAGGACTTGGAAGACAAAAAGAACAATGCCGGCGTGTCTTATCCGCAGCTCGATGACCCGCATTTCGCCCGACTGAACGAGCAATTGGCGAAAAACGCACGGGAGAAATTCGGCGCGCATGTCGAGTTGATGAAGGATATACGGGCGGACCTCGCGGATCAGCGTTCGGACCCCGCTATGGCAGAACTCCTCAAAGGCGCGAGCGCCGGCACCGGATGCGACCTCGGCAGCGTGACGCAGGGCATTGTCAGCATACTATGCGCAACCTCGGAGTACACCGGCGGCGCCCATGGCAATACCTACAAGGAGGTGCTCAACTACCGCGTCGCCGCGGACGGCACGGTACGCCCCATCGGCTTATGGGAGCTACTGAAAAAGCCACCAGCGAACATAAGGACCTTATCCCGTCTGATCCTTGCCGATCTCAAGCGTCATGAGGCTTCGGGCGCGTCCGATAACCCATCGGGTAACGGGTCTTTCATCAACTTCCAAGGGTTCCCCAAAGTGGCGCGGACGGGCAGTGAAAAATACCCGAGTTTCACAGAAACTGTTGCCAAGGGCGATATTGTCTTTAGCGTAGTCCCCGCTGGACTAGCGTTTGAATTCGATCCCTATGAGATGGGCTCTTACGACGAGGGGAGTTTCCGAGTTGTAGTCCCGAACAGCGAACTGGCCGCGCTCTACCGCCGAGACGGCCCCCTGGCGGACCGCACCGCCGCATCGCAGCCCGCGGCGCGAAAGCCCGCCCGATGACCACGGATTTCTTGATATCGGCTGAAGAACCGCCGCGGCTCGCTGACGAACCGTGCAGGTGATCCAGAAATATGCGGTCGTCACGCCAAGGCGCCAAGCTCCCCAAGGGTTTTCAGTATTTTATCGGCGTGTGGGCCTTGATCGTGATCCCGGCCCGTCAGCAACGGCGAGGCCTATGGTCCGCACAGCGGACCCTACGGCCTCGCGCCCGTAGGGTCCGCTGTGCGGACCAGGGACCTCCCGTTTAGTATGATGGCCGGAGTGATGATCAAGGCCAACGCGCGATTCACCCGGCGGATGATCCGAATACCGAACCGGCCTCGATCGTCGTTCCGGCCACCATCGGTAGCGCGCGAGCAAGAATCTATTCTCTCACGGAGACACGGAGACACGGAGAAGAGAACGATTCTTTGTGTCTCCGTGTCTCCGTGAGAGAATTCTTCAATTAGTCGCCCTTGGCGAGCTTGGCGCCTTGGCGTGAGAAATCCCCGGATTCGGGTTTATGATGCGGGCGCCACGCGCGGCCTTGATCGTCATCCTGGCCGCCCGGCGAGGCCGCGGTAACCTGCGATGTCGCGGCAGCTTGCGAGGAATGGTCGCGGCTGAAGCCGCTCCCACAGCGTCGCTGCGCGACTTTCACGGTAAGGCCTCCGGTGTGGGACGCGCCTGGGCGGTGGTCGGAACCCAATCGCGTTAAGTCAAGCGCGAGGCGGTCCGGCGCGGGCGTCTCGTTCCCACGCTCCTGCGTGGGAATGCCGGGCGGGCGCTCCGCGTCCCGTCTGATCAATGGACGCGGAGCGCCCGCCCTTGCTCCCACGCGGGAGCGTGGGAGCCAGCGTGGCTTAGTTCAACGGCATTGGGTCGGAACCATGATCGAGGCCGCCGCCGGTCGGGCCCCTGACCGATGCGCACCATCCTGATCCAGCCCATTGGATCGCGTCACACCTCGAGGGCCTTACCGATGAGCGTCCCGATCACCACTCAGGAACAGTCACCCGCGTCTCCCGCGTCGTATTGCCGCTGGGCCAGTGTGGCGGCCATCACCCACCCCGGACTCGCCCGACCGCGCAACGAGGACGCCGTTCTGGTCGGTACCTGGTGGAGCCAGGACCGCCTGGAGGTACCGCGGACGAGCCAGGTGTCCCTTCAGACCCCGCTCCTGTGCCTGGTCGCCGATGGACTGGGCGGTCATGGGGGAGGTGACGCGGCCAGCCGGCTGGCCGTCGAGGCATTGAGTCGGGAACCGGAAAGGCTCGGACGCGGTGAGTCCGCGATCGTCGCCGCGCTCTTGGCGATTCATCAGCAGTTGCTCTGTGCAAGCGAAAGACAACCGGCACAATCGGCCCCCGGCACTACGGTGGCGGGCCTGGTCCTGGAGCAGCAGCAGGCATGGGTCTTCAACGTCGGGGACAGCCGTGTCTACCGGTATCGCGACGGCTTCCTGGCCCAACTGAGCACCGACGACGTACCCAACCCCAGCTACGGGGACTCAGGCGAGCAACGCACCGGCCACCGGATCACGCAATGCCTCGGTATCTGTGACGAAGCGCCGGCACCACATATACAGCGCATCGCGGCAGCGGATGGTGATCTGTTTCTCCTGTGCTCCGACGGACTGACGGCGATGCTGGACATCGATACCATCGAGGCCATCATCGCCGCAGAACCCGCGAGTAACCTGGGGGCAACGGTCGCGGCCCTGACAGGGGCCGCCTTGACGGCCGGGGGCCTGGATAACCTATCGATCATTCTGGTGCGCGCGGTACGCGAAGCAGCGTCCATGGATCGGACCGGGGGCTGAGCTTACAATGTGCCGCCGGACCGGCAAGACCAGTGACATGACCAAATGATGCGAAAAGGATGGCTGTGGGTGCTCGGCCTGGGCGTACTGGTCGGCGCCGGCCTGCTGTGGTGGCGCACGGCGCCGTTAACCCTCGCCCTGGTCACGCCGACCCGCGGCCCGGCGGTGGAGGCGGTCTATGCCACCGGCACCGTGGAGCCGACCGTCATGCTGCCGATCGCCCCGCGCACCGGGGCCAAGCTGGCTGAAGTCAATGTGGATGAAGGTGCGACCGTGCGCAAGGGACAGGCACTGGCCCGGCTCGACGACGCGGATCTCGGCAATACGATCGAGGAACTCGACGCACGGGTGCGCTTCGCCCGGCTCAATCTCCAGCGCAAGCAGGAACTGGCGGGGCGCAACGGACTCGCCAAGGCCGATCTGGACCAGGCGCGCGCCGACCTGGAGGCAGCCGAGGCGACGCAAAAGCGCGCCACCGCGCTGCGCGGCTTCATGACGCTGACGGCCCCGGCCGACGGCCTGATCATCCGGCGCGACGGGGAAGTCGGCCAGTTCATCCCGGCCGGGCAGGCCCTGTTCTATTTCTCCTGCTGCGCGCCCTTGCGGGTCACGGCCGAGGTGGACGAGGAGGACATCCCCCGGGTGCGGGTCGGTCAGAAGGCGGTGCTGCACGCCGACGCCCTGCCCGGGGAGGTCTTCGACGGCGAGGTGGCCGCGATCACCCCCAAGGGCGACCCGGTTGCGCGCAGCTTCCGGGTGCGGATCAGGCTCGCCGACCCGGCACGGCTGCGCATCGGCATGACGGTGGATGCCAACCTGATCGTCACCGAGCGCCAGAACGCCCTGCTGGTGCCCTCCAGCGCCATTGTCGATGGCAACCTCTGGGTCCTGGCGGACGGCCGGCTGCGCCGCCAGGCGGTGCGTACCGGCGTGGCCGGCGCCGTGCGGACCGAGGTCCTGGACGGGCTCGCGCCGGACGCCCAGGTCGTCGCCGTGCCCACCGACAGCCTGCGCGAGGGTGCCGCTGCCCGACCCAAGAAAGAGGATCAGCCGCCAATGAACGCCAATGAATGAGGCACTTCCCCAATGCGCCGCCCAGGGGTTCCGCACCGGGGGGCGAGGCTTTCCCGTGAAAGTCCGGCGGAGACCTTGTGGGAGCAGCTTCAGCCGCGACGAGGCGTCGCGGGTCACCGCCTCTGCGCCTCTGCGCCTCTGCGTGAGACCTCTTAAAGAATCTCACGCAGAGGCACAGAAACGCAGAGAAGAATCGCGTCAGTCGGGTTACCGTGAAAGCCGCTCTCGCCGCGGGCTTTCATGTTCCGGGGTCTCGGACACCCCCTTCATGGCCGTTAGCCGGATCAGGACCGCTGACAGGCGCCGTCGACCGGCTGAAGCCTCGACCTCCGGTCTCCTTGCGGCTGGAACGACGCTCAAGGCCCCGCAGCCCATTTGCGTTCATTTGCGTTCATTTCCGCCTCATCTTCTCTTCCTGACCCGATGCTGATCCAACTCCAGGTCGCCCTCACCCACCTCACCGGCCGGCGGCGCCAGACGCTGGTGTCGCTCACCGGCGTGGTGCTCGGGGTCGCCTTCTTCCTGGCGGTCTCCTCACTGATGGCCGGCTCGGAGCGCGACTTCATCAAGCGGCTGGTCGACAACAGCCCGCACGTCACCGTCTCCGACGACTATCGCCGACCGCGCACCCAGCCGGCGGAACTGCGTTGGGCCGCGGGCGCGGTGCGCATCAGCAATGTGAAGCCGCAGACCGAGACGCGCGGCATCCGCGGCTACCGCGAGAAGCTCGCCTTCGTCGAGTCGCTCCCGGGGCTGCGGGCGGCGCCGGTGCTGGCGGGCTCCGCGGTGCTCACCTTTGCCGGGCGCGAGCAGGGCGTGACCCTCTGGGGCGTGGTCCCGAAGTCGCTGGAGAGCGTATCGACCATTAAGGAGAAGATGATCGCGGGGTCGCTCGGCGCCCTGGACGCCAATCCCAACGGGATCATCATCGGCCAGGGGCTCGCCAAGAAGTTCAACCTGGGCTTGGGACGGAATCTCAGCGTGACGGCCGCGGGCGGCGGCACCCGCGCCATGAAGGTGGTCGGCATCTTCCGCACCGGCAACGCCAACTACGACGAGAACCAGACCTTCACCGCGCTCAAGCGCGCCCAGGTCCTGTTCGGGCGCTCCAACCGGGTCAACCGGTTCCTGATCCAACTCGACGACGCCTACGCCGCCCGCCCCCTCGCCCAGCGGATCGAGGCGGTCATCGGCTACAAGGCGGTCTCCTGGGTCGAGGCGTCCGAGGATATCCTCAGCGTACTGGTGGTGCGCAACACCATCATGTACAGCGTGGTCTCGGCGATCCTCGTGGTCGCCTCCTTCGGCATCTACAACACCCTCTCCACCATCGTGCTGGAGAAGACCCGCGACATCGCAATCCTCAAATCCATGGGCTTCCACGCCCGCGATGTGCGGCTCATCTTCCTCTTCGAGGGCCTGATCATCGGGGTGATCGGCAGCCTCTTCGGGCTCGCCCTGGGGGCCGGGCTCATGTACGCCCTGTCGCAGGTGCAATTGAAACCGCCCGGCGTCACCGACCGGGTCTTTCTGCCCATCTGGTGGGGGGCGGGCCAATTCGCGCTCGCCGCCGCCTTTGCCATGGCGTCCTGCCTGCTGGCGGCTTATCTGCCGGCGCGCCGCGCGGGCCGCGTCCACCCGGTCGAGATCCTGCGGGGAGCGGCATGAGCACCATCCTGAGCGCCGAGCACCTGGTGCGCATCCTGCCCGGCGAGGTCCCGGTGACCCTGGTCGACGACGTGTGCATCACCATCGAGCGGGGCGAGTTCATCTGCATCATGGGACCCTCGGGCTCCGGCAAGTCGTCGCTCCTCTATCTCCTGGGCCTGCTCGATGTCCCGACCGCCGGGCGGGTCTGGCTCGACGGCGAGGACACCAGCGCCTATGGGGAGGATGCGCTCGCCAACCGGCGCCTCTCGAAGCTCGGCTTCGTCTTCCAGTTCCACTTCCTGCTCGCCGAATTCACCGTGCTCGACAATGTCACGCTGCCCATGCGCCGCCTGGGCCAACTCGACGAGACCGCCGCCCGTGCGCGCGGCCTGGACCTGCTGGCGCGTCTGGGTGTCGCCGACCAGGCCGGCAAGCACCCCCACCAACTCTCCGGCGGCCAGCGCCAGCGTGTCGCCATCGCCCGGGCGCTTGCCAATGACCCGCTGGTGGTCCTGGCCGACGAGCCGACCGGTAACCTCGACTCCGCGGCCGGCGGCACGGTGCGCCTGATCCTGCGCGACCTGGCGCACGAGCTGGGCAAGACCGTGGTCGCCGTCACGCATGACCCCGCCTTTGCCGCGGCGGCGGACCGGCGGATCGGGATCGTCGATGGGAAGATCGATGTGGACTGGCGGCCGGGGTGACCCAGCCGGCGTTTCGTTCTCGGGTGGCGCGTCACTGCTATTAAGTCAAGCCGCAACGGCTACTGGGAGCGCCGCACCCCAGTGCGGCGCGGCCTCTGCTCGACGCCCACCGGCGGGGTGATCTGCGAGATCGCGCCGCACTGGGGTGCAGCGCTCCCAGGCCGTGCCGGACTGGAAGAGAGGCTTAACTTAGCGGCATTGGGGTGCGCGTGGCAACGAGGGCAACCCCTACTCTAGAATGCGTGGCTTCTGGAATATCCAAGAGTGCAGCGAAATCGTCGCGATCGAGGTGGTGCAGGCGGTTGCGGCGGCGATCGGCGCGGATCAAGGTCGGCCTCTGCCTGTCGCCCTATGGGGTTTTCAACGGATGCCAAGGGCTACACCGACTATCCGGCGCTGGAGTCTCGAACCCTTCGAGGGGACAGAGCACATGCCTTAGGTCACCAGCGTCGAGCGGATCGGCATCCGCAAGGGCCTGCAGGAGGGTACTGCGCAGGGCGTCCGGGCCGGACCAACGGGAGGCGATCCGCGGGTGCCGCGGGACCCCGCGGACGCGCCGGGGCCGCTCCCCCTTGCGACGGGCCGGCGATTCGGTAAGGATGCGGCTCGACTCCCTCCCCCTGATTCGGCCGGCGCCGGGCCGGGCGTACGCCGCCCCCCGGCCTTTCCCACCATCACCACTTGAGCCTATCCTTTGCTGCCATGGACATACTCCTCGCCAACCCCCGCGGCTTCTGTGCCGGTGTCGACCGCGCCATCGCGATCGTCGAGCGTGTACTCGACCTCTACGGTGCGCCCATCTATGTCCGCCATGAGGTCGTCCACAATCGCTTCGTGGTCGAGGGGCTCAAGCAGCGCGGTGCCGTCTTCATCGAGGACCTGGACCAGGTCCCCGCCGGGGCCACCCTGATCTTCAGCGCCCATGGGGTCGCCCAGCAGGTCCGCGACGAGGCGCAGCGGCGCGGTTTGCGCCTCTTCGACGCCACCTGCCCGCTGGTGACCAAGGTCCACCTGGAGGTCGCCCGCCACTGCGGCGCGGGGCTCGACGTGGTCCTGATCGGGCACCGCGGCCACCCGGAGGTCGAGGGCACCCTGGGCCAATGCCAGGGCGGGGAGGGCCGGATGCACCTGGTCGAGACGGCGGACGACTGCGCCGCACTGAGGGTCCGGGACCCGCAACGCGTCGCCTATGTGACCCAGACCACCCTCTCGGTCGACGACGCCGCGGCGATCATCGCGGCCCTGCGCGCACGCTTCCCCGCCATTCAAGGCCCCAAGCGCAGCGACATCTGCTACGCGACCCAGAACCGCCAGGATGCGGTGCGCGAACTGGCCGAGCGCTGCGACCTGCTGCTGGTGGTCGGTTCAACCAACAGTTCCAACTCCAACCGGTTGCGGGAACTGGCGCAGAAGCAGGGCTGCACGGCTTATCTGATCGACGGACCCGAGGATATCGAGCGGGACTGGTTGGCCCAGGCCCCGCGGGTGGGCCTGACGGCGGGCGCCTCCGCCCCCGAGGTCCTGGTGGAGCAGGTCATCGCCCGGCTGCGGGACTGGGGCGCCGCGACGGTGCAGGAGCAGTCCGGCATCCGCGAGCAGGTGGTCTTCCCCCTGCCCCGGGAGTTGACGGGCGACGGTGCGGGAGCGGCCTAGCACCGCCAGGTGCAACGGCCCCGACCTTGCGTCGCGGCCGAGAACCACCCGCGAGCGCCCGACCCACTGGTTTGCACAGCGAGAGGACCGACCATGAGCGACATCCTGGTCATCGGCGGCGGCATCATCGGGCTCCTGACCGCCCGCGAACTGGTCCAGGTCGGAGCCGCGGTTACCCTGGTCGAGTCGGGCGAGACCGGCCGCGAGTCGTCCTGGGCCGGCGGCGGCATCGTCTCCCCGCTCTACCCCTGGCGCTACCCGGACAGCGTCACCGCACTCGCCCGTTGGAGCCAGCGCCTCTATCCCAAGCTCTGCGCCGAGCTGACCGCAGAGACCGGTATCGACCCTGAACTGACCGCCAACGGCCTCCTGATCCTGGACCCGCAGGAGCGCGAGCCGGCGCTGGCCTGGGCCGCGACGCACGGCACCGAGGTCCAACTCATCGACAGCGTCCAACTCCACGAAACGGCGCCCGAACTGGCCGTCCGGCCGCCGACCGCCATGCTGCTGCCCGCCGTCGCCAACGTGCGCAACCCACGCCTCGTCAAGGCCGCCCGCCGGGCACTGGAGGGACGCATCGCGCTGCGCGAGCAGGAGGAGGTTTGCGCGATCCTGGCCGCGGACGGGCGCGTTGCGGGTGTGCGCACCAGCCGGGGCCTGATCCAGGCCGACCAGGTCGTGGTCTGCACCGGCGCCTGGACCGCCCGCCTCCTGGACCCGCTCGGTCAGCGGCCGGACATCGTGCCGGTGCGCGGACAGATGCTCCTGTTCAGGGGTCGTCCCGGGCAGGTCAACTACACCACCCTGTGGCGGGAGCACTACGTCATCCCGCGCCGGGACGGCCGCGTCCTGGTCGGCAGCACCCTGGAGCAGACCGGCTTCGTCAAGGAGACCACCGCACAGGGCAGGGTGTCGCTTCAGCGCGCCGCCGTCGAACTCTATCCCCACCTCGCGCACACACCGATCGAGGCCCACTGGGCGGGACTGCGCCCCGGCGCGCCGGGCGGCATCCCCTACATCGCCCCGGTCCCGGGCACCGCCGGGCTCTATGTCAACGCCGGACATTACAGGAACGGCATCGTCACCGGCCCCGCCTCCGCCCGCCTGGTTGCCGACCTCCTGCTCGGCCGGGACCCCGTCACCGATCCCGCCCCCTACGCCCTGGATGCCCCGCGGCTACCCGACGGCGAGGTCGGGGCCGGGCACCGCGCCTGAGGTCCGGCCGTTGAGGCAGAGGGCCGCATCCCCTATACTGTCGCGTCCGGTGCGCCGATGTAGCTCAGCTGGTAGAGCAACTGATTCGTAATCAGTAGGTCGGCGGTTCGAATCCGCCCATCGGCTCCAATATTTCAATCGGTTACGTAATTTCTGACGGTTACCGTTCCGTGTCCTTTCTGATCTGGGGCGGAATTGCGACCGAATAATCTGTGTGCGAGCCATATTGCCCCGTTCGTCGGGTCGATCATCAGTAGGCCAGTGACCGGTCCGCGGGGTTCTTCGTTGCCGTCGGCAGGTCCGCCGGGCAAGTCCGCCACTGCGCCGACGGGATCGGAGTCAGCATCAGTACCCCCATTCCTCATGCGCCAGCGGCAGGCTGTTGAGCATGTCCCGATACTGCGGCCATTGCGGCATGTGGCCGTCCAGCAGTGCCGTGAACCGTTCGTCGTGATGTCGCTCCAGCAGGTGCGTCAGCTCATGGGCGACGATGTACTCCAGGCACTGGACCGGCTTCTTGGCCAGCTCCAGATTGAACCAGACACGCCGCGTTGCCGAATTACAACTCCCCCAGCGGGTCTTCATCCGCTTGATGCCCCAGTCGGCCACCTGCACCCCCAGAGCCGACTGCCATTTCACGAGCAGTGGCGGGATCAGCCCCTTGAGTTGCTCACGATGCCAGCGCGACAGGATGGCCTCGCGCTGCGCGGCATCGGTGCCGGGGCGCACGACGAGATCGATGGCGCCAATCCCGCACACCGCCACCCTGGGCGGCCCCTCTTGTTCCCGGACCCGCAGTCGATAGCGCCGGCCCAGGAACCAATGGCTCTCGCCGCTTACCATCTCGCGCTGGGACTGGCGGGGCTGCTCGGCGAACTTGGCCCTTTGCCGCTTGATCCACCCCAGCTTGTCGATCACCGCCAGCCGCACCGCCTCTTCCCCAAGCACGAGCGGCGCGGCCACGCGCACCCGTCCCATCGGCGGGTAGACGCCCAAGTGCAGGTTCTTGATGTCTTTGCGCACCACCTCGACCTCGATACCGGAGATTGTGAGGTGCCGGGTCTCAGTAATCACTTTGGTGCTTCGCCAGGTCGAGAATTCTCGTCGCCTCGGCTTCGATCGTGTAGCCCGCCTGATCTTCCGCGACCGTGCCGGCACTTGGCGTGGCCTCCCGCGCCTGCGCAAGGACCGCGCGGATAGCCAGGCGCACCCGCTTGGCCTTCATCGTGCTGTCGCGCCAGCCATCCATGCGGCTTGCCTCGATCGCCGCGTCCACCGCCAAGGTCAGCCCCTCGTTCTGGCTCAGGTTGTTGTACAGCGCCCGTTGAGCCGCGGTCTTCACGTTCGGAGGATAGCCGCCCGGACCGCCGCCCGGCAGGGTCGCATCCCTGGTTAGTTTGACGATTTTTTCCAGGTAGTCCTTGTAGGTCAGCATCCCCTTGCGCCGCTGCTCGATCAGGGCATCCAGGAGCTTGGACATCTCCTCATAGTAGGCCGGGTCCACCGGGGTTTCATTGACGATGATCCGGCGGACATTGTTCTCGATGGTCTCCGCCACCGCGCGCTCGTTCTTGCGAATACCCTTGGGTAACGCATCCACCGCCGCGGGACCGCGTTCGACGATCAGGGCGATCAGGCTCAGGTCGTCGAAATCGGAGATGGTCTCGCTCGCCTCGGCACGGATATAGGTGTCGATCAGTTGGCGCATGAACGGCTCGAACGCCTTGAGGTCGATGTAGTCGCCGCTGTTGCGCTTGACCGTCGCGGCGACCTTGGCGTAGAGATCCACCTCATCCTTGATTTGCTCGATCGCATCGCTGTCGTAGCCGGCGGCGGCAAGTTCATTGGCAATGTTGGCGTAGCTACGCAGCAGGGCAGCCACGTACTTGTAGAGCTTCACCCGCTTGGTTTCGTTCTCCTTGAGTTGCTCGGCATCGCCTGAGTCCTTGGCGCAGAACCAATGGAAATAATCCAGTTCTTCGCGCGGTGCCGCCACCGGCTCGCACAGCGCCTTGACCGCCTCGCGGGCGTCTTCCAGATCCTCACGCGCCTCGGCCAGCCGATCCTTCAGCAACCCCTGCACGTCGGCCTTGTCATAGGCATCGAAGGCGCCGCTGGTGTAGTCCTCCACCGCGCCCTCCAGGCGCTTGAACAGGTCCTTGTAGTCGATAATATAGCCGTATTCCTTACTCACCCCGTCCAGCCGATTGACCCGGCAGATTGCCTGGAACAGGCCATGGTCCTGCATCTGTTTGTCGATATACAGATAGGTCGCTGATGGCGCATCGAAGCCGGTCAGCAGTTTGTCTACGACGATCAACAGCTTCATCTGGCCCGGCGCATCGACGAATTGCTTTTTTGCCTCCTTGTCGAACCGCTCTGATTTTTTGACGGCGGTCTCGGGCGGCTCATTGAACCAGTCCGCCAGCATCCGCTGATAGACCTGGTACTTGAACAGGTTGTCCGTCTCGCCCGTGCCGGTCGTCTCGCCCTTGCTGTCGGCGACGGTGGGGGCATAGCTCGTGATGATTGCGCACTTGCCCTTGAGCTCGGTCCGTGCGAACAGCTCGTAGAATTTACAGGCCTCGTAGATGCTGCCCGCCACCAGCATCGCGTTACCGTGGCCATCGATCAGCCGGGGCTTGGTACTCATGTCGAACAGGATATCGGCGACGATCTGTTCCAGCCGGCCGCGGCTGGACAGCACCCGTTGCATGGTCCCCCACTTCTGCTTGAGCTGGGCCTTCGCCAGGTCGTTCAATCCCTGCGTACGGCTCTCGAAAAGCTGGTCGACCTTGGCCTTGCTGGTCAGTGTCTGGTCGATGTCCCGCGCCTCGTAGCGCAGGTCCAGGACCACGCCCTCGCGCACCGCCTGATCGAACTTGTAGGTGTGGATATAGCGGCCGAAGACCTCGATGCTGCGCGCCTTGTCCGATTTCAGCAGCGGGGTGCCGGTGAAGCCGATGAACAAGGCATTGGGCAGCAGGGCCTTCATTGCCTGGTGCAGATCGCCGGACTGGGTACGGTGGCATTCATCCACGAACACATGGATGTCGCCCTTGGCCCTGAAGTTGGCCGGTACCTTCCGGATGGCCTCGATGAACGCCTTGGTTCCGTCATCGCCCTGGGCCTCGCCGCCTCCTTGCCGACCAAACTTGTGCACCAACGAGCAGATCAGGGGTTCCTCGGTACCGTTCAGCGTATCGATCAGGTCCGCACCGCTGGTCGTGCGGTAGATGGACTCATTGACGCCCTTGAAGACCTTCTCGATCTGCTCGTCCAGTTCGGTGCGATCCGTGATGATGAGCACCCGCGCGCCGGGGCAATTCTCCAGTATCCACTTGGCCAGCCAAACCATGGTCAGGGACTTGCCGCTGCCCTGGGTGTGCCAGATGATCCCGCCCTCGCGTCGGCGGATGAACTCCTGCGCTTCCTTGACGCCGAAGAACTGGTTCTGCCGGCACAGTTTCTTGATGCCCGCGTCGAACACCACGAAGTCGTGCATCAGTTCCAGCAGCCGCGCCTTGGTACAGACCTGCAACAGGTGCCGGTCCAGCAGGTTCGGCTCGGCCGCCCAGGGGCCGCTGTCCTCCACCCACCGCAGGTAATAGGTCTCCGGCGTCTCGACGGTGGCGTAGCGCAAGCCCTCGCTGTCGTTCCCCGCCATCAGCCACTGCATGGTCGAGAAGAAGGGCTGGATGAACGCCTTCTGCTGGTTGTCCAGGGTCTGGCGGATGCCCTCGGCCACCGAGACCGTGGAACGCTTCAGCTCCAGCACCGCCACGGCGATGCCGTTGATATAGAGCACGATGTCCGGCCGCTTGGTGCTGGCCTTGGCATCCGCCCCCTTCACCGTCACCTCCTCGGCGATGGCAAAATGGTTGTTCTGCGGATCCTTCCAGTCGATCAACCAGACCGTGACCTTGTTCTCGCCCGCCCCCGGCTGGACCTTCACCCCATAGCGCAGCAGTTCATAGACTGCCCGGTTGCGGTCGTAGAGGCACTTGCTGGTGTCGGACGCCACCCGGTTGAGTTCGTGTAGCGCCCGCTTGATGAGGGTGTCGCTCACCCCTCGCTTTTTAAGCCAGGCGGTGAGGATTTCCGGCTCGATGTTGGCGTTGCCGGGACGGTCGATCCAATTGTCCAGGTAGTCGTAACCCAGACGGTCACAAAATAGGGAGACGATACGCTCCTGGGTCTTCTTTTCGATCTGCCCGACCGTGCTCATGGGTTGCCTCTCCTGCGATAAGCCTGATCAGGGTGTGTCCGCTTGCCCGGCACCCGGGCCTGCAAGCGTCCATCCTGCAACATGGCGTTGATATAGTGGTTTCTGAGCGAGTCGGGTTCCCTGTTCAGCAGGCGGGCCAGGGTCCGCAGGGACAGCCAGTCCTCCGCGCAAAGGGCAAGGATGGTCTCTTCCATCAAGGGCTTGGGAACCTTGGGTTTACCCTGCACAGCGGCGGTCAGGGCGACCAGGCGGGCCTCCTGTGCGACGTCCAAATGTTCGGAGCCGCCGTCCAAATGTTCGGAGGCAGGCCCGGTTTGTTCGGAGGCAGGCCCGGTTTGTTCGGAGGCAGGCCCGGTTTGTTCGGAGCCTGCCACCTCGTCCGCCGCGATGCCATCGAACAAATCCCGGCCAGCCACGCTGGGCCAGCGATAGCGGGTCCCCCGACCGTGGCCGTCCTTGTCCAGCCAGCCCGCGGAGACCAACTGGCGTAGTTGCGCCCCGATGTCCTGGGGGTGCTCCCGCCGGTACTGCTGGATGTCCTCGTTGCCCACTTCCCCGAAACGGTGCGCCAGCATCAGGATCACCCGTCCCAACTCGCTCAGATGGCCATAGGCGTTTCCCACCACCGATCGGAGTTCCCGCTCGACATCCGCGGGGATCATGCTGGCCACCGGCAGCCAGACACGGGTCATCTCCATCGCCAGATTCTCGGCCACCAGCGGGATCATCCACTGCTGCTCACGCCAGGCGCGCAGGATCTTCTGGAACCCGGAACCGGCCTTTTCGCCCAGGCCGAGCATCTGGAACATCTTCTGCAAGCTGGGGTTACGCGGGTCGCTCACCCCGCCCTGATACAACTGTTCCTTGGGGATACGCAGGCGACCGGGGTTGCTGAAGATGAAGGCATCCCGGCGTTTGATGATCGTGGTCGGCCGCGTGGACTGATGGTCTGCATGGATCAGGGTGTTGACCAGGGCCTCCCGCAGGGCCTCGTGGACATGGGTCTCCTCCAGCCGGGTCGCCGCCCGGTCCAGCTTGAACGGCACGTCGAGCCGCTCGACCAGCCGGGGGTAGACCCGGTAGTAGAAATTGAACAGGTTGGGGGGCCACTTGCCGTCCAGCGTCAGGCGATAGGTCCAGCGCTCCTCCGGATCGGACGACAGGTGCTCCTGATAGTCCAGATGAAAATGGGGCAACGCATCCAGCAGGCCGCGCTCCTTGCCGAACATCAGCAGCCCCGCCAGGGTGATGCCTTCCATCCCGCTGCGGCGGTCGCGCCGCAGGGCGCCCAGGCTCTCGAGGAAATTCGCATCGCTCAGGGCGAGAAAGGGATGGTCTGGATCGCGCGAGGCAAAGCGGTTGCGGTAGGCGGCCAGGGTGTCTGCGTCCAGGTCCTCCAGGTCGAAACCGTCCAGTATCAGGTTATCGGAGGGCTCTTCCCCCGCATCCCGCAGCATCTGGCGCACCTCCGCCTCGGTGCAGCGGTAGTCCCCCTCGTGGTTGCGCTTATAGGTGCCGGACAGCAGATTCCGGTTGATATACACCGGCCGCTGTTGCCGGCCCATGCGGGGCACCCGGATGCACAGCAGTGATCGCCCCTCGACCGACACCACCTCGGTATCCGTTGAGCCGCACACCGGCCGGTTCAGCTTCTGGGTGTTGTTATGGCTGTCCCAGAAGACCTTGAGCAGGGTCTCAGGCTTGCGCACCCCCTCCGCGACCAGTTCACCATTCCGCTCGGCGACCCCCAGCACGATCATGCCGCCGTCGGTGTTGGCGAAGGCCGAGACCGTCTCCCAGATCGACTTGGGCAAACCGCCCTCGGCGGCCTTGAATTCGATGTCCTGGTCTTCGCCAAGGTGGAGTGCGTCGAGAATCTGCTCGGGGGTCATACCAGACGAATCCGCCCGGTCAGCAGCTCCTGCATCATGCCCTGCTTGAGTTCGCGGGTCTTGTCGCGGCGGGCCTTGATGGCGGCGATCTCGGCGTCCATGTCGGAGAGGATGGCGGCGATAGCGACCTGTTCTTCCAACAACGAAGGGAACTCAAGCTCCACTTTACGAATAGTGGTCTTGTTGATACCGCTGACCTTGGTGCCAACAGCGAAGAATCGAAACTGCTCCTTGACGTTTTGAGTTTGGAAACAGAAACGCTTAAAATTGTTATCGAGCCTTTTACCCCTGCTTTTCGCGACGAGGGTGTGCAGGCCGGAAATGTAAGGGATATTGCCGCGATTCACGACAACCAAATGCCTACTCGTCCCTTCGTCGTCCTCTGATGCGTCGACGAACACTATGTCGCCATCTCTAAGGAGGCTCGATACGTTCACATTACTCAAGCGAACATCAATCTTCGGGATTTCCGTGTATTCTTTCTCCACGTCAATGAATGTTCTTGTGGATTTGTGTATATCCCCGTAATGCAGATAGCAGTAACCCGAATCCGAGAGTTGATCGCGGGAGGCGGATAACCCACCACTGAAAGAGAATAAATTCTCGAACTGTTCCACCTCCCACGCCTCGCTAAACCCTGGCAGCCGGGCCTTCCCGGTGAGGAGTTGCTGCATCGCGGCCTGTTTGAGGTCGCGCTTCTTGTCGATGAGCGCATCGAGCTTGACGAGTAGGGCATCCACATCCGACAGCGCGGCGGCGATGGCGCGTTGTTCGCAAAGAGTTGGGGTTACAATCTGAATGGCAGAGCAAACCTGCTTGTTTAGCTTCGGCTGCGCGGTGCCGGTGTTGTATTGGTCGTACTTGAGGCTCTCCAGAAACTCAGCAACAAAGCCAATGTCATTTCCGCCCTTTGGCTTCAGAACATGAGCATGATTGTTAACCCAGATTTTTCCTGACACCCTAAATGCGAGTTTGCAACTTCTGCTCAGGATGTTCTCGCCGTCTTCGCCCAATAGAATCAGATCATCATCAAAAAGGTAGTCATCAACATAGTCAACAATGCCCGATGCTCCATAGTACGGGATGTCGCCCCGCATCTTTGCTCTATCGCTGTCCTTGACCGGCCGCCTTCGTCCATCAAGGAAATCAACAACCTCGGCAAGGCTGCAAACGTTCCATTCCTCTGGAATCACACCTGCCTCGGTCTGCTTATACCCAGGCATCAACTCCGAACTCATTGTACCCCCTCCCGCAAAACCTGCTCCAGACGCCCCAATAGGTGCGACAGCGTCGCACCTATTGGGGCGTAGGTCTGCGATATCTGCTCAAGCAGACCGCGATAGCCGTCAGCGTTGATCAGTTCCATGCGAACCCCATCGTCTTCAAATGCTCGTCCACCTGGGCAGCGAGTGTGTCCAACTCTTCGATCAGCCTCGGCAGCGGAGTGGCATAGCGTTCGGCCAGTTGCCGGATGCGCCCGGTCAGGGCCTGGCTGACTCGATCCAATTCGCCCTGGACGCTCGCGGCCAAGGCCGCAAGCCATTTGTCTTCCACCACCAGGGCCTTGATCTCGGTCTCGGTGAGTTGCCGGTAGCGGGCGGCCACCTTGGTGTCGAGCGCCTTCTGGGCGTCCTTGACCCTCTTGCCGGCGGCGCTTTCCTTCTCGATCAGTGCGTTGTAGGCGGCCAGCATCCGGCGCTCGGGGGCCGCATCCTTGTCCGGCCTGATCTCGGCCAGTCGCGCCTTGACGCTCGCCCGGGTGAGCTTGCCCTTGTCGTTCTTGGCCTCCGCCAGCAGTCCGTCCTCGCCCCCGTGCTCCTCGTCCATCTCTTCCATCTCGCGGCCGACGGCATCGCGCTCGGCCTCCAGCTTTACGATGGCGGCGGCATCGGCGGCGAAATAGTGCCTGACAGGAAACTCGCATTTTTCGGCGCCGCCTATTCGCGGCGACGGGGAAATCCGCGGCCGACTCATCGCAGACAGTGTGCCTATCGGCTATTGATGCAAAACGCAGCAGCCAAATGAG
>Ga0247840_10005809_pt1 | contig 18248 bp, 16 predicted proteins | sample LaCruzMarch2015__FD_192404 | JGI IMG/M metagenome (GOLD analysis project Ga0247840, IMG submission 192404) | Freshwater microbial communities from meromictic Lake La Cruz, Castile-La Mancha, Spain - LaCruzMarch2015_17m | ecosystem: Environmental > Aquatic > Freshwater > Lake | place: Spain... | reverse complement strand
GATCCCCACCACGACCAGGTCGGTCAGCATCCCATCCACCTGGCCCGACTGCACCAGGGCGTTCTGTTCTTGCGGGCTTTTGACGGGCACCCCTTCGACTTCGATGCCAAGCTCCTTGAAATAGCCGTTTTGCTGCGCCACAAAGATTGGGATGGTGTCCAGCACCGGGATCAACGAAATCTTCAGCTTTGTATCTTCTTGGGGAGCCTGCACGCACCCTCCCAACACGATGAGGAGCACGGCCAGGATAGACAATCGTTTGAACTTCGAACTCACCTTAACCCTCCACAAGAAAAAAACGCGACCGCATGTCAGCAGAAGCCCACGAAACGCCTGGCGCGCTGGACCTCACGCCGGGCCGCGCGCTACTTGCGCGCCTTGGGCGACCGCGCCGATTTATTGCCGGCGCCCGACGACCGATCCGACGGCAGCTCGCCCGGCGTGGGCCGGCTCCGCCGCCACGGCACGATGGGCGGTTCGATCACTTCCGGCTCATCTTCATCTTCTTCTTCGTCATCTTCCCAGTCATCCTGCCACGTCGCCGGCTGGGCGGGTGAATGGGATAATTTGTAGATCACCAGGGTCAAGCCCGCGGCGACCGCCAGCGCGATGAGGGAGCCTTGCCATTGCGTCAGATCAAACCAGCGGTGCAGCAGCAAACCGACCAACGCGACACCGACCGAGCCAAACGCCGCCGCCAACAGGGCGATAACGATGAAAAGGACCGCCACAACCAGGGTAGCAAATAAGCCACGCATATCTCTTTCCTTCTTAGCTGAAATTCGACGCACGACCGTCTTCACCGTGCGATCTTACACAACTCAGGTATTATACCACCACGCCATCACAACATATGTGACAGCAATACCCGAAGACCGATCAATATCAAAATGACCCCGCCGATAACCTCCATGCGCTTGCCGAAACTCTGCCCCAACCGGTGCCCGACCTTCAGGCCGAACAGCGAAAGCCCGCCCGCCACCAACCCGATCACCAGGACGGGGAGAAAGATGTGCGTTTGCAGCATCGCCAGGGTCAAGCCGATGGCGAAAGCGTCAATACTGGTCGCGATGGAGAGCAAGATCAAGGTGCTGCCCCGCGAGGGGTCTTTGCTGTGGCTCTCACTGTCAGCATCCAGCCCGGAACGGATCATGCGGACGCCGACAAACCCCAGCAGGCCAAACGCCAGCCAATGATCGAACGCCGAGACGAGGCCGGCAATCTGTGTGCCGACCAACCAGCCCAACACCGGCATCAGCGCCTGGAACAGCCCGAAATGAAAGGACAACCTGAACAGCGGGCGGCGCCCGCTGGCGTAGCGGGTCGTACCGATGCCCAGCGACACCGCGAAACAGTCCATCGCCAAGCCCACCGCCATCAGCAAAATCTCGATCAGGGTCATAAACACACTCTTGTCTTGGATTTACAGCACTATACAACCGACGGGATAACTCGTCAAACCCTGCCCACTCATGATTTGGGCGATTTGCACAGCAATAAGGCCTTGTGTTACAATCAAAGTCACACTCCGCTCTTCCTCCGCAGTGTTGCGACGAGGGCCCGGCGACGCACCCGCCCGGCGGCCGATCAGCATCTCACCTGCGAGGACACCTATGCCCGCCGATCCGATCATCACGTTCGAGAACGTCAACAAGTTCTTCGGCCATCACCAGGTCCTCAACGATGTCTCCCTCAAAATCTGGGAAGGGGAGGTGATCGTCGTTTTCGGCCCAAGCGGCGGCGGCAAGTCAACGATGATCCGCTGTATCAACCGGCTGGAGCCGATCAACAGTGGTCACATCATCGTGGACGGCATCCCGGCCCACGACCCGCACACCAACATCAACCGGTTGCGCGCCGAGGTCGGCATGGTGTTCCAGCACTTCAACCTGTTTCCACACCTCACCGCGCTGGACAACATCACCCTGGCGCCGATCAATGTGCGCAAAACACCGCGCGCCGAGGCCCAGGCCCAGGCGATGAAACTGCTTGAACGCGGCGGGATCCCGGAAAAGGCGCACGCCTACCCCGCCGAGCTATCCGGCGGCCAACAGCAGCGCGTGGCGATCGCCCGCGGCCTGGCGATGCGGCCCAAGATCATGCTGTTCGATGAGCCGACCAGCGCGCTCGATCCAGAGATGATCAAAGAAGTGCTGGACGTGATGGTTGCGCTGGCAAAAGATGGCATGACGATGGTGGTGGTGACGCACGAAATGGGCTTTGCCCGCCAGGTGGCGCACCGGATGATCTTCCTCGATGGCGGGCGCATCATCGAGACGGGCACGCCACAGCAGGTGTTCAACAACCCACAGCACGATCGGACCAAGCTCTTCCTGAGCCAGATCCTGCAGCATTGACCGGGAAGCGCCACCCTTCGGCGGGCTCAGGGTGCGTAACTCACCGACGGCGCTGCGCTAAACCCAGCGGAAAGGAGGTGGCACATTCATTGAACGTTTACCCAACCGAACTTGAGCAACCCATCCATTTCACGCACCCCAGGAGGAGAACTATGCGAACGCTTCGTCTGCTCGTCATCGGAATTGTGATCGCCGGCCTGTTGGCGGCTTGTACGCCCATGGCGCCGGCTGGAGGCAGCGGCACAGGCAAGGCCTTGCCCAAGGCCGCAGAGGGCACACTGCTGCGCAAGATCCAGGATCGCGGTAAGCTCGTCGTCGGCGTCAAATACGATGTCCCCATGTTCGGCCTGCTCAACCCCACCAGCAACAAGGTCGAGGGCTTCGACGTGGACATCGCCAAGGAGATCGCGGCCACCATCTTCGGCAACCCGGAAGCCATCGAGTTCAAGGAAGCCGTCTCCAAGAACCGCATTCCCTTCCTGCAGGATGGCACAGTGGATCTGGTCATCTCCACCATGACGGTCAACGCAGAACGTGAGCAGCAGATTGATTTCTCCAACGTCTACTACCTGGCCGGACAATCGCTGCTGGTACCCAAGGCCAGCGCCATCGCCAGCATCAACGACCTGGCCGGCAAGAAAGTAGGCACCGCCAAAGGCTCGACCTCGGAGAAAAACATCCGCGAAAAGTCCCCCAAGGCCGACGTGCAGCTCTTCGACGGCTACGCCGAGGCTGTGGCGGCCATGGATGCGGGCCGGCTCGATGCGGTTACTACCGACGATAACATCCTGATCGGCTTCCAGGCCAAGGAACCGAACAAGTGGAAACTGGTCGGCGGGCAGTTCACCAAGGAGCCATACGGAATCGGCATCGCCAAGGGGCATCCCGAGACGGTTGAGGTCGTCAACAAGGTCTTGGCCGAGTTGAAAAAGAGCGGCAAGTGGAAAGAGCTCTACAAGAAGAATATCCCCACCACACCGCCCGACGCGCCGTTGGATAGCTGGCGCCAGATCGTCGGCCAGTAGACGGACAGGGGTCAGGAGTCGGGGATCAGGGATCAGGAGTTTCGATCCTGACTCCTGACTCCTGTCTCCTGTCTCCTGACCTATAGGCTAAAACTCTCGCACATGAACACCGAAAGCTGGTATCTACTCTTACAGGTGGGGCTGATTGCCACGGCCGGGCTATCATTGGCCGCCGGAGTCATCAGCCTCCTCCTGGGCACCTTTATTGGCATTTTTCGCGTTTCGCCGGTGGCCCCGCTGCGCGTGCTCGCCAACGGGTACGTCGAATTCTTCCGTAATATCCCCTTGCTGATCTGCCTGGCCTTCATCTTCTACGGACTGCCCAAGGCGGGGATCACGTTCTCGATCTTTGAATCTGGCGTCATCGGTCTATCCGTCTACACTGCGGCGTTCGTCGCAGAGGTCGTCCGCGCCGGGCTGCAATCCATCAGCCACGGGCAGTTCGAGGCCGCGCGGGCGTTGGGTCTCTCTTATGTGCAGATGCTTTGGCTGGTTCTGCTGCCGCAAGTCTTCCGCATAATAATCCCACCCCTGGGCACGATCTTCATCGCGCTGGTCAAGAACACCTCCGTCGCCAGCGCGATTGTTGTGCCGGAGCTGATGTACCAGGCCGAGGTGATCGCCGGGCGCTACTTCTATCCCGATGTCTTCCTGATCGCCGGCGCCCTCTATCTGATCATCACCCTGCCGCTGGCGCTGCTGGTCAATGTGGTAGAGAAGCGGCTGCTGAGCGGGCAGCGGAGATAACGCCATGCAGACCAATCCGCGACCGAAATCCCGATTCACCGAAGACCGCCAAGCCCTGGTCGGCGCCTTGATCTTGATCGCAGCGCTGCCGTTCCTCTTTGGCATGATCCCGATCGGCGGGCTGCTCACCGTGCTGCCGGCCGCCTGGTGGCCCGCGCTGGGACTGACCGACGCGCACGCCGAGGCGCTGCAAACCGCAATCGCCAACTGGAAACCATTCATCGAGTTCGGCACCTGGCGCTTCCTGGCCCTGGGGCTGGCGATGACGGTGGGCGTGTCGCTGGTCTCGATCTTGTTCAGCCTGCCGCTGGCGACCCTGGCCGCGTTGGCGCGGCTCTCGACCCGCGCCTATGTCCGCTGGCCCGCCATCGCAGGCATCGAGATCGTGCGCGCCTTCCCGGTGCTGATCCTGATCTTCTACGTCTTCACGCAGTTCTCGCGCACCGCCGAGACCACCGGGGTGGGGCTGCTCAAAACCCACAACGTCACGATCTCCGTGGTCGTGGCCCTGACCCTTTACACGACCGTGGTCAACGCGGAGACGATCCGGGCGGGCATCCTCTCGCTGGACAAAGGGCAGACGGAAGCCGCGCGCTCCTTGGGCCTGACCTACGGCCAGGCGCTGCGGCTGGTGATCTTGCCGCAGACGTTCCGCCGCGTCCTGCCGCCGCTGATCGCCCAATTCGTCACCCTGGTGAAAGACACCTCGCTCGGCGCGATCATTGGGCTGCTGGAGATATATCGCCGCGGGCAGATTTTGTATCAGTACTTCCGCAACCCGCTGGAAACCCTCTGGGTCATCTCCATCATCTATTTCATCGTGAACTATCTGTTGGGCCAGGCCGCGGAGCGCGTCGAGCGCAGGTTCACCGGCTCGCGGCGCGCCATGTTGTAGCTGGCGCACGCCAGACAGACGCGAGATCGCCCGTCGGTAGAGACGTTGCATGCAACGTCTCTACCGACGGGCGATTTCAACTGGCGGGGCATACCCAACCGAGAGAATTACGGATCCATCTGCTTGGGCGTACGCACGAAGGAAAGCTGCGACCCCAACATCATCTTCGTCTGGGCGTGCAGCACCGGCAGCCCCAACATGACGAAAGACGCGACCGGCATCACCCCCCAGCCCAGAATCTCCATGATCAATGTAGAGAGGCGCCAATGCCGGATGTCCGAAGAGAGCCGCACCCGCTCGGCGATCCACATCCCCCACAGCGCCAAAGCGCCGAGGGTGTTAGCCGCCTGCCACAGGAGCGGGTAGGGAACTCCCGTGGGCAATGTGATGACCGGATTGCCATACAGCAGGAAAGACACCAGCGTGCCCACCAGCACCATGCCGCTGCCCACGCTGAAAATCAGGTGATCGTGCAAGCTCTTGATGAGCGGCAGGAGCTTCCGGCCCAGCGGCATCCCCTTCACCCGGCCCCACTGCTGGAAGATGTAACTGGCATCCTGACACCCCCAACCGTGACGCAACTTCTGCTTGTAGAAATTCGCCAGGGCCTGCCAATACGTGGGGCCAGTGACCGTATCGCCCTTCGTCGGGAGATACACCGGCGTGATCCGGGTCTGGCCGCGCGTGGCGAAATAGCAGCGCAGGAACACGTGGGTGTCATCGGCGATCACCGCCGGGTCCCAATAGCCGACCTGCTCGGCGAGCTTGAAACTCAGCGTGAAGGTGCTGAGCGGCAGCGGGAAAGCCGCCGCGTTGCTCTGCTCCGAGAGGTGGACCGCGTTGGTCATGAAGGTGAACAGGCGGATGATGGTGGGAACCCGCCAGATGTTGTTATCCAACAAGAGCGGCGCCTGCCAAAAGCGCAGATAGCGTTGAGGATCCGTGGCAAACAAGTGGGATACAACGGCAAAGTAGCGCGGGTGGAAGATCGAGTCGGCATCCGATGACGTGAGCGTCAGGTGATCTAGCGCCATATGCCGGCAGTCCACCAGTTCGCGGCGCACCTCATCCGCCGCCCAAAGCAGATTCGACCCTTTACCGCGGATTTCGCCGGGCAGATTGGCCGGATGGTAGGTGGCAAGCAGATCCGCAAAGCGGCCGGCGAAGCGAGCCTGCAACGCGGCGGCCTTGGCGCGGCTCCCTTCCTCGGCATCCTCCATCGCCAGCACCACCACCAGGCGGCTGCCAGCATCCTTCTGGACGGCCAGCGCCTCCAACGTGCGCGCCAACACCTCTTCCGGCTCGCGATAGTTGGCGACCAACACCACGTGATGGATATCGTCCGGCTGCATCCCCGCGCCGGCTGGCGCATCCTCGATCTTGTCGGCCGCCCACCGGCGGCAGCGCAGCGTGCCGATGATATAGAATGCCAGGACAATCAGGAACCGAAGCAGCATATATAACGCCACGACGGTCGCCGCGACGAGCACGACTTTGGGGAACGCCCAGGCGCCGATCACGCTCAAGCCGAGGATGATCCACGCCAGCAGGCCCGGTATCTTGTAGCTGAAGTCGTGCGGGTTCTGGACGATATCGAGGTCATGCCCAGCGACCGGCTCAGGAGTGGCCGTGCCCGGCCACGACGTGAGTGCCTTCATCGGCTTGCCTGCGCTTCCTGCCATCCAGCGGCCCCGCGGACAGCACGCCGAGCGCGCAAACAAAAGTTAGAATTTATCACATGATTTACTCGTCTTCCAGGAGATTCCCGTGCCTAACCCTTCTCGTAGGCCTGACCATCGGCCGCTGGCGCGACTGCCCGGCCCACAACGCCGGTCAGGACGATGATCGTCAGGAGATAAGGTAACATTTGCGGGATTTGCGACGGGATGTCGGGCCGGAAGATGCTGATCGTCGCCGTGACGCTGCTCCCCAGCCCGAAGATCAGCGCGCCGATCAGCGCGCCGAAGGGATTCCACTTGCCGAAGATCATGGCCGCCAGGCCGATGAAGCCCAGCCCGTTGGTCATCAGCGGACTGAAGACGTCCACCGCCTCCAATGTGAACCAGGCGCCGCCCAGGCCCGCCACCGCGCCGCCAACCAGCGTGTTGATGTAGCGCGTGCGCAGCACATTCACGCCCAGCGTATCGGCGGCCCGCGGGTGTTCGCCCACCGCGCGCACGCGCAGGCCCCACTGCGTGTAGAAGAGCATCCACGTGATGCCGAATGCCAGCAGCAGCATGATGTAAGTCAGCGGCTTCTGCTGAAAGAAGATCGGCCCCAACACGGGGATTTGGGAAAGCAGCGGGATGGGCGCCAGCGGGAAGGTGCCCGGCCCAGCCGGCAGGTTCTCCGACAAGAACGAGCGATACATGTAGCCCGTCACGCCGATTGCCAGGATGTTGATCACCGTGCCGCTGATGATCTGATCCGACTTGAAGCGGATCGAGACGACCGCGTGCAACCCGCCCAGCAGGATGGCAACCGCCACCGCGGCGACCACCGCCAGCCAGCGGCTCAGGTTGCCGGCCGCGGCTGGCCCCATGCCATCCTGAAAGAGCTGAAAGCCGAAGAGGTTCACGCCATAGGCGACCATCGCCGACATCAGCATCTTGCCCTCGATGCCAATATCTACCACGCCGGCCCGCTCGCACAGCACGCCACAGAACGCGGCGAACGCGATCGGCGTCGCCACACGCAAGGTCTGCGCCAGGGTGTCTTCGACGCACTTGCTGCCACACTGCCCGCCGATCACCAGGTTGAGCAAGGCCCAGGACGCGACCAGTCCGAAGGCAGAAAGCAGAAGCGTGACGGAAGAACGACGCACCTTGAGCCAGAACACGCGCGCGCCGGTCTGCATTCTGAGTTCAGCATTCATCCTTCATCCTCCCCAGCCGCGCGTCAGCGGCGCGTCGTCGGCCCGCGCCGCGCCCTTGATGCGATAGAGCCAGCGCACCACGGCAGGCGCCGCCACAAAGAGCAGCACCAGCGCCTGGATCAGCGAGATGATGTACTTGGAGACGCCGGAACTCAGCTCCATCAGATCGGCCCCGTTGCGCATGGCGCCGAAGAGAAATGAGGACGCCAGGATGCCGAAGGGATTGTTGCGGCCCAGGAGCGCGATGGCGATGCTGTCGAAGCCATAGCCGCTGGAAAAGAAAAGCGGCAGACAGCGGCAGATCGAGACGCCGACCACCTCGACGGTGCCGGCCAGCCCGGCCAGCGCGCCGGAGAGCGCCATGCCCAGCACCACGTTGCGGGTGATGCTCATGCCGGCGTAGCGCGCCGCGTTCGGGTTGGCGCCGACCGTGCGCAACTCGAAGCCGATCGTGGTCTTCCAGAGCAGCCACCACACCGCCACCGCCGCCAATACCGCCAGCACCAGCCCCAGGTGCAGCCGGTCATATTGATCGGTGAAGGGCCACCAAAGGCGGGTGAGCGGCGGGAGGGCCAGGAACGCGATGATGGTGACAGCGATGCCGATGAGGAGCGGCGAATTGCGAATTGCGAATTGCGAATTGCGGACAGCGCGCCCCGCTTTTTCGGACGTTGCTGATTGTCCGCTGGCGCCTGACTCCTGACCCCTGCGGCTCACCGCTCGCGCAATCAGCCAGGCCAGGAAGCCCAGCCCCAGGCCAACCGCCAACGCGTTCAGCGGGTCCGCCAGCCGCGCGGGGATGTCCCACAACGACCACAACTCGGCCCCCGGCGAGATGCGCGGGGTTTGGATGGTGCTGCCGCTCGGGGCGCGCAGCGGCCCGCTGATGAGGAACTCGGTCAGGCGGAACGCGACGTAGTTCATCATCATGGTGCTGATGACCTCGTGCGCGCCGGTTTTGGCCTTGAGATAGCCGGGAATGCCCGCCCAAATCGCGCCGCCGAGGGCGCCCGCCAACAGCGTGAGCGGCAGGTGGATGATGGCCGGCACGCCCTGGACCGCCTGGCCAGCCCAGGCCGCGGCAATCGCGCCCATGTAGAACTGACCTTCGACGCCGATGTTGAAGAGGCCCGTCTTGAAACCCAGCGCCAGCCCCAGGCTCAGAAAGACGTAGGGGATGGCCGCCACGAGCGATTCGGAAAAGCCGCGCTCCTTGAGGAATGCCCCACGCAGCAGGCCCCAATACGCCTCGCCGACGGTCTCCAGCCGGCCGCTGGTGAGGAAGATGACGACCGCGCCCAGCACGAACGCCGTCACCAACGCCAACGCGGGCATACTCAGCAGATCGAGAATGCGTTGAAGCGGAGAAACCCGGTTTCTGGCAGAAACCGGGTTTCTAGCAAGATTAGCCACGGGCGTCCTCCTTGCCAGACGCAGGCGTCACGCCGGCCATCAAGAGGCCCAATTGCTCACGGGTCGCGGCTCGGGCATCCACGGTCGCGAGGACATGCCCCTTGTACATGACAGCGATGCGGTCGGAAAGGCTCATGATTTCATCCAGTTCTGCGCTGATGAGCAGCACGGCCGCGCCGCGGTCGCGCGCCTCCACGATGCGCCGGTGGATGAACTCGATGCTGCCCACGTCCAGGCCACGGGTGGGTTGGCTGGCGATCAGGAACGGCGGCTCGCGGGTCTGCACCCCGTCCTGGCCGGCCAGGCGCGATAACTCGCGTGCCATGATGACCTTTTGCTGGTTGCCGCCCGAAAGCGAGCCGGCGGTGGTCTGGATACTCGGCGTGCGGACATCGAAGACGCGCACCAGTTCTTCGGCCTGGCGTTCGATGGCCGGATAGTCCAGCACGACCCCGTGAGAATTGGGCGGCCGGTAGTAGGTGCATAGGACGATGTTGTCGCGGATCGGAAAAGCCAGCACCAAGCCGTGTTTGTGGCGGTCTTCGGGCACATGGCCCATCCCGGCCTCGACGAGCTGGCGCGGGGTGGCGTGGGTGGTATCGTGGCCGTTGAGGGTGATGTTGCCCCCGGCCACGCGGCGCAACCCCGTCAACGCCTCGGCCAACTCGGTCTGGCCGTTGCCCTGCACGCCCGCAACGCCCAAAATCTCGCCCGACCGGACCTCCAGGGAGACGCCGTCCACCGCCACGTGCTTGCGATCATCCAGCACCCGGAGGCCATCCGTCTGGAGCACGGGGGCGCCGGGCTGAGCCGCGGCTTTATCAATCGCCAAAATAACTGCGCGCCCCACCATCATCTCGGCCAGCAGCTCGCGGGTGGCCTGCGCCGGCTTGACCGAGCCGACCATCGCGCCGGCCCGCATCACGCTGATGGTATCGGCCACGGCGAACACCTCGCGCAGCTTGTGGGTGATGAAGACGATGGATTTGCCCTGTTGCACCATGCCGCGCATGATCACAAATAGCTCGTCGGCCTCCTGGGGCGTGAGCACGGCGGTCGGCTCATCCAGGATCAAAATCTCCGCAGAGCGGTACAGCGCCTTGATAATCTCCACCCGCTGCTGCGCACCCACAGGCAGATCGCCGACGGTGGCGTCGGGATCCACCGCCAGGCCGTACTGCTGGCTGAGGGTGCGGATGCGGTCGGCCGCCGCGCGGCGGTTGAGCATCGCCAACGAGCCTAGCGCCTGCGTGGCGCCCACCAGCGACTCTTGCCCCAGCATGATGTTCTCGGTGACGGTGAGGGGCGGCACGAGCATGAAGTGCTGGTGTACCATGCCGATGCCGCGGGCAATCGCGTCGTGCGGGCTGACGATCTTGACCGGCTGCCCGTTGACTGTGATCTGCCCCTCGTCCGGCTGGTAGAGGCCATAGAGGATGTTCATCAACGTGGACTTGCCTGCGCCATTTTCACCGAGGAGCGCGTGGATCTCGCCTTGCGCCAGGGCGAAATCAACATGATCGTTGGCAAGCACGCCCGGAAAACACTTGGTGATGCCAATGGCTTGGAGGGCTGGGGGCATAGCCACCTCCCTTTTACAACAAAGGGTGCTGCACTCCCTTCTGGAACACAGCACCCTTCAAACTTCACGAGTTACGTTTCACGCATCACACGTTCCGCCTGACTTCTACGGCTTGTAGCCGGTCGCCAGCTTTCCGCTCTTCAGGTCTTCGGTGGCCTGCTTGACCTTGTCCTTCACGGTCTGCGAGATCTTGCTGTCCCAATCGTGATAGGGGGCCAGGCCCACGCCGCCATTCTGGAGGTTGGCGGTGAAAATGCCGGCCTTGTCGGTTTTGCCGTTGAAGGCCTTCAGGTACTCATAGACCGCCGCATCCACATTTTTGGCCGCGCTGGTCAGCAGCGCGTCCTTGACCTCGGCGTAGGTGTTGTACTGATCTACGTCCACGCCGATCGCCATCAGGCCCTTTTCCTTGGCGGCCAGCAAGCCACCATTGCCCGTGTTGCCGCCGACGCCGAAGACCACGTCACAACCCTGGCCGATCATGCTCTGGCCGGTTTCCTTGCCCTTGGCTGGCGCATTGAAGTCGGGGATGTAGACGTTCAACGGCTGCTTAATGTCGGGTTTAGCCCACTTGGCGCCGTTCTGATAGCCCACCACGAAGCGCACCACGGGCGGGATTTCCATGCCGGAGACGGTGCATACGACACCCGTCTTGGTCATGCCGCCGGCCACCACGCCCGCCAGGAAACCGACCTGATCTTCCTGGAACATCAAGCTGGTCACATTCTTCAGGCCGCCATCAGCATAGCAGTCCTTCTTGGTCTCATCGCATGGCTTAGCGCCCTTGGTCGGGAAGTAGGCGTTGTCAATGATCGCGAACTTGACGTTCGGATACTGCACGGCTTTGACGGCCGTGGCGTCGCCCATCAGGAAGCCGACGGTGACGATCACGTCGTACTTCTCGGTGGCGAACTGGTCAATGTTCTTCTCGTAATCGGTCGGCTGCTTCGACTCGATAAACTTGGCGTCCCAGCCGAATTCCTTGGCGGCCTTCTGCACGCCAGCCCAGGCGGACTGATTGAACGACTTGTCGTTCACGCCGCCCATGTCGGTCACCAGGCCGATCTTCTTCTTGCCGCCGGCGCCGCCCGACGGCGCGGTGCAGGCCGCCGCCACCAGAGACACGAGAACCAACAACGTGAGGACGATGAGGATACGGTTACGCATGATTGGAGCCTCCTCCTGTGGAATAGATGTGGGCGAGAATAATCACCAGGTGAATAGTTCGTTCAGCAAGCCGGCCGATGCGTCGCGGTGCTCGCCCTTGATCACCGAATGCGCCTGCCGTTTATCCAACCATCACCTCCTTCTCTTCCCAGAAAACCAAGCCTTCAGCCGCGAACGCAGGGTCGCCATAGAGTAAGAGCCGGATAGCTTCTGCTACACGCGCATTATACCGCAGGCCGATGTACGCTGCAAAATCGCCGTTGCCCGACAGCAACAGATTGGCCGCGAGATGTAACCCGGGCCGGCGCCGTGCATCGAAAGGTCAAGATGGGCGACTGTCTTGCCTATCTTCTCACGAGGAGGAATCCATGCCGTTGTTGAATGAAGCGATCCGCAAAGAGGTTCGGGCAGCGCTGTCCGACGTGAAGCAGCCCGTCACGCTGAAGATCTTCACGCAGACGTTCGAGTGCCAGTACTGCAAGGAGACGCGCGAACTGGTCGAGGAGGTCGCCGCGCTTTCCGACAAGCTCTCGTCCGAGGTCTACGACTTCGTCAAGGACAGCCAGGTGGCCCAGAGCTTCGGGATTGACAAAGTGCCGGCCGTTGCCGTCATCGGCAAGAAGGACTACGGGGTGCGAATCTATGGCATCCCGGCCGGCTACGAGTTCGGCGCCCTGATCGAGGACATCAAGATGGTATCGCAGGGCGATTCGGGGCTGGCGCCCGAAACCCGCGCCACGGTGGCGAAGCTCACCAAGCCGATCCGCATCCAGGTGTTCAGCACCCCCACCTGACCGCACTGCCCGCGAGCCGTGGTGCTCGCCCATCAACTGGCGATCGAGAGCGACCTGATCACCGCCGACATGGTCGAGGTGACGGAATTCCCCCATTTGGGACAGAAATACGAAGTCATGGGCGTGCCGCGCACCGTGATTGACGAGACGATCCACATCGAGGGCGCCGTGCCCGAGCCGTGGCTGATGAAGGAATTCGCCAAGGTACTCGCGAAAGAGTAGCTTCCGACCGAGCCAGTTCGGAACAGCTACCCGCCGCCCGGCCTGTCGCGCGCGACCGGCCGGGCATTTGACGCAACCACCGGCCTGAGCTATATTTATATCTATGTAACGATTGCATGATTCAAGCAGGAGGACAGAGTGAGCAAACCAGAGGGGGCACAACCAGCGGCCAAAGGGCTGGCCGGCATCGTAGTTGGCGACACCAGTGTCAGTTTTGTGGACGGCGCCCAGGGCATCCTGGAGTATCGGGGCTATGACATCCGCGTGTTGGCCGAGAACAGCACGTTCGAGGAAGTAGCATACCTGCTGTGGAACGGCCACCTGCCGGCCACCCAGGCGCTACAAGCCATGAAAGCGCAGGCGCGGGCGTGCCGATTCCTGCCACCCGAAGTAATCACTTTACTGCGGAACATGCCGAAGAATGCCGACCCGATGGCGGTGATGCGTTCGGCGGTATCGGTCCTGGCGCACTACGACCCGGAGTCGGAGGAAAACTCGCCGGCTGCGCACCAACACAAGGCCTGCCGCCTGTTGGGGCAAATTTCGGGCGTGGTTGCGGCCTACGAGCGGATTCGCTGCGGGGAAGAGCCGATCAAGCCGCGCATGGATCTGGATCACGCCGCCAACTTCCTCTGGATGCTCACCGGCGAAGATCCCGAAGCGTTGGCCGCCAAGGCGCTCGACCAATATCTGGTGTTGCTGGCCGAACACGAGTTGAACGCCTCGACCTTCACGGCGCGGGTGATCTCTTCCACCGGTTCGGAATTGCATTCAGCCATCACCGGCGCGCTGGGCGCGCTGAAAGGCCCGGCGCATGGCGCGGCGGTGCAAGAAGCGATGGTGCAATTCCTGGATATCGGTACGCCCGATAACGTCGAGGCTTGGTTCGAGAAGGGACGCGCCGAGGGGCGGCGGGTGATGGGCATCGGCCATCGCGTCTACAAGGTGCGCGACCCGCGCGCCGGCCCGCTGATGAAGAACGTCGAGATGATGGTGGACGCGACCGGCGATCGGCAGTGGTTCGACATCGCCAGCAAGCTGGAAGCTGTCGCGACGCAAGACGAGTACTTCAAGAGCCGCAACCTGAGCGCCAACGTGGACTTTTACTCGGCGCCGCTGCTCTACTCCATCGGCATCCCCGTGGACGCCTTCACCTGCATGTTCGCCATGAGCCGCATCGTCGGCTGGACGGCCCACGTCTACGAGCAGCAGAGCGACAACCGCCTGATCCGGCCGCTGGGAAATTATACCGGGCAACATCAGTTGCCGTGGGTGGCGCTGGAACAGCGCCAGTAGATCCAAAAGTTGAAACGCCGGATGCCAGAGATCTGACATCCGGCGTTTACTTTTAAGCTCGCCGGCGTGCGATCACCGCGCCAACTGCGGCCCGATGGCGCCGAACAGCGCATAGAGCGCCAGGATCGGCAGGATACAGAAGGGCACTGCGAACGCCAACTGCTTGAGGATCATCGGCGGACGCTTGAGCCATCGTTCGACGACAAGCGCACCGATGTCGAGCGCAGCAAACCCGGCCGCGAAGAGCACGGTAATGGCAATCGGCCACTTGGGCAACCCCGTGTGGCTCAGGATGCCCCAGGCGGCCAACGCCACGGCAACACCCCCCAGCGCCACAGCAACAACACGGCCCGCGCGCGGGGCCACCGCCGCCGCCCACCCCACCGCAAACGCCAGCGCCAGCGGAATCAACGCCGTGAACAGATAGCGTCCCTGGTGCTGCACGAACTGGGTATTGTACCAGGCGTAGGTGAGGACGGTGAGCAGGGTGGACAGGGCGAGCAGGCGTATTGCGGAGTGCGTATTACGCGTGTTGCGTGCTGCGTGATCCTCATGAGGTTCGCGTGGCGCACGTCCGCGCACCACGCAATACGCACTACGCACTACAATCCCACCTGCCGCAATCCCACTCAGCAAAGCCGCCACAAAGTAAGCCCGGCTATCCATGAACACGCCCAACCAACCGAACACGCCCCAGAAGCTCTTGAAGGTGAACTCGACGGCGCGGCGGAGGTAGGCGTTCCAGCCAACTTGCGCCAGGTATTCACCGGTGCGCGTCTGGCCGACCACGATCTGATCGTGACGGATCAGCCCCAGGAAATCGGGCCAGCCGTAGACCGCCAGGTCGCGAATGTACCACGGCAGGCCGATCACGAGCATGGGGCCGGCGACCAGCGCGGCTTCGAGCAAGATGCGACGCAGGCTGGCCCGCTCCTGCCACCACCGCCAGACCAACACGCCCCCCGCCAGCGGCACGGCGATGTACGCCGTCGTCTTCGTCACCAGGATCAGCCCCAGGAGCACGCCCAGCGCCACTGCCCCCTGACCCCTGGCCCTTGACTCCTGACTCCTGACCCCCGCCCCCATCACCCACCCGACCAACAGATACAACACCGCGGCAAAAAGGACCTCCGCCAACACATCATTACCGACCTGGGCGACGGTCGCCAGGTGTTGGGGCAGGAAAGCGACGAAGGCCGCCGTCCCGACGGCGAGATGGTCGCGTCCCGGAAAAACACGCCGCGCGATGGCGTAGGCCAACACCACGACACAGGCGCCCAGCAGCACCGAGGCCAGCCGCAGCGGCAGCAGCGCGCCCTGCGTCAGACGATAGATGGGGGCCAGCAAAGTGTAATAGAGCGGCGGCTGGTGAAACTCGTAACGGATCGGCTCGATGCCCAGATCGGGCGGGAACTTCCGGCGCTTGATTTCCTCCAGGTAGCCGTGCGGGTAGTCGCCCATTTGGAGGACGGGAAAGCCGCCGGTCGTCGCCACGAAGCGGATGTAGTTATAGTGGGCCGGCTCGTCGGGCGCCTGCCACGCGGGCGTGCGGGCGGCAAAAAGCGCGCCGAGCAGCGCATACAGCACGAGGATGGTCAGAAGTACGATGTGGCGCAGGCGCATAGGGCCGGCCTTTCTACCCGGTTGGGTATGCTCAAAGTTAGGGGTACGCACCCTGAGCGGCGGGCCGCAGCCGTTCGCGGCCCGCAGTCGAAGGGCGCACCCCGCGCGAATAGCTCATGCCGCACCCTTCGACTGCGCAGCAAACGACGCTGCTCCGCTCAGGGCGCTTCGCTCGGCCAGCCCCGCCAGATGTCTCAGCTCAAGGGCACGCATCTTCCCCAAAGGCGAACAGGTTGCCGATGGATTGGCGCGAGTAATTGCGCCAGACCGCCTCGCCAAACACCGGCGCGACCGGTAAAACCGTCACGTGGGGCAGGCGCTTCTCGGGCGGGATCGGGACCGTATCGGTCGTGACGATCTCCGTGATCTGGGGGATGGCGGCCAATCGCCCCATCGCCCCGTTGCTGAACAAGCCGTGCGTACACACGAGGATGATCTCGGTCACGCCGTTCGCGATCAGCCGTTGGCTCAGCTCGATGATCGAGCCGCCGGTCGCAATCTCATCGTCGTAGATGATCGCCCGCCGATAGCCCTGCACCTGCCGGTCAATGGACGGACCGATGCGCACCTCGCTGTCGGAAAGGCGCGTCTTGTCGGCCGAGGCCACCGGCAACGCAAACTGCGCGGCCAGACGGGTCGCCGAACCGGCGCGGCCGTAGTCGGGCGCAACGACCAGGGTATCCCCCGCGCTAAAATCGTACTTCCGAAGATGCGCGACGATCGAGGCCCGCGCGGTCAACGGATCGCAAGGGATCCCGAAGAAACCATGCACTTGCGGCGAATGCAGCGTCATCGTCATCACGTGCGTCGCGCCGGCTGTTTGCAGCAAGTCAGCGATCAGCCGGGCGGTGATGGAGATGCGCGGGGCGTCTTTCTTGTCGGAGCGGGCATAAGAAAAGTAGGGGATGATGGCGTGAATCTCGCGCGCCGCCGCGCCGCGCGCCGCATCCAACAGCATGAATAATTCGATCAGATGATCGTTGACCGGAGGTACCAGCGATTGAACGATGAAAACGGCGCGCGCACGCACGCTGGCGCCGAGCTGGACATACAGATTATCATTGCTGAAACGCCGGACGAGCGTTTTCTCCAACGGCACCGAGAGATAAGCCGCGATGTCGGCAGCCAAAACCGGGTGTGAACAACCGCTGAAAACACGCACATCATTGGGATCTAGCGTATGGCACATAATGCCTCCGACCGGTTTGGGATAGAGAAACTGTGGGGATGATGTCGCCCGTAGCGGACTATTTGACCGATTTATCAGGCCGCCTCCTCACCGGCCGGCAGAACCTCGCGCCCGCGGCTCCCGCCCAAGTCCGGGCCGATGACCCCATTGGTCTCCAATTCATCAATCAGGCGCGCCGCGCGCGAATAGCCGATGCGCAGCCGGCGTTGGAGCAGCGACACGCTGGCCCGGCCCGATTTGCGCACCTCGTCCACAGCCTGGGCGTACATGTCATCCCGGCTGCTGGCCGCCTGCTCGGCCGCGGCCACTTGATCCCACAACGGCTGCTGGAGCGTCTCCTGGCCGGGCAGCCAGGGCGGTTCAAGGATTTCCGCCGGGGGCGCAGAAGCCCCGCCCCGCTGGCCCGCCGCAGGAAACTCATCACTCTCGTCGGCGCCGGCCGCCACCATGGTCGGATCGAGCGGCTCCAGCTCTGGGCCGAGGGTACGCGCGCCCTTCCAATAGCTCACCAGCCGCATGGTCTCACGATCGGACACGAAACAGCCTTGCAGGCGTTGCAGCTTGGAGGCGTCCGGCGCCATGTAGAGCATATCGCCGCGGCCCAGCAGTTGCTCCGCGCCGGGGGTATCCAGGATGACGCGGCTGTCAATCTGCGAGGTGACGGCGAAGGCGATGCGGGCCGGGAAATTGGCCTTAATCAGGCCCGTGACCACATCCACGCTGGGGCGTTGCGTGGCGATCACCAGGTGGATGCCCACGGCACGCGCCATCTGGGCGATGCGGCAGATGTGGCGCTCGACATCCTCCGGCGCGGACAGCATCAGGTCAGCTAATTCGTCAATGAAGATGACGATGTAGGGCAACACCGGCTCGCCGCGGGCCGCCAGCTTGTCGTTGTAGGCGTCAATGTTGCGGGCCGACGCCTTCGCCAGCAGTTTGTAGCGCCGCTCCATCTCGCGCGTCGCCCATTGCAGCACTGGGACCGCCCGTTCGACATCCACCACCACCGGCGCGATCAGGTGCGGGATGCCGTTGTAAACCGTCAGCTCGACGCGCTTGGGAT
>Ga0247840_10005808_pt1 | contig 18248 bp, 21 predicted proteins | sample LaCruzMarch2015__FD_192404 | JGI IMG/M metagenome (GOLD analysis project Ga0247840, IMG submission 192404) | Freshwater microbial communities from meromictic Lake La Cruz, Castile-La Mancha, Spain - LaCruzMarch2015_17m | ecosystem: Environmental > Aquatic > Freshwater > Lake | place: Spain... | reverse complement strand
GCACCAGCAGGGTGCGCCGCGCGGCCACCGCCTGGGCCAGGAGTCGGCCCTTGTCCCAGGGCGAGGCGGCCGGGTCGTGCGCGACCCCGAACCAGGCGAGCGCCTCGCTCAGGAACAGGTCGTCCGAGGCCTGGCGGTCATCCCCGGTACCCTGGCTGCAGAAGCTCCAGCCGAAGACCAGGTCCGCCCCGCGCCAGCCGTCGGTGCGCAGCCGGTCCAGCCAGCGTTTGACGAGCGCGGTCTTGCCGACCCCACCGGGGGCGATCAGGGTGAGGATCTGCAGGCCCGCGCCGGCCTGTTCGAGCAGCGCGTCGTACAGGGCCAGATAGCCCGGTTCCGCGTCCAGGCGATAGAAGCTCTGGCCGCGGTCGGGTTCGGGGATCCAGGGCTCGTCCGCCGGGTCGAACAGGACCGGGATGAAGCGGGTGGTGCGGCTGCGGGCGTCGTAGATCGCCTGGGTGATGACGGCCCCTTCCCAGTCGACGCCCTTACCCTTGCCCGGCTCCTCGTGGCCGCGGAAGCGGCGGTAATAGGTCTGGGTGCAGACCAGGATGACCCGGTCGGCCTCGTCCAGCCGGTCCAGCATCCAGCGCGGCCAGCCCTCGGGTGGGGTGCCGTTGACGTAGCGGTCCAGGTCGGTGGGGATGCCGTCCTCGCGCAGGCGCTCGGAGAGGGCGAGGACGCGCGCCCGGTGGTGGTCCGAGTCGTGGCTGTAGCTGATGAAGACCCGCGGTGTCCCGGCCATGCCTGGCGGTCCCTTCTGTTGCTTGGGTTGCCGCGAGTTTACCCGGAGCGGGCCTTCTTGCAAGGCGTTTGCGCTTGGGTGCAGGGTCCGCGATTTGGGGTGGCGTTTAGGCGAGCCCGATCACCACCGCCAACAGCCGGTCCAACTCGTCCAATTCTCGCTCGGACAACCGGCCGATGACCGGGCCGACCTTGGCCGTCGGCAGGCTCAGCAGGCGGTTTGCCTGGACCTGCGACGGCTTATTGAGCCCATTGGCAACATCGGGCTCAACGGTCAAACGCAGCAGCGGTGCATCGACCAGGTGACTGGTCATGAGTGCGACGATGGTCGACTGGGCATCGCGGTTCAGCATGTCGGCTTGGATGACGACCGCCGGTCTGGGTTTGCCATAGTCCCCCGGTGCCGACACCGTGACGAGGTCCCCGCGTCGCATCATTCTCCCCAGTCGGCGGCGGCCTCGATCAGTGCCAGGGTTTCCCGGTCGTCCGCGTCCGCTTCCACCAAGGCGAGTTGCTGCTTGATCGCCTCGGCGAACCCCGGGACTTGGGTGTCCGGGACCCACAGGACGAGTGGGCGCAGGCCGCGCGCCTTGAGCCGGTCGCGTTCGGCGCGGCCCTGGTGTGGATGGGTGTCGGCTGGTCTCATGGGGGAAGGCCCTCGTGTCGCATAGAGACAGTGTAGCGGGTCGGTCGGGTCGGCGCGTCGCCCGCTCGGCACTCCGCCCTCAGCGCCGCGAGGAAGACTTGGTTCTCTTGCGGCAAGCCCGCCGTCACCCGCAGACAGTTGTGCAGCATGTGGTCGGCGGCGTTGAGGTTTTCGACCAGGACGCGGCGTCGCTCGAGGCCGGCAAAGACCGCGTCGGCGCGGCCGGCGGGTAGGCGCCGCAGGATGAAGTTGGCGTCGTTGGGGAAGGGGGGACGCCGGGGATGGTCGTGAGTGCTATTGATGAGGCGTCCCCGCTCGGCGCGGATGGACTGGGTCTGGGTGTCCGGCACGGCCTTGCGGCGCAGCGCGAAGGCGGCCGTGACCTGAGTCAGGACGTTGATGTTGTAAGGCAGGCGGGTCTTGTCGATCTCCTGCAGCCAGACCGGCGGTCCGGCCAGATAGCCCAGGCGCAGCCCCGCCAGGCCCATCTTGGAGACGGTGAGCAGGACCAGCAGGTTGGGCCGGTCGCCCAGGACCTCGGCGGTATAGCCGCCCATGAAGATGGCGCGGCGTGACGGATGCGCGCCACGATCGGCCTGGCGGGCGGCGGCTTGCCGGTGTGCCCTTTACGCCAGTGTTTGGCATCCCTATGCTTGTACAGGAATCAAGACAGGAGCCGCCCGTGCAGACCCTCAATTTCACCGATGCGCGCAACAACCTGAAGGCCGTGCTGGACCGCGTCGCCCAGGACGCGGACTACACCGTCATCACCCGTCGCGATGCCCAGGATGCGGTCGTCATGTCGCTCGACAGCTTCAACAGCCTGATGGAGACCGTCCACCTCCTGCGCTCCCCCGCCAACGCCGCCCACCTCGCGCGCTCCAACGCCCAGTATCGCGCCGGGGAGACGCGGGAGCAGGACCTGGTGGACGACTAGATGGCGCTGCGGCTCGCCTGGACCGGGGAGGCCTGGGCCGACTACCTCTATTGGCAGACCCAGGACCGCAAGACCCTGAAGCGGATCAACGCCCTGATCGGCGACGCCCTGCGCACCCCCTTCGCGGGGATCGGCAAGCCCGAACCCCTGCGGGAGAACCTGTCCGGCTTCTGGTCGCGCCGCATCGACGACAGCAACCGGCTCGTCTACGCGGTCGATGCGGACCTCCTGACCGTCATCGCCTGCCGTTATCACGACTGATCCCGGGAGCGCAACCTGATCCCGACGGCCGCACCGCGCTGTCCCTCACCCCCTTGGCACTGCGCGAGCGGCTCGCGACCTTCCCGCTGCGCTGCCCACAGTGCGGCGCCGAACTGCGCCTGATCGCCTTCGTCACCGCCACCGAGCCGGTGGCACGTATCCTGACGCACCTGGGCGAGCCAGCCCAGCCCCCACGGATCGCCCCGGCCCGCGGACCGCCCGCCTGGGATGATCTCCTCGCACCGCTGCCGGACTGGGACGCGCTGGCGCAACCCGCACCGGAGTTCGAGTTCGATCAGCGCATTTCCTGGTGAGCACTGCCACGGGTCCGCCACCGCCGACACGGCGCCGGACGACCCCGGCTGCGCCACTCCACGGCGCCCCAACGCCGATCGTCACGCGCCACCCCGCTGCCGGTCTCGCTGCACCTCCCGTCCCACCCCTAGACCGCTCGACTCACCCACCAGCCGCGTCGCTCGATCCTTGACAGGCACCTTCCGCGCGGCCAAGATCCGGACCATATCTGGTTTCGCGTGGTTGAATTTCCTATCCGTTCAAAGTGTCTTGGATGCCATTGCGGCGGGTTTTGACGTAGGTACAAGAACCATGCTGGATGTGTTAATCCAGCAGAGAAACCTCTACCAAGTCAAGCGAATGGTTTCGCATCGGTTGATTGCAAAAAACACTCACTCGCCCCTGTGGAGGTTATCATGGTCTTTCTGTCTCGCCGATTCTTGGCACTAGCGCTTCTCATGAGTTGTCCGGTGTCATACGGATTCACGTCGGCCGCTTCCCAAAATGGCGTTGACTACGGATGCGGTAAAATCGATTCCAGCCAGATACTGAATTACATTGGGAAAACCGTCTCCGCCTGTGGAAGAGTGGGTTTTTTCAATCTCAAAGACCACACCTTCGTGATCGGAAACAGTCTGCGCGTTTACGCTACCCCTCAAACTGACGTTGCTAAGCTGTACGGCAGTGTTGCCTGCGCGACTGGCTTGGTTGTGGATGCGTCGGATAATAACGCCAGAGCTGCCAGCATCACCCTCCAAGACCCTGTTGATCAGATCGAGATCTTACAGAAGAGCGGGGCTTATCTCCCGCAAAGACATCAATGCGAACCTGATCGATAGATAGTCTGCCCAATCCGCAACAGACAAACGGGTGATGGCTGGTAATGAGAAGGCTGACGAGCTTTGATAAACCGGCACCATTGCAAGAACTGACAAATCCTTTGTCACACTTCCCAAGGCAATGCTCATGCGAAACAAAGAACGCTATCCGTTGCGCATCTTTTCCATTCTCGTAGTTATGAGCTTTGCCCTCACAACGTTTTTTGCCCTATCGGTGTCGGCGCAAAACCCAACGCCAAGATCAGGCGAGGTGTTCAGTTCGGGTTCGAATGGCCCACTTCGTGGCGGCGTCCAATACCATGGCGGTTATGGAGAGTGGAGCGGGATTGCCACCGACCCGGCTGTGAGGGCATTGATGAGCTGTGACCATAGCTTGCGCAATGCAAGTGGTGGGCCCTATCATGCCGCTGAAATATTGAAAAGTTGTGATCAATATCGGCAAATAAAACCGCTTAATCTTGCCGTCAAGGCAATTGTCGAGGAATGCTGGAGCTTGGTCGATGCTGCCAGACGGGAAATGGAAACGGCATCGTCGCTTTATCTTGAAGCCGACCGAATGCGGGGGCATCCCGCGAGCCGAGGCCCACTCGAACAGGCCAAACGACATCACGAGTCCGCGAATGCACTGATTGCGCAAGAAGCCAATTGCACGGACGAAGCCATCGTGCAGTCAAGTTCAAGGCAAGGTGCGCCGCATTCACGCGACCCAAGCCCCCAAGTCAATCAGGATGAATACAGTGGATCATCGACAGGAAACACCGGGGCTAATACGCTGGATTTGAATTCGGGCGGATTTCCTCCTAATTGGCCTCCTGCTTTGAAGCAGCAAATGTCGGAGCGCGGTTGCGTGATTCGGGGCAATGGCGAAATTTGGTGCAAATCCAGCAGGACCCCACGCTGGAGCGACAATACACCGCGCGTCCCCGGCGGTTATGATCCCTGCCTCAATCCTTCACCACCTCCCGGCTGTCCGGGGGTGCCCTCTGAAACTGGTGAGCTCAAACCCTTGGGCTGTCGGGTTACCCCAGAAGGTGGCATAGGTTGTGACACCAACACCCAAGCCGGCGAAACCGCTAACAACGCCCAAGGACAAAGGGGAGCCACCAACCAACGTGGTGCATTACGCCCGGTAGTCGATGCAATCAATTATGTGGTCGATAAATTCCCTGGATTAGAGCAGGCATTAATCACAGGCGAGGCGGTCACCCAACAAATGGCCGACCAAATCAAGAGCGATTACAACATGGCTGCCTCGCCGGATGCCGGGCTTAGGTTGATAAGGGATACCTTGCTTGGCGAGGCCCAAGCACTTGCTGGCGTGGCGGGAAAAACCATCCTAAAAGCAGGGGCTGCACAATTAAAGAACCTCGTTTCCAAGACCCCTTCCCTGTTGGAACGGCAGCTTGCGCCAACACTGGTTGTTGCCGAGGAGGCTGAGGATATTGCAATTGCAAACGCCATAGTCAATAAGCGGCTTGAGACACTCACCGACTTACAAAAGCTATCGAAATTGCGCAACCAAGAGCGGGGGGCCAATGCCAGGATCAACAAAATCGTTTATGAACTTGAAGTGATCGAAAGGAAGGAAGGCGGCAAAGCAGCAGAAATGTTGTCGGCCGCCTTGGACGCGAATGGTTACACAGGCCCGGCAAAAGAGCTTGCGCTCCGAAACTTGGTGGAAAACTGGAAAAGGGTTCGTGAAGCGAATGTGTTTACCGATTGGAATTTAATACGGATGAAGTTTGGCTTTTCCGCAACACTCGATCTTAACGGCTTGAAGCTTGATATTGATCACCTCGTACCCATCAAAATTTCTCTGGGCAATAGCCAAATTATTGACTTGTCGGGCGAAATCGGAACTGTGCTGGCTAACCTCCGGCTCACGCCGTCAAACCTCAACCGGTCGATGCAGAATATAGTGACTCCACAGGTTTTTGAGTATGCGCAGCAATTGAATAATGCGGGTCTGCTTTCCGACCAATCCCTTCACTCTCTGGAACAAGCAGTGCGCTATGTCCGATAAACAATTTTGCCGATGTGGCTAGTGCCGCGGAAGCTGCTCCAAGGCCAATCCTCCGGCTGGCTGACCATTTGCGCCCGAACCGGGTCAAGGACGATGTACCTCGCCAGTTCCTTAAGGTAGGCCTCCTTCTGGACAATAATCGCCTTATAGCGGCCCTGGAAAACGTGCCCGCAACGGCTATGCACGTCATTGACGCGCTGGGTGTAGACGCCGTTGAGGTGACGCATGCCCTTCGACAGGTTGCCGTCCGGCGTCTCCATCAACAGGTGGTAATGGTTGGTCATCAGGCAGTAGGCGTGGCCCCACCAGTTGAAGCGCTCGCAGACATCGGCGAGCAGGCTGAGAAACATCCGCCGGTCGCCGTCAGCACGATAGCTGTCCTCACGCCTATCGCCTCGTGACGTGATGTGATACAGGGGTCTTGGGGATGACCGCCGGATCACCCAAGGCCGCCGCCAGATCGGCGACCAGGTCCCCCGGGTCCTCGATCCCGACCGAGAGGCGCACCAGGGTGTCGGTGACGCCCAGGCGTTGGCGCTCCCCGGGAGCGAGGTTGGCGTGGGTCTGCACCGCCGGGACCGTGATCAGGCTCTCCACGCCGCCGAAGCTCTCGGCATAGGCGATGAGGCGCACGCCCGCGATCAGGCGCTCCAGGGTCGGGCGGTCCGCGACCTCGAATGACAGCACGGCACCCAGGCCGCTGGCGGTGCGCGCCAGGGTCGCATGTCCGGGGTCGTCGGGCAGTCCCGGGTAATGGACCTGTCTGACCGGCGGCTGCTGCTGCAACCAGCGGGCGATTACCAGTGCATTGCGTTGCTGCCGCTCCAGGCGCAGGGCCAGCGTCTTGAGGCCGCGCAGCGTGAGCCAGGCGTCCTGGGGCCCCAGCACCGCACCCACGGCGTTCTGCAGGAACTTCAGGCGCCCGGCCAGGGCCTCGTCGCGCACCGCGATGATTCCGCCGATGCAGTCGTTGTGCCCGGCGAGGTATTTCGACGCCGAATGCACCACCAGGTCCGCCCCCAGTTCCAGGGGTCTCTGCCAATAGGGGGTGAGGAGCGTGTTGTCCACCACCAGCAGGACCCCGGCCGCCCGCGCGATCCCCGCCAGCACCGGCAGATCCGGGACCAGCAGGCAGGGGTTGGAGACCGACTCCACCAGGATCGCCCGCGTTTCCGCACGCAGGGCCGCCCGGTAACCCGCCGCGTCCAGGACCGGAACATAGGTCACCGTGAGCCCGAAGGGCGCCATCACCTGATCGAGCAGCCGGTAAGTGCCGCCGTAGCAACCCTCCGCCACCACCAGGTGATCGCCCTGTTTAAACAGACACAGCAGGGTGGTCAGGGCGGCCAGGCCGCTGGCGAAGGCGCAGGCCGCGGCGGCGCCGTCGAGCGCCGCCATGGCCTCCTCCAGGGCGCCGCGCGTCGGATTGGTCGTGCGGCTGTAGTCGAAGCCGGTGCTCTGACCGAGCCCCGGGTGGGCATAGGTCGAAGTCTGATAGATGGGGGTGCTGATGGCCCCGGTCCGCGGGTCTTGCCCGCGTCCGGCCTGGGCCAGGAGGGTATCGATATGGGGCATGTCAGCCCTCCCCCAGCAGCGTCTGCGCCGGGGTCAGGTCATAGCCCAGGGCCGCCGCCACCGCCGGGTGGGTGACCCGGCCCGCGCAGCAATTGAGCCCGGCACGCAGGTGTGGATCATCCGCCAGGGCGCGGCGCCAGCCCTGGTCCGCCAGGGCCAGGACCGCGGGCAGGGTCGCGTGGTTGAGCGCATAGGCGGAGGTGCGGGGCACCGCCCCGGGCATGTTGGCGACACAATAATGCACGATGCCGTCGACCACATAGGTCGGTTGGGCATGGGTGGTCGGCCGGGAGGTCTCGAAGCAGCCGCCCTGGTCGATCGCCACGTCCACCAGGACCGCCCCCGGGTTCATGGTCGCGAGTTGGGCGCGGTTCACCAGTCGCGGCGTGGCCGCCCCCGGGATCAGGACGGCGCCGATGACCAGATCCGCAGACGCCACCTGCGCCTCCAGCACCGCGCGGCTGGAGAAGAGCACCCGCGCACTCGCCCCGAAGTGGTTCGCCAGCCGCTCCAGCACCGCCGGGGCGCGGTCCAGGATGGTCAGGTCCGCCTGCAAACCCACCGCCATCTGCGCGGCGTTGAAGCCCACCACACCCCCGCCCAGGATCAGGACCCGGGCCGGCGCCACCCCGGGGACGCCGCCCAACAGCAGACCGCGCCCGCCGTTTCCCGCCTGGAGCGCCCAGGCCCCGGCCTGCACGGCCAAGCGCCCGGCGACCTGGCTCATCGGCCGCAGGAGCGGCAGACCGCCCTGGGCATCGGTCACCGTCTCATAGGCGATGCAGACGGCCCCGGACGCCAGCAGGTCACGCGCCTGCTCCGGGTCGGGCGCCAGGTGCAGATAGGTGAAGAGCACCTGCCCGGGCTTGAGCCAGGCCCGCTCCACCGCCTGGGGTTCCTTGACCTTGACGATCAGTTCGCCGCGGGCGAATACCGTCGCCGCGTCCGCTGCGAGCTCGGCACCGGCTGCCTGATAGTCCTGATCCTGCGCCCCGATGCCCGCGCCCGCCTGGGTCTGCACCAGCACCCGATGGCCGTGATGGACCAGTTCAGCCACCGACTCGGGGGTCAGCCCGACGCGGAACTCCTGGGGTTTGATCTCGCGGGGGACGCCGATCAGCATGGTTCGCTCCTAAAGGTCAGGCATTGCGCCGCACGGGCCACCGATCAAAGCATAGCGGGGCTGAACCGGATACGATGGAAAAATGATAAACGAAGACAATTTCCAGCGTTTCCGCGGCGGCGGCCCTCGGTCGGGTCCCCGACTGGCCCGTCCCGCGTTCGCCGCCCCTGGTCCCCGGACGATACTTGCGGAGGTCCCGTTCTGGGACTCTTCAATCTCGCCGGCAACAAATACCGTCTGGTCGTCTGGATCAACTATCCTTATCGCGTGGTGTACGTCCGATTCATCGGGACCCACGCGCAGTACGATGCCATCGATGCGCAAACTATCTGATCGGTAATTCCATGGATATCAAGCCTATCAAAACCGATGCCGACTATCGGGCGGCCCTGGCCGAAATTGAAACCCTGATGATGGCCGGTGCCGATACCCCGGAAGGCGAGCGCTTGGACCTGCTTGTCACGCTGGTCGAAGCCTACGAGCGGTGTCACTACCCCATGGATCTGCCCGACCCGGTGGCGGCCATCCGCTTTGAAATGGAGCAGAACGGGCTGACGCCAAAGGACCTGGAGCCGATGATCGGACGCTCCAACCGCGTCTACGAAATCCTGAACCGCAAGCGCCCGCTGACGCTGAAGATGATTTGGCGCCTGCACCAGGACCTGGGCATCCCGGCGGAAAGCCTGATCAAGCCTCAGGACAAATCCGTCACGGTATGATGTTCGTTTGTCCGTCACCCCGGAATATAAAAGCTCCCTTGTGGGAGCGGCCTGCGGCCGCGCTGCGAGGCCGCGGCAACCTGCGATGTTGCGGCAGCTTGCGAGGTCTCGTCGCGGCTGAAGCCGTTCCCACAGCGTCGCTGCGCGACTTTCATGGTAACGCCTCGATCTTCGGTTGCGGGTTCCGCTCGCGGCTCAGACCGGCAGTCCCTGGGCGTCGAAGGTTCCCTCGAACAGGACGGAGGAGAGGTAGCGCTCACCGGAGTCCGGCAGCACCACGACGATGGCCTTGCCGGCGTGCTCCGGGCGGCTTGCCAGGCGCACCGCCACCGCGGTCGCCGCCCCGCAGGAGATGCCGGCGAGGATGCCCTCCTCGCGCGCCAGGCGGCGGGCGAAGAGGACGGCGTCCTCGTTGGTGACGGTTTCGATGGCGTCCACCAGCGAGAGGTCGAGCACGTCCGGGACGAAGCCGGCGCCGATCCCCTGGATCTTGTGCGGGCCGGGCTTGAGCGGCTCCCCGGCGCGGGCCTGCGACAGCACCGGGCTGGCGGCCGGCTCCACCGCGACCGCGAACACCGGCGCCTGGCGGGTGTGCTTGAGATAGCGCGTGACCCCCGTGATGGTCCCGCCCGTCCCCACCCCGGAGACGAAGATGTCCACCTTGCCGTCGGTGGCGTCCCAGATCTCCGGACCCGTGGTCGCCTCATGGATCGCTGGATTGGCCGGGTTCTTGAATTGCTGCAACAGGACATAGCGCTCGGGGTCGGACGCGGCGATCTCCTCGGCCTTGGCAATGGCGCCGCTCATCCCGCGGGCGCCCTCGGTCAGTACCAGCTTGGCCCCGTAGGCCAGCAGGAGCTTGCGCCGCTCGATGCTCATGGTCTCGGGCATGGTGAGTGTCAGCGGGAGGCCCCGCGCCGCGGCGACGAAGGCGAGGGCAATGCCGGTGTTGCCGCTGGTGGGCTCGATCAGCTCCTTGCCGGGCCCGAGCAGGCCGCGCTCTTCGGCGTCCCAAACCATGGCGGCGCCGATCCGGCACTTGACCGAATAGGCCGGGTTGCGCCCCTCGATCTTGGCGAGGATGGTCGCCGGCGCGCCGTCACCGACCCGGTTGAGCCGCACGAGCGGGGTGTGACCGATGGAGCGGGCGTTGTCTGGGAACCAACTGGACATCAGGGCCTCCGGGGCTTTTCAAGAAGATGAGAAAGGGGATTGCCGGCAACTGGGCGCAAACAAACGCAAATCAAACCTGGTGATGGTGCGGCAGGAGCGTCAACTGCCCGTCAGGGTATTGCCTTCGCCGCGGGTGGCGAACCAAGCGATTCTGCGATCGAAAGCACCAGCGGTGCTAATCGCCGACGTGCGGGACGGTGCGGCCGCCGCGCGCGCGGTGCGCTGAAACAGGTGCAGCAGCGCGAGGCCGGCGGGCCAGGGACCGAAGCCGGACTCGGTGTTGATGTGCCCGGCTTGGCCGATGTCGATGAAACGGCTGCCCCAGGCTTGCGTCCAGCCGCTCACTTTCGGGATCGTCATCCAGGGGTCGTTGCTGCTTGCCACCACGAGACTCGGAAAGCCCAGGTCCTGCTTGGGGAGGGCAGTGGCCAGGGTGTCGGCCGCGGCGGGTGCGTCCGCGCGCAGCCCCAGCGGCGAGAAACGCTCCGGGTCCGCCGGGGCCACGAGCATGGCCCCTGCAATCCTAGAGTGCCACATCCGCCGGGCTCAAGGGATACTGGGGCAACGCCTGCCGGGCGACCCGTGACGACTGGTTACCCTCGATCAGGGCGGCGCCCAGGGCGCGTGCGCGCGCCAGCGCTTGCGGATCGTCGATCCCCTCGAGCCATAGCCCGATGCGGCCGGCCCCGGTCTGCTGTCCCCACCGATCCCCGCGGCGATCGAGCGCCTCGAGGTCCTGGACCTGGGGGGCCACCCAGCGAACGCCGAGGGTCTCGAGCAGATCCCAGTCCGTGTGCTCGAGATCGGAACGGGTCGCGAGCAGGCGGTAGCCATAGCCGGCGAAGCTCCGGGCCGCCTCCTGGACATGGGGATCCGCATGCAGCGCCCGAGCGTCCAGACGCAGCACCACCTGGTCGGTCCGTAGACCGAAGCGATGCAGCAGGGTCTCGAAGACCTCGCCGTGATGCGCGGGCAGTGCCGCGACGTGGCGCAGATGAACGTCCAGCACCAAGAGTTCACGCCCGTCATGGCCAAGGTGCAGGTGATTCAAGGCATGGAAGGTACGCAGGAAGCGATCCAGAAACACCACGTCTTCGGCATCCCAGGCCTGGACATAGAGTGACTCCGGGGGGGCGAGTTGCCCGTCCTCGGTCCGGACCAGGAGCTTTGCGCGCTGGCCGAACAAGGCGCCGGTGGCGGCGTGCACCACCGGGACCAGATAGGGCGTGAGGAAAAAACCGGCGATCTGGGCGGTCAGCAGGCCGCGGTGGAGCCGGTAGCTTGCCCGCTGGCGCAGGTGGGCACGCGGATGCAGTTCAGGCAAGCGGACGTTGTAATAGTCGACGACGCTGGACAGCGGCATAGTGGCATTTTTCCCCGGCTAGAGTGGTGGATCGACCATCGAAGCGGCACGCGACGGTGTAGCGTCGACAACGGCAATGCTTGGCGTAACGCATTTCACTGTGTCTCCGGGAATGGGATTAACAGACCTCGGTCCCCTGCAAGCACAGGACCGGGTAATGACCTGGATCGTACGTTGAATCGGATCCCGAGCCGCTGCGGACGCGAAGGTCACCTGGCGCTCCGTCGTCAAATAGTCCAGGAAAACGACGCATAGGCCAGATCAATGAGGTCCTGGTCCATGCTGCGCGACGGCTCGTCAGGGGTGGCGGTGCGCACCACCCGGGCGGGTACACCGGCGACCGTGGCGTGCGCCGGTACGTCACGCAGCACCACAGAGCCCGCGGCCACACGGGCGTTTTCGCCGACCTCGATGTTGCCAAGGATCTTGGCCCCGGCGCCGATCATGGCCCCGCGCCGGACTTTGGGGTGACGCTCACCGGTCTCCTTGCCGGTGCCGCCCAGGGTCACGTCCTGCAGCAGCGAGACGTCGTCCTCGATCACCGCCGTCTCGCCCACCACCAGGCCGGTCGCGTGGTCCAGGAAGAGGCCGCGCCCGAACCGGGCGGCCGGGTGGATGTCGGTCTGGAACACCTCGGAGGAGCGGCTCTGCAGATAGAGCGCGAAATCCCGCTCCTGGTTATGCCACAGCCAGTGGTTCAGGCGGTGCGCCTGGATGGCATGGAAGCCCTTGAAATAAAGGAAGGGCTCGATCAGCCGCTCGCACGCCGGGTCGCGCTCGAAGACGGCGGAGATGTCGGCCTTGAGGGCCTCGCCGACCCCCGGGTCCGCCGTCTGTGCCCGGTGAAAGGCCCGCACGATCAGGGGCAGCGAGATCACGTCGTTCTTCAGCCGCGCGGCGATCCGATGGAAGACCGCCGCCTCGAAGTTGGGTTGGTTGAGGATCGAATCGAAGAACAGCGGGGCCAGCATCGGCGCCGCGGCATAGGCCTCCTGGGCCTCGCGCCGCAGCCGGCTCCATAGGGCGTCGGTAAACTCCTGCGGCTGATCCAGCGGCACCAGCGTCAAGCGGCCCGACCTTGAACGAAACATGGCGTCTTTCTCCGGTGGCCGGTGGGCGGTCCCGGCGTTGCTGGCGAATGCCCCGACTTGGCGGGGGGCGAGAGGGCTCCTGATGCGTGCGCCCCCACCCTGTCCTTACCGCGCAGTGGGGCCGTCCCTATGGGAGCGGTTTACGGGCGCCTATCCGCTCCGGCGGCCGGCGGCCAGCCGCCGGAGCACGGCGGCCAGCGTATCGAGCTCATCCGCGGTGTTATAGAAGGCGAGCGAGGGACGCACCGTTGCCTCGTGCCCGAAGTGGCGCACGATCGGCTGGGCGCAGTGGTGGCCGGCGCGCACCGCGATTCCTGCGCGGTTCAACTCGTCCCCCACCTCCGCCGGGCTGTAGCCGTCCAGTACGAAGGAGAGCACGCTCGCCTTCTCCCGTGCGGTGCCGATGAGGTGCAGACCAGGCACCGCCTGCAAGAGTTGGGTGCCGTAACCCAGCAGTTCGTGCTCGTAGCGCGCGATGTTTGCGAGCCCCAGGCGCTCCACATACTTCAGTGCCTCGGCCAGCCCGACCGCATCGGCGATGTTCGGCGTCCCGGCCTCGAAGCGGGCCGGCGGCCCCTGGTAGAGGGTCCGCTCGAAGGTCACGTCCGCGATCATGTTGCCGCCGCCCTGCCAGGGCTCCATGGCCTCGAGGATTTCCGCCTTGCCGTAGAGCGCCCCGATCCCCGTCGGGCCGAAGACCTTGTGACCGGAGAAAACGAAGAAGTCGGCGTCCAGCGCGCGCACGTCCACGGCCAGGTGGGCGACCGACTGGGCGCCATCCACCAGGACCAGGGCCCCGACGCGATGGGCCAGTTCGATCACCTCGCGCACCGGCGTGACGGTCCCGAGCGCGTTGGACACCTGGCTGATGGCGACGAGTTTGGTGCGCTCGTTGAGCAGCTTCTGGTACTCGTCGAGCCGGATCTGGCCATCGGCGTCCACCGGGATCACGCGCAGCCGCGCCCCGGTCTGCGCGGCCAACTGCTGCCAGGGCACGATATTGGCGTGATGCTCCAGGAGCGAGACGACAAGCTCGTCCCCGGGCCCCACATAGCGCGGACCCCAGGCCTTGGCGACCAGGTTGATGGCCTCGGTGGTGCCGCGCAGGAACACGATCTCGTCCTGCGATCCGGCCCCCAGGAAGCGTGCGACCGTCCGGCGGGCGCCCTCATAGGCATCCGTGGCCCGCGCCGCCAGTTCGTGCGCGGCGCGGTGGATGTTGGAGTTCTCGTGCCGGTAGAAGTCGGACAAGCGCTCGATGACGGCGTTGGGCTTCTGGGTCGTCGCGGCATTATCGAGCCAGATCAGCGGGCGGCCGTTGACCCGCTCGGTGAGGATGGGGAAGTCACGGCGCACCGCCCGCACGTCGAAACCCGGGTGGGCCTCGCCCTGGATCGGCCCCAGGATCCGCTCATCCAAGGTGGCCGCGTGGGGGTCCAGGAAGTAGAACGGGGAGGACGCACTGCCGGGGCGTCCAGCCGGCGCCAGGGTTGATCCGCTGCCCAGACCCGCCAACTGGTGCCTGAGGTCGTCCTCCTGCGGCAGTCCGAACGACTGCGGGATCAGGATTCCGGGGACCGCGGCAGACCGACCGAGGGTGTCGCCGACTGGGTCTTGGGGCGCCAAGGTCCCCGGAGCCAGTTCGTAGCGCAAGGCCCGAGTCGGCGCGGCGATGGGTGGTTGCCCGCCGCCACGCAGGGCCGTCAACGCCTCCCCCGCCAGGCGGTCGAGCCACGACTGATCCGACAAGGAGTCCGGCAGGCTGCCCTGGGGGGCACCCGCCAGCCCCGCTTCCGGATTACTTATAGCTGTGAGCGTAGTCATGGAATCTGTTCACCTCAACGCCATCGAGCACCGCCAGGGCATCCTCGGTGAGGACCGCGAGTGAGAAATACAGCGAGACCAGATAGGAGGCGATCGCGTTACGGTTGATCCCCATGAAGCGCACCGAGAGCCCCAGTCCCTGCTCGCCGACCAGACCGGGCTGGAAGAGCCCGACCACACCTTGACGGGACTCGCCGACGCGCAACAGCAGGATCTGGGTCTTGCCGTCGACCACCGGGATCTTGTCGGAGGCGATCAGCGGGACACCGCGCCAGGTGATGAACTGGGAACCGAACAGGCTGACGGTGGCCGGCGGTACCCCGCGCCGCGTTGCCTCGCGGCCGAAGGCGGCAATCGCCAGCGGGTGCGCCAGGAAGAAGGCCGGCTCTTTCCACAGCTTGACCAACAGGTTGTCCAGGTCGTCGGGGGTCGGTGCGCCGGTCAGGGTCGTGATCCGCTGGCGAGGGTCGACGCTCGCGAGCAGCCCGTAATCGGGATTCTTGATCAGTTCGCGCTCCTGCCGCTCCTTGATCGTCTCGATGGTGAGACGCAGTTGCTCCTTGATCTGTTCGTGCGGGCTGCGGTACAGGTCGGAGACGCGCGTGTGGATGTCGACGACCGTGGTCAGGGCATTGAGAAAGTACTCGCGGGGATTCTCCTCGAAGTCGACGAAGGTCTCCGGGATCTCGGCCTCGTCGCGGTGCGACAGGGCCACCTGCACTTGTCCCGGGTCCTTGACCTTGTTGAGCCGCAGTATACCGGCCTCCAGCGGGACCCAGGGCAGGAGGTGCAGCAGCCAGCGGGGGGTGATCGTTACGAGCTGCGGGACCGTCTTCGTGGCGTTGGCTAGTTGGCGTGCCGCCACGTCGCCGAGTGCGTGATGTTGAATCGTCTGAGCCATCTTTTTACCTCTGAGTGAGTTGAGCGTATGAGCGCCCGGCTTATGGTGTCGCTCCGGCATCAGGGGCGCGGAGCTTGGCGATGAGCACATCGCTGGACTTGATCAGGGCCAGGACCTCGCTGCCGACCGCCAACCCCAGGTGCTTGATAGAGCGCGTCGTGATGGTGGCGGTGACGACTCCACCGTCGGTCTGCACATCCACCTCGGAGATGACGGGACCCTCGACGATTTCTCGAATCCTGCCGCGGAACTGATTTCTGGCATTGACTGCCGCTATGGACATGGGTGACCTCTTTACGGTTGACCTGGCTCCGGCTCTCTCAAACTGCGACAGAGGATGCCTGATGCCGCCGCGGCAAGGAACCGCGAAATTCTGCAGAGCATATCCGCCCTGACCACAGCGATTTGAAATACAATCAGATAAGCAATAGCTGCGTTCTATGTCAGAAATTATGATCGACGCGGCTGGCTTTGAGCCGGCGTTACGCGTTACCGTTACGCGACTGCAAACGCTGGCTCACCGGGGGGCGGAGACGCGCATGGTTCCCGGCGACGCGCACCGGCCAACCTTATCGCTCGTTTCGGGGTGGTACAGACGCGGATGGCCCGGCGGACGCGGGGCTGGAGCCACACCTGTGGGCCATCGGTCTGTGCCGGGGGTACAGGTGCAACTGGTGGGGCGTGATCTGTCGCGCTAGAAGCACTGGATTTCGCATACGCACGGGCAAGAATCCACACAGAGTTCGGATCGGAGAGGCCGCCAGGAGTAAAGGCAGGAGTAAAGGAGTAAAGGAGGAGGGAGTAAAGGGCTTGAGGGAGTAAACGCGAGGACCTACCGGATTCAAGTGTGCTAACCGGAGACAAGAATAATGTCGCCGGAATCCGTATTTCGTTACTTAAGAGGGCGAGGACGACGACATGAGCGATCTTGGCGCACTGTATCAAACCGATTATTCTGCATGGGCACAACGCCATGCCGAGATCCTGCGCGCCGGGCGCTACGCGGAATCGGATCTCGAGCATTTATTGGAGGAACTCAGCGATATGAGCAGGAGCGAGCGCCGTGAACCGGAAAGCAGGCTTATGCAGCGGGTAGTTTGGGTGCTGACAACCGCTGTCACGTTGAATGCATGCGATGTGTGCATGACAACCCAGTGCAGGGGAAGGCCCTTCTTGCCGTCGCAGGAGGTAATATCAGGAGGGCATCCCGGCATTCAAATTCCGCGAATTCCGAGGGCCGTTTACTACTCGACTTTGGCCATTTTTCCGCCTGGCCATAGGCATGATAATCAACGCGTTATCTTGGACGGAAAAAATTAGCAGGGAGTCTTCGCCGGGGTTCGCATCGGTCCCGCTGCTGCCTAACCCCATCCTAATTTTTCGTGCTTTTATGTTTCAATCAGTTAGCCAGAACGGCTGTTAGGAAAATGGCCAAAGTCGAGTACTAATGATTGATCTGAATGCGAGGATCAATCTCGCCAATTACGCCGCGAGTTCCGCGGTTCTGCGGGTGACATCCGTCGCGGCCTGGGGGCCGCTCCTACGCCGTAGGAGCGGCCCCCAGGCCGCGACGGGTTGCCGCAAGGGCCTGTGGCCGGAGTTATGATCAAGGCCCTGCGCAACTTCGCAGCGGCCGGGCCAGCCGGGGGCTTACTGGTTGGGGTTGCCGGCCGCGCCGGCCCCGGCGGTCATCGCTGACTCCCGCTCGTCTGGATGGATTTCGTCATGACCCTGAGGATCTTGACATTGATGGCAATGAAGCGGAAGAACTGCCAGACGATGGAGGTCCGCCGGAATTTGGTGAATGCGGTGGGGATCGGGGGATAGTAATCCTGGCGGTAGGGCTCGTGGGTTTCGCCGGTCATCGTAGGGTGCCTCGCTGAAGGTGGACAGGGGACGCATCAATCGGGGAGGAAGGACCACCCCGGACGGAGATTGGCCTGATAGATGAAGACATGATGCAGCAGGAACTTCATCCAGTGCCCGGCGAGCCCGACCTCGAAAAAGGTGAGATCGACATCGCGTCCATACTGGGGATAGGTGTCGCGGTCGGGCACGACGGGGAAGACGGTAATGCTGGCGGCGCTGCCTTTGAAGAGGTGGGCGCCGGTCGAGGCCACACAGACCGCGCCCGCCTCCGCCATCGAGGCGGTGTGGGTCGGTGCGGGCGCCCCCTTGAGCATGTCGCGGATACTCGCCGCCACGGCCTTGCCCATCGCGGCCGAGGGCATGCCGGTGCGCGGTGCGGTCGGGTTGATCGGGGTGCCGTTGGGGCTCTTCATCGGCTTGCTGATGGCGTGCGGGGGCGCAAAGGCGATGCCGACGGCAAAGAGGTTGCGGTAGTTCGGGTTCTGGTAGGTCCGCGGCCAGTCGCGCGCGCGCCACTCCTCGAAGGGTTTGGCGGTGTAATCGGCGTCGACCTTCATGAAGCCGTTGGGGGCAAAGACCGTGGCGGTGATGTCCGCGCCCGCGCGGTCGCAGGCCTTGAGCCCCACCCCCGCGAAGGGTGGGATCAGCATGGCGAAATCAAAGGGCAGTTCGTGGTAGGTGCCGTCGAGCTGCTCATAGTGGATCTTATCGGGTTCGACCTTGGTGACATGGGCGCGGGGGCCTTGATCATCGTTCCGGCCACCCCTGCTATGCCGCTACCGCCAGGAGCGCGGGCGGCTTGGGCGGGCGCGGTCGTCGACGCGCTGGCGCCGGGGGTAACGGCATCCGCTGGAGTATCTGCGCGA
>Ga0247840_10005798_pt1 | contig 18264 bp, 20 predicted proteins | sample LaCruzMarch2015__FD_192404 | JGI IMG/M metagenome (GOLD analysis project Ga0247840, IMG submission 192404) | Freshwater microbial communities from meromictic Lake La Cruz, Castile-La Mancha, Spain - LaCruzMarch2015_17m | ecosystem: Environmental > Aquatic > Freshwater > Lake | place: Spain... | reverse complement strand
CTGGCCCGCGCGCTGCAGGAAGGCGGCCGCCGCGTCGCCATCCTCAGCCGCGGATACAAAAGCGTTCCGCGCCCGCTGATCCTGCGGCTCGTGGACAGAATCACAAAAAAGAAAGCGGTCTTCATCCCGCGCGTTGTCTGCGACGGGCAGTCGCTCCTGCTCGATTCGCGGACGGCCGGCGACGAGCCGTTCATGCTGGCGAACAACCTTCGCGGGGTGGTCGTGCTCGTGGACCGCGACCGCGTCAAAAGCGGCTCCTACGCCGTGAAGGAGTTTCAATCCGACACCCTGATCCTCGACGACGGGTTCCAATACATCCGCATGCGCCACGGGCTGGAGGTCGTGCTCGTGGACCGTCAGGCCCCGTTCGGAAACGAGTTCATGCTCCCGCGCGGGACCCTGCGGGAACCGCCCCGCAACCTCCGCCGCGCCACCCATATTTTCCTCACGAAGTGCGACGGATCGGATAACAGCGCGATCATCGCGCGGATCCGCCGTTACAACCGGACCGCCGACATCATCGAGTGCGCCCACCGCCCGAAGCACCTCCGGAATCTTGTGACCGGCGAAATCAAGCCGCTCGAATTTCTCCGGGGCCTGCGGATCGGCTCGCTGTGCGGGATCGCGGTTCCGGAGAGCTTCGAGAACGCGCTGCGGCAGCTCGGTGCCGAGATCGAGATCTCGAAAACCTACGCCGACCACCACCGGTTCTCGCCCAAGGAGATCGAGTCGTTCATCCGCCGCTGCGGCCGCCGCGAGCTCGACGCCATTCTGACCACGGAAAAAGACGCCGTCCGCATCCCTCGCATCATGGAGCCGGAAGTCCCGCTCCATTATCTCCGGGTGGAAATCGAAATCCTCGCCGGCCAAGCATCGTGGGAGCGGTTCGTCGAGCGCCTGAAGCACCGCCAGCCGGTCATGGCCCCCCGCCGGTTTTATTGACTTGCCAAGGCTCTGCGGCTCCGCCATTTGCAGGGCATGATATTCCCAAACGTCACAGCGGTCGCAAAAGCCAACATCTATTTCGACGGCCGGGTCGTCTCGCACACGATCCTCTCGCCGGACGGATCCAAGCGCACGCTCGGGCTCATCTATCCGGGAACGTATCACTTCGGGACCGGCGCGGCGGAGCTGATGCAGGTCGTTGACGGGGGCTGCACGGTTGTTCTCGACGGCGCGGAATCAAAATCCACCCACGGGCCCGGCACGGAGTTCCGGGTTCCCGCCAACTCCGGGTTCACGATCACCGTGCCGGAGGGGATCTGCCAATACGTCTGCTCCTTCCTGTGATGCGGCCTGTCGTCCTCACGATTGCGGGATCGGACAATTCGTGCGGGGCGGGCGCCCAGGCAGACCTGAAGACGATCACGGCGCTCGGAGGCTACGCGCAGACCGCGATCACCTGCGTGGTCGCGGAAGTCCCCGGGCGGGTCTCCGCGATCCAGCCGATACTGCCGCGCATCGTGGCCGGGCAGGTGAGGCTCAGCTTCGAGGCGTTTCCGGTCGCCGCGATCAAGACCGGCATGCTGTATTCGGCGGCCATCGTCCGGGCGGTCGCCGCTGAACTCGACAGGCTTCCCGGGCTGCCTCCGCTGGTCGTCGATCCGGTGATGGTCGCCTCGAGCGGAGATCCGCTTTTGAAAAAATCCGCGATCGCCGCTTATGAGCGGCTCCTTTTTCCGCGCGCCACCCTGGTGACCCCGAACCTCGACGAGCTCCGCATCCTCTCCGGCATGCCCTGCCGGAACCTCGATGAGATGAAGGCCGCAGGGCTCGCGCTCGCCCGCAAATTCGGCGTGCCGTTCCTGCTGAAAGGCGGGCACCTGAAGTCCCGCATGGCGGTGGACATCATCGCGACAGAAGAGGGCTTCGAGGAATTTTGCGCCCCGTTCATCCGCGGGGCCGACACGCACGGAACCGGCTGCACATTCTCGGCCGCGATCGCCACCGGCCTCGCCCGGAGGCTCACGCTCAAGGAATCGGTTTCGATGGCAAAAACATACATCACCGAAGCGATCGCCAGCCGGCTTGCCTGGGGAAACACCACCGCGCTCAATCACTCCCCCGACGAGGGGTGAGGAGCGGAGCGCCGGCGCCTTGGCCAAGCTTTTTAACGAGGATGCCAGCGGCTTCGTCGCGCAGCGTCCTCCCTCGCACGGGCGGGCGTCTGTGCTCCCTTTTTTTTGCAGCTTTCTGACGCGATCCCGATGGCCTGACCATTGGCATCGCCGCCGATCTCTGGTAGGAACCGATTCGTGAAACTTCTTTCCGATTGCCGTCTGTATGGGATCCTCGATCTCGGCTATGTCGCCTCAGGGGAGGCGGGGTCGATGGCGCGGCGGATGTTGGGGGGGGGAGTTGATATCCTCCAGCTCCGCGCAAAAAATTTCGCGGCCGGGGAAATCCGCGCGCTTGCGGAAAATATCCTTCCCGTTTGCCGGGAGTTCGGGGTGCCGTTCCTTCTCAATGACCATCCGGACCTCGTGCCGCTGACCGGCGCCGATGGCGTTCATGTCGGGCAGGATGATCTGCCGGTGCCGCGCGTTCGCGAGATCGTCGGACCGGAGGCGATCATTGGGCTCTCGACCCACAGCCCCGCGCAAGCGGCGGCCGCCGTGGAATCGGGCCCGGACTACATCGGGTTCGGGCCGTTGTTTTCGACGCCTACCAAGCCGGATTATGCGCCGGTCGGACTCGACGAGATCCGCGAGGTGCATACACGGGTCGGGCTCCCGGTGTTTTGTATCGGAGGCATCAAGCTGGAAAACCTGCCGGACGTCTTCGCGGCAGGGGCGCGGCGCGCGGTGATCGTCTCCGGCATCCTCCAGGCGGCGGATGTCGCGGATTACTGCAGGAAATGCCGCGCGCTCATCGAAAAATATTCAGATGAAGGAACCGCAAAATGACGCCCATGCCCGGCCTCACGGAAACTCTCACGCTCTTCGCGGTCGCGTGTCTGGCCGGAGCGATGAACGCGGTTGCCGGCGGCGGCACGATCCTCACATTTCCCACGCTCCTGGCCTTTGGCATGCCGTCCATCCGGGCGAATGCGACGAGCACGTTCGCCCTCCTCGTGGGGATCATGGGCAGCCTCTACGGATACCGGAACCACCTCGCCGCCGTAAAACCATGGCTGAAAAACTTCGCGCCCGTCAGCATCGCGGGCGGGCTTCTCGGCGCGTGGCTGCTCACCCGGACAAACGAAAAATTTTTTGACCAGCTGGTGCCGTTTCTGATCCTGTTCGCGACCGTGCTTTTCCTGCTGAACAACGTCTTCCGCCGCCTGGCCGGGATCGAGGCGACCGCGGCGGGGGGAAAGCCGCATGCGGCGGGGACGGCCGCCGCGCTGGTCCTGCAGTTCGGCGTGGCGGTTTACGGGGGATATTTCGGGGCCGGCATCGGGATCCTGATGCTGGCGACGATGGGGCTTCTCGGCCTCCACCACATCCACGAGATGAACGCGATCAAGACCGTGCTCGGCGCGCTCATCAACGTCGTCGCCGCCACCTACTTTATTTTTGCCGGCCTCGTCATCTGGCCGCAGGCCGCGGTCATGACGCTCGGTGCCACGGCCGGCTACTACCTCGGCTCGCACATGGCGCAAAAAATCAGCCAGCAGCAGGTGCGGAACCTTGTCGGGGTGATCGGAGTTTCCCTGTCCCTCGTGTTTTTCTGGCGCGAATTCCTGGCCAGATGAATCTGGCGGCGGCGATTGGGATCTTCCGTCCCGCAAGCGATCATCCCGCCGGTTCAGACATCCTTGAGTCATCCTATCAAACAGCAGTCGAAGGGAATCCGCGTGAGACCGGAAACTGCTTCCCGGAGGGTGGACATTCTTGTCCACCAAGCAGAGTGCGACAGGAATGTCGCACCTCCGAAGCCACTTTGGGCTCAGGACAATTCCTCGGAGGTCAGGATGTCTGCGGTTTGGTGATGTGGGGAGGTTTGAGATAGGAGGGAACCGGAGGTCCGAAATCCCTCAGCGCGAGCACCCCGGCAGATGGCGCCGCAACCACGGCTTCCGGCAAACCATCCAGACGGGATGTGGTGAAGACGGGGATGCCATTCTCGAGAATGCCGCTCGCAACCTCCGGAGAATACAGGGCGGGCGGGATCAGAAATTTTCCGTGTGCGACTCGCGCCAGGAACCACTGGCCCGCGCGCGCATCGCCGGCAACGAAATATTCCGGTGCCTCATACCCGAGGAGCGACGGGACGCCGGCGAGGCGCGAGCCGCGCGCCCTGGCAATTCCCCACGCTGCGGAGATCGCCGCGCGCAGCCCGTTGTAACGGCCCGGCCCGGTCCCCACCACGACGAGGTCTAAGCCGGATAAATCGCGGAGCGCGGATTCGAGATGGGCGAACATCTCGGTTCCCCGCCCGCGCGGGCTGTCGAATTCCCGGGAGCTCACAACGGCTCCGTCCTTCAGAACAGCCACGCTGCCCGTCTGGCACGAGGATTCGATGGCGAGCACGTTCATCGCGTCCCCCGGATCCTCCGGCACCCCGGCTCGATGGAAAACCGGATCCTCCATGTCCCCCCGGGGAGCGATCCGGGGAATTTGTCACCCCACTCGATCGCGCGGACCGCGGGCCGCTCGAAATATTCGTCGTAGCCCAAGCCCTCGAGTTCCTGCTCCGAATTCAAGCGGTAGAGATCAAAATGGACGAGTGGAAGCCGCCCGTCCAGGTATTCGTGAACAAGCGTGAAGGTCGGGCTGGAAACCGCGGCCGGATCGATTCCGAGCCCCTCGGCGAGGCCCTGCACAAAACAGGTTTTTCCCGCGCCGAGCGGTCCTTCCAGGCTCAGCGTGGTGTCCTTAACGATCCCCTCCGCCAGCTCCCGCCCGAGGGCGCGGGTCTCCTCCTCGCAGGCGCAAACGACCCCCTGCGCCGCAAAGATTCTGCCAGATGCCGGATTTCGGTTTGCCATACCGCCACCAATCTAGTTCGCTCAGGGGCATGAGCACAATCTCCTCCTCGCTCTGGAATCGGTTCCAGCAATATTTCCTCAGCTATGACGACCTCGGGATTTCCGTGGACATCAGCCGGATGAATTTTCCTGAGGACTATTTCGCCGGCATGGCGTTCGTCGCCGACCGGGCCTGCAAGCAGATGAAGGAGCTGGAAGCGGGCGCGATCGCCAACCCGGACGAAGGCCGCATGGTCGGGCACTACTGGCTCCGCAAGGCGTCGCTGGCCCCCACCCAGGAAATCAGGGACGCCATCACCTCAACGGAAAGAGCAATCGTGCACTTTGCCGAGGAGGTGCATTCCGGGAAAATCCTTTCGGCCTCCGAAAAAAAATTCACCGATCTTCTGGTGGTCGGGATCGGCGGATCCGCCCTCGGTCCGCAGCTCGTCGCCGACGCGCTCTGGAGCCCGGAAAATCCGGTCCGCCCGCACTTTTTCGACAACACCGATCCCGACGGGATGGACAAAGTCCTCGGCCAGATCGGTGCCAACCTCGGGACCACGCTCGTCGTCGTCATTTCCAAATCCGGCGGGACGAAGGAATCCCGCAACGGCATGCTCGCCGCCCAGGCCGCCTTCCAAAAGGCCGGGATCGCCTTCGTGAAAAACTTTGTGGCGGTGACCGGCGAGGGCAGCGATCTCGACAAGGTCGCGGTTGCCGAGGGCTGGCTGCGCCGGTTTCCGATGTGGGACTGGGTCGGCGGACGGACCTCCGTGATGAGCGCAGTCGGGCTCGTGCCGATGGCGGTGCAGGGGCTCGATGTCGAGGACTTCCTGGACGGGGCGGCCGCGATGGACGCCAAGACCCGCACCGATGACATCCGCAAGAACGCCGCCATGCTGCTCGCCCTCATGTGGTATCATACGGGCGTCGGGCGCGGCCTCAAGGACATGGTGATCCTTCCTTACAAGGACCGCCTCCTCCTCTTCAGCCGCTACCTCCAGCAGCTGGTCATGGAGTCGCTCGGCAAAGAGCTCGACCGCGACGGCAATGTCGTCCACCAGGGCATCGCCGTTTACGGGAACAAAGGCTCGACCGACCAGCACGCCTACGTCCAGCAACTGCGCGACGGGGTCAATAATTTCTTCGCCACATTCATCGAGGTGCGCAAGGCCTCCTTCTCGGCCCCGCTTGAAGTCGAACCCGGGGTCACCCCGGGCGACTTCCTGCAGGGATTCCTCCGCGGAACGCGCAGCGCCCTCCACGAAAACGGGCGCGAGTCGATCACCATCAGCATCCCCGAGTTCAACGCGTTCCAGCTCGGCGCACTCATCGCGCTCTACGAACGCGCGGTCGGATTCTACGGCTCGCTGGTCAACATCAACGCCTACCACCAGCCGGGGGTCGAAGCGGGGAAAAAGGCCGCCGCAGAAATCATCGCGACCCAGCTCAAAGTGGTGGCCCATCTCGAAAAATCCGGGAAGCCCCAGACCGCCGAACAAATCGCCCTGGCCGTGGAAGCGGACCCCGAGGAAGTCTTCCACATCCTCCGCCACCTCGCCGCCAACCGCCCGGATATCCGGATGGAAAACGGGCGGTCCCCGGCGCTGGACACATTCCTTCTATGAGGCGCTGGCTCGTCGCGGCCGCTATCCTTCTCGTTCTCGCCGGCTGCGATTCCCCAGCCCGCACGATCGATACCGCCCGGAGGCAGCTCGCGGCATTTCAGGCGTCTCCCGACGCGGAGAAGCAGGCGGCGGTCGAGCGCTCGCTCGACAAGCTCGATGCTCAGGTGGACGAGCTCGAAAAAAAGGGCGACCGCACCCAGGCTGACCTCTTCCGCAGCCAGGCCTTCAGCCTCCGCACCGATTTTCAGGCGGCCCGGATGGCGCGTGCCATCAACGATGCCAAGAATGCCATCCAGGGGATCGGCGAAGCCTTCAAGGAAGCCGGAAAGAGCTTCAGCGAGACGTTCAAAAACGGCGGCACCAACAACCCGTAGCGCCAGCTAGCGGACCCCGGTCACAATCTCCGGCAGGGGCGGATCCTGCGGGTTGGGAACGAGAGGGTCTGGGACCAAGAAATCCGGCTCGCCGGCTGCTGTGTTTCCCTGTGCGGTGCCTGCCCCGAAGCGCAGGTGGAGCCCCGCATTCCGGATGAAGACCGGCTGCCCCGTCTCGACGCCGGATCGCCTCAACACCAGAACGACCGAATTGTCCCCCGCAAGCCACAGCCGGGCCGGGATAAAAACATAGCCGCTCCTCCATCCGGCCATCACGAGCCGCCCGAGGCTGTCCGGAACGAGAGCGGGATCATCCAGACGGAATTGGGAAAATCCGAGCTGTCCGACGGAGAGAGAATTGACTTGGACCTGGATCGAGGCCTCGGGATCGAGGCCGAGGACATCGAGCTTCAGCAGCGCGCCATCGACGGTTCCCTCGACGGGGACGATGAACTCGAGCTCCGCGTCGAGCTCCTCCACCGGGGTCGAGAGCTCGGCTTCGACAACCGCTCCGCGCCGGATGTCCCCGCCCAGGGGAGTGTTCCTCCGGCCATCCACTTCCGTGCGCTCGAAAACCCGCAGGGCTTCGTCAACGAGAACCGGGTCGCTCCCGCCGCCCAGGACAGCAAGCGGGTTCTCGCGGGCCGGGCGAACGGCGAGGCTCACAAGCATGTCGAATTTGGCGTAGTAGGAAACCAGCAGAACCCCTCCCTCGCGGGTCAAGGATTGCGGGAGCAGGATTGTCCTCGCGTTGAGGCCCAGAGAGGAACCCATTTCTCCAAGCCCTTGGGAAACGGTGGTGGTCGTGCCGTTAGCCGATCGCCACTCCACGGCTGGCCCCCCGTCGCCGCGGTCATCGAACACGACGGTCAGCGCGTAAACCTCGACCGCCGGAGCGGCCCAAAGGGCGGGCAAGGGAATTTCGATGGTCGCCGTCTCCGGAAGGACAACCGCCGGGCTTTGCATCCACCCCGGCAGGGGGCTCATCTGCAGGGATGGCTTCAACGCGAGCACGAAGGGCGCGAAATGGCGTCCGGTGTCGAGCGAGGGGTCGCTGGTCACAGCACGCGCCGCCGTGGCGGAGAAAACCACCGCCAACACCAATACCAGCAACGTCCGCTCGAATCCGCACATCGAATTACCCTAAACGAAGGATGCCGGAATAGAAAGCCCGAAGTTCCAAACCGATGCGCGAATGGCGCTGGCAATATCCGGAGCGGGAGTGTAAAAGAATTTTCATGTCATCCCGCAGTGCCATTTTCGCGGTTGTCCTTCTCTCGGCCGGACTCCTGACGGCGACCGAGCCGCTGACGAAGGAACAAATGAAGTCCGCCGTCCTCTCGGAGACGGTCACCATTCCCACCCCGGGCGAGTTTTTCGCGGCGATGGCCGAACAGGGGCAGCCGAACTGGACGCAGATGTTCGCTCCAAAAACCGCCGGTCCCACCGCAAGCCGCGAGCAGATGGCCCTCATGCTCGGCGTCCTCGTCGCCGACGGATACATCGCCGTCGAAGCCCAGGACGGGCAGGGGGTCAAAAATACGGGAAAGGAAATCATCAGCCTCGCCAAAAAACTCAATGTCAGCCAGAGCGTGATCAGCCGCGGAAACAGCATCAACGACTTCGCGGAGAACAACGACTGGAGCGCCCTCCGAGAGGAGCTGGAGGCCACCCAGAACGAGGTGAAAATTTCCATGGCGGAGCAGAAGGACAAGGACCTCGTGATCCTCGTCACCGTCGGCGCCTGGATCCGTGGGACTCAGGTGGCCGCTGGCTTCATTTCAAAAAATTACACCCCCGGCCTCGCCGGGCTTCTCCGGCAGCCCGCGGTCCTGGAGTATTTACTGACCGGGCTGGGCAGGGTGCCCGAGCGCATGCAAAAAGATCCGCTGATCACACAGGTAATACAAAAGCTCCACGCCACGCTCGACCTCGTCCGCACGAAAGACCGCACGCCCCCCTCTCCCGCGGCGGTGAACGAAGTGTCTTCGACCATGGATTCGCTCGTGAACGAAATCACCAAGGGACACAAAGACTCATGAAGACGCTCGGCATCCTCCTTCTCTCCGCCTCCATTCTTTCCGCCCAGGAGGCACCGGACTCCCGCGAGCACGTCACGGCCCGCAGCAAGGTTCTGGAGCTCGCAAGCGCGTTTGCGAACGACGGCTTCAAAATCCGCGACGGATACTGGTCGGGAGTTCTGGAGCCGGGCAAACCCCAGATCCTCGAGGTGAACCTTTTCGCGGGGAACGCGTATTGGTTTTCCGCCGCCGCCCCGGCCCCGGCCGGAAAATTGTCCGTCGCGATCTTCGACGAAAACGGGCGCCCGGTGGTGGGGCAGGTTTATCAGGATGGCTCAGCCGCCGCCGCCGGGGTGCGCCCGGATGCGAGCGGGCTTTATTTTGTCCGCCTCGAACTGGCCGAGGGAGCCAAGGCGGATTTCTGCCTGGTGTATTCCTACAAGTAACCATGCAGCTGCCAACCGTCGAGAAACGCGACAGCCCTCAGGTCCGCCAGTTCTCCGTTTTCCTCCAGAACAAAGTCGGCGCTCTGCTCGAAGTCGTCAGGCTTCTCAACGAGAGCCATGTCGTCGTCCTCGCTCTCAGTATCCAGGATTCCTCGGAATCGGCCATCGGCCGGATGATCGTGAGCGACCCGGAGCGCGTCGCGGACCTTTTTAACGAAAATGACATCCCCTACAGCGACTGCGAGATGCTGGTCGTTGAACTCAAGGACGGGCCGGGCGATCTTGCCCGCGTGCTCGCCGCCCTCCTGATGGCCGAGGTGAACGTGTATTTCAGCTACCCCCTGCTCGTCCGGCCGAATGACCGCGCGGTGCTGGCGATGCACGTGGACGACAACGAGTGCGCGAGCTCGGTCCTCGCGGGCGAAGGCTTCAAGCTCCTCACCCAGGGCGACCTCTCGCGCTGATCTCATACCAAACACACAGCGGGATGGGCACAAAAAGTCGGGCGCCTCGGCGATGCGCCTCTGCCTACCCATCGGTGGGGATGGCTCGCCGAGCCGTCCGTCGATTACACCCGTTTCGGTGTCAAAATAATCTCAGCCGTATTTCGCGGGGATGGCTTTGCCGGTCTTTGAGCTGCGGGCGGCGAGATCGAGGATGTGGATTGGGCGCCTCGACCACTCGGCGGTGATCACGAGCGGGGCCTTTTTCGTGAGGAAGGCGGCCACGTTTTCGTAGTAGCGGAACCCCTCGTCACGCGGGTTCTTCAGCCGCGTTGTGATGGTCCGCCCCTTGAGGTGCTGGTGGGTGGTCGTGTGTTCGCCGTCGAAAACGAGCGTGCCCTTGGTGCCGGTGACTTCGAGCCAGCCCTCCTTGGGTTTCGAGTCGAGATGGGAGATCGTGAGCGTGAGCCATTGGGAGCCCTTGAAGCGGACGACAAGAAATCCTTCGTCCTCGTTTGCGTCGGCTTTCCATTTGGTCTGCGGGGCCCAGAACCCTTCGTGGGCGAACCCGCTCACCTCGCCAACCGGCGCGTCGATGAGCTGGAGGGAATATTCCAGCAGGTGGACGCCCCAATCGTAGAGGACCCCGCCAGAAATACTGCGGCTTGTCCGCCACCAATCGCCGGGCTTCGAATACCCTCCCATGTGGCATTCGATGCGGAACACGTCGCCGATCACATTGCGCTTCTTGACCAGTTCGACCGCCTGGAGGATGCGGCCGTCCCAGTGCCGGTTGTGATACGTCGAGAGCATGACGCCGGATTTTTTTGCGGCCTTGATCATCGCATCAACTTCGGCGGTCGTGATGGCGAGCGGCTTCTCGCAGACGACATGGCGTCCGGCGTTCAGGCATTCGATGGCGAGGGCGGCGTGCGTGTTGTGCGGGGTGATGATGACGACCATGTCAACCGGCGAGCCCTTGAGCATGGCGCTCACCGACGAGTAGGTTCCGATGCCGGGAAAATCCGTCTCCGCCACGGCGAGGCGCGAGGGATCGACTTCGGCGACCGCCACCGGGGTCATCCCGGCGGCCTGCATTTCTTTGAGGTGCTGGCGGCCCATGTTGAAGGCTCCGCCGTATCCGATGACTCCGACTTTGATGTCGGAAGGTTTCTTGTGGGTTCTCATAAATATCAAAGATCGCCGGCCGCCCAGCGCAGGCCCCGGACCGTGAGCGCGCGGGCCTCGGGGAATTTTTCAAACTCGGCGGGATCGTGTCCGAGCGAGGAGTAGAAGACCCGGCCTTTCCCCCACATGCGGATCCAGGCGACCGGCATCGTGCAATGCCTCCCCTGGTAAACATACTCTGTCTCCGCGAGCACATGCACCGCAGGGTCGATCATCATGTAATACTGCTCGGAGTGGTAGGCGAACGCGCCCGGAAGGCCTCTGGTGATCGGGCTGTCGAAATCTTTGATCCGCACAGCATAGTCGCCGACATGCGGATGCCCGACGAAATGCCCCCCCACCATCCACTCGAAATCGAGGTTCCCGCGGAACGCGTCGCCCATTCCGCCATGGATGCCGGCCAGCGCGACTCCGCCCCGCACTGCGGCCTGCAGGCCCTCGCCCTGCTCCTTGGTGAGCGAGCCCATCGTCCAGCACGGCGAGATCACATCATAGGCCTTCAAACGCTCCGCATCCGCCAGCACGTCGAGCGAAGACTCGATGTCGGTCGCGAAATTTGCGAGGCGGAGATCCGCGGAAAACAACTGGACAATTTTGTCAGGCTGGTGGCCGTCCCAGCCGCCGGCGATAAAGAGGGCTTTTTTCATGTTTGGCTTATTGCCGGCGTGACAATACGGCCCGGGGCCCGCAAGTTGAATGAACGCCTTATCCAAAAACATGGATTTTTTGACCAAGCACTGGGCCCCCTACCGGCGGAAATACCCCGCGCTGTTCCCGCTCGTCTCATCGGATTTTCTTCCCGCGAAAACCAATTGGCTGCGCGCCCGGTTCGACACCTGCAACTTCTCGATGATCCTGCGCGGCGAAGGCCGCTTCGAGCGCGCGGGGAAATGCTGGCCGGTCCAGGCGCCATGCGTGATCACCCAGTGGCCGGGAGAACCGGTCGCCTATGGGCCGACCGGCGGGACATGGGCCGAGTGGTATCTGGTTTACGATCGCTCCAGGCTCAGGCGGTTCCGGGAGCGCGGGCTGGTCGATCCCTCGAAGCCGGTATGGCCGGTCGCCGACCCGGCCTCGCTGCGCGTGCATCTCGCCGAGTTTTCCGCGCTCGCCCGTTCCTCTGACCCGGAATGGGTGGTTGACCGCGCGGACCGGATTGCGGAGCGGGCGATCCTTGACACGTGGCTGCCACCCGGCGCGCCAATGGAAGACGACTCGGAAATCCGCGCGGCCGCCGCCGGTCTCCGCGAAAGCCTCTCCACAATATGGGATTTCGACAAACTCGCGGCGCGGCACGGATTTTCCACGACCACCTTCCGCAGGCGCTGGGTCGAGGTCATCGGGACGCCCCCGGCGCGGTATCTCCAGCAGCTCCGCATTGCCGAAGCCTGCCGGCTTCTGGTCGAATCCCCGCTCCAGATCAAGGCGGTAGCCGTAGCGGCCGGCTTTGAAGACGAATTCTACTTCAGCCGCCGGTTCCGGATCGAAGTCGGGCAGTCGCCGAGGGAATACCGGAAAACCTACCGGCTCAGACGATGAAGATCACCCCCGCGCGAGCATCTCGCGCATCGAGGCGAACGAGGCCGAGATGTCCTCAGCGGCGACCGGCTTGTTGACGATCTCCTCGTAGCTCTCGACGAGCACGCCCTCGCCTTCGATCTCCTGGAGGAACGGGCTCGGACGGCAATACATCGCCGTGCCGAATTTTGTGCGGTGGAGGCAGTGGGTGATCGTCAGCGACTTCATCGCGCGGGTGATGCCGACGTAGAACAGCCGGCGCTCCTCGTCCACCGTCCCCTCGGATTTCGAGCGCTCGTGGGGGATGAGCCCGTCCTCCGCACCGAGGAGAAAGACGTGCGGGAATTCGAGCCCTTTGGCGGCATGGAGGGTGATGAGCGTGACGCCTTTCGCCTCTTCCTTTTTTTCCTCGTCGCGCTCGCGGTCAAGCAGCATCTCGTCGAGAAACCCCTGCAGCCCGGACGACGAGCGCTTCTGGTGGTCGGCGAGCGCGCGGAGGACTTCCTTTGCCCCGCTCTCGCGGTTGAGCTGTTCCTCCGGCGTCTTGCACGAGCGCCTCAGATCCTCGAAAAAACCGGACTCGCCGAGGAACTGAGAGACGATCTGCTCGGCGTTCGCGCCGGGAGTGAGAAGGTGGATGCGACGCGAGGCGATATCCTCGCCGAAATCGCGGATCGCCCCGGCGGTTTTCCGCGAGACCTGCTCCGCAAACTCGGGAGAGGTGAGCGTGTCGAAGAGGCTCTTGTGCTCTTTCGCGCTGTGCTCAAGGGCGAGCTCCACCGTCGTCGCGCCGATCCCGCGCGGCGGCGTGTTGATGATGCGCAGGAGCGCGACGTCGTCGGAAGGATTGATCAGGCACGCCATCGTGGCCAACACGTCCTTCACCTCGCGCCTGTCGAAAAAACTTTTGCCCCCGACCAGGCGGTAGGGAATCCGCAGCCGGCGCAGGCATTCCTCCAGCAGGCGGGACTGCGCGTTCATCCGGTAGGCGATGGCGAAGTGCTCCCAGGGAATATTGTTCGAGGTCCGCAGCGCGCCGATCTCATTCACCACAAACTCCGCCTCCTTCTTGTCGTCCGGCACGGCGACCACATGGACCGGGTCGCCGCCTTCCTGCGGGCTCCAGAGGTTTTTTCCCCGGCGGCGCGGGTTGTTTCTGATCAGGCGGTTGGCAGCCCCGAGGATGGTGTTCGTGCTGCGGTAGTTCTGTTCGAGGCGGATGATCTCCGGGTTCCGGAAATGCTTTTCAAATTCCAGGATGTTCGAGACCTCGGCCCCGCGCCAGCCGTAGATGCTCTGGTCGTCGTCGCCGACGACGCAGACGTTCGGCGGATCATCCGAAGCCAGCAGGCTCACGAGCCGGAGCTGCAGGTTGTTCGTGTCCTGAAACTCGTCTACCAGCATGTGGTGGAACCTCGCCCGCCATTTCGCGCGGACGCCCGGATGCTCGTCGAGCAGCCTCACCGCCTGAACGAGGAGGTCGTCGAAATCCATCGCGTTGAGCGCGCGGAGCTCGCGGTTATAGCGCAAAAAGACGGCCCCGATCGGGGTCTCTTCGTTCGCGTTCCAGCCGTTGTTCTTCCCCTTGCTGATCATGTTCTGCGCGAGCCCGGGATCGACCTTCTCGTCGTGAGATGTCACGCGGTTGATGACCTTCTTGATCAACCCGAGCTGGTCGCCCTGGTCGAAGATGCTGAAATTGTTTTTGTAGCCGAGCTTGTCGGCGTCGGTGCGCAGGATCCTCACGCAGAGCGCATGGAATGTGCTCGCCGTGATCTCCGAAGCCTTCTCGGAATCCAGCATCCCGGCGATGCGTTCCTTCATCTCGCGGGCCGCCTTGTTGGTGAACGTGACGGCCAGGATGCTCGACGGCGCGATGCCCTGCGAGACGAGCCATGTGATCCGCGCGACAATCGTCCGGGTTTTTCCCGTGCCCGCGCCGGCCAGGATCAGGAGCGGGCCGGACTCGTGGGTGGCGGCGCGCTGCTGTTCGGGGTTGAGATCCCACAGCCGGAATCTGCTCACGGCAACTCCCCCGAGACAAACCGCGCCACAACGCTCGGGTAAATCTTGTGTTCCTCGACCTGGATCCGCGCATGCAGCGACTCCGCCGTGTCGCCGGGTAGAACCGGCACTGCCGCCTGCGCGATGATCTCGCCGGTGTCCATGCCGGCATCCACGAAGTGCACGGTGCAGCCGGACTTTTCGACGCCCGCATCCAGCGCCTGCCGCCAAGCCTCGAGCCCGGGAAATGCCGGCAGGAGCGACGGATGGATGTTGATCACCCTTCGCGGAAATCCCTCCAAAAGCGGGGCCTTCACCATGCGCATGTAGCCGGCCAGCGCAACCAGCCCGACCTCAGCCTCTTGGAGTCGGGCCACGACATCCGCCTCGACCTCGGGCGAAAGTTTCGTGCGGAACTTCGGCTCGCGGATCACATGCACGGGAATCCCCGCTCCGCAGGCAAGATCCAGAATGCCGGCATTCTCCACATCCGACATCACGAGCACGGCCTCCGCATCGAGCCTCCCAGCTTGGATCTCAGACAGGATCGCGCGGAAATTCGATCCTTTTCCCGATCCTAAAACACCGATTTTTAAACGTCCCATGGCACCGGGGATGATGCACTCCCCCGCGTTCATGGCAAGCAGGGGATTGCTCCATTATCCCGTCGCAATGTGTGATGAAAAATGAGGGCGGGTGATCTTGTGTTCGCAATGCTGGGCCAGAGGGAATGCGCGGTTCTCAGGCCAGCTTTTCTTCGTGTCGTGACATCATGCTCTTAAATGCCGCCTCGGGACTTGCCCTGAGGTTTTTATTGGCCGTGACCCCAAAAAGAATTCGGCGCACGGGGAGGCGAGACCGATACAGGAGACCGATACAGGCTTGACACCAGCGGATTATTTTCCCATTTTCCCTCTGGATTTCCGATCCCATGCTTTGGTTTTTTCTCGAAAAAGTATAGAAAATCAGTTTGAATCGGATGTCAGGAAGAGGGTTCGATCCTCGACTGGCATATTAATATTCAGTTATTTGCAGCCGTAGCTCAATTGGATAGAGCATCTGACTACGGATCAGAAGGTTCACGGTTCGAGTCCGTGCGGCTGCACCAGCAAACATCAGGGTTTGCTGGCTCCGTCAGAAAATTTTGTTCTAGAGGTTTTGTTCTAAATGTCCGTCTTTCGTGCCCCTGAGAATGCCTCTGCGGTGTCCCATCCCGATCACAAAACGGCGACGTCCGGCCCGCCAGCATATACCCCGGGCGCCCTCCTTGCGCCGGAATCTTTGGAGTGCGCACGCGCCCGGATGGCTGCGGGCGAGCTACCGCTCTAGTTTTTTTCGTTCATCGCGGCGGTGAACCAATCCACCTGCAGAGGCTGGTTATTCCCCCCGCCCCGGGGCTGGACATCCCGGGCGTTTCCTTCCCCGGAACACGCTCGGTATCTCGGCTCCCCACCAGACAACGCCCCAGATGGCGACGTCAGACTTCAACTCGGCAATCACAGAGCCCATAATCCAAGAGGATGATCTGCCCCCCAAGAAAAGAATCATTCCCAAAAAAACACGAATTCCGCCCCTACACGGTTCAACCTCGCGCCATGGTTTTCCCCTAGCAGACTAGCGTGCTGTCGGGGCGGACGATCACTATGGCGGCAACCCCGCGCAATAATCGTCCGAACTTTTCCTTTGCCGCCGAACCAAACCGCCATCGCCGATGTGTTGACGGACATGGACGCGGAGCTGGCGGCCTGGAGCAGCGGCAGGAAAAGACCCGCGCCCTCAAGCAGGCCATGATGCAGGCAGGAATTCTTCACCGAGAGGACAAGATTGCGGTGATTCTACGGATGAGGTAATATCTGACCAAGAAAGGAACGTCGTTCATGTCAGACCAAGATATTCAAATTCTCGAAAGCCAGTTTCCCGCCGTGTCTGGTCAGGCTTTTGCTACAGCGCGTGACCATGTGCTGGCCTCGGGGCAGAGCGTGCTCCAGTCAGAAAGGGGCACCATTTACCGGGTGTATCCCGACGGGCGCAAAGAGGTGGTGAAGCAGATCGAGCCGCCCACGTCGGCCACCCCCGGCAGCAAGTTCACGATTCCGTGAGCGACACGCCGCCGAGAATGCGGATGTTTGCCGGGCCGAACGGTTCCGGAAAAAGCGTATTGAAGTCGTATCTGCCCCCGGCACTACTGGGCGTTTATCTGAATGCCGATGAGATCGAGGCAGTCGTCAGGCATCAGGGAGGGATCAATCTCCAGTCACTCGGGGTGGAGACCGTGGCCGAGGAAGTCTTGCCGTTCCTTACCAAGTCGAGACTGCTCTTGGAGCATGGGGCGACTGAATCCGCACAACGGCTTCGTTTTGCCGATGGCAGACTGGATTTCTGCGACGTGCCGGTGGATTCGTATTTTGCGGCCGCCATCGCAGACTTTCTGCGAACCAAGCTGCTGGAACGGCAGGATACCTTCACCTTTGAAACGGTGATGTCGCACCCGAGCAAGGTGGAGTTGCTGGCCAAGGCGCAACAGGCCGGATACCGGACCTATCTCTACTATGTGGCGACGGAGGACCCGGCCATCAACATCTCCCGCGTGCAGAACAGGGTGAAGCTGAACGGGCACGATGTGCCGTCCGAGTTGGTGGAAAAGCGCTACCATCGGTCGCTGGAATTATTGATGGAAGCGATCCGACACACGGACCGCGCATACATTTTCGACAACTCCTCAGATAACGCCGACAGGCGCCACACATGGCTGGCCGAGATCACGGATGGCCGGACATTGGAGCTGAAAGCCGATTTGATCCCCGCATGGTTCAAAAGGGCTGTCTTGGATAAAATCCCGGTATGAGCGTCGCAGGCAAACCGGAACGTGAGATACAGAACCGGGTGATCGCCTTCTTCTGATACGAGCTCGGTTACCGATTCCTTGGCGACCGGAGCGACCTACACCCAGGAACAGATCAGCCGGGCCATTTACCTGCTCCGCACCGAAACCGACAACCCCAACCGCAGCCTCTACGAAAACAACAGGGCGGTTTACGGTCTCCTGCGTTACGGGGAACAGTTCAAGACGGCTGCCGGACACTACCAGAAAACCGGTTCATTTGACTTTTCAACCCAAGAAGGGACCCAAGAAAGAACCAGAAGAACACTTTTAGTTTTTTGGGCGGCAGCGCTCACATTTCCTGCTCTGTCTCCAGGGAGGGCTTCTGCTTTATCTCGGGATTGAACGGCACCTTAACATGATTTCCAATCTCGTGCAGTAAGGCCTTGATTTTCGCATCAAGCTTTTGGACCAATGGAGATTTGTTCAACAGTTCGAGAAGCTTTTCCACGAGCGGCCACAGGATGCGAAACGGACCGATCTCTTCTTCGAGCCGCCGGACTTTTTCCTGCTCCTGCTGGAGGGAAGCGCAGGAGCTGGCGAGTTCGCCCTGTAGTTTTCCCGCCTGTTGCATCAAGGCATGAACACTGGCAGCCTCGTTCACGGTGCGCTCCAAGGCGGGAATGAGATCTTTGCCCGGCTCTAAAGCGATTGTTGTTTTCACTTTCTCCAAAGTTTTGACCCCCTTCGCCACCTGACTTTTAAAATCGTCGCGCTCACCACGCAATTTCTTTCCCTCTGCCTCCATTGGGGAAATTTTTATTTCCGTTAAATTGTTAAAACTCTGCAGGGCTGGCTGACGGGGCATTGGTCGGAGATTTCTGGCTGGCTGGCAATTCTTTTCTT
>Ga0247840_10005795_pt1 | contig 18266 bp, 16 predicted proteins | sample LaCruzMarch2015__FD_192404 | JGI IMG/M metagenome (GOLD analysis project Ga0247840, IMG submission 192404) | Freshwater microbial communities from meromictic Lake La Cruz, Castile-La Mancha, Spain - LaCruzMarch2015_17m | ecosystem: Environmental > Aquatic > Freshwater > Lake | place: Spain... | reverse complement strand
CAGGAACAAAACTCGTTAGCAGAAGTTATTTCAAAAGAGGATGAAACAGGTCAAATTAAAAACCTGAAAACATTAATTGCCGAAGACGAGGAAGTCTCGGATTTGCTCCTTACTTTAATGCTTAAGGAAATCAGCCGTGAAGTAATACATGCAAGGACAGGGGGTGAAGCAGTTGATGCCTGCCGCAACAATCCCGACCTCGATCTGATTCTGATAGATATCCTCATGCCCGGAATGAATGGATATGAAGCGACCCGTCAGATCCGCGGGTTCAACAAGGATGTGATCATCATTGCGCAAACAGCCCATGGACTTTCCGGCGACCGGCAAAAGGCAATAGATGCGGGATGCAATGAATATCTTTCAAAGCCCATTGACAAAGATGAATTAATGCGGTTAATGCAACAGTATTTCTCTGTAGAGCAAGTTGGATGAAATGGTCATTCAAAATCGGGGAAACATAGTCAATGTGTCTGGCTTTTTCACGCGATCGAAAACCTTACGATTTCGGAAGGCGTATTACGATTTCGTAATCTTTTTATTTTCATGTTTTTATTTATGCGATATCAAATGATTGATATACAATCATTTATATAATTTGGCATATTTTTTGATCTTAAAATCACCATTATTCTAACTTATAATGATAAGCAGTTCATGAAAAACACCCATAACAAATCCGAAGCCGAAATCCTTCGCCAAAAGGCCGAAGAGCTGCTGAAAAAGAAATCAGCAGGAACTGCTTCGCCATTTTCTGAAGTCGAATCGATCAGACTCATCCACGAACTTGAAGTACATCAGATTGAGTTGGAATTGCAGAATGAAGAACTCCGCCGTGCATGGGCAGATGCAGAAGTTGCGAATGACAAGTATATCAGATTGTACGATTTCGCACCCTCAGGTTATTTTACACTTTCCGGTAAAGGTGAAATCATCGAATTGAACCTCAGCGGGGCCAGGATGTTAGGCAAAGACCGGCAGCATCTGAAATCCAGCCTGTTTGGTTTTTTTGTTTCAGAAGAAACAAAACCAATCTTCAGTCTTTTCCTTGAGAAGGCATTTCAGAGTAGTGCAAAAGAATCATGTGAGATAGTAACGGATAGTGAAGGCGGTTTGCCGCTTCATGTTTTGCTAACCGGAGTAGTTTCCAACAATAAAGAACATTGCCTTGTCACTGCTGTTGATATTACTGAACGCAAACAAGCAGAGGAAACCGTTAGGGAAAGTAAGGAAAACTATCGTACACTGATCGAGAATATGGGGGAAGGGGTTGGTTTTTTAAATATTGAAGAAACATTTGTTTTTGCTAATCCCGCAGCTGAAAAAATATTTGGGGTAGACAAAGGAAAATTGACAGGATTGGGTTTAAATGATTTCCTTCACGGTAAAAATATCGGAATAGTCAATAATGAGATTCGGATACGCAAGCAAGGGAAAAACAGCACATATGAGATCGAAATTATTTCAAAGGATGGAAGTAAAAAAGACATAATGGTTACTGCGACCCCAAGTTTCCGTGATGAAAAATTCATTGGAACTTTTGGAATTTTTCGTGATATTACAGACCGCAAGCAGGCTGAAGAAAAAATCAAACATAAAAACGAACAATTGATTCAGGCAAATGCCGAAAAAGACAAATTCTTCTCCATCATTTCCCACGATTTACGCGGCCCTTTCAATGGATTCTTAGGATTGTCTAAATTACTTGCTGAAGATTTGCAACGTTTTACACCGGAGGATATTAAAAAGATAGCAGGGAGTATGAGAGACTCCGCAACCAATATGTTCAGCCTGCTCGAAAACCTGCTGGAATGGTCACGTTTGCAAAGGGGTATTACCAGCTTTAAGCCTGAGTCGTTCTTATTGATGCCCATGATTGATGATATCATGCACACGGTAATGGATTCGGCAAACAAGAAGGAGATTGAGATCAGCTATGAAATCCAGGCCGATCTGGAAGTGTTTGCCGATGAGTATATGCTCGCTTCAACCATCCGCAACCTGGCTTCCAATGCCGTGAAATTCACCCTCAAAGGAGGGAAAGTCACCATTGCCGCAAAGTCAGTTCCCGGCCATTCAGTTGAAATTTCCATCAGGGACACAGGCATCGGTATGAACCATGAAATGGTTCACGATTTATTCCGGCTTGATGTTCAAACCAACCGCAGAGGCACCGAAAACGAACCCAGCAGCGGTTTGGGGTTACTCCTTTGCAAAGATTTTGTTGAAAAGCACGGCGGTAAGTTATGGGTGGAAAGCGAAGAGGGAAAGGGTTCCGTGTTTTATTTTACCATCCCTTCCAATGCTGAAGGGCTGATGAAAACCGTCATTTCAAATAGTGTTTCAGAAGAGGATAAAGAAGTTCAAATTAAACGCATGAAAATATTAATTGCCGAAGACGATGAAATATCAGATTCCCTCATCTCTGCGATGGTCGATAAATACAGCTATGAAGTATTACATGTGAACACCGGAGTTGATGCCATTCATGCCTGCCTTAACAATCCTGATATTGATTTGGTTTTGATGGATATTAACTTAACCGGCATGGACGGGTTTGAGGCAACACGTCAAATTCGTCAATTTAACAATGACGTGGTCATAATTGCACAAACAGCATTCAGCCTTAAATTTGACAGAGTAATGGCCATAGAGGCGGGATGTAATGAATATCTTTCAAAACCCATTGATCAGGATGAACTAATGGTGTTGATCCGAAAGTATTTCTCTGTATAAGAACCAGCGTGATGTTGCTTTATAAAACATAAAGCTTGCCCCACCTCCCAACCGGTAATCGTTCAGTCACTCCTCAGTGGCTCACCAACCTCCGCCATTATTACTTTGCAATAATCTGAGAAACTGCAATCTAACTGGAAATACCACTCCTCTTGATCACTATAGCCAATGCTGTTTTGACCACCACAAACTATATACAATCAATACTCGGTGATGGTCAATATGCTAAGGCTGGGAATTGTCAATGTGTCAGGATTTTTAAGGAAGACCATTTGAACACCAATTTGTATTATATTTACTATTTATTATAACCAACTATGATCAGCCGCCATGCATGTTTTTAGTTATATATTGAAAGCGCTACCTGATTTCAGATTCAGGTTTGATGAGCAAACAGAAAGATTATTTCTTGCTGATTATATCGGGAAATCACAGGTTGTCATCAGGGCAGGTTATTTTCTATGTATTTTTTTATATGCCATTTTTGGATTGCTTGATATCTGGATAGTTCCGGAAACAGTAAACATTGCCTGGTTCATACGTTTTGCAATTGTAATCCCGATTTTGTTGTTTACCATTATTGTCTCATTTACTGATTTTTTTAAACGATTCAACCAAATTATTTTAATTGTGACCTCGGCCATTGTGGGGTTGGGCATTGTGGTAATGATTGCCTACTCCAGGCCAACTGAACTGGGTTACAAATACTATTACAGCGGGCTGATGTTGGTTATTTTTTGGATTTACACCTTTATCCGTTTGCGGTTTTGGAACAGTATTATCGCAGCTCTGATTATTACACTTGGCTATGAGTTCATTGCCATTTTTATCCAGCACCTGACTGCTAGCGGGATTGAAAGCAAAAATATGATGGTTTTTATCAACAATAATTTTTTCTTTATCTCAGCCAATATCATTGGACTATGGGCATCTTACCACATTGAAAAATTGCAAAGGTCAAATTTTCTGCAAAACCGGATCATCATTGATGAAAATGTCAGAATCCAAAACTTCAGTGATATGCTGATGCATAAGAATGAAGAAATTTTAGCCCAGTCTGCTATGATTGAATCGCAAAGTAAAAGACTATTCGAACAAAATAATTTATTGGAAGAGCAAAGCCAGTCCACCCGAGGTAAAAATGAAGAGTTATTGGTGTTAAATGAAGAAATCAGAACGAAATCGAAGGAACTGTCACAAGCAAATATCGAACTCGAAGAAAAGGTACAAGAACGCACGAAGGAACTTCAGAAGTCTAATAATGAGCTTATTATTTCAAGGGATAAGGCACAGGCAAGCGACCTCCTAAAAACAGCGTTCATGAATAACATTTCACATGAAGTCCGCACGCCGCTCAATGGGATCATGGGATTTGGAAGCCTGCTCACCGATCCGAATCTTACCACTGAAGAGCGACAGCAGTATAACCAATTACTGAAAGCCTCCGGCAACCGCCTGATAAATACCATTACCGACTACATGGATATCTCGCTGATTGCCTCCGGAAATATTGAAGTCAGTCACAAACCGGTCAATGTGCCTGACCTGCTGAAAGAATTGCAAACCAAATTCCGGGACTCCTGTGATGTTAAAAACCTTGTCCTTAATCTTGCAATTCCCGCGGAACTGGAACACTTCACGTTGATCACCGATGCTGAATTGCTGCGAAAGATCATCGACTGTTTATTGGACAATGCCATTAAATTTACCAGCCTTGGATCCATAACCTTTGGCTATTCGGTAAAAACAAACACCATTGATTTTTTTGTCATCGATACCGGTATCGGGATTCCCCCTGAGTTTCACGAGCGGATATTTGAACCCTTCGCGCAGGAAGATATCAGCGATACCCGCGGTTATGAGGGGAGCGGGCTTGGCTTATCCATCATCAGTGGTTTTTTGAAGCTGCTTGGTGGTGAAATCTGTCTGGAATCGGACAAAGGACAAGGCGCTTCATTTTTCTTCTCCCTGCCGATGGAACCTGGAACCACTGAAGAGAATGAGCCCATCCCCCCCCTTGTCCTACATGCAGAAATTATCCGTCCGGTGGTTCTGGTTGCCGAAGATGATCTCTCCAATGATCTGTACATGGAGATCATCCTGAAATCTTTCGCCTCTGTTGTTTTTACGGCCGCCAACGGGAAAGAGGCCGTGGAAAAGTGTCGCATGCATCCGGAGATCTCGCTCGTGCTGATGGATCTGAAGATGCCCGTTATGGATGGTTTTGAAGCCACCCGGCAGATCAAATCGTTCAGAAAAGAACTTCCAATCATCGCTATTACTGCATACGCTTTCAGCAAGGATAAAAAGAAGGCTCTTGAGATCGGCTGCGACGATTTTCTGTTAAAACCGTTTAGCAAGCATGATTTACTGGAAAAATTCAAAAAGTTTGGGTTTTTGGGATGACAATTTAGAAATACAATAACAAAATTCACACACTCAAACTTGATTACCAATGCCAACCACCCGTTCATGAAAATCACCCATAACAAATCCGACTCCGAACTCCTTCGCCAAAAGGCTGAAGAGTTACTGAAAGAGAAATCAGAAGCCAAAATACTGGAGCTTATTGAGGAGCTGGCTTTTCAAAACGAAGAAAAAGCAAAACGGGTCGACGAACTGCTTATTGCCAACAAAGAGCTGGCTTTTCGACAGGAGGATCTCAGAAAGATCGCCAGCCAGGTGCCCGGAGTTGTTTACCAATATCTTCTGCGACCCGATGGTACATCCTGCTTTCCCTATGCCAGCGAGGCTATCAGGGAGATATATCGTGTTAGCCCTGAGCAAGTGCGTGAAGATGCATCAGCAGTATTCGCGAACCTTCACCCTGATGACCTTGCCGTTGTTGCCGCTTCCATACAGGCATCGGCACAAAACCTCACCCCTTGGCAACATGAGTACCGGGTGAAGTTTTCCGATGGCACAATCCGCTTACTATATGGCAACGCTGTTCCGCAAAGGGAGGTTGATGGATCAGTTCTTTGGCATGGCTTCATTACCGACATCACCGACCTCTACAGTCAAAAGAAAGCCTTACTGGAACTACAGAAGAGCGAAGAGAAGTTTCAGGCAATTGCAAATTACGCGGCAAGCTGGGAAGCCTGGTTTAACCCGGAAGGAAAACTGGTTTGGATGAATTCCTATTCTGAAACGTTGACCGGGTATACTCCTGAAGAATATATAGCCGCTGAAGACTATCTGTCCATGGTGATTGCAGCGGAAGATATTGAAATGGTCTTAGAAAGATTCCAGGAAGCGCTAAGGGGCATAAGTGGAAATGATATGGAAACCCGGATCAATCGCAGGGATGGTTCAAAATTTTGGGCATCCGTTTCCTGGCGCCCTATTTTTGATTTGAATGGTCGGTCGCTTGGTTTCCGAACCAGTACTAAGGACATTAGCCAGCGAAAGAAGGCAGAGGAGTTGCTGCGTGAAAGCGAAGAAAAACACCGCATCCTGTTTATGGATTCACCCGATGCCTACCTGATCATCATCGATAGCGTATTTGTTGATTGCAACCGTGCAACCGAAGTGATGTTACGTGGTGACCGGATACGAATTATCGGCCAGACCCCCGATGCGCTGTCACCCCAATTTCAGCCCGATGGAAGGAAATCAGCAGAATCGGCTCTGCAAAAGATCAACGATACCTTACGCACAGGTAAAAGTAGCTTTGAGTGGGTACATCAACGCTTTGACGGATCTTATTTCACCGTTGAAGTTTCCGCTGCATCGATGATTATTGGAGTGAAGCCTGCTTTGTTTATTTCATGGCGCGACATCTCCGATCGTAAGCAGGCAGAAGAAACACTCAAAGATCGTGAAGAACAATTCAGGAATCTATTCGTAAATGCGCCTGTCGGCATTTTTCATTCCAATTGGGATGGGCGTTTTTTGACCGTTAATCCAGTCTTGGCGAACATGCTCGGTTACTCCGGTCCGGAAGAATTGATATTGGCTACAACCAACATGACCACCCAAATCTACGAAGATCCGTTAATAAGACCACAAATAATGGATGCACTCAGGAAAACAGATGGCTGGGTTCACTACGATGAAGTCAAGTGGAAGCGTAAAGATAATTTCATCATCACTGTGGATATGACTGGTCGAAAAGTGCTTGATTCAAAAGGGAACTTTGCTTACCTGGAAGGCTTTATCGAAGACATCACGAAACGCAAGCAGGCGGAGGACGAAATCAAACTCAAAATCGAAGAACTTCACACGATCAATGCCGAAAAGGACAAATTCTTCTCCATCATTTCCCACGATTTACGCGGTCCTTTCAATGGATTTTTAGGATTGACAAAGTTGATGGCTGAAGAAATGCCAGACTTGAATCAGGATGAGATTCAAAAGATAGCAAGGAGCATGAGAGACTCCTCGACCAATCTGTTCAACCTGCTCGAAAACCTGCTGGAGTGGTCACGAATGCAACAGGGGGGTATCATCTTTAATCCTGAATCAACCAGGTTGTTGTCCATAATTAATGAAAGTAAACATCCGCTAATGGATTCGGCTGACAAAAAAGGGGTTGAGATCAAATATGAAATCCCGTCCATCCTGGAAGTGTTTGCCGATGAGTATATGCTGGCATCAACAATCCGCAATCTGGCCTCCAATGCCGTGAAGTTCACCCGCAAAGGCGGAAAGGTCACCATTGCAGCAAAGCCGGGTCCCGGCCATTCAGTTGAAATCTCAGTCAGGGACACAGGCATCGGCATGAGCCCTCAAATGGTTGCCGATTTATTCAGGCTCGATGTTATATCTAACCGCAAGGGCACCGATAATGAACCCAGCAGCGGTTTGGGATTGCTCCTTTGCAAGGAATTCATTGAAAAGCACGGTGGAAAGTTATGGGTTGAGAGCGAAGAAGGGAAGGGAAGTATTTTCTATTTTGCGTTACCAGCTGCTCCACCTCCCAACCGGTAATCGTTCAGTCATTTCGCTGCTGCCGCTGCTGCGCAGCTCCCCCAGCCGCTTCACTCCTTCACTCATACCCGTTGCTCGCAGAATGTTTTGAACTGTAATCCAACCTTCCTGGGCAACCTCATAAGCCTTGATACTTTTATTTCCTCTCATAGGATCTTCGGTGGCTTATGAAGTTGCCCCTTCAGTTCATCGATGTAGTTTCGCCTGCAAGCAGCTTTTACACCTGAAGTCCCACCCCCCACCCTCAGCTGTTCCAGCAGGTACTCCGGGAAAACCCGGCTATTTGCTCCATGCTGGTAGTCTTGTATCTTTTGAGCAAAAGTTTCAATCCCTTGTAGTAAGTATTTTCCTCCCCTCAGTAAGACGAGTTTCTGTCTATTTAATCATAACATGACTTTATAAAACTGCCGCTGCTGCTGCTTTCCATCGCTCATCACCATACCTGCGGACACTCTTATAAATCAGTATTATGATAAATATCCAGGTTAGTGGCACGAGAGGTTTGAGCGGGTGCTTATCCAGCTTGTCTGAAGAGAAGAACGAGCAATTATGGACGGTGCTCTTCCAGCCGACTGACGAGTAATTTTGAGTTTGAAGCACAAGTAAACCGGCAGCGCATTTCTGCCTCGATCATGTTGCATTATGCATTACCTGCCAACTCCAGATGGTCGTTCCCGGGCTTCATGTGTCCGCTGCACTGCGCGTCAGTCGGCATACAACCGTTCGTCTGTTAATCAACATGCCCTTTGCCGCCGGACGCTCCATTTGCTACCACAGCAAGCCCTTCACTCCCCATCCGCTCACTGCTTCGAGGTCGCGCCGCAGCTTAAATCAATACTGTCGTCCAATGCAATTGTTCCTGCCGCGCAATCCTCTCAGAGTTCGCTGCATTTTCCCTGATATTGCCGGTATCGCATAAAGCACCCACCATCAACACCACCAAATTAAAAAACCGGCAAATGCCCTGCCTCATGCAGTGACGAGCCTGACAAGTAGCCGTTGTAGCATCCATATTCCGGTCTTGTAGTCCATTCCGCCGCCAAAAAGTTTAAAGAAAAGGAAACATATTGGCAGCGGACTTTCGATCACCTGCTGCACCACTCAAGCTGATAATTTTTCAGCCATCGCAAAACGAGTAATTTTTTTACTCAATCCTTCAACATGCTCCGCATTCAAAATTTCAGCTTTTCGGGCCAGCAAGTGATCATGGTATGGATTTATTCACTATTTTTAAACTATTATTGATTCCTGCTAAGGGAAAAATAAACACACTTATCAGTTTATACAATCAAAGCTGCTATTTTGTGCGTCACCGCAAACATCAAAAACGACAATGAAAAGAAACATATATGTATTGACAATTTTAACGGCACTTATATTTCAATCTTGTGGACTTAAAACTGCAAAAGAAGCTGGACTGCATTTTTCCACAGAAAAATCAAAACTGCCTGACACACTGAATTGGAAGAAAATAGGTTTTGCAAAAGAATTGATTAATCAAAAAGAAATGATAGTAGTAATTAGTGGTGGCACAAATCCAATTCCATTAGACAAATGGGACGAATTCAAACCGTCATTTCCATATAGAAAAAATATAGACCGTCATTTACTTTTTCTGCAAACGGCATTTTATCGTTCTCCAAATACTGATGTAAAATGCAAAGACGCTGACTGCATAAAACAGCGTGAATATAAAAATTATACTTGGGTGGAATTGGCAAAACCAATTTGTGTAGATTATGTAGGAGGTGAAACCGATATACTCAAACCAGAAAAAGGACATTTGGTAATAAAGACAATACAGAAATGTCAAACTGTAATGTTTACCGATAGTATTTTTCAACTTACAGACAATAAAGGGAATTATTACGTAATGCACGCAACCGAAACAGGAAAACCAGACACAACTGCAATTTTGCCAAGCGGTTGGACACTAAAAAAAGTGATTTTGAAAGAACCCTTAATCATATCACCTTTTGGAGGTGGTAATGAATGTTACTACAATATTGTTGGAGACAATTTGGGACAAGGTTATCATCAATATATTTTTGCAGACTCAGTTTATCCATCAATTGAAAAATAATTATGATAATAATTGACGATGGAAATGAAACAGTTGTAGCTAATCGAGTGGGCTGCCCCGTCAGCATCGCCGGCATGGAGAATCTCTCACACCAATGATGCGTACAGTCCACCTAATCAGCGGTTCATTAAACTGAAACTCTATGTTCTCCGGTAATCAGTACAACGAGTAGCGGCAAAGTATCTCACCTCGATCATAACCCATTGAAGATATCTTGTTATTACAGGCCTCGCTATGTTCCGCTTCACTACATTTCGCACCCTCCTAACCTCGGATGCTCCATTTCGTTTGCTACACTCCGCTCACCTTCCATAAAAGCTACTTCAATGCGTTATTCGCCGATCCCTTTACCGTTTGCTGGTACCGGTGAATACATTGCCGCATCAGCTTCGTTTGAGCAGGTCTGTCAGCTTCTCGTTAAAAGCCAACCAGCGGAAAGAACTGGCCGCAGGTTAGCTTCACTGTGCTTTCTCAGTCTTCCAGCCTGCTCCTGCCACCTATTGCACGCCTCGTAAAAACTCGGGTGCAAATCTTGGCAGTTTGTCAGCTATCCTTCGTTCGTCATGTCAGAAAGCGGTTAATAAATCAAAATCTACCGCAAAATTACCTTCCAAAATTTTATATCTGCAAGGCCAAGCCCGTTGGGCGGCTTCGTTTTTTTTCAAGAATCAATTTTTTAGGGTAAAAAAAAACGACCGCCGGCCTTGCATCTAAAATTTTGTCCGGTTACTGGATGCTAAGATTTCATTTTTTTCCATCATTATATTTTCAACCATTTCAAAACACAGGGTTTATGATCTATTACATAATGAGTTTGGCGGTTTCTATACTGTTTATCATTGCCGTGGTCCGCAATGCCGCCAAACGTTGGCATCGCAATCAAAATACCTATAAATGGAGACGCAAATATTAATTCAGTTCGATGATCCGATCGAGAATCCGGTTACTGCGGATACGCCGGTTATTCATGATCCACCCAGGCGACCAGTAAATATTCCTGCAGAGCAGAGATACCCGCATGTCAAGGCTTCTATTCCCGCTAAAATACGATTTCCCGTTCCTTGTGGAAGTCCCACGCCTCCTTCTGAACCCGGATTTCCGCTCCCGTGGATGGAAGGTCATGATTAACATTAACCATGTAACCCGGGATTTCGCTCTGGTGCCCGTGCTTCCGGCACCGCCGGATGGGTGAGTGCAATAAATGCAACTCATTGTCATAAGTTACCTGCGTAATTTTTACGTGCAAGGCCAAGCCCTTCGGATGGCTTCGTTTTTTTGAAGTGTCTATTTTTTTATGGTAAAAAAACGACCGCCAGCCTTGCCCTTTAAAAAATTACTTCGGTGTTTGTGGCCAATAAGTTTCATTTATTTCACACAATTTAAAAGCGGGGGTTATCATGGCAGCAAATCAATCATCCAATCGTTCCAGGGCTTCTTATCAAGCCAAAGTTCATTCGCAGTTATCGCGCATCCAGGCCATCAGGCAAAGCTCGCAGCCTAAGCCGGTTTTGGTTTCCGAGCTGCGTTCGCTCATTCAACTTACCCAGGCTCATAAAGCCTAATCGGGTTCAACTATCCCGGTTCCCTGGCCACCAGGCCAGGGTTTCCTGGCGGACGAACCCCGGACTTGTGAGCTTAAAGTTGATGAATTGCCGTCTTGATGATGCGCTGCCCATGAAATAACCTGCTCAGGCAAGCATACCGGATGGCATCAACGGCATGATTGAATCGGTCGATGGGAATGTTCATCGGCTTTCCCGATGCATCCTCTTTCCATTTGTAGTTTTTCAGCTCCCGGATCAGGTTGATTGATCCCTTGGTAACATTGATCGGGTAGCGCTTCAAAATGTCGATCCCGGTCAGGATTGAGTCCGGACCCTTGAAGGTTGGCGCTATCTTGAAGCCTTCCTGATGGATTTCATAAATACACTTTGGCTGATTATCCGCTATGATCTCATCGCCCTGGGTGATCCCCAGTTTTCTCATCCAGCTGCAGATGTCCGGATTGGTCAAACCACGGGAATAAATAAGTTCATCCACCCAAATCTCGCCGCCATCCATTCCGACTTTGACCAGGGCTGTAGGATCATTGGAAAATCCAAAATCCATCCCGTAGGTGATCCACTTGCACGAATCCGGCCAATCATCAACCGTTCGCCAGTTCGTAAATATCAAGCCGGTAATTTGCCCGACTTCACCAAGACCATAGATCCGCCAGTAGTTCTCATCCACCGATTTCAGATTTTCGATCTCCTGGACCATCTCGGGAGGTAAAAATTGAACATTGTCCAGGTAGGTTGAGTGGATGAACGTGCAATCCTTGCGTGGCAGGACCTGATCATAAATCCAGTGTTCATCCATCGATGGGTTGAAATCCAGGAAGATTTGTTTCTCTGTGCGCAGCGATAGCTGGACCCAGTCCTCCAGAGATAATTCGTTTGCCTCGTTGATAAACAGGTAAGACCGCTTGGCGCCACGTTTCTTTTGCGGCTGATCCAGACTCATGAACTCAAAAAGGTTCCCGTTCAGAAGATAAGTGTTCTCGGTCTTGTTGTGGTTCTTCTCATCGTAAAGGTTGGCCGATTTGAGGATCTCGAAGAAATCCCGCATCGCCGATGCTTTCAACGCCGGCATTGATCTCCTGACAATGGAAAACACCATGTCGGTGTCTTCAAATGCCTTCACAAGGATGAGTAATTGCAATATGGAAAAGGTTTTTCCTGACCGGGTGCCGCCCTGGTTGACTACTATTTTAGTTGTGGCCTTATAGTTTTTCCGGAATACTGCGGATACCCTCACTGTCTTCTCCAATGGGTAGGGTTTTTAGGTTTGCTCCCGGAATCATGGCAGCTTCCACCACTTCGAAGGTGATCTTGGTAATCCTGTCCTCTACCGGAGTGATGTCAACATTCATCCGCTGGAGCTTTGGCCTTATAAACTCCTGAAGTACGGACCATAATTCCACTCTTTTTTCTGCTTTTAAATTCCGGATGTCTTCTTCCAGGGTATCATCCAGTAGTCCAAGTACCCATTCAACACGTTCTTTTTGTTCGAGTGTTATTTTATTGCATGACCCTGTTTTCCGCCCACCCTGGCCAGGCTTGAAGGATGTTTGATTTCCTTTTGCTTCCATATTGCCATATTTTGCCATATTTTAAGGCACGCTGTTTATTGCTTTTTGTAAATCATTTTGTCAATGACACTTATGGAGACGCCATAGGCATCTGCCAATTCATATTTAATTTCAGTAAAATTTTTTCCTCCTTTTTGGCGGCATTGACATTTTCGTGCCTCATCGAGATAGATTTCTTTCACCAGAAATTTTTTCGCTGTTCTAAGCGGCAATATTCCGCGTACAATGAGGTATTCCGCTTCAATTCCCAGGCGTTCTCTGAAAGCAACCACCACTTTTTCAGTTTCCGTGTCCATAATATAAGACATTTCTTACAAAATTACAACACAATTATGTTCGTTACAAGCTAACATTCAATTTTCTGCCGATTTGTCCTAAACTTTTACTTTAAGTCCATCGTACCTTTGTCACCAATTTGTTTTTAGTGTTCTTGTTTGATCAACTGCTCGTCTCATGAAATCATTCTCCACTCCCCCCGTTGCCTTCTCTGTTGCCTTTATCAATGAGGGTTCCGGAGTACTGCAAAAGGTCGTTGTCGCTCAGGCAGGCAAGGTAAAATCCTACTTCGAGGAGATCGACGGCGAAACGCTTTCTCAGATCGTATCCCTGGGTAATGCGAAGGAGAATGGAGTTAAGGCCCGCTTCGGACACCCGAACATGTGCAGCAGTGCGTTTGGAACCTACATCGGAAGGTTCAAGAACTTCCAGCTTGATGGCCAGAAGGTCACCGGCGATCTGCACCTGGACACGGTTTGTAAAGCCTCTCCCGGAGGGAACCTTTACGATTACATTCTCACCATGGCCAGTAAGAACCCCGACATGTTCGGCGCTTCAATGGCCTTTATCCCAGCTGAGCCTGCCCTGGGAACCGGAGAGTTTCCACTAGTGCGTATTGAGGAACTTCTGGCTACCGACCTGGTGGATGATCCTGCAGCTACAAACTCTTTATTTTCCAGGGATTCATTCTCTTACCAGGCAACCCGTTTCCTGGATGAAAACCCCTCTATCGCAGAATTTCTGGCCCGTAATCCAGATACCATCATTGAATTCTTGTTAAAGTACTATTCTAAAACCGATCTTATGAAACCAGAAATTTTTCAGAAGTTTAAAAACCTCTTCGCCACAGCCCCCGATGAAGTTCAGCAGTCCAAGGCGTACGATCAGGCAGTCGAACTGCTCGAAGCCGATCATCTGGAGGAAATCTCTACCCTGGAGGCTAAGGGCAAGGTCATTGAAGCAGAATTCCTTTCCAAAGAGGCAGAGTTCAAAGGGAAACTGTCCGCCGCCGCCGATCAGCTTGCAGCCTCTGCCAGCCAGATAGAAACCGCGAATGAACAGATTAATGCAACTACAGAGCAGCTCGCAACAACCACCGAACAGCTGGCCGCTTCCAATGCCAGGTCAACCCTGCTGGAGAAGCAAATCTCCGATTTAACCTCCCAGGTAGCTTCCCTAAAGGACCAGCTTAGCGCCAACCCAACCAAAGTAACCTCAGGCGATCCGCAAGTTACCGTCGGCCACCCGGAGGTAAAATTTGGAAAAGAACTCCTGGCCGAAATGCCCTCATATCTAAAGGACAAACTCAAAAAATAAAAATATTTCATTTTCAAATCTCCAAATTTCCACATCCCCAAATCCCTTCGCCATGTCAAACATCTTCTCCCACGGCATCTCGCCCGCCTTCACCAAGCAGTCCATCCACGACTATTTCATCGCCCCGTTTTTCATGGGCGAAGACATCCGAGGAGCCATCACCGTGCGCTCCGATATCAAGGGTACCGAGCTCTTAAACAAGATCTCACGGCCATCCTTCATCACCAAGCCAAAGACTTCAGCCGGGTTCACCCCAACCGGATCCTTTGCGCTCTCCACCCAGTCCATCACTGTGGCGCCCATGGCCCTGGAATTTGAACAGAATGCACGTGCCTTCTGGGGCTCCATCGTCGAACAGTTGTTAGCCTCCGGTTACCGGGAAGACGATATCGAACAGATGAAACAGCCCGATGTCTGGAACAAGATCATGCTTCCCATCATCGCCCAGGCCGGCCAGCAGGACCTCATCCGCCAGATGTTCTTTGGCAATCCGCTGCAGGAGGTCCTCTCTTCCGGCATCCCCACCGGGGTCATTGATACCAATTTTTCCGGCTATACCGGTTTCTTAACCCGCTTCATCGCCGATGTTTTATCCACCGCCATCCCGGCCGCCCAGCACGTGGTGGTTGCCTCGGCCACGGCTGCCGTTAAAGCTGAGAAGATTCTCACCTATACCGCCGGTACAGATACGTACCTTGTACTGACCATCAACGGGGTGGCCTATTCACAGGCCTATGCTTCGAGTGCCACCGTCACCTGCAACAACTGGCTCACGGCCCACAAAGCCGCTGTCGAAGCCCGTGGTGGAGCATTGAGCGGGGTCATTGTAACCAACCCATCGGCCGGGGCCATCAAAGTGGTCAGCAAGTTCAAGGGTCAGGATTTCACCTTCACCGGAGCGGTAACCGGCAATGGTACTGTTGCCTCTTCCGGCGTGGTCGCTGCTACAAAGCAGGGTAAACTCGCTGCCAATGAGGCTGATTCAACGTTCGAGGCCATGATCGATGCCGCCCGTCCCGAGATGTTCGAATTCCCACTGGTGTTCATGTGCACCCGCTCGATGTGGCGTAATTTGGTGCATACCGTAAAGGCCAAGACCACCGGAGACCTTCCGCTCACCATGATGCTGGGCGGACTCCCGGTTCCCTCTTACGAAGGCTACCCGGTGTTGGTTCGTCCCGACTGGGATACCTGGATCGCCAGTTACCAGAACGGTGTGCAGCCTCACCGCGCCATGTTCACCACCCAGCAGAACCTGATCTTTGGCACCGATGGACTCATGGACACCAACGACATCGAATCCTGGTACAACACCGACCTGCAGATGCGCCGGTACCGCGTCCAATACAAAGCCGCAACGGCCTACCTGCATTCCGAACTCCTTGTCCTGGCCGGCTTCGGCGACTAAAAATTGGTCATTGGTCATTGGTAATTGGTAATTGGTAATTAGTAATTAGTAATTCGACTCATGTCTACCAAAAAGACCCATAATCCTCAGCCATCTCAAAGTCCTCGTTTCTACGAGTTCTCCTATTCTCCTGTCCTGGACCTGGTGGATACCGATGTGATTCTGGATCCTTCAAACATCAAGGTGTTTGTCCCCTTTGGCATCGACAACGCCCTGCCCCGTCAACTGATCAAGCTCGCCCGCGAAGTTCCGGTTCACCGGGCAATCCTGAACTCTAAAACAAACTACATCCTGGGGCAGGGTGTTCAGTCATCTGACGCGGCTACCGCTTCATTCCTTCAACTGCCCAACAACCAAAAGGAACTTTTCTCGGTTACCCTGAAAAAACTCTGCTTCGACTACCTCACCTTCGGGAACTGTTTTTACGAGCTGGTCACCAACAAGAAACGATCCTTCGTCTTTGTCTACCACCAGGATGCCTCCCGGGTTCGGCTGCACACCGATGGCAAACAGGCGTTAATTCATCCTAACTGGGATCTGTTCAGAGGCAACAGTGACAAGCACCTCAAATCCATAAGCCTGTTTCCTGAGTTTTCTGTGGGCGATGATGGGCTACTCCATTCAATCGTACATATCAAAGACTACGAGCCGGAGTTTTCCTGGTACGGCATCCCATCTTACTTTGCCGGTATCCGCAATGTCATCATCTCCGGACTGACAAACATCTGGAACCAAACCCGCCTGGAATCCTCCTTCGCATCTCCCGGTATGCTCGTCATTCCGGGGGTGAACTCCGAGGCCGATGCCACGGCGCTGAATACAACAATGGCAGGGTACTTCGGGGCATTGGGTACAAATTCTGGTAAAATTGTTTTACAATACCTCTCAGACCCGGCCCCGGGCGCAGCAGTGGGCGAAGTGAAGTTTGTCCCTTTCAGCCGCGACAACGAAGCACATTGGCTCGATCTGCATACCCAGAGTGAGCTCTCGCTGATCACCATCCACAACTGGTTCCCTTCGCTCACCCCGTACTCCGATATGAAATCCTCGTTCGAATCCGGGCGTATCCTCAATGAATACGAGGTAGCCATGGCCACCGTTATAAAACCCATCCAGCAGGTATTTCACCAATCCCTGCTAACATCCCTTGCAGCGTGTGGATTACAACTCAAAGACTTCGAGTTTATCAATTCTCCGCCCGTCTCGCGTATCAACCCGATGAATTTCGTCTGGGAGGTCCGCCGCGACTCCGGCCTTGAATTCGACAAATCCGATCCCGCCCAGAACATCCTGGTCCTTCAACTCCAAAACTCTTTTTCATCCGAAAATCGTAAATCGTAATTGGTCATTGGTAATTGGTAATTATGTCGGCTCTCATGTCCCCCCTCGAAATCATCACCATCGCTTACATCACCGAGCTCGACCCGGCCATGATCAAGGATTCCTTCATTCTCACGGCCCAGGTCCAATACATCAAACCCGTGCTCACTGCTCCTTTGTACGATGATGTGCTACTTGATCCTTCAGGGGCGCTCTATGGAACTTTGGTCGAAGATTTCATCAAGCCCTGCCTGGCTTTCTACGTCAAGGGAAACATGCTCAACCAGCAATTGCTCGAAACTTCTCAATACACCACGGGATCGGATCCGGCTTTGGCTCAATCCCTGATGGATGTTTCCAACGCCGTCATGATTTCACCCGAACACCGCCGCGACATCGTCAAGGAGGTATTCGCCATGGCCAAATACAAACTGGATTTGCTCACGGCGTATCTAATCGATCAGGAGTTTCCATTATACACACTCCCGACAGCCCGTAGGGTTTCAGGGTTTATAATCACTTAATACTTAACACTTATTATGGCACAGGTTCAACGTAGAGTGGTTTTATGCGATATGGACATTGCCACTATCGTTGCTGAAGGTGGTACTGCTTTTACTCCTTCCGTACAAATTCCCAATGGCTGCACCAAGATAACCGTACAATTCAAGTATCACGGCATCGACTATGCTTTTGGTTGTATTATGTATCAAAGCCTGAACAGCATTGATTTCGATGAGTGCCGAACAATCGACGAAATGCCTATCCAAATACTAATGGACATTGATTCTGTTTCTATGACATTAAATGTCAGCGAACTGCTCACTTCCTGGATTCGCTTCCTGGTCGAAACTGGCGATTGCAACACTGGCACACTCGATAAGTTCTTGGTTTTATTCGCCGCTTAATATAACCATTGATATTATGGGTCAATCTAAATATTATCAAGTCAGTTCATTAAGGTCAGGCGTAACCAATTACAGGGATTATGCCAAGCAGCTCCATGCGGTTTCCCGTCCCACACTTCCTGGCGTTCTCCGCACTTGGGTCGATTTCAATTA